>Ga0315278_10003297_pt1 | contig 14450 bp, 14 predicted proteins | sample YL17G06_0_MG_FD_203880 | JGI IMG/M metagenome (GOLD analysis project Ga0315278, IMG submission 203880) | Sediment microbial communities from Yellowstone Lake, YNP, Wyoming, USA - YL17G06_0 | ecosystem: Environmental > Aquatic > Freshwater > Lake > Sediment | place: USA: Wyoming | collected... | reverse complement strand
TGGCGCTGGTCGCGGGCGGCATCGGCCTGCCGCCGATACTATTCGCCGCCGAGCGGCTCGCGGCGCTCGGCAACCGGTTCGACCTCTTCCTCGGCGCCGCCACGGCGGCCGAGCTGCTCGTGCTCGACCGCTGCGCCGCCGCCGCCCACGCGGCCGGCGGCGAGCTGGTGGTTACCACCGACGACGGCAGCCGCGGCGAGGCCGGCTTCGTCACGGCGGCGCTCGGCCGCCGTCTAGCCGCCGGGCGGAGCTATGGACGGGCACTGGCGTGCGGGCCGACCCCGATGCTGGCGGCGCTGACGGCGCTCGCTCGCGACAGCGGCATGGAGTGCGAGCTGTCGCTCGAGGAGCCGATGGCGTGCGGCGTCGGCGTCTGTCTCTCGTGCGTCGTCGACCTTGCCGACGGGCATCGCGTGCCGAGCTGCAAGGAAGGGCCGGTCTTCTCTACCGCGCGCCTGGCGCCGAGGTGGTGGCGGTGAGAGCCCGCGATCGAGTCAAGGGCTCTCACAGCGACTTGCCGTCAGGCGAGGCGCTGGGTGGGGTGAAGTCCGCGAATTCACTTCGCGGACGAGGGGAGGGCGACGGCCCTCCCCTCAGCAAGAAGTCCGTCCGCCTGGCAACCCGCGTCGGGCGGCTCGAGCTCGCCAACCCGGTGCTGGCGGCGTCGGGGACCTACGGCTACGGCCTCGACCTGCTCGACTTCTGCCCGCCGGAGCGCCTTGGCGGCTTCGTGTCGAAGGGGCTGTCGCCGCGACCGCGCGCCGGCAACCCGACGCCGCGGACCGTCGAGACCGCCGCGGGGATGATCAACTCTATCGGGCTGCAGAACATCGGCGTCGAGGCGTTCTGCCGCGACGCGATGCCGCGCCTGCGCGAGCGCGCCGCGGTGGTGATGGTCAACGTCTTCGGCGAGCGGCCCGAGGAGTACGTCGAGGTGATCGCCCGCTGCGAGGCGGAGGCCGGGATCGCCGGCTACGAGCTCAACGTCTCGTGCCCCAACGTCTCCGCCGGCGGGATGGAGTTCGGGCACGACCCGGCGCAGCTCGAGCGCCTCACCGCTCTGTGCCGGGCGGCGACGCGGCTGCCGCTGTGGGTGAAGCTCTCCCCCAACGCACCGCACCTGATCGACACCGGCAAGGCGGCAATGGCGGGCGGCGCGGAGGCGCTCGCCTTGATCAACACGCTGCGCGCCATCGCCATCGACGCGCGGGCGCGCCGCCCGGTGCTCGCCACCGCCTACGGCGGGCTGTCCGGACCGGCGATCAAGCCGATCGCGCTGCGCATGGTGTGGGACGTCCACAAGGCGTTGCCCGGGGCGCCGCTCGTCGGCATCGGCGGCATCGAGACCGGGCGCGACGTGGCGGAGTTCCTCCTCGCCGGCGCGAGCGCGGTGCAGGTGGGCACCGCGATCTTCCGCGATCCGGCGGCGCCGCTGCGCATCCTCGGCGAGCTCGAGCGCTTCTGCGCCGAGGGCGGCGTCACCGACGTGACCGAGCTGATCGGAGGGCTGCAGTGGCGCTGACCAGGGACGCGGCGGTGCGGCGGCTGGTGGTGGCGCTCGACACGGCGAGCCGCGAGCAGGCGCTCGCCTGGGCGCGCTCGCTGTCGGGGCGGGTTGGGCTGGTCAAGGTGGGTCTCGAGCTGTTCACCGCCGCCGGACCCGCGCTCGTCGAGGAGCTCGCCGGGCTCGGCGTGCCGGTGTTCCTCGACCTCAAGCTGCACGACATCCCGAACACCGTGGAGCGCGCCGCCCGCACCTGCGCCCGCCTCGGCGTGCGCCTGCTCACCGTGCACGCTACCGGTGGCGCGGCGATGCTCGCCGCGGCCGCCGCCGGCGCCGCGGCCGCCGCCAGCGCCGGCGAGAGACCGCGCGTGTTGGCGGTCACGGTGCTCACCAGCCTCGACGATGCGGCACTCGACGCCCTCGGCATTCCCGGCGGCGCCGCGGCGCGGGTGCTCGCCTGGGCCGACCTGGCGCGGCGGTCCGGGTGCGACGGCGTCGTCTGCTCGCCGCATGAGCTAGCCGCGCTGCGCGGCCGGCTCGGCGCCGACTTCGTGCTGCTGGCGCCGGGGATCCGGCCGACCGGGGCCGAGATCGGCGACCAACGGCGCGTCGCCACGCCGGCCGCGGCAGTGGCGGCAGGCGCCGACTACATCGTCGTCGGCCGCCCGATCACCGCTGCGCCCGACCCGGTGGCTGCCGCCGAGGCGATCGTCGCAGAGTTGACCGGCGTGATGCCCCACTGACCCGCGCTGCACTGTGGCAGGGCCTTCGCCCGGAACCCGGTGCTCCAAACCCGCTGGAAGCCGGTCATCGCGAGGAGCGGCGCGGCAGTGCCGCGACGTGGCGATCCCCTGGCACCGGGAGCGCCGGGTTCGAGCGGAGGATCTGCTCGCCCGGGAGCAGGCCGAGGAGACGTGGCGGCCTCTGATGCACGGCGCGGCAGTGCCGCGACGTGGCGATCCCGTCGCACCCGCGTGGCCGCCCCGGCGTTGTAACCCGCACGGAAGTGGCGGCATAATCACCGCGGCGGCCGTCATGCAGCCCGCGCCGCCGCTTTCGCAAGAGAGGGTGTCCATGGCAGAAGATCACTACCGCGTCGTCATTGTCGGTTCGGGTCCGGCCGGACTCACCGCCGCGCTCTATGCCGCCCGCGCCGATCTCGCCCCCCTGGTGCTCGAGGGCCGACAGCCCGGCGGTCAGCTCACCATCACCACGGAGGTCGAGAATTACCCCGGGTTCCCCGAGGGGATCCTGGGTCCCGAGCTGATGGACAAGATGCGCGCCCAGGCGGCCAGGTTCGGCGCCACGGTCGTCTTCGACAGCGCCACCGCTGTTGACCTCTCGCGCCGGCCATTCGTCGTGACCACCGAGGAGCACGGCACGGTTACAGGTGACGCCCTGATCATCGCCACCGGCGCCTCGGCCAAGCTGCTCGATTTGCCGGCGGAGCGGGAGCTGATGGGGTTCGGCGTCTCGGCGTGCGCCACCTGCGACGGCTTCTTCTTCAAGGAGAAGGAGATCGTCGTGGTCGGAGGAGGCGACACGGCGATGGAGGAGGCGGCGTTTCTCACCCGCTTCGCGAGCAGGGTGACCGTCGTGCATCGGCGCGAGGAGCTGCGCGCATCGCGCATCATGCAGGAGCGCGCCTTCGCCAACCCGAAGATCGCGTTCGTCTGGAACGCGGTGGTCGCGGACGTCGTCGGCACCCGCGAGAAGGGCGTCGAGGCGGTGGTGCTCCAGGACACGCGCAACCGCGAGCGCCGCACCTTCCCGACACAGGGGGTGTTTCTCGCCATCGGCCACCAGCCCAACACCTCGCTGTTCCAAGGTCAGCTCGAGCTGGACGCCAACGGGTACATCGTCACTCAGCCGGGGGCGGCCCGCACCGCGGTGGCGGGGGTGTTCGCCTGCGGCGACGTGCAGGATCATGTCTACCGCCAGGCAGTCACCGCGGCGGGCAGCGGGTGCATGGCGGCGATCGAGGCCGAGCGCTGGCTGGCGGCCGGCGCCGAGTCTCCGGGTGCCAACGCAAGAGCATGAGGAATAGTCACCGCAGCGACGGGGTTTTTTCGAGAGGGCATAATTGCCCTCGTGGAGGTATGCCACATGTTGACGATGACTGAAAAGGCCGCCGAGAAGGTCCGCTCGTTCGCCGGGCAGATGCCCGATGCTCAGGGCAAGGAGCTGCGGATCTACATCCAGGGCGGCGGCTGCTCGGGGTTCCAGTACGGTTTTACCTTCGACGACGCTCAGGACGGCGATACGGTCGTCGAGTCGGCCGGCGTCAAGGTGCTGGTCGACCCGATGTCGGCGCCGTACCTGTCAGGCGCCAAGGTCGACTTCGTCGAGGACGTCCGCGGCTCCGGCTTCGTCGTGGACAACCCCAACGCGGTGCGCACCTGCGGCTGCGGGCACTCGTTCCAGACCGAGCAGTGAGCGCGGTCCCGCTGTTGTCACGGGAGCGGTGAGCATGCTCGGCAGGCGCTCGATGGATGGCAAGCGGCGCGAAATCGTCCGCCTCGGCCATCCCGTGCTCCGCCAGCGCGCTGATGAGGTGCCGCGCGAGCGCTTCGGCACCCGCTTCCTGCGCGACCTCGAGCGCGACCTCCTGCGCACCATGTTCGAGGACTCGGGCGTCGGCCTCGCGGCGCCGCAGATCGCGGCGCCGGTGCGCGCGTTCGCGTACTACGTCCCCGGCGAAGGCGACGAGGACGAGGTCGCCCCGCGCGTCGTCTTCAACCCGGTGCTGACCTTCGACAGCGAGCCCAGCGAGCGAGGGTGGGAGGGGTGCCTGTCGGTCCCCGGGCTGCGCGGACTGGTGCCGCGTTACCCGCGCGTCAGGGTTGCCGGCTACGACGTCGATGGGCAGGCGGTACAGATCGCCGCCGAGGGGTTTCACGCCCGCGTCATCCAGCACGAGCACGACCACCTCGACGGCATCGTCTTCCTCGACCGCATGGTCGGCATGTCGTCGCTCTCCTTCGAGGAGGAGTGGGACCGCTACGGCAACGAGAAGGACCTCCCGGTCGAGGTGTAGAAGCAAAGAAAAGTGCGGGCGCCGGAGGAGGCGCCCGCGATGCCAGGAGTGGAATGAGGAATCAGACACTGGTGTGCGTCGGATGCGCCGGCGCTACAGGTGCGACTGGCGCAACAGGTGCCACCGGCGGTGCGGGCGCCGCCTCAAGTGCCGGTGCGAGCGCCGGCTCTGGGACCTTGTAGAAGAGGCCACTCCGGCGCTCGGGAAGCTGAGCCGAGACCGTGGTCCGCTGGTGCTTGCGCATCACCTCGATTGGCACGGTTTCACCGGGTCCGTAGGAGCGCAGGATGCGCAGCGCCTGTGCCGGCGACGCCGGCGCGCGGTCGCCGATCTTGAGGATGACGTCGCCGGCCTTGAGCTTGTACGGCGAGTCGTCCTGCACCCGCACGACGAGGATGCCCTCCTTGGTGCCGAAGTAGTCGCCGAGGTCGGTGTTGAGCGTCACCATCTCCAAGCCGCGGAAGCTGGAGTTGAAGGCGAACCAGGCGACCCCGGGCGCGACCATCGCCTCGGGGGCCTCTGGAACCTCTGGAGCCTCGGGCGGCTCGGGCGGCTCGGGCGGCTCCGGCGTGTCGAAGTCGTAGTCGAAGTCGTAGTCCTTGTCGTAGCCTTCCGAGAGGTTGAAGACCCTCACCTTCGGGCCGTAGAGCCGGCGTGCGGTGACGGTGTAGGTGCCAGTCTTGTCGCCGCGCTTGACCTCGAGGGTGACCGTGTCGCCCTCCTTGAGGGTGGCGGCGCGCTCCATAAGGCGGTCGGTCGGACCTTCCCCGTCGCCTCGAACGCCACCCTTTACACCGCCCTGGACCCCACCGGGAACGCCGCCGCTGACGCCCCCCGTGGTGCCGGCGAGCCCCTCGCCGTTGAACGTGACGATGACGTCGCCCGGCTGGAGACCGGCCTCCTCCGCCGGTCCGCCCGGGGTCAGCGCCTGCACCACGGCGCCGACGGCGTCGGTCTTGGGGTCGCGTTCGGAGCGGAGGACGAGACCGAGACGGGCGTTGTCGCCGAACACCACCACCCGCTTGTCCCTGAGCTGACGCGCCTTGTCCACGTGCATCGCGGCCATGCGCCGGGCCGCCTCCTGCATCGCCCGCTCGGCGTCGTGCATCTGCCTTTCCGCGTCGCGGAGCTGGCGCTCGGCATCGCGCAGCACCTTCTCCTCGTCGGCCTTGCCGGTGCTCTGCGCCGCCAGCGGCGTCGCCACGGCGAGCACGACGGCGAGAACGCTGCAGACCATCTTCCTGGTGTTCATGGTTCGTTCCTCCTCGGGCTCACAAGCCCACGTAGGCCTCGCGGGTCGACTGGACGGCGACGAGCGCATCAAGCAGGCGCACACGCTCTTGCCACAGTCCCACCGCATCTCGTGAAGCCAGCGTCTCATTGCGATTCGGTGCCAGGCGGGCGTCGATGAAGGCGATTCGGTCCTCGATGTTGACGATGGTGCCGGCGATTCTGCCGCTCTGCACCCGTCCCTCGCTGCCGCTCGAGCGCAGCGCCTTCTCCAGGCGCTGCGACTCGGTCACCAACGACCGCACCTCGCGTGCCGTGCGCATCTCCTGGACCGCTTCGATGCCGCCGCGTACGCCGACCAGCAGCGACACCGCGGCGGCGAGCCCGGCAGCGGCCCAGCCGGCCCGCACCATTCGCCGCTGACTGCGGTCGCTCGTCGTCCTGACCTGGATCACCGGCCAGAGATCGCGCTCCGGCAGCAGTGGCGGCAGAGCGCACAGCGACTCGCGAATTCCCTTCAGGCGCTCGATCTCGGCGGTGCACTCCGGGCAGGTGGCCACATGCTCGGCCACGCCCTCCTCGGCCACCCCGTCCCGCAGCGCCAGCAACGCTTCGAGACTCACGTGCATGACGACCCCCCGGCCTCGTTCGCCAGCGCTGCCCGCAGGCGTACGTAGGCCCGCGACAGTTGCGACTTGGAGAAGCTTGCGGTCCTCCCCAACAGCGCCGCGATCTCCTCGTGCGTGTACCCCTCGACGTCGTGCAGCCAGACCACTACTCGGCTCGTCGGCGAGAGCTGGCCGAAGGCGGCCTCGAGATCCAGACGATCGCTCACCTGGTGCGCGTGCGTGACCGAGTGACCGGCACCGTTGTCCGCGGTGAAGAACGGCAGCACCTCGTCGAGCGACTCGAGCTCCGGTACCGCCCGGTTGTGGCGCAGGTGCATCAGCGCCTTGCTCGCCGCCACCTTGCGGACCCAACCGGCAAACGATCCGTCGCCACGGAAGCGGGAGATCGAGCGCACCACCTCGAGGAACGTCTCCTGCAGCACATCCTCGGCCTCGTAGGCGGAGCCGCACATCCGCCGCGCCAGGGTGTACACAGGCGTCGAGAACGAGCGGAACAGCGTCTCGATCGCCTGATCGTCACCGCGCTTGGCGCGCGCCACGAGGAGCTCGTCCACGACCACCCCGAACCAACCGCCGGGCGGTGCCGTCATCGCAGCAACCATCGAACGCTCGATCGCATGCTCTAGCGTACGTGCTTGCGCCGTCGGATGTTCAAGAGCCCCCGCGATCGCGTACGAGTCCGGCATCACCCCCTAAGATGCGGCGCGGCGGGGAAACGTCGCACCCGTGCCGGCGGCGCCTTAGCCGGAGTGGGAGGCGACCGTGATGGTCTCGAGGCCGTGCGCGGCCGCCGAGGTCTCGCGGCGGCGCAGCAGGAAGGCGAAGAGCAGGGCGAAGACGCCGAGGACGGAGAACATCCACATCCCGGGCCGGTAGCCGCCCGGATTGGCCGCGGACGCCTGCCAGTGGTCGTTGGACCAGCCGATGAGCAGGTTGAACCCGGCCAGGCCGATGTTCTGGATCATGGTCATCAGCCCATACGCCGTGCCGAGCTTCGACTGGTCGACGATGTACGCCACCGACGGCCACATCACCGCCGGGATCAGCGAGAAGGCGACACCCATGATCGCCATCGGCACCAGCAGTGGGACGTGCGTATAGGCCATCATGAGGTAGACGGGAACCAGCAGCAGCGAGCCGAACATCATGAACAGCGAGCGCTTGCCCACGCGGTCGACGAGCAGCCCGAAGAGCGGCGTGCAGATCATGGCGAACAGCGTCAGCAGGCTGGAGAGGAAGCCGCCGAACTCCCGCGTGGCCCCGTGCGCCTCGATGAAGAACTTCACGGCGAAGGTCTGGAACGGGAAGATCGCCGAGTAGAAGGTGATGCACAGCGCGACGACGTACCAGTACGAGACGCCGAAGCGGAACAGGTCCCGCCACACGACCTTGTCGGTGTTCTCTGCGGCGAGCGTGTAGCGCCGGGCCGCCTTGGCCTCGATCAGCCAGTAGAGGATCGCGCCGGTGATGCAGAACGTCGCCATCCCGACCGAGATCAGCAGCGGCCACTGCCAGCGCGCGTAGGCGCCGGCGGCCCAGGTCGGCGCATTGAGAGCGGCGAACGAGCCGAGCCGGGCGATCGTCAGGTTGATCCCGAAGGCGAACGACAGCTCCTTGCCGCGGAACCACTTGGCAATGGCCGTGGTGACCGCGACGATGAGCGACTCGGCGCCCAGGCCGAAGATCAGCCGTCCGGCCGCCATCGGCAGCAGCGAGCCCCACACGGCGGTGAGCGCCGCGCCGGCGAAGCACAGCACCCCGAACAGCAGCGTCGCCTTGCGCGTGCCGATGCGGTCGATGATGAGACCGCCGATTAGCACCATGAAGACGTTGGGAATCGAGTAGATGGCGTTGAGCAGCCCGATGTTGGCGTCGGAGAAGCCGAGCTGCGCTTTGAGGACGTCGGCGAGCGGGCTCACCGAGTCGTACACGTAGTAGTTGCCGAACATCGCCAGCGAGATGAGCACCAGCACCGTCCAGCGGAACCACTTCGGCGGGGCCGGCCGCTCGGCCGCAGAGACGATCACCTCACCCATCGGTTTCTCCTCTCGTGACGATGCGGGCTCCGTTGTCCGGCGCGCGGCATCTGCGGATGGTAGCAGAGGGTTCGCTGGTGGCGAGAGCGCCTTTCTAGGGCGCGGCCAGACGGTTCGCCTGCACCTCGACGCGGGCCCCAGCCAGGACGACGGCGCCGAAGCGACCGGCATGGTCGCGGAAGACAACTCGGCCCGCGGACCGCTCGATGGGGGTGAGGTACGGGTCGAGGTTGTCGCGCACGCTGGCGAAGGCGCGCGCCGCGGCCTCGGCTGTCGGGTAGTCGGCGAGGATGCGGGAGAAGCGCGCGCCGTCCGGATCGAGGTACTCGCCGGCGACGGCGGTTGCCGCGTTCGCCTGAAGCTGCAGCACGTCGCCGTCGCCGAGAGTGACGATCGCCTGCAGCGTGTACGGGCCTCGGATCAGCCGTTCGGAGCCGGCGACGAGGCCCACGCGCGGCAGCGCCGCGAGCGGGTCAGCGCCGGCCGCCGCCACCCCCCCGGCGGCGGCGCCGGCCAAGCCCAGGAGAGCGCCGCGGAGGCCATCGGCGACCTTCTCGCCGGTGGCGGCGATGTAGAGCTCGGCCTTCACGAGCTGGAGCTGCACCCGGCCGACCGTGTGACGCGCCGGCAGCGACCGGTCCGGCGTCTCCCGCCCGCACTTCATCAGGTAGACACCGAGCGCCGCCGCCGGGTCGCGCATGCGGTACAGCTCGAGGCTGATCTCCTGCCCGGCGAACGCGTAGCGCTGCACGGTGGTCCGCACGAAGCCGAGCTCGAGGAACAGCTCCGCGCCGCCGTCGATCAGGCCGTACAGCTCGGACCCGGTGTAGATTTCCACGGCGCCGGTGCGGGTGCAGCCGGCGACTACCCCGTCGGCGGGGAACAGGGCGGCGTCGCCCGCGGCCGCTTCGCCACCGGCGCCGACGGCAAGCGCAAGCAGCGCGGCGGCGGCGCTCACGCCGAGGCCAGCACGTGGGTGATGCGCGCCGGGTCGGCGACGCCGAGGCCGAGCGTCTCCGCGTAGTGGAGGTACTCCGTGAAGCGCGGGTGCTCGTTGACGGTGACCCCCATCGCCTTGCGCTTGGCGACGAGCTGGCGGTGGCACACCATGTCGGCGGCGAACGGGTCGGTGGCGAAGTACAGCGAGTGGTTGGCGTAGAGGAACTGCTCGTTGACATCGGGGCCGCCGTCGTACTGGGCGCGCAGCCCGTCGGTGACGTTGAGCACCAGCTTGTCGCGCACCGTTGGGGCGGCGAGCACCTCGGTACACACCCGGAAGAACAGCGGCGCGTGCAGGCGGCCGGTGTTGCAGATGGCGGCGTAACCCAGGTTCTTGGTAGCCATCGAGATGCCGTTGCCGGTGTTCTTGTAGGCGGCGAGGTTGACGATCTTGGTGAGGCGTTGGGTGACGAGCTTGCCGAAGTAGGAGTACTCGCCGGTGAAGACGTGCTGGTTCTCGTAGTACTCGTCGTCCTTGTAGCCGCGCACGCCCTTGCCGACGATCCCCTTGGCGAAGTAGAAGACCTCCTGGTCGAAGTTGGGGATGCTGACGTGCTTCCCCGCGGCGTTGCGCCACGAACTGCCCTCCTCGTCCATCGTCTGCAGCCCCTCGATCGCGATTCCGGGGAAGCGCTCGGCCGTGTAACCGGCGGCGGGGAGCATGGGGGCAAAGCGGTCCCAGATGACGATGTTCTTCTTCGGCAGGCCGTTGTCGACAAGCCACGAGATCACGGCGTCGACCAACTCGGGCGTGGTGCTGATGTGCGGGGCGCCGACCGGGTTGACCTTGAGCCCAACCACGTCCTCGGGCGTGAAGAGCTTCTTGAAGCTCTTCTTCATGCTCTTGCCCGTGAGGGTGGTGACGCCCTTGGCGAACATGGCGGCGACGACGGCGGCGTCCACCTTGTCGTCGACAAGGGAGCGGCGGTCGGTGACCTCCACCACTCGTCCCGGGAACGGGCCGGGGATGGCGTGGGGTCCCTTCGGCACCTTCATGAAGTCGGCGATGTTGGTCTCCACCGGCGGCGGCACCTTCGTGTCCTGGCCGAACGTCGGAACGCCGAGGACCAGACCGCCTGCCACGGCGGTGCCCGTGCCGAGCGCATGCAGGAACTCCCGCCGGTGCATCCGCCACGCGCTGTCCATCGAGGTATAGCTCCGTGCCATTGCCGCCTCCCTTCGCTCCGCGGTCCTGAGACCGGCGGCGCGGCAGTGCTCCGAATAGCGTACGCCGGTTCGGGGTTAGAGGTTAGACAGGCTCTAAGGGACGGATTCCGCTCACAGTCGATACGACCCCGTGCTAGGATCGGCCTGCCGCTGCACAGGCGGTCGATGATGCGCTACCTCCATTTCACCCGCAGGCGAGCGGGGCGCGGCGGCGGTCCTTCCTGGAGGCCAGCCGACATCGAGGTCGTGCGCGGCGCGAGCCGGGCCGGGGTGGAGGGGTGACGCCGGCCTTGCGACCTCAGAGGGCTCTCGCGATCGGCGGCGCGCTCGCCGTCCTCCTGTTGTTGAACCTGCAGTTCCTCGAGGCCCGCCGGAGCGCCGGCCGGCGAGTGGGTATCGCGATCGACGAGACCCCGGCAGGGGTGGCGATCAGCGAGGTCGTGGCGGGATCCCCGGCAGCGCAGGCCGGCATCCGCGCCGGCGATGTCGTGCAGGCGATCGGGGAATCGTCGCTACAGCGATACACCGACTACGACGGCATCGCGCAGCACTTTGCGCGGGGCCGGAGCGTTGCCTATCACCTGCTGCGGGACGGCACGCCGCTCGTCGTCGAGGTCACGCCGGGGATGCCCACCCGGTGGCTTCGCCACCTGGCGATGGCCGTGGTGGTGCTCGGCTACCTGGCGTTGGCGCTGCTGACGCTGGCGCAGGCGCAACGGGATCTGCGCGGTACGCTTCTGTTCCTGTTCGCCATGGCAGTGGCGCTCGAGCTCGCACTGCCGACGGGTTCAGTGGGCAACGCGAGCCTCGCGCGGCTCGCCGACTCCGCGTTCCTCCTCATCAGCGGGCTCGAGATCGGGCTCGAGCTGCACCTCGTCTCGCTGATCCCCCAACGTCATCGCTGGCTTGTCGCCCGCCCATGGCTGGTGCCGCTGTTCTATGCGGGGGGGCTGGCGGCCGGTGCCGTTCTCGCCCTTACTTACGTGGCCGCAAGCTATGGCGCCGGCTGGCTGCCGTGGCGCTACGAGCAGGCGTTGCAGGTCTTCAACGTCGCGGTGATGCCGGCCTGGGCGCTGGCGGTGACCGGTCTGCTCGCCTACCAGACGGTGCGCTGTCCCCTGCCGCTGGGTAGACAGCAGGCGGGCCTGGTGCTGGTCGCCGACATCCCCTGGGCCGCGCTCACGCTCGTCTGGGCGGCCACCCAGGCGATCAGCGGCAGCGCACCGGGGTGGTTCGATCTGGTCGAGCCGCCGGTACTGCTTGCGTTCCCGGTTGTGGTGTTCATTGCCATCTTCCGCTACCACCTGTTCGACATCGAGCTGGTGGTGCGGCGGAGCATGGTGTACCTCGCCCTCACCGGCTCCGTCGTCCTCGTCTTCTATGCCGCGGTTGGCGCCGGCAGCGCGCTGCTCTCGCAGTGGGTGGGCGGCGGCGTGTCCGTGCTTGTCGTCTCGGGCACCACCCTGTTGGTGGGATTGCTGTTCTCGCCGCTGCACCGCGCCCTGCAGCGCGGCATCAGCCGATGGTTCTTCCCCGAGCGACACGCCCAGCGCCAGCGGCTGGTGGACCTGGCTGCCGCGCTGCCGGCGCTCGGGACGGTACCGCTCATGGGCAAGCATCTGGTCGCCCAGCTCCGCGAGATCTTCGCCGCCCGCTCGGCGACGGTGCTGGTCGCGGAGCCCGAGGGAGGGGTGCTGGTCACCGTCGCGTCGTCCACGGCCAGCCCGGAGCACGACTTCGACCACTCGTTCCTGCTGTCGCCGGACGACCCCGGAGTGGTGTACCTGAGCCGCGCGGCGCGTCCTTTGCCGGCGAAGCAGGTGGGAAGCCGCAGCGCGTCGATGGCCCAGCGTCTGGCGTTCTTCGACGCCGAGCTGGTGGTACCGGTGATGACCCATGGCGAGCTCATCGGCGTCATGCTGCTCGGTGAGAAGGCTGGCGGCGCCGGCTACCTCGGCGAGGAAACCGAGCTTCTCGGTCTGCTGTCGCACCACGTCGCCTCGGTGTTCGAGAACGCCCGCCTGTTCGAGTCGGCGACCATTGACAATCTCACCGGATTGCTGCGACGGGAAACCATTCTCGCCCATCTCGAGCGCGAGCTGCAGCGCGCCGTCCGCCACGACCGTCCGCTTGCCGTCGGCATGGCCGACCTCGACCACTTCAAGGAGATCAACGATCGGCACGGACATCTGGTCGGCGACTCCGTCCTCAAGCGGGTGGCCCAGGCGATCACCTCGGGGCTGCGCAGCGCCGATCTGGTGGGCCGTTACGGTGGCGAGGAGTTCCTCCTCGTGCTCCCCGAGAGCGACGAGGAGGGCGCACGGGTCGTGGCGGAGAAGATCCGCCAGGCGGTGGCCGACATTCAGCTCCGGCTGGACGCGAGGACCGTTCTGTCGGTGACCGTCTCGATCGGTCTCGCCTCACTGTCGCAGCTCGCGGACGCCGTCTCGGCGACCGGCCTGATCGCGGCTGCCGACAACCGCCTGCTCCAGGCCAAAACCGCCGGCCGCGATCGCATCAAGGGTTGACTGCTCCTAGTTCACGGAGAATCGCGATGAAGTCGCACACCAGATACCTGACGATGAAGGTGCCCTCGCGCATGGATTTCGTGAACGTCACGCGAGAGGTCGAGCAAGCGGTGCACGAGAGCGGCGTGCGGGAAGGGTTGTGCCTGGTCAACGCCATGCACATCACCGCAAGCGTCTTCATCAACGACGACGAGCCCGGGCTGCACGAGGACTACAAGCGCTGGCTCGAGCAGCTCGCCCCCTTCGACCCGTCGGCGCAGCGCTACCGGCACAACCGCACCGGCGAGGACAACGCCGACGCGCACCATAAGCGCCAGGTCATGGGCCGGGAGGTCGTGGTGGCGATCACCGCGGGCAAGCTCGACTTCGGCCCCTGGGAGCAGATCTTCTACGGCGAGTTCGACGGCCGCCGCGCAAAGCGGGTGATCGTCAAGATCATCGGCGAGTGAGCTTGGTACTCTCGGTCCGAAATACGGCGACGCATCGAGAACGTCGATGTGCCTCCATCGCCGAGGAGCGGCAACGCCGCAGATGACCCCGCGCCGCTCGTAACCCGAAGGGCGCAGGGGGATGGCGGGAGCATCGCCAAAGCTCGGGCGGACGCCGAGGCCAGCCCCCGCCCTGCCACCGCGGCTTGGGTCGGCGGCGATGCAGCCCGCGTCTCGCCCCCCGCCCACTCCCCCGCGAGGTGCGGCCGTATGCTGTGTCGCTCGTCGTCGCCGATGGAAGAGCATCGCCGTCCTCCTCGCTCCTTGCCTGCGATCCGCAAGCCCCCTGCGCGCGACCCTCCCCGCTACCCGGACAGGCTCTTAGGTGCGGCGCGCCGTGGCCGTCCGCCCGCGGCGCGTGCCCACCTCGTTGAGGAACTCCGTGGCCACGTCCTCCTGACGGCGGGGACCGGCCCGGCGCTCGACCGGCATCGGGACCTTGCGCCGCCGCCGATCCGCCGCCGCGCGCCGCGCCCAGCGCGTCGTCGGCTCGCGCCACTGTCGGATCGCGGCGCTGACGCGAACGATGAGATAGAGCGTCAGGCCGCCAATCAGTGCGACAATCAGTAGCCAAGCGAGAAACATGGCATCACCTTTCGGGTCGCGATCGACCGGCCCGGAAGAGCGCCGCTGCAACGCTGAAGAGCGGGGCGAACCCGCACAAAATGACGACAGAGCTTCCAGACACCGAGAACTCCTTGACCGCCCTGCGCATTCCCGGCCGCCCGCCGGTCACGCCCGCCGGTCACGCTTGACCCCCAGGACGGCCACGTGGTATAGCCGCCCGCGGCCTGCGGCGGTGAGAGCGAGTCGACGCGCCCCGACCCGCCGG
>Ga0315278_10003296_pt1 | contig 14454 bp, 7 predicted proteins | sample YL17G06_0_MG_FD_203880 | JGI IMG/M metagenome (GOLD analysis project Ga0315278, IMG submission 203880) | Sediment microbial communities from Yellowstone Lake, YNP, Wyoming, USA - YL17G06_0 | ecosystem: Environmental > Aquatic > Freshwater > Lake > Sediment | place: USA: Wyoming | collected... | reverse complement strand
ATTCATCAGGTCGTTGCCCGGGGCGATTCGGAACGCCTCGGTAAAACATCATCTGAGGAGCCTGGGATCCGCGTGGGTGAGATTCGTTCAAATGAGTGACGGGGCACCAGATCGAACATCTTCCTGCAACCTCTAAGCTAGATAATGCAGGGCTTCCTTTCAGATGGTCAGATTTCGGGTTCCCGCACGGCACCCTGCACGGACTGATTCAGGACCAGGTCACTCGGTCTGCATCCAGCGGGATGCACCCCGCTCACCTCGGAAAAGACCTTTGAGGAGGGAAGGCGATGCCACTCGCGAAGTGCAACAACTCGGAAACCGTTTACGAAGCGGGAGACTGCAGGATGAGACTTGATGAGAACTTAAGCGTCTGGAAGATACACAATCTCCCCAGGAACCCCTCGCTCAGGAATGACATCAAGGTCGATGTCGCAGTGATAGGGGCGGGATACACTGGATTGTCGTCTGCGTATCATATCAAGAAACTCCAGCCTGACAAAGAAGTAGTTGTGCTGGAAGCGAAAGGTGCTGGGCATGGCGCGTCGGGGAGAAACGGGGGGATGTGCCTCAATCAGCCTAGCATCGACTACATGGCCATGGTACATCCGAATAGCCACAAACAAACGTACGATGCCACTGCGCACTGCATCAAGGAGATCACGGAACTGATGAAGGCACATGGTTTCGGAGCCGACATCAGATTCAGCGGCTCCCTCATGACAAACGTGGATAAGAAAGGAGCTGAGAAGTCAAGAGTCTACGCCAAGAGAGCGCAGTCGATGGATGTCCCGATACAGTACTGGGACCGGGATCGAATCGCCGGCGAGATTGGCACCACGGCGTACGCAGGAGGTCTGTACGATCCAAACGCCGCCGAAGTGAATCCGATGATGATGGTGCTGGCACTCAAGAAGGCGGCGGAGGCCCTAGGCGTGGTCGTCTACGAGGACAGTCCTGTGCTCAAGGTACATGAGGGCAAACCTGCACGTCTGCTCATAGGTGGGAGTGACGGTAAGAATCACACCGTCTCTGCCAATGCTCTGGTTCTCGGCACGGACGGGTACACGACGAGGCTGGGCTTCTTCAGGAATAGGGTCATCGTTTCTCACACCGAGATAGCGGCGACGACGAGACTCGATGATGGCACCTTCTCGCGAATCGGCTGGACCAGCAGAATCCCCTTTCACGACGATCATGTCTACCTATTCCATTTTGGCACGACGGAGGACAACAGGATCACTATCGGGGCAGGTAATGTAGAGTACTTCTTCAACGACAGTATCACCTACAAGAAGGATCTAGCAACGAGAAGAAAAGCCCTGAAGAAGGAGCTGGTCCGACTATATCCAGCGCTGAAGGAAGTGGAATTCGAGCATGTGTGGAGCGGGGTAATGACATTCTCCCTAGACATGGCCCAATCCGTTGGAGTCACGGGCAGGAACAAGAACATCTACTATGGCCTAGCGTACGCAGGGCATGGCGTTTCCCTTGCGTTCCTGTTTGGCAAAGTCATCGCGGACATGCTTTCAGGAAGAGGGGACGAATGGAGGAACATGCCTTTCTATCAACACAGACTCCCGGCCTACATTCCCCCGGAGCCTCTGAGGTACGTGGCGGTCAAGACCTATATGAGCTATCTGAAATTCCTGGACCGTGCGAGAGGCGGGTAATTCGGGAAAACCTTCGGAGGGAATGAATATGGTTCACTCCGCGCGCAAAAGACCATAGGGGAGGAAAGCCGTTACGCCTTTCGTCTGGGGAAATGGACGAAGGAAAGGATGATCTTGAGACGGTCCTGGGCGGAGCGAAGAAGCACGAACTGGAATTCGATTGGCTGAAGGCTGCAGATAAGTATGAAATAGCCCTCGGCCTGCAAGTAGCAGAGGACAGGTTCACCCAAGGTACGATCCATGACTCGATAAGCTACGCCCGCTTCAAGGCGGCCCTCCAGTCCGATAGCCCTGAGGAATTCAGGGTCCGCATCGGCAAAGCCATCGAATCATGCCAGAGGGCGAAGGGCTTCTTTGATGACTGCTCCGATCTCGGATGCAAAGCATGGGCGAAACGCTGTGAGGCCACACTTGCCTACCTCGGTTTCTGGCAAGCCACGGACCGTAAGGAGAAATGGAACCTCCTCTCGAAGGTATGGGGTCTCGCTAGAGACTCTCTCGAAGGGTTTGATGATGCCGGCGATGGTTTGGAGTACTGCAAGACCTACTTGCGGCTGTCGATGGCAGGGCAGATGGCGATATTCTTTGTCCGCGACTATCAGGAACGGACCAAGCTATGTGCAGCGTCCATGGCCGCAGGGGAGAAGGCGATCGGCTTCACCCAGGGCTTCGGGGGAGATGCTCTCTCCGCTACGGTCTACGCTAGAACTGCATGCATTGTAGGGGACTTTTGGGTGGAGTTCGATTTGAACTGGAAAGAACTCCGGTTTATGAACAAATCCTTGGAGTACTGGGCCCGAGCCTCAGCGATCAGTGAGTCAGCTACGCTTGATGAGTTCTCTGCTCAGACAATCATGGCAGTGCCTCACGTTCCCATGAACCTTATGAGTAGGGAGAGCAGGCCCTTCATGATGAGGGCCCTGGAGAGAGCCAGAGAGACGGGCGACAGGTTTCAGATTGGCTGCGTTCTTGCAGCTTTGGCACAATGGGTTTCCACAGACATGTACGCGGCCGAGAGCGACACTGAGCTTGACCACCTCTTCAAGATGAGCATCCAGTATGCGGGAGAATCAAGAGATTGTCTCGCAACAATACTGTGGCCCACTTTCAACATCGCAGATTACTGGATTCCTGAGCCAGATCTCAGCCCGAATGCGACTCGAGCGGACATCGAGGTGGACTTGCCGAAGAAGCATGAATATGCTGCGCGTGCTTTTGACTGCGTTGGCAGATGTATCAGCCTCGCCCAAGAATCCGGCTGTGTTGACAATGTCTGGGTGGCGCACGATCTTGCCGGGTTCACGCTCAGCTCACTTGCCAGGTCCGAGAAAGAACCACGAAAGAGAAGGGATCTCCTCGAACAAGCACTGAAACACCGGAAGGAGGCGATACAATTCGTGGAGGTTCTTCATCCGCTAGCCGACGCGACGAAGGGATACAACCTGGCAACGCTGTCGGAGCTTGAGTTCGAACTGCATATGCTAGCGTCGAGCACGGACGAGAAGAGGAAGCTCCTTGAAGACGCCGTTCAACACATGGACGCGGGCATTCGGACATTTGACACAACTATCACGGAGGCGCCTTCTACCGAGTCTCAACTCCGAGGTGGCTACACTCATGTCCTCCAAGGACGATGGGCGAGTTGTCTTGGAGCGTGGCTCATCGCGCTGCATGAACTGACCAAGGATGGGCTCCTTCTTGAGAGAGCAATCCAAGCTTACGAGGCAGCGCTGGGGTACTATGCCAAGGCTGTCTTGCCGAACCGCCGTGCGGAGATCTTTTGGGAGATTGCGAGAACCAGGAGCCTGACTGGTGACCATGCCAAAGCCTCGGACAACTTCCTCCATGCATCCGACGAGTTTGAAGCTGCAGCGAAGAAGTTCCCCCGGCTCAAGGGGATGTCCGAAGACTATAGCGCGTACATGCGCGCTTGGGCCGAAATTGAGCAGGCAAGGCATAGCCAGTTCAGACAGGACTACGGGCTTGCCAGAACGCACTATGACAAAGCAGCCGAATTGCATTCCATGACCGAAAGGTGGAGCTACCTGTCGGCGAACTACCGCGCTTGGGCACAGATCGAGTGCGGAGAGGATCTGAGCAGAAGCGATGACTCTGTCGCAGCGGCTCGAGCATTCAGACTCGCCACCGATCTGTTTGCGAAATCCGTCGAGATGATCAAACCTCAAGCCAAGAAGACTGAGGACGCTGAGGAGAAACGGATGGCAGAGGCATTGGTGAAAGCTGCTGCCGTACGACAGAAGTATTGCGACGCCAGGGTCGTGCTTGAAGAGGCGAAGGATCTGGAGAAGAAGGGCCAGGGGCATTTGTGCTCTGAAAAGTACGGCAAGGCTGCAACCATGCTCCAGGACATTCAATCCACGCTCGAGACGGACCAGGACAAGAAGGAGATAGAGCTGATTCTGACCCTGACCAGAGCGTGGCAGGCCATGTGCAAAGCAGACGCAGAAGAATCGAGCGACTCCTATTCGCAGGCCTCCATCCTATTCGAAAAAGCAAAGGAGCTCAGCTCCGGGGAGAAGGCAAAACTCATGGCCATGGGCCATAGTCGCTTCTGCAAGGCATTAGAAGCTGGCACTCGGTTCACGGATTCAGGCGACTCAGCCTATCATGCCGCTGCAACACAGCATCTTGAGAGCGCGGCAAACTACTACCTCAAAGCTGGACTCGAGAGCGCATCGATATTCGCCAATGCGAGCAAGCTGCTCTTTGACGGCTATGTCTACATGGGCGATGCGAGCAAAGAGAAGGACCAAGCCAAGAGAGCGAAGCTGTATTCCATGACGGAGAAGGTCTTACTCGCATCAGCTTCTGCGTACAGTAATGCCGGTTATCCCGGGAAGAAGGATCACCTCGAGAAGCTTCTGGTGAAGGTCAAGCGAGACAAGGAGCTGGCGGTCTCGCTCACAGACGTATTTAGCGCTCCTGACATCGTCTCGACGACGATGGCATTCTCGTCTCCCATGTCAACTCATGAGACTGCCGTAGGCTTGGACCGGTTTGAGCATGCGGACGTTCAGGCGACCTTGATAACAGGTCCAGAGAGCTTTCCAGTAGGAGAGAATTTCAGTCTAGCGGTCGAGCTGGTCAACGCAGGGAGAGGGCCAGCCCAGCTCATCAAACTGCAGGACCCCGTCCCGAAAGGGTTCACCCTGGTGGAGGAACCAGAGGGCTATCGAATGGAGGACAGCTACCTGAACCTCAAGGGAAAACGCCTGGACCCGCTGAAAACGGAAGAAATAAAGCTTGTCCTCAAGTCGATGAGCCAAGGCCAATTCGACCTGAGGCCGCGGGTCCTATACTTGGACGAGAGCGGCCGGTACAAGTCTCATGAACCTGAACCGATGAAGTTGACCATCGGGGCAGATGTGGCGGTTCTGAAGAAGAAGCCTGTCCCCTCAGATACGCGCGAGGCGGCTGAGGCGCGTTCATTGCTGGCCGGACTGAGCGTTGTGACCTTGTCCCACTACCGCATCGTCGGCAACTACGTACGCTACGGATTGGAGGTGCGCAACGCTCTGAAGGACGCTCGTCAGAAGATCGTTGCCGCTTGCAGTAGCTCGTCTCCGAAGAGAGAGAACTACATCATCTGGGCGCCTCCTGGAAGCGGCAAGACCTACTTCGTGCAGGAAGTTGCGGCCTTGATCGGAGACTCCATACAGTATCGCGAACTCAACCTGGCCAAACTCGACGAGGCTTCCTTTCGTGAGGGCCTTGCGGAGATACGCAAATCCGAAAAGCCGTGCCTGTGCCTTGTGGACGAGGTGGATGCGAAGCCTGACGAGCCCTGGCCGTATGAGGTGCTCATGCCATTTCTTGACGCGTCTGCCACCGAAGGAGCGCGGCTTGTCTTTGTGTTGGCTGGCAGCTCTGGAACAAGTTTGGAGGATATGAAGAAGACGATCGCCTCCCGACCAAAGGGTTCTGATGTCCTGAGTCGAGTTCCGACCACCAATGAATATTGTATTCCCACGATGGGCGTGGGAGACCGGCTGTTGGTCGTGCTCAGCCAATTCAGACAAGCGGGGAGACAGATGGGGCGCGAGGTCCGAGAGGTAGAGAAGCTGGGTCTGTACTACGTCGCTCTGAATCCTAGTCTGTCGAATGCCCGTCAGCTTCGTGAGTTTGCCGTTAGGTGTGCGGAGAGAGTGCTTCCCGGCGATGACCGGCTGAAGTACGACAGCCTCTTTCAGCCTGGGGACCGGGAGAACAAACTGTTCTGGACGCGCGCGATGAAGTCTGCGGGCGCACTTGTCGATTCTTTCCTCCTCGTCGAAGACTGAAGATAGCGGCCCGACCTAGACATGTTAAGTTTCATCCGAATTGCCCGCTCGAAGAGAACTCCCTTCCCGGTTGACGCAAAGGGGGATGCAAAAACCCTCAGATTGAGAAATAGCCCTTGTCTTCGGTTCAACCACGACTCTTAGAGCCGATTGACTCTGAACCAGATCGCGGGGTCTGCATCCACCGGAATGCACACTGCGGATTCTCGGAAATGCCTTAGGGGAGGAAAAGCGAAAAGGTTTAGTTGGTTGCCTGTAGAACGGCACACATCACGGCATTGCCTGCCACGGCCAATACGTAGTTGCAGGGAGCTGCCAATCTGTAATGTCAGGCGCGCCCCACGAGCCCCACGTATACGTCCCATCCAGTGGCCACGGAGGGCCATTCATGATTTGACTTTCACAGAACCAAGCCACCGCGCCAGAGATGCTCGCGGAACTTATCGTGACGGTCAGGATATTTTCATTCACGATGAAGCTGTCGAGATATGTCAGGGCGAATGGCATAGAGCCACTAGTGCGGTCTACGAGGGCTGCGCTGAAGTCGGCCCCATCCCAGAGAATGTACACTCCGTAGGACGCAAGGTTGGGACTAATCTTATTCAAGACATCGGCGTCCCGATAGAAGAACCATGCCCATCTGACCTCATTGACACCACTAGGCAGCTTGATGTCCGCCGTCAGCGGGGAGGCCACCGTGAGACCCATGGTGACTGCGCCACCCTTGACGGAGACCCATCCCGAGATAAAGTCCAGGTAACCAGCATTTGAAATCGGTGAGTTGCCCGACCACCAGCTGAGGGGATCTCCGTTAGGCGGTCCGAAAGTGGGTTTGCCGAGATCCCCTTGCCTATCAGTGAAGCTGACCGTATTTGATCCGGCAGAGACACCACTCGGGACCAGCATTAGTCCTACTACAATCGCACTCAACACCGCTACCACTATTTTTCTCACTCACTCCCTCCTCCTCGAACCACTAATGAGGTGTTCGTGCACCTCATCTGCAGTCACCGACAGCCGGATTCATATACTCGGGTTGTTGGGAGGGTTGACAAAACGGACGTTTCTAAGCGGCAAGATGGTCTTGAGTGTACTCAACGGAGTCTACTTTCTTGTGGGCCTGGGACGCCGGCTCCGCGTTCTATCCTCCTCGGATTTCTGAATCAAGGATTGAGGCAATTTGTCCTGCCAGGTCGAGTAGATCCGCATAAGGTACCCGAGATTGGGCATCAGGGCCACGATGTCTTCGTTCTCATCGACCGCTGTGAGGATCTTGCGCATCTCAGAGAGTTCGCCGGTCCAGAAGATCCATCCTAGTTGATTCGGGAGGTTGCTATAGGAAACAAGGAAGGCGTCCATGAACGGATACTCCGACAGCAGTCTCCTGCCAACTGCTGCTTTGTCAGCGCCATCCCTTAGCGTCACATTCACGGCGAACATCAAATCTCCGGCCAAAGGTGAGTCCGTGCGCACATGAAGGTCGAGTGAGCCTTCGGACATCATGTCATCCAGGTGTCGCTTGACAGTCTTGACCGAGACTCCAAGCTCTTTGGCAATCTCCTTTACTGGCTTGCGCACGTCCTCCTTCAGCGATAGGATAATTCTGAGGTCGAGGTTGGATAGTCTCTTGTAACTAGGTTTCCGATTCGTTATCCCATCAACTACATAATGAGGCATCAGTCCAGGATCGGGAGAGAATATTCCGACCGTGACATCCCGCAGTTGTGCCACTCGTTTGACGAAATCAGCAAACCCGTCTAGCTCGGACATGTCCCGCAGTATTCCGTTGACGTAGACGTAGTTCCCACATCCGGCGATAACGCGGCGAGTGAATTCGCATTCTCCAAGTCTATCGAAGGTCTTCAGCACAGAGGGAGCTTCCGACCTTCCGAAGACCGCCACAGGGACTGCGTCAAGATAAGGGATGGATATGTCCGCTGTCATACCTTCGATCACCCCGGATTCCTTGAGGGTCTGCAACCGACGGTAAGCTGCCTGCTTGGTGATGCCAAGCATCTTAGACAGCTCTCGAAAACTAATCCTTGGATTCGTTACGATCAACATTAACAGCTTTCTGTCAGCATCATCCATTTCGCCAAGCCTCGCCTTCCCTCGAACCACCCTCGAGGTAACATACGGAATCGCCTCACGCACCTTTACGGCTTTCTGCCCTGCCTTCGGCGATTGCCGTGACACCTCATATCATGCTCTAAGGTGGTTTGTCTGACTTGGAGTAGATGAAAGAAGCTTAGCTCGGTGCTAAAATCGCGAAACTGAGATTTGGCCAGTGTCCAAAGTTCAAATCTGGCGGAATGCACACAGTCTATCGTCGGAAAAGACAATAGGGGAGGAAGACCGATACCAGCGGGGGGAATGAACAACGAGAACCACGGCTAGGCTGCGGCCCTACATGTTGGATGACGGAAAGGACTTCGGCCTGACGCCGCGACATAGTTTTGAAACTTCAAGCAGGATTCCTACGAGATCGTTTCCTCACGCTCCCAGAAGAGTGGCAGCGGTGATTCTCATCACAGCCGTCTTGATGATCCTCTTCCTGCAGCTGAGAAGTGAGTCCGAGACTGGTGAGCCGAAGAGCCCGGAGGTCGCGGGATTCATGCGCGTAGCTCATTCGCCCATCTTCATATACAGTGACTCGGGCTTCACTGAAGAGAACGGCACAACTGGAGGCTCGGGAAGTGCGGAAGATCCATTTGTGATATCAGGGTGGACCATCAATGTATCATGGGGTGAAGGAATCTTTATCTACGGGACAACGAAGTCCTTCGTCATCCGAGATGTCCTGATAGATTCTGAGGATGGCGGGTTTTCCTGGGACCGCTACGGGGTTCGCGTTGAGGGGGCAAAGAACGGCCGGGTTGAGAACTGTTCCTTCTCGGGAGTTGCGGGTTCTGGCGTGCATTTCCGTGATTGCGAGAATGTGATGATTGACGGTAACCATTTCACAAATTGCACTTGGAGCGCATGGGCACGGGAATGCACAAACGTGACGATAGTCGGCAATGAGGTCACGAAATGCCCGGCCATGGGAATCGGGATCGGGGCGTGCAGTAACTGCAACATCTCGCACAACGAAGTGTGGGACTGCGGCCCCGACGCAGTTGGATTCAGCTTGTGGGGGATGGAGAACGCGACGGTTTACAGCAACAACGCTTCCTACATCAGTCAGATTGGTATGACTATTGATTTGAGCTCGCACGTCCGGGTAACTCGCAATAGTGTGATATGCACCGAGTACTGGGGGCTTCAGTTTTCGCGGTTCGGGAACAGCACATTTGCCGACAACATTGTGGCGAACACCTGCTATTGGTACTGGCTTTCGACAGGTGGCAACTGCACTTACTACCACAACGATTTCATAAACAGTTCCGATTACTCCCGTTCGTTCTTGTCTGCTCCGGATGAGTGGGACCTAGGTTACCCCCAGGGAGGCAATTACTGGTCCAACTACATCGGATCCGACGACTTCTCCGGGCCAGACCAGGACATACCAGGTCCCGATGGAATCGGCGACATCCCCATCGTCATTGATGACGAGCACAACCTGGACCACTATCCGCTGATGTCGCGCTGCGCGCCTCTGGCGCCCCCTAATGCGAGCTTGCAGACTGAAGATGACACAGGCAACATCACAACACAATTCACATTTGACGCCTGGAACTCCACCGACGATGAGGACCCTGTCGTGTGGCTCGATGCGAGGTGGGACTGGCAAGGAGATGGCATCTGGGACACGGATTGGACGCGAGAGAAAACAGTTACACATCAGTTCCAGTCCCCCGGCCAATACAATGTAACGGTTCAAATCAGAGATGACGACGGTCTCACGAGCACGACATCAGTCCGGGTCACGGTGCATGAAGTTGAGATACCTGAATTCAATGCGGTTCTCCCCTTGATTCTGAGCATAATGGCAGTATTCGTCGTCGAGCTTCAATTTCGGAAAAGACCATAGGGGGGAATGAGAATCGCAATTAACGCAGATAAGCCCACGAGGACCGCATTCTTTCTATCATTCGTACCGTCGATACTCTTTGCTCTCTTCCTCATTGTTCCGGCCATTCCCACCGGATCGGCAGGACTCGCCCGAGAATCTGTCTCCGATCACCATCCGGCAGCACAGGCTGCAATAGTATCCGAAACCTCAGCTGCAGGACCTAACGGGTGGAGACAATCCGTTTCGTGGCCTTTGATCAGGGAGGGCTTCGGCATGGCCTACGATTCGGAATCCGACTTGATAGTCGTCTACGGAGGTCACCTTGGACTCACCCCCTCCCAGGATACCTGGATCTATTCCCCGGGAACAGGAAATTGGACAAAGATCGAGTGTTCACCGGCTCCTCCCCCTCTTGAGGATCTGGTCATGGCATACGACTCCAGCTCCGACCGCACGATACTCTTTGGAGGGGCAGCAGCTTCAAACTGGACTATGTTTTCCAGCGAGACTTGGGCATTCGACGCCAATTCGATGCAATGGGCCAAGATGCATCCGTCAGTCGCGCCCTCAGGAAGGATGAACAGTGCGGCGGCCTATGATTCGACGGATGACAAGATAATCGTCTTCGGAGGATACACGCTGTCTAGTTTCACGAACGAGACATGGGCATATGACTATGACACGGACGGATGGGTCAACCTCGAACCTGCCAACTCCCCGAGTCCCCGTGCAGGCGCGAGGATGGCGTATGACTCTGGTTCGGATCTCACGGTCATGTATGGGGGATCGGTGAAGGACTCCGGGCTGACGAACGAGACATGGGCCTATGATTACGGCACGAACGCGTGGACCAAGATGCGAATGCCGGGACCATATGCAACTGGACCGACACCAGTCGTGGAATCCGCGATGGCATATGACCCCAGCTCGGATCTGGTGGTGATGCAGGGCGGAGGGTATCAGGGCGGCTTTCACTCATCAGAGGTGTGGACCTACGACGTCGACTCTGACACATGGTACTACGGATTGGTATGGTCAGGTCCAGGTCCGTTCGTCTACCCTTCTGGGAAATCTGGACACTGCATGGTTTACGATTCCGCGCTGGGCAAGATGATGATGTACGGCGGTTTCACATACTGGCCGTCTAGCGACGAGCTCTGGTCCTACGAAGTCGAACCGAACATATGGACACTGCTCGGTCCGAAGTACGCTCCCACACCAAGGGAGATGCATGCTATGGTCTACGATTCAGGCTCGAGCAAGACCGTGCTCTTTGGGGGCTTCAACAATGCCGGAACGGACCTCAACGACACCTGGGCATACGATTCTGCATTGGATGACTGGACCCTTGTGGAAACCAACATCGCCCCTCCTGCACGGCACTGGCCTGCGATGGCCTATGATGCCGAGTCTGACATCACCGTGATGTTCGGCGGGTACGCATATTTCGGAATCGACCCCATCAATTGGACATCCATATTCGGACCCGATCCAGACACTTGGGTCCTGGACTTGGACACCAAGGAATGGACAAACATGAACCCGGTGACCAGCCCGATGCCGAGCGTATCCGCGGCAATGACTTACGACTCGTCGGCTGACAGAGTCCTGCTTCTGAGCGAAGGTGAGACATGGGCCTATGACTTCAATTCCGACAGCTGGCAGAATCGCACGAATGGAGCCCATCCACCAGCAGGCGCGGAATACTCGATTCCCCATTATTCGATGGCGTTCGACCCTGTCTCGAACAAGACGGTTGCGTTCGGCGGCAGGGACTTTTCGCACGGAAACGAGACTTGGATATATGATTACGGGAACAACACATGGAGGAACGTAACGGGCGAGGGCTCCCCTCCGCGGGGAGGAGGCCACGCAATGGTGGCAATCCCCCAGAACGGGACGGTCATCCTGTTCGTCGTGAACGAGACTTGGGAATTCGATGTAGGTGCCGAGATGTGGACGAGGATGACGGACGGACCCGCGCCTCCATCTCGCAGCTACCCCGCCATGGCATACGATCTCGGGACTGAGAGTGTGATCCTGTTCGGAGGAAGCGGAACCGTGGGTGTTCTTCACGACACTTGGCTGTACGCCACCACCGGAGGTGGGGGAGCGCCGGAAATCCCCGAGCTGACAACGTCGGCAGTAGTTGTAGCCGCAACTGCGGCAATGATCGTCGGACTGATGGCGCTCAGGTCGCGCCGGAAGAAGACACCATAGAACCAAACAATAATGACATCCCGATTCATGTCCGGCGGAATGCAGACTTCTGAGAATGGTCGGAAATCAACCCTGCAGTTCTTGGCCTTTCGGATCCTGCCGAATCTCTGCCAAGGCACCGTGTGGCGTAACGCGGCCAGTCAGAAGACCCCGCAACTCTTTTAACACATCATCACCATAGGGCTGGATGGTGCGGAGGTAGTGGTTCTGTCTCGCGGTTTGGCACTTGCGTACTCAGCGTTCGTGATTCTAGTCATTGGCTCCCTGTCGCCGCTGATGACCACTGCAGGGCAATCGCCCTCGTTGACGTATCAGCACCATGACCCAATCCTCATCACGAACAACGGCTTTGGCACGTTCCCGGGCGACGGCTCTGAGTCCAATCCATATGTCATTGAGGGGTTGGAGATCGATGGTGCTGGGTTCTGGACATCCCTCACAGTGCCCTGCATTGAGATAAGGGACTGCAACGCGCACTTCATTATCAGAGACAACCACCTCAGATGGGACGGAACTTCGGGGCTAGCAGTGGAGCTGGAACGCTGCTCCAACGGGACCATCGAGAACAACACAATCGACCAGATCTATCTCGGATCGTGGCTCTGGGATTGCAGCAATTGCACCTTCAGTGGAAATTCGGTCACGACGAACGGGGGACAAGAGGAGATGGGACTGTTCCTCTTGAACTCGGGAAATTGCTCTGTCTGGGGCAATGAATTCCATTCCAACGGGATCATGATGTACGGTGACTTCCTTGACAAAGTCGTATCGAACGATATCGCCTCGAACAACACGGTCAGCGGGCTGCCCATTATCTTCATCAAGGACCAGATTGGTGTCCACCTTGACAATATCGTCGCGGGCCAGCTGCTCGTGGCCCATTGCGAGAACATCACGATCAGCAACATGAACATTTCAGATGTGAATGTGGGGATCGCCCTTTACTTCGTGATGAATGCGACTGTGGAGAACGTCGATATATCGGGCACGAGCTGGGACGCCATGCCCATCTACAACAGCACCGATGTCGTCGTGAGATACTGCCACCTGTACTCGAATGGATACAATGGAGTGACACTCTATCATGTCGCGGGGGCTGTGATATCGAACAACCTAATCGAGCACAACTGGCCTGCGGGGATAGCTGCGATGTTCAACTGCTCCGGAGTGGTCGCGTACAACAACTATCTCATTGGCAATTCGATGCAGATATGGGGGGAAATGATTCTGGATGCGGGCTATCCCACCGGGGGCAACTATTACTCCGACTACGTGGGTCAGGACCTTTTGTCGGGCCCGAATCAGGATCTCTCCGGACCGGACGGAATAGGGGATGTCCCATACCTGAATGCATCGCAGCAGGATCGATATCCCCTGATGGAACCCTTCGGAGGCGGTCCCGGAGCTGCCTTCTTCGTCTCAGAGAACCCGTCTGCCGTCGGCGCGACGCTCGTTTTCAACGCCTCAAACAGCTGGGATATTGGTTATCAGAACCAATCCCTGAGCTTCCGCTGGGATTTCGACGACGACGGCGTGTGGGATGTCAACTGGACGACCGAAAAGACGGCTCAGTGGCAGTATCCTGGGCCGGGCGATTACACTGTCCGCCTCGAGGTCAGAGACAGCCTTGGTCTGACCCGCAACACGACGATGCATATGGAGGTCACCCCACTGGTGATTCCCGAGTTCACTGGTCCTCTCATGCTTTTGGTGTCGATACTGTTCCTCGTCGTTGTCATAGCCACGAGCAGGTCCAGAAGAAGATAATCGTCCAGGTCCACATTGCGCGGAATATGAACCGGGATTTCCGGCGATTTCACAATCTGGGACACAAAGGGCCTCAACGAGAACCTTCGGAGTCTGCCTGCAAGCCATGACGTGCGGAACTCGAGGAAAGGCCTAACCGTCGCCTAGAACGCAAGACTTAATTCTTCTAAGTGCGTTGCAAGTTGCGTTGGGTGGAGTCCCTGCAAGAGAGCGCATGGATTCGGCTGATTGGGAGTTGTCGAGGGTGAAAGGGAGGTTGAGATAATGAGTCGAGGGTATCGTTTCGCGATTTCGCTGATGCTTGCAACCATTTGCCTCTCGGTAGTACTTCTCCAGCCAATTGTGGCTTCTGAAAAGAAGGCCGTCACTTCCTCTGGCATCGTCATGCCAGGCAACTGGACCACGCAGAAGGCCTACCCAGTCCCCTACGGAAACTACACCTACGCCACTTCCATCGCTGCAGACGCCGACAGCAATGCACATGTAGCATTCTTATACGCACCCTGGAACAATACTCCAGTGGAACTTGTCTACGCGTCCA
>Ga0315278_10003294_pt1 | contig 14461 bp, 12 predicted proteins | sample YL17G06_0_MG_FD_203880 | JGI IMG/M metagenome (GOLD analysis project Ga0315278, IMG submission 203880) | Sediment microbial communities from Yellowstone Lake, YNP, Wyoming, USA - YL17G06_0 | ecosystem: Environmental > Aquatic > Freshwater > Lake > Sediment | place: USA: Wyoming | collected... | reverse complement strand
AAAAATCTCTACCAACATTACATGCACGATTTATCTGAATTTAATGATTCCCTCCAACCTGACGCTATGGGGTTATTCGATAATTCGTTCGTTGATTCTTACTATTGCAAAGATAATCTGATACCCCTGAAAATCACACTTGCCAATAGTATAATTGGATTTCTCTTTTGTTCAAAAGGACAAAAGGTTGACTATATCATTCAGGATATATTTATTCTGAAAAATTATAGAAACAGAGGATTAGGCAAACTTGCTGTGGAACAGCTTTTTGCTCTTTATCCCGGCAGGTTTGGACTTGGTGTCTTAATAAAGAATGCCTCTGCAAAGTTATTCTGGACGCACTGTTTAGAACATTTAGGCATAAACTATACAAGTTCTGAAGTGATAGAAGATGGCCAGCTTTGCATAAGATTGATTTTTGATTCGAGAAAATCATAGGTGGAAAGCAGGTTTAAGGCCCATTTCTGCGATTTTACAAAGGCAAAATCATCGGTTTTTGCTTGATTATGAGAAAAAAGGTGGGTATAATACCTCCTGAATAGGCGTTAAGAAGGAAGAAAAATCATAATTTAAAATGTGGAGAGATTATGAAAACAAATCTGCTATTTTCAGTTCTAACGGTTCTTATAATTTTCAGTCTTTGCGGTTCTGCATCGGCAGGCGGCCTTGTAGCTCACTGGAAACTTGACGAGAGTCAGGGCTCAATCGCTTATGACAGCGCAAATGGTTTTGACGGCACTTTGGTCAACGGCCCGCTCTGGACAGCCGGCCAAATCGACGGCGCTTTGAGCTTTGATGGAACTCAAGCCGTATACATCAACGGCAGTGCCGGCTACGACTCGCCTTTGAATATTTACAACACCAATATGACCATTTCCGCGTGGATAAAACCGGGTTTGAACGCCAGCACCATTATAGCAAGAGCAAAGCCTCACTATACCACTTACAGACTTTATGTCGGCGGCGGAAAGGTGGGAATTAACACTTACAGGTCGCCAGTCCACTGGAATTTATCAACCGGTGAAATATTAGACCCGAACAATTGGTCTCATGTGGTCGGCGTCCTCGATAGAGATAATGACACGTGTATTATTTACGTCAACGGCATAGAGCAGGCAAGAAGCACACAGATGACCACAGACCCGCCAAGCTGCGATGCACCAACCAAAATCGGCTGTCGTAATGACACCGGCGATTATACCTTTGACGGCCTGATTGACGATGTCCGCATTTACGATTACGCACTTGACGCAAACGAGATACAGAACCTCTATCAGGAGAGCGCCTGCCTTGTCGCACACTGGAAGTTTGACGAAGGCACAGGCACAACCGCTTACGATTCGGCAGGCACCAACAACGGCACCATTTCCGGCCCGGTCTGGGCAGCAGGCCAAATCGGCGGAGCATTGGAATTTGACGGCGTTAATGATTATGTAAATATGGGCAGCGACAGCAGCCTAAAGCCTGACCTTCCGGTAACCCTTTCTGCATGGGTCAGGCTGGACGAGATAAACCGTTACAATTTTATTATTTTTACGGACAACAGAATGACCAGATACTATGGCATCTGGTTTTATGTTGCAAATAATAATAATACGCTGCAGCTCGGTTACGGTGATGGAGGCATTAAGGATATGTGGCATCGGCGAAGCAAAGCCGGAACAACTGCATTACTCCATGATGTATGGTATCACGTTGCAGCTGTTGTCAAAGGCCCAAAAGATATGAGCATATATATAAATGGTGTCGATGACGGCGGCACTTATTCAGGCACCGGAGGCACATTGGCATATTCTGCCGATGGTGATGTCTTTGTGGGAACCTCGGGTGGTGATAACTTATGCTATCTTGACGGTCTTATCGACGATGTCCGTATTTATAATTGTGCCCTTGATGCAAATCAGGTTGCAAAACTTTATGTCAGCGGACTGCCCAGCCTGCAGGGCATTAACATCGTCGGGCCAAACTCTGTGCCTGAGGAATCTGATACGCAGTACAATGTCATCGGTCGTTATGATAACGGCTCAAGCAGTAATATTACCGCCGACACAAATTTAGCGGTTGTTCCTGATGAATTCGCTGTAATAGACGCCAACGGTTTGCTGGCCACTGACAGGCTCTATCGGCAAAAGGAAATCTGCACTATTTACGCCTACTATCAGGGCTTTTCCGCTTCAAAGCCGGTTACTATTTATCCTCTCTGCGACGGCAATGAATGTACAGGCCCGCAATTGCTGAAACGCAATATTGCCGATGCCATCGAAATCAAGCAGGACGTGATAGGCCAGCTTGAATATGCCAGGAAAATCGAGTTTGCTTCCTTCCAGTTGTTAGGAAAGATAGCCGTAAATCCGCAGTACAGGAGATGGAGCAGTGCCCGCATTCAGATTCTCGCGGCCTGGGCGTATGAAGCATGGGCCGTCAAGAAAGTTGATGAAAGCATTGATTTGCTTGAAACTGCCGACGGCATCATGAGATAAAAGCCCGACATTGGGAAAATAGTTTACTAATCAGCCTTTCGATGAGAGACTGCCGGATAAGGCTCTGGCACTTGCAAAAGAGGTTCGAATCTCAGTTCGGCGATTTTACAAAGGCAAAATCATCGGTTTTTGCTTGATTTTGTCAAAAATCCTGATATAATATTTTTTGTATCTGTAAAGGACGACGGAGAAATAATCAGCAGGAAGCATGAGCACGTTTTTTTAAAGTTCAAGAGAAGTTTATGAATACGCTAAGGTATGGCTTACGCCAGAAGACAGTATTATTTCCCGCAATTTTTGCGATTCTTGCAATCCTCAGCTTTTATGTCTTTGCATCGTCCCAGTCACAAAAGCTGAAATTGCTTGGCATTTATCTAATCGGCCCAAATTCCGTACCTGAAGACACACAAAACATCTATTGTGTCATCGCGGTCTATGACAACGGCTCAAAGGTAGAGGTTACCGCAGACTCAAATATCAAGATCGTTTCAGATGAGTGCAAAGTGATAAACATCGGCGGAATTGTTGAAACTTTTGAACTGAAGCAGCCGGAAAAACAATTCACCATTTACGCAAACTATCGCGACCTTGAAGTGGAAAAATCGGTTACTATCTATTCTCACACGCAGAAAAACAGCAATAAATAAGTAATTACTATTTAGTATTCAAATAATATCAGAGCCGTGAATTTGCAATCGAGGCTCTGCAATTTTACTTTTCAATTCTTCAAAATTTAAACCATATTTTAAAAGGAGCGATACTATGTCATTAACAAAAAAACAATCAATCGTTTTGGATGAATTATTTGAATCTGGCGGTGATGAGACCGCTGTTTTGAAAAGGCACGATATTTCCAGAAAACTCTGGGCCAAATGGCTTGCCGACAAGGACTTTGCCAATGAGATTGCAGGCAGAATGGATTCGTCGAAGCGGCAGAGCGGGATTATCATTTCAAAGTATGCTCCTTTCGCTGCTGCCAAGCTTATTGAGCTTTGCGGCAGTGAGAATCAGGAGACTGCCCGCAAGGCCGCTTTGGACATTATCAACCTGCACCGCAATCAGACTCCAAATACTGCTGATGATGCTGAGACGCCGAAACTGCCGAGCCTCGACCCCGCAACCGCATCAAAACTGCTGGCCGCTCTTGCGGAAAAATAAACCTGATAAAAAATAGGCCATAGGAGTCGCTGCCTATGGCCAGCAGAATTTAAACAGGTAAATTATTTTCTTCGCCGCAACAATAATCCGCCAAAACTTAGCAACAAAACCGTCGCAGGTTCGGGGACACACCCACAGACCCCGGTACCAGAAAAGGAGTCTAAATTAGTATATGCCTGAGTAAACTGGTTCGAATTTGCCAAAAAGTCTGCATCTGGAAAAACAGTAACCCACAGAAACATCTGGCTCCAATCATCTGATTGTCCAACATTTTCACGAAGCCTATCCAGGTAATTTGAACTCACCTCATCATTAAATACCGGATTGGCCAAAGCGATACTGAATGCATTCGAAACGGGCGTATACCAAAGACCTTCGATTTCGGCTGTAATATATGTGGTTGTTCCTTCCTGAAGTGTAAATGAATCTGTACCTTCATTTGAAAATTGATAATAATTATATAACCATGTCCCGTCACTATAAGTCTTGTATCCATCGTAAGTCAGCGATGGGATATTTACTGTTGCGCCGATAACTGCATCTAAGCTGTCGTCCAAATGGTCGGTGAGATCGCGGACGTTTGAAATACTCAGTCCCGAAACAGTCAATGTGCTTCCGGTGAATTCAACTGTACCGCCGATAGCTTCAGCTCTGGCCCCGATAGTTTTTTTGGTACAAGGCTTACATTCACATTCATCATAAGTTTTATCGTTATCAGTATCCACAGCCTTGCACTGTTTTCCTGCTTTTTCGCAACCATTATCACTGCAGCGCCCAAGTGTAGGAGTCGAACTGACAACCGTACACAGTTCATCAGAGTATGAAACTTCAGCTATTATTACTACCACACAGACTACGATAAAAATAAAAATCTGATTTTTCATTTTGTTTCTCCTTCAAGTTACTCAAAATTACTCAAATACATAACGCGATTTTTTCAGGGAAATTTAAGGATTCTCATTTTTCTCTCCTTTGCAAATATACATATTTTAGGATGTTTCGCCTTCCTTCTTTCTGGAGACTTATTTGACCGCTTTCAAAAAGTATTTCAAACAAATTTCTTTACAATGACAGTATCCGCTGAGGACAGGCCAGAAAAGGAGTTTAACATAGGCAATCTGTCTGAATTTATATGCGAAAAAGCCCGGGAAATGCTATTTTCCTGCAATAATCCGCAACCTGAAAACGTCTTTGAAATATGGAAAATGCAGACGGGCAAACTAACAAAATGGTTGTTAAGATTTGTCCATAAGCGGCGGATTTTGTGTTACTTTGGCATAAATCCATCCACTATAGGTATGCAGAAACAGGATAAAGGATTGTATGAGAGATAGAAAGTCTGGCTTTACGCTTGTTGAGATATTGGTGGTTTTATCAGTTATCGCCATGCTGACCGGCATTCTTCTGCCCGCACTTAGCGCTGCTCGCAGAGCCGCTTACAAAACCGCCTGCAAACAGAACCTTCACGGCTGCGGCATCGCATTTCGTATGTACCTCGATGATAATAAGAATGTTATGCCGATAATTTACAATATGCCCAACTCCACAGTACAGGATGGCCCAAACTCTGTGTCACTTTACAACAGTTTAAGCAAATATATCAGCGGCAGAGAAGCACTTAAATGCCCGGCGGACAGATATCCGGAAAAAAATTCGTCATACTTCCGAGAGGAAGGCTCAAGTTACGAATATAATGTTTTTCTTGGAGGAAGGAAAATAGAAGACAGCTGGTTCGCCAAACGTTTCGGCACAAATGAAGTATGGGTACTGCACGACTATGATGGATTTCACGGCAAAAAAACATCCGGCGGCGGGGAGAGAGATATGAGAGACACAAGCAATTATTCACTCGGTTCATTTATGTATCTTTATGCCGACACACTCGTTGCCGACAGAACAAGGAGCAAATAATGTCAAAGTTACTTGGCAACCTGAGACGGCCTGAGCCTAATAAGAAAAAAATCGCGATTATCATTGCTATTGTAGCTGTAGTTTGCCTTTCAGCGTCAGGCGGATTGTATTATGTGTTCAAAGATAAAGCCCCTGCCGAAGATGAGTTCGGCAGACGACCAAGAGAATGGCACGATGCCAATATGCCCAATCCCCAAAAACAGACCGCCAAAGAAATTATGGATTACAGAAGCAGCGACAAGTTCAAACAGTTATCGCAGCAAGAGCAGTTTATGTACTCAATGGCAAGCGGCAGACAAGTAATGGAGTACCAGATGGAGACTTATTTTACACTGCCGAAAGAATACAAAACCGCGTATCTCGATAAAATGATAGACGAAATGCAGGCTCAGCGTGCCGGTTTTGAACAGATGCGTCAGCAGATGCCCAGACGACCGCGTGACGCCAACGACCCGAATGTTCAGGCTCGTATGGCTGCACGCGCCGCAAGAAGAGCTGACCCCTCAAACGCAAGGGCAAGGTCTGAAAGCGGCACCGCACTGCAGCGAGCACAAAGAGAACAATTCTTCACGGCTATGCGGGCAAGAATGCAGCAGCGAGGTATAACAACGCCTGCCGGCCCCGGTGGACGCGGCGGTCCAGGTGGCCCCGGAGGGCGATAGAATTAAAAAAAACAGAAATTTTAACATCGAAATACGAAACAATTGGCAGATATCTCCTCTCTTTTTTCTTGACATTTACCTATAAGGTCCTATAAAATACTCGTTTGTCTTTATACTTACAGGCAAACATCTATCTATCAGAGATTTTTTTATGCGATTTGACTGCGTGAACAGTTTTTTATATAGAAAGCCGGTTTGGTAAATAAGAGGAAATTATTGAGGCACGGAGCAGCCCTGATTTGCTGGATTCTTTTTGCTTGTATCCTTCTTGTTTTCTCGGCAAGCAGCAAGTTAAGCATTCTCAGCAAACAATTCGAAAACTTTAATTTCAAAGTAACATTGCCGACAAACCAGTTAGATACTTTCAGTTATACCCGTTTCGACTCCAAAATGAATTACCGACCGACTTACGCAATCGCTTTTGAAAATCTGCTTTTAGAAAATAACGGTTTCGGCCCGTTCAAAACCGCTATGTACAAAAAAGCGATGATACGTGATTTGGAGCTTCGATTTTATCGCTACACATCCGCCGCAAAAGGCGAATCAACAATTGACGTAGAAGAATTAATCAGGGACATGGCGGATAGATTAACACGTCCTTCAAACAGATATAGTATCGGCAATATTAATTTCGCCAACGTGTCTGAAGTTTATGCGGACAATTTTGATTGCAGATTTTTTTATAAAAATGATTTATCCCTTTCCATACACTGCAAAAGGGCCACAGCCTCATATAGAAATTATAATATGGAATTGCGCGGCCATGTGACAATAAAAACCGCCGACGGCACTACTCTTGAAAGCAATTTCGTCGAATGGGACATACGCAGTAATGTTTTCAGGGTTAACAGTGCGTATGTGCTGAATCGTAATGGAGACGTTAAAACAGGCAGAAACGCCTGTTTCAATTTTGAATTAAAGGAGGAACATAAATGTATCGCAAAATTGTAATGTGTTTAATAGTCTGCGTCAGTTTTATACCCTTAAACTCTTTCGCAAGAGCAATTGAACCGAACGATTATACAAGTCCCGGCCGAGCGCTGCTGTTCGATGGAACATTGACAGGCATAAGGTCCGCCTGCCAGTTATTCGAGGATGGGCTTAGCAGCGGAAACTGTCCGGAATGTGAAACAAACCGGGAATTTACGTTCTTTCACGCTTTAGCCGACACGGCAATGCTGCTCGTTCGGGATGACGGCAATTCAATCGACAGTATATTTGAATTAATGCAAAAATTCGGAATCACTATTTCAGGCCAGTACTGGGCGCCGTATTTCAGACCTTCGACGCTTGACTTTAATGAAATCCGGAATCAGCATAACACCTACCAGATTCCCGATGACGCCCCCGATATAACAGAAGTTGGAAATATACTGGACGCATCGTTTATACCGGAAATCGAGGAAATTATTGCCGAGCTGAACTCAATAAGCGATACGCCCTCGGACAGATTCAGAATATATTTATCGCCTGACGAATTAAGGATTTTTTATCCATCCGATTACGTATTTGAAGAACCTTTAGTGCCGGTGGAAGTCGATTATGCCGAAGTGCTCCTGTTAAAAGGAATTCTGACCGCTCTGAAAGCTCAATTGGAGTTCAGGGCCGCTTACGATATTTACATTAGTCCCAGTGATAAATTATTTGAAAAATTTTACGGCGGCAGCCTTAAAATAAATGAAGATATCCTCTTGTCTCACCCGGAAATTCTAAAAGTTCTGCCGACTTTAAACGATTCAAATGACGGTAAAGCCGCTCTGGCTCAAATCAAACAGGACTGGATTGACGCGGTGAACTGCTATCTTAATACGGTCGGATATATCCGCGCAGAAGAAGACCCGCAGGAAGACGATTTTATTTATATAGACCCCAATGACGATAACATTGTCAATGAGATTAATAAAAGATTAACCACTCTGCGCGATTCTATTATCAATGATACACTCGCGACGCTTCCTATGGAAACAACCAAAACTTATTCTATAGATGAACCCGGCTCTACTGGATGGACACTCGATATTACTTACGATTTAATCGGCTTTCCTCTGAATGGAAGTTTTGTCGCCTTGGACGGCAACAAGCCGGGACCGTGGTATGTTGATTATTTTAATATCGCAAACGACAATCTTTATATAGAAATGCACTGTGACGCACCCGGCGATTGGGGCGGCGCTGTATTTACCAGCACATTAAGTCAGGACGGCAATACAATAACAAACGGTGTTTTTGAATATTGGGGCAGCAGCGGCGGAACTATCAATAATCTGTCTGGGCAAGCTGTTAATATTGAAGTTCAGGATGTTAATATTGATTTGAATCCGATTTTCGGCTCTACCGACCGTTATCCAAATCCTGTTGATCCGAGAGACCTTCTGCCGGAATTCGACCAGTGGAACGGCCCTCTGCCCGGAACTGTGGGGCACGGCCTCGGCAACGACCCGACTCTCGGAGGAATTGTGCCGCAAACAACTCAATACGACTGGCAGAAAGAATTCGATTTGCAGCCGGGCGGAGTGGTCTATCTGGATTATGTCAGTTCATCAAAAATTACTGTTGACGGCGATATAGACGACTGGAACGACAGTCAAATAATCTTCAACGATATCAGCGGCGATACTGAAGAAGATTCGAATGCTGTCGGTGGTGTTGACATTAAAAATCTTTATATGGCTTACGACTGGTATAACCTTTATGGTGCCATTGATTTCTATGACGAAATTGGCAGCGGTGAACGGCAGTATGATTTATCCCTGGACTATTTGCCGGACAGAGGCGAATCTCTACACTCTATTAACATCAATATATATGTATATAATGGAGTTGCTTACGGCTACTTATATTATATGGATACCGACAAAGGGGGCTGGACTTACTGGCAATATATTACCGATTTTACCGCTGCCTGTGGGCAAAACTCCGTCGAATTTGAAATCCCATTTGATGATATTCCGGATGAACTGCCGGGCAGATTTATTACCATCGAAAGCGAAGGCTGGGACCAGAACTGGAACTGGGATGGCGAAGAAAACTTTACTCATCTAAGAATAGGCGAAGTGGAAACAATAAGCGGCACAGTCAGCTATGACGGCTTCAAAGGCGACCCCATTTTCGTACAGGCATATACCAACCCCGAAGACCCCGAGGAAAGTGTTATAGCAACTACTATGATTACAGAACCCGGCCCATATATGCTTGAAGGAATTGGTTTCAGATGGCAGGTTTTTGTAAGGGCATTTACTCCATTATTCGGCTTTGAAAATCCTTTTGAAGTAAGTGCGTTTCAAATTCAGACAGCGACTCCTGTGTTTATGATGTTTGAAGACCTGGACGATATCGACATCGCTCTGAATTATCCGATTGAGTTGAAAAATGGTATATCATCACAAGGCCAAATCGATTCTGAAACATGGGAAATCGACTGGTATTATTTTGACGCCGTTGCCGGAGGAACATATACCATAAATTTAACGCCGATTACCGCGCCATATGCCCGTATCGCTTTGTATGAAAGAAATGCCCGATGGGAATTGATAGGACTTGATTACTGGGAAACTCAACAGATTGTCTGGACCTGTCCTGAAAGCGGTAGATATTATGTCGGAGCGGAAAATGGTTATTATCAACCTGCAGGCGGAACTTACCTGATACAAATGGATACCGATGTAACTTGTCCGCAGGCCGATATCGCCTGTGCCAAATGGGTCGGCGTTAAGGATTGCCAGGTCGATCTTTATGACCTTGCCGTTTTGGTTTCGCATTGGCTGGATAATTGTTCATATCCTTACTGGTGCGACAAATCAGACTTCGATGAAAGCGGCTCGGCGAACTTTCTTGATTTTAATACTCTTGCCGATGAATGGATGTCTATGGAAATACAATAGCAGGATTGGTTATTTGCCCGGCAGTTCAAGATTGATGTAATCATACATAATATGATTGCCCATACTGCCGGTCGAGGCCTGTCCGAGCGTGATTGTGTTCAGGCCTTTCTTCAGTTTCCCCGCAGGAATCGTTACATAATGCAGCGCGTATTTGGCGTGAATGCCTTCACAAATCAAAGCGTTGCCGCCGCTGTTATCGGGGTAAAAACTCGTGAACGCTTTCGACTCGTCATTAACATAAATATGCAATTTGGCCTTTTGCGCCCCGGCCAAAGCAAGTGTCAATGTCGCATCGCCCGATGGAATCTTGTCGAGAACAAAATTAATCCGCCATTTCCACATCTGGCCCGTGATATAGGGACTGTGCGCGTAATTTAATATCTTTCCCCAATTGTTATCGGCGGCATAATACTCAATCGGATTCGTAAACTCGGCGGCGAATATCCCAAACAGATAAGGCTCGTAATAATCTGTTTTGCCGTGCTTAAACTCCGCTGCGCTTCTGTCAGGGGTGCCGATTTCCCAGGCGATTTTATTTCCTTTATGTTCCACGAGCCATTTCACTTTGTCAAGTTTTACCATCTCGCCTGCGCCGATTATGATATTATCTTTTGAATATTCTCCTACTGCGCCGTCAGTAAAGGCGTACAGCGTATAATTTCCCGGCCGGACATCTTCGATTATAAAATCGCCGCCCGAATCAGCCTTTGTCCAGTACTGATAATCTTTACCCTGAAACTGCCAATTGCCGTTTTCTTTTTCAGGCAAAGCCAAACCAATCCACGCGCCCGCCCCGCTGACAGAACTTTTCAATTTATCTTTAACAATAAATTTTCCTGTTACCGTCCCCCGCTTATCCGCCTGGTATTCATCGGCCTTGAGCCATTTATAAGGCCATTGTCTTTTTTCCGTCAGCGCCTGAACTTTCGCATCCGCCCGGCAGGCGTCAGGATTATTTTTATGATTAAAATATAATAGCCACGGCCCGTAGATTTTGCTCCAGGCCTGACCTTTTTTTATTGTGAATCCAGAACCATTGTAGTGATTGGCGTTAAGATAGACGTGGATTATTCCCGCTGCGGCCGTTAGGTCGTTTTTTGTCGGGCCATCGTTGAAGTATTCATGACTGCCGAAGACTACCCAGGCTCCGAGATTGTTTTTCGAGCCTGCGAAACCGTAAGCGTCCAGTTTCCACAGATCTGCCGAGTACATATATTTGCAGTCGAATTTGCCTTTCCTGACGCCAGTCGTATATTTTTTTATCTCCTTGATGCCTGTAGCCGCTGCGTTTTCCTCGTCGTAGTAAGAAGCCATTTGCCAGTTTCGCAGATGGTCAACGTAAATCCTGTCCAGCAGAAAATCGTTATCATCGTGCCCTGTCCACCAGACCATTCGCCATTCGCCCATATTCACATCAGGATAATCTGCCGGATGATTGACAATCGCGTAAACGTACAATCCGGCGACACCTTCCTGCATAACATAATGAATATCAACATCCCACGCATGCAAATCGTTTGGACCGTAGATTTTTTTGCAGGAAATATCAACCAGTTCCGGCGATTGACTTGTAATTGAATAAACGCAGTGCCGCGGCTTGTCGTAACCTGCTTCGGTAGTCATACTGAAGTAGATGTTTTTTCTGCCGTCCTGACTTATCATCTCTTGGCCGTTGTATGTCAGCGATGTAATTTCAGCGACTGCGGTATCAATCGTCGCACTGACAATTCCATTGTTAAGAATTACATCGCCGCCGATTGTGGTAAGCGTAACAATTCCGCCGTTACTTTCACCGCCGGCAACTATCGGGACAAGTCCGACACACAAAATAGTCCGTATTAGAAGGCTGGGTATTATTAATTTCATAGGTTTTCAATAATTGTAATATAATTACTTGGCGGCAAGAAGCAAAAATTCCCTGTCATCATTTCCAACTACACAACATAACTCCTTTATTGAAAAAGGCTTAAACAAAGAATAAATTATATATTATTATACATATCCTCTCAACTGTATGTATAATGATGCCTCACCTGTGGGAATAGCCGGGAGGCCGGAGAAGAACAGTATTTGTGCAAGAGGAATTACATCGGGACGAAGACAACATTTCTGCAAGTTATTCATCTTTCTGCCTTTCGTCAATATGCCGCTGATGCAATCTGCCCATAGCTGGCAAGAATCGCTCTGCTCGGACTTGGTATAGTGGGTTTACTGAGAAAAAAACAGTAAACAAAAGTATAAAGTAATTTTTAATAAGGAGAAAACTAAAATGAAAAAGTTAAGTACAGTTTGTGTAGTTGTAATGCTGATGGCGGGTTTGGCAAATGCCGCCGGCTTCTATGTGGCAACGAACAATATCGGCTATCAAGGTACTGTGTGGAACATTACCGATGCCACTGGTCCCTGGACAACATCAACTCCGCGTGATGCAGCTCTTTACGTCGTAAACAATGCCCCGGTAGTTTATACTAATTATAATCAACTGCTCAGTAACTGGTATGAACACGGCACAAGCAATAAGAATAATTCTTTCTTCCAGATGGACGACCCCGGCAGTTTATATGTTACCAATATAAGCGGCGACTGGGATACTGCTCTGACAACCTTCACCGTTACTGTAAGCGGCCAAAATAACCCATATCCTTATTCGCGGTTCTGGCAGCCCGACACTGTCGGCGGCGTGGCCTGGGGTGTAACCTTCACAGATTATACATATACATGCACCGCAACATTTTCAACGCCGGCCATTCCGGATAGCGGCGGCTATACGAATTCTGTTGACCCTGATACTATTGTTGGGTCATTTACAGGAGAATTCGTCGTTACTTACGATGAGGCTAAAAATCCCATCACCAATGGCAATACCTACGGCTTCGAGATCAACTTCTCGAAAGCCTTGTTCGTTCCGCTCGATACTCTTAACGCAGACGGTGGACCTGTTACAGTATACAATTATTTCGGCACTGTTCCCGAACCGGCGACAATGAGCCTTTTGGCTATCGGAGCACTTGCACTTTTGAGAAAAAGAAGTTAATTAGACCGAAATGTTTTATAAATAAAAAGGCTGTGAATTTCTTCACAGCCTTTTTTGTTCGTCAGTATTTCCTGCTCCCGGCGGGACTTGAACTGTTATAATTTTATTTTTGTTTTCCATTGAATTTTACAAAAATACATCTATTCTGATTACACTGAAACAACCGTAATTCTGTATATCAGGATAGGAGAGATAGCCAGTATGGGTAAAAATTGTTCGGGCAGCAGGGAAAGTTCTTTCTCCGATAAATCAAGCGATTACTATTTGCATCTCCTTGAAAACTCCAAAGATATATTTTATCTGATGAATGCAAAAACAGGCAAATTTGAATACGTAAGTCCTGCTACAACAGCAATTAGCGGTTTCACGCCTGAAGAAATAACAGAAATGGGTATGGAAGGAATAAGCAAAAGAGTGCATCCCGACGACCTTCGGACGGTTGAAAAAAAAATTAATGAGGTATTAGCAGAGAAAACCCCGCCGAGTAATTTTAGTGGTTACATAGAACAGAGATTTAAACACAAAGCAGGTCATTGGGTCTGGTTTGGCGTTAACAGAAATTTTATAGCCGGCGCCAACGGCCAAGTCGAGGCGGTTGTCGGCAACATTCGGGATATCACGGAAATAAAACTGCTGCAGCAGAAATTAGAGTCGTCATTGAATGATTACAAGTCTCTATATAATAATGCCCGGGTGGCTTTATATAGAACACGAATCAGCGATGGTAAATTGCTTGAATGCAATGAGACTCTGGTAAAACTCTTGGGTTATAACAGCAGGGAAAAATGCCTGGCTGAATACAGCACCTCGCAATATTACACAGACCCTAAACACCGTGATGAGTTGCTGGCGATATTAAAAGAGAAAGGACAGGTCGAGAACTTCGAATTGAACGGCCGGCGGATAACCGGAGAGGAGTGTTGGATCAAACTTTCAGCGCGGGTATTCCTGGCAGAAGGCTATATAGAAGGTGCTATATGGGACATTACCGTGCCTAAAATATTAACGAAGGTAGAAAACAAAATACTCGAATTGGTAATGCAGGGTAAAAGCAGCAAGGAAATCGCCTTTCAATTAAAGCGTTCTATCAGAACCATCGAAGAACACAGAGCGCATATCATGCAAAAACTGGGCGCTCACAATCTCGTTGAACTGACAAAAAAAGCAATGGACTCCGAAATCGCACCAGGGAAAATTTAGAAAAAAACTGATTTTTCTCAATCCCGTTCGGCACACGGATTGCGTAGCTTTGAAAATATTTTTACAAATTACCTATTTTGACCTGGCGCAATTCGGCTCGCTATGTTTTAATAGCGTTCATGATCGCAAAGCGTG
>Ga0315278_10003286_pt1 | contig 14469 bp, 15 predicted proteins | sample YL17G06_0_MG_FD_203880 | JGI IMG/M metagenome (GOLD analysis project Ga0315278, IMG submission 203880) | Sediment microbial communities from Yellowstone Lake, YNP, Wyoming, USA - YL17G06_0 | ecosystem: Environmental > Aquatic > Freshwater > Lake > Sediment | place: USA: Wyoming | collected... | reverse complement strand
CGAAATACCAGCTTGGCCTTTGTGTAATGGTTGCGCCGGTGAGTTCGCTGATGCCTTTGGCGAGTTTTTTCGCCTGTGCCTCGAATAATTCGCCTCGCCTGTCGGGCAGTAGGCACTCGGCAGGGGACAATCGCACGATTTCATCTAACAGTTCGTTCTCATCAAGCTGCTGGGCGAAAAAATGTCCGGTTGATATATCGACCCAGCTTATGGATGACGCCGAATTTGTCTGCCAGACCGCCACCAGAAAATTATCTTTTTTTGCTTCCAGCAAAATATCATCGGTCAATGTCCCCGGCGTAACAACTCGAACCACGTCGCGTTTAACTACGCCCTTTGCGGTTTTGGGGTCTTCGATTTGTTCGCAGACGGCGACTTTGTAGCCCGCCTGGAGCATTTTTCGCAGATAGCCATCGACGGCGTGCCAGGGAACGCCCGCAAGAGGAACCGGGTCATCACTGCCTTTATTCCTGCTGGTTAGCGTCAGCCCCAGGACTTTCGAGCAGGTTTTGGCGTCCTCGTAGAAGGTTTCGTAGAAGTCGCCCATCCGGAAAAAGAGTATGCAGTCCGGGTACTTCTGCTTGAACTGATGAAACTGCCTCATCGCCGGCGTCAAATTGTCGCTGCTCGTGGTCATATCGGCTGATTATACATTCAGCGGGCCACTTAACAACTCTGTAATGAGCGAGTGTGTAGCGTCTTTTGATTTGGCTTCCGAAAGTTGAGTCAAAAGTTGTTCCTGACGGGTGGTGAAGCAAATCGGCTGATTCGGGTCAAAGTTTTCAACCCCGGCCAATTGCCGAATCTCATCGCAAAGGTAGTCAATTCCTGTGCCGAGTTTTGCGCTGATACTGACTGCGTTTGGCATATTGCCTTTTTCGAATAGGCAGGACAGGTCCCCGCTACGCTGCGCTACGAAGGGCAGGTCTGATTTGTTAAGGACCATCAGAATTTTTTTGTTGGCTAATATATTTGTGATGGATTTGCCGATTTGATTGACCGGTTCGCTGTTGTCGATGACCAATAAGACAATATCCGCCTGATTTATGAGTTCAGTCGCTGTCTGTTGAGCTGTTTTTTCAATGTCGGACGCGAGTTTTTCATCAAGACCCGCAGTATCAATCAATTCAACGAAAAGCGAACCGGTTCGACTTTGCTCACCGCAGGCAATTTGGCAATTTGCTGATACCCAGTCGCGAGTTGTTCCTTTGATGTCCGCGACAATCGATTTTTGTTTGCCGCAGAGCTGATTGAGAAGTGTGCTTTTGCCTGTATTCGGCGGGCCTGCGAGGACTATCCGGCAGCCGAAAATGACAAGCCGGGCGATTTTACTTTTGTCGATAATTTTTTGTGCTTCGGCAGCGATTTTTTCCGGCGGGTTTTGCAGCCAGTTTTTTGCTGAGGCCGTAAGGCCTGCCCTGAACCAGGGCGGTTCAGGGCCTGAATCGATTTGGTTCAGGATTATCTGTGTGCCCTGAATTGTTTTTGCCTTTGGCAGGGTCAATCTTGCTTCGATAGCGATTGTGCCGAGCGATTTATCTTTTGCAAGAAGTTGTTGGGCGGTTAATAGTTCGACTCCCTGTTGCCGGAGCAATTGCATAATTTCTTCGACGATTAGCGGATTGCCGTGGCAGTTTATGGCGTATGTGTCGTTGTCTTCACAGCCAATTGTTACCTGGTCGATTGTTTCGCTGCCGGCTGCGATTGTGCCCAGCAGGATTTTGCCTGTTGAAAATTCCGCTGGTTTTTGGTTTTGAGGGGTGAATATCTGCTTGAGGATGTTTGCCGCCGAATCACCACAAAGCTGTATCGTGGCGATAGCCCCTGTTCCCTTGCCGGTCATTACCGCTGCGAAGACAGACATAGGAGAATTGTTTACTCCTTCGATTCGATATATTTCTTGTAGGCCAGGGCGATGCCTTTGATGACTAAATTTGGCACGTAGTTATCGACGAACTCGCAGTCGTCTTTAATAAGTTTTGCCCCTGAGCCGGTGATAATGGTTTGCGGCCAGGCGCCGAGAGTTTCGGCGTATCGCCTGACTATCTCCTGCAATGCGCTGACAGCCGAATAATATAAACCCGCGTTAATCGCATCGGGGGTGGTTTTTCCGAAAGGCCATTTTGGCTTTTTGACCGTAACCTTGGGCAGTTGGGCCGTATGGTTATGCAGGGCGTTTGCGCTCATTTCAAATCCGGGGAAGATTACTCCGCCGCAGAAAACGCCGCGGTCATCAACGAGGTCGATTGTTACGGCCGTGCCGAAATCCGCGACCGCGACCGCCTGTTCCGCGACCGCGTATGCAGCCGATGCCGCCAGAGCACGGTCTGTCCCCACCGTTTCCGGTTTTGCTATCGATAGTTCGATTGGGAAGGGGATATCGCGGCCCACAAGCAGTATATTTTCGTCTAAGGTTTGCCTTGCGATGTCGCGCACGACCTGCGTCCAGGCGGGTTTTACGGAGCTGATGACAATTACGCCGTCGCGTTTGCCCTCTTTTGAGCGTTTCGCGACCGGTATCATTTCCCAGGTCGATTTAAGCAGTTCAGTCAGTTCCGTTGTCGCCTCGCCCGGCAGCGATTTTACGAACTGTTCCTCGCTATTGAGAAACAGCCCCACGCCTATATTCGTATTGCCTATGTCTATGGCTATTAAATTCATAAGTTCCTCTTCTACCTTATTCTGCGTAACCTGTCAATTTATGGCTGGTTTTACACCTGCGAGGGTTATATAATTATTTTATGGACAGTTTTGATTTTCCAAAGGTGCGAAGGGATGTTTTCAAAGTAACATCGCTTTTTGACCAGTCGGATGAGAAAGAATACTGGCTTTCCAAAACCCCCGAGGAGCGTCTGGAGGCCGTTGAGTTAATGCGGCAAATTATTTATGGCTACGACCCGTCTGCCACACGACTTCAAAGAGTTTTTGAAATTACTCAACGCTCATAAAGTTGAATATCTGCTTATTGGCGGATACGCGGTTGGATATTACGGTTACCCGCGAGCTACTGTTGATATGGACTTCTGGGTCGCAATGAATCCTGCTAACGCAGACAGGATTGTTACCGTTCTCAAGGAATTTGGCTTCAACCCGCCTGATTTATCGCCGAATCTGTTTCTAAAGGAAAGACAAATCATTCGTATGGGCGTGCCTCCTTTCAGGATAGAGCTTGCGACAACTATATCTGGCGTCAATTTCAGTGAGTGTTTTACTCAACGGGTAGTAGCGGAGCTTGATGGCGTAAAAACCAATATAATCAGCTTGACCCACCTGAAAATCAACAAAAAGGCCGCTGCCAGACACCAGGATATTGCCGACCTCGAAAAGCTGCCGTAAATCTTACTTTTCGGTTTTTGTTTGTTTGACTTTTTTCCAGAGCAGCTCGCATAAATCCTTTATCCCGTCGCCTGTAACGGCTGATATCGGGTAAATGCGATGGCTTAGCTGCTTTCGCAGTTTTTTTACCGTTGCCCCTTTCGGGTCGAGGTCGATTTTATTCGCAACGATGATTTCTTTTTTGTCCGCCAGCGTCTTGCTGTATTGCTCAAGCTCTTTACGAATTTGACGATAATTTTTCGCCGGGTCGGAGCCGTCGGGAGGCATTATATCAAGGATGTGGATGATAATGCGAGTTCTTTCGATGTGCCGCAGAAATTCAAAGCCCAGGCCCGTTCCTTTGTGGGCTCCTTCGATAAGGCCCGGCAAATCCGCCATAACCAATCGACGTTCGCCTGTCAATTTCACTATGCCGAGAACCGGCTCAAGTGTGGTGAACGGGTAAGAGGCGATTTTGGGTCTTGCCGCCGAGCAGCGGGAAATGAGGGTGCTTTTGCCCGCGTTTGGCATACCGACTAAGCCGATGTCTGCTATGAGTTTCAGTTCCAGCCGGAGATTCCTTTCTTGGCCGGGAACACCTTGCTCAGCAAACCTTGGCGCCTGGTAAATCGACGTCGCGAATCGACTGTTGCCCTTGCCGCCTTTGCCGCCCTGGCAAATACATACCTTCATACCGGGTTCGTCGAGGTCTTTAAGCAGCAGGTCGAGGTCAGCGTCGTAAATGAGGGTTCCGGGCGGGACGCGGATTACCAGGTCATCGCCGTTGAGCCCGCTCTTGTTTTTTCCGGAGCCAGGTTTTCCATTCACCGCTTGCCAGTTGTGTTTGCCCGCGAAATCCAGGAGCGTATCGAGATTCGGGTCTGCTATGAAGATGAGGTCGCCGCCTTTGCCGCCATCGCCGCCGTCGGGGCCGCCTTTGGGGACGTATTTTTCGCGCCGGAAACTCACACAGCCGTTGCCACCGTCGCCCGCTTTTACCCGTATTTTCGCTTCATCTACAAACATTTGGCCTTTCGCACAGATAACTAAGAGATACTGAAAGGCGCATTGTAGCGAAATTGCCGATGATTAACAGGCCCAACATTTTAAATTGCTTTTACACCTCGTTCGCTGGTTCGGATTTTGATGACGTCTGAAACAGGATAAACGAATATTTTGCCGTCGCCGGGATTGCCGGTGTGCGCATTTGATGCGATGGCGGCAAGAACGGGTTCTACCAATCCATCCCCCACAACTATCTCAAGTTTCACCTTATGGTCCGTTTCCACAAGGTCAAAGGCAATGGCGGAATCCTTGCCATGCGTGCGTCCATAATCCTGAACATGGCTAATGATAATGCCGGGCAATTCTTCAGGCATTGTCCGCAATGCCTCAATAACTTTGTTTAGCATAAAGGGCTGAATTATCGCTTTGATTTCTTTCATAGTAATCTCCTAAAAAGTTTCCTTAAATTTCCTGTTCAGTTTCCTTGTGTTCAAACCAGCCGTAAATCGCGGGCAAAACAATAAGAGTCAAGAACAATGAGGAGATGAGCCCCCCCAAAACCACGGCGGCAAGCGGCTTCTGTATTTCGGAACCTGGGCCATTGGCAAGAAGAACGGGTATGAGACCGAGAATCGCCGTTATGCTTGTTATAAGCAGCGGACGTAAACGCACTTCGCATCCTTTGATGATTGCATCTCTTAAAGGTATGCCTTCCCGTCTTAATTGAGTAAAAAACGACACCAGTATCGTTGCGTTTGCGACCGCTATTCCAAACAGCGTGATAAAACCGACGACGGCGGAAACGCTTAACGTGATATCGAACAGCAGCACCGTGAGAATCCCGCCCACCCAGGAAAACGGAAGGTTCAGCATTATGAGCAGGGCATGACGATAGGAATCGAAAGTATAAAAAAGCAATATGAAAATCAGCAGCACCACCGCGGGCACGGCAATGGAAAGTGTCTTCATTGCGCGCTGCTGGTTTTCGAACTGGCCGCCCCAGGAAATAAAGTAGTTGGAAGGCAGCGACTTTTCAATTGATTCAAGCTTACTTTGCGCCTCTTTGACGAAACTGCCGATATCGCGGCCCCTGACGTTACATTCGACAAGAACCCTGCGCATACCCCATTCCCGGCTTATCTGCGCGGGAACTTCGGCTATTGATATTTTCGCTAATTGCGCCAATGGAATATTCTGCCCGGAAGGGGCGGGGATAAGAATATTGCCGATTGCCTTCTCGTCGTTACGCATATCGGCCGGGAAACGCACCGATACGCCGAAACGCCTGTCTTTTTCGAATACGGTTGTGGCGATTTTGCCTCCTACGGCCGCCTCTACTACTTCATTGATTGTGCTTACATTGATACCGTATCTTGCGATTGCCTTGCGGTCGATATCGATATCCATCTGTAAAAAGCCGGCTATCTGCTCAAGTTTTACGTCGCTGGCGCCTTTGATTTCAGCGATGATGTGCTCTATCTGCTCTGCTGTTTCGGCGAGGATTTCCAGGTCGTAGCCGAATATTTTTACTGCGATGTCGGATTTGACTCCTGAAATAAGCTCGTTTACCCGTAACGCGATTGGCTGAGAAAAATTAAGCTTAATCCCGGGAACCCGGCTCAATTCGGCGTTCATTGCCTCGATAAGCTCTTGTTTTGTTTTGACTGTCCAGAACCTGCGGTGCTTAAGCATAATCAATAAATCGTTCTGCTCGGGTCCCATCGGGTCTTCGGCAATCTCCGCCCGGCCGGTCTTTGTAACGACGGTCTGGACCTCGGGGAATTTGAGCAGGATTTTTTCCAAAATTTCCCCGACTTTTTTGGATTCTTCGAGAGAAGCGGTAGGGAACTTAACGACGTTTAAGGCGATTGAGCCCTCATCCAGATAAGGCAAAAACTCAGTGCCGACAAACCGGAAAAGATATACAGAAACAGCGAAGACCGCTACTGAGACCAGCACGGTAATCTTTTTATGGTCAATCGCCTTGTGAAGCAGGGGCAGATAAAACTTCTTTATCCACCGGATAGCCAGATTATCCTCGTGCTTGGGGCTTCCTTTGAGGAAATAGGAGCTTATCACCGGAACGATAGTCAGCGAGACAATAAGCGAGCCGGTCATCGCGAATATAAGCGTCCAGGCAAGGGGCTTGAACATCTTGCCTTCAACTGCCTGCAGAGCGAAAAGCGGGACTTTTGTGATAATCGTGATGAGTATGGCGAAAAATACCGGTCGGGCGACTTCCTGTGTCGCGGCAAGACATACCCCGATTTTTGCCATGCCTTTCTTTTCCGTAAGGTGGCGGAAGATATTTTCGGATACCACGACGCTGGCATCGACGATCATCCCCGTCGCGATAACAAGACCGCCCAGCGACATAAGATTGACGGAAAGTCCCAGCCATTTCATCATAATGAACGTTATTAAGGCAGAAAGCGGAAGCGACAGGCATACAACGGTTGAAGTGCGGAAATCGCCCAGAAAAAGGAATAAAACAAGAACAACGAGGACGCCGCTTTCGAGAAGCGCCTTTGTTACGGTATTGATGCACGCGTCGATAAGTTCCATCCTGTCGTAGAAGGTATTTATCTTTACGCCCGCGGGAAGATGTTTTTGAATTTCGGCTATTTTTTCTTTTACTTTTTCGACCACGGTTTTGGAGTTGGAATCTTTAAGCATAATCACCATTCCGCAGACCGTTTCGCCTTTGCCGTCGCGGGTAACAGCGCCTTGTCGGATTTGGTGGCCTATTTGAATGGCGGCAACATCTTTGAGATATACCGGCACATTTTCGGATTCGGACACGACGATATTCTCAATATCTTCCGTTGATTTTATGAAGCCGATACTCCGTGCGATAATCTGCTCTCGCCCTTTGACAATAAAGTTCGCCGGCGCTGTAGCATTATTATTGGAAAGCGATTCAATCACATCGTTGAGTGATATTTTATGCTTGAGCAGCTTATCGGGTTCGACAATTACCTGGTATTGTTTGACAAGGCCTCCGAAGGAGTTAATCTCAGTCACGCCCTGCACCGTGCTCAACTGGGGTTTAATTACCCAGTCCTGCAAAGTACGTAATTCCGTAGGGTCGGCGATATTCGGGTCGGCTTCGAGGGTATATTGATAAATCTCGCCCAGGCCTGTGCTGATTGGCCCCATCTCCGGCTCGAATCTCTCCGGGAGATTTTCTTTGGCGACGGCAAGCCGTTCGAAAACAAGCTGCCTGGCGAAATAAACATCCACGTCATCCTCGAATATCACAACTACCTGCGACAAGCCCGCTTTGGAAAGCGAACGGATAAGTTTTATCTTAGGCAGGCCGTTCATCTGGATTTCAATGGGAGAGGTGATAAGACGTTCGATTTCAGTAGGCGCAAGTCCTTCCGCTTCAGTTAAAACCATGACCTGGACATTCGTAACATCCGGAAAAGCATCTATAGGAAGTGTCGTCCAGCAAAATACGCCTGCCGCGACAACCACAATGGCGGCAAGCACAATTAAAAACCTGTGCCGCAAAACCGCTGAAATGAATTTCTCCATTGGTTCTCCTTATTATTCAGCGCAACCCGCGCCCATTTTTGATTTCAACAGTTCCGATTTCAACAGGAAGCCATCCTGTATGACTATCGCCTCGCCTTCATTAACACCTTCGGATATAGCGACTTCATCTTTGGTCTCATCTTTTACTTTTATTTCCCGTGCCTCGAATTCCTCTTCGCCCTTTTTTATGAAAACTACCTTTTTGGCGTCTATGATATGCACGGCCTCCTGCGGGACGATGATGTATTTATCTTCGGAAACCACCATAATCTCAGCGTTGACAAACATTCCGAGTTTGAGAAGGTATTCCGGGTTCTGGATGAGGCCCCGGATTTTTACCGTGTGAGAGTCCTTGTCCACGCGTGGAGAGATAAAGGTGATTTCTCCTTCGAACGCCTTATCGGGATATGCTACGGAACGCACGAGTATTTTCTGACCGGATTTAACCGCGGAGATGTCTTTTTCGTAAATGTCAAACGTTCCGTTGAGCTTCGACAGGTCGGCTATTGTGCAGATGGAGGAAACGGAATCCACCTTATCGCCTTGCTTTGCGAAGCTGCCGATAACGACGCCTGAAATAGGAGATTTAATTTCCTGAAGGTCGCTGCCGTTGCTCTTTATGACGCCAATTACATCGTCTTTTTCGATAACCGAGCCAATATTTGCTTTAAGCTCAGAGACAACTCCTGAATTGAGGGCCGTGATGTGGCTTATCGAATCGCTTTCCTGAGCAATCTGGCCGACCACGGGAATCTTTTTTACCAATGACTGTCGTTTTGCCTCTATAGTTTTTAAATCTATCAGCTCCTGCGATTTTTTACTCAAGTCAACGCATCCTTCGTCTTCGCATTGCTCCGCGTGCTCGGTGTGCTCATCCTGAAGCGGGGCTTCCTTATTCGAGGAGATGCGTGAGATTACAAATCCTGCGCTGACGGAAAGCCCTATGATTATTACCCATTTTAGAAGTTTCATTTAAGATACGCCTCCTTTCGCATAGACGTATAAACAGTTTTTTCCAGTTCAGTGATTGCTTTATTAAGATTGAAAAGTCCCTCATAATACTGGACTCGTGTCTCGGCGACGGTCCGCACCTGGTCGAGATAGTTTATAAAATCCATTTCCCCTTCGCTGTAACTCAAATCCGCCAAGTGCAGCAGCTCATTGGCTTCTTCGAGAGATTTCTTTAAGGAATCAAGCTGTTTTTGTGCCAGCTCCGCCTCCAGATATGCCTCGTAAACCTCGAAGGCGGCTTCTCTCCTGATTGCTTCAAGCCGCACCCACTGGGCTTCCTTTTCGGCCATAGCCCTTTGAATCTGGCCGCGATTGCCGCCCCATAGGGGGAAACTGAATCCGACAACCACGCCATAGTCGTTTTCAAAGTCCTCCCTTATTCTCTGGAAACCGATAAAGGGGGCGGGCAGGCGATTGCGCTCTTCTTTGGTAACGTTCTTTGTTTTGGAGTCAAGATTGAGCCGTTCCAGCTTGACGTCGGGCCGGTTATTAAAAGCGATTTCCGTCAACTTTTGTAAACCTATTTCTAATTTTTCTTCTTTAAGCTCCTCTTCGATATCAAAGGCGATTTCCATCGCCCGGCCCATAAGAAGATTAAGCTGCGCCTTGTCGGTTTTCAGCGTTTTCTCCACAGCAAGGGAAGCGTTCTCGGCCTTTAGAAGCTCGATTCTCGCCCGTTGCAGCTCGTTTTTTAAGGCCTGCCCTGTTTGCAGACGTTGCTGGACCCGGCTGAAGAAATTCCTGAGAATCTCAAGATTGCCTTTGGCAAGCTCTATCTCTTTTTTGTCGAGAGTTATTTTGTTGTATGTTTGTCTTACCCGTGAATATATTTCCCCCCACGCCTGCCTCAGAGATTCCTCCTGTACCGAAACGGCATTTGAGGCAATTTCTTTTCTTAATCCTCTGACGCCGGGCGGGTCGAATCCCTGCCGTATTTCAATACTGTCGAGGTTGACTTGTCTCTTGCCGTCTTCGTTCCTTTTAAGGCCCCCAATTTCGAATCCCACTTCGGGGTCAGGAAGACTTCCCGCCGTTATTAAATCTCCTCTCGACGCCATCGTTGCCTTGCGCGATTCAATAATGCGGGGATTGTTCTCAAATGCCAAAGCAAGCGATTTCTCAAGAGTGATTGTCTCTTCTGCACTGCATTGTCTTTGTGCGCACAGCATAGCGCTGACGGCGAGTAAAAATAGGGCATATTTCTTTCTGCTCATTAGAACGGTTCTCCTTCTTTGAAACCGGGAAATTCGGATTAGTGAAACAGTCGGATAGGATTTTTGAAAATCAGATAGTTAAAACTGCACTGGTGATGGGGGGGAGAGAATTTGGACTGTTAATAGTTGGACGAGGCATTTGATGATTGTTAAACTCAAAAACGATTTTCTGCGGCAAAATCGCCAAAAGGGTTACGCTTGATATGCTGTTTTCTATTCGATTTCTAACCGCGTCTGAAGACGATAGAAGGTAATCGCTACATTCACCGCATCTGTCCACAGAGGCCTTGAAATTTGTTTGGTCAGAAACAGCCGTAGAAGGTATGCATCCGTTATCCCGGATTGTTTCGGTACGAAACGAACCGTCTTCGGTTACACACAAATAAACACCTAAGCTTCCGTGGGCAACCGAAGCCGCATAACCCAAAAGCATCAAAATTACAGCCGTTTTTCGTTGCATAGAACCTTCATAATACTCAATATTTACGATTAAATCAATGCGTGGTTCGCGCGATTCCCTTTTTTAGGGGCGTTTTTTGGACCATTTGCTGGGTTTCTCGCAGGTATTTAGGTCACAACTGGCCTAAAACGGGGGAAGGTCAATAGAACATAAATTAAGATAGTTAGATGACGTTGACTTTTCGGCCGGTGAACTGGATCTTGCCGTCGCTGATTGCGAAAAGGGTGAAGTCCCTGCCCATCTGGACGTTTTTGCCGGCGAAAAACTTGGTTCCGCACTGCCGAATGATGATACTGCCTGCCTTGGCGATTTCACCGGCATACAACTTAACGCTTCTGTATTTCGGGTTGCTGTCTCTGCCGTTTCTTGTTGACCCTTGTCCCTTTTTATGTGCCATAGGTTTTGCCTCTTTATATCTGCTGTTCTAAACTTCGATTTTACCTAAAACCAGCATTCTAACAACGGCAGGACTGATTGTCCAATAGTTTTTTAGCAAAAAACTGTGGTTTTTATTGTTCGGCTTCGATTATGGCCTTCATTTGCGGCAGTGAAGTCATTCCTTCGGTCACCAGCTTAATTTTGCCGTCGGGAGCGATAAAGAAACTGGACGGGATACTGTTTATATAATTGTAAGGTCTGGGCATAGTCGCCGCGTCGGTAGAAGTGACTGGATAGTTGATAATCGGGTTTGCGGTGACGAACTTTCTGACCGCCTCGGTAGAGTTCCTCGGGTCGATATGCGAGATTGCCAGTATTACCAGTTTGTCTTCGCCGATTTGCTTTCTCAGCTCAATGAGATGCGGGATTTCGGCAATGCACGGCGGGCACCAGGTCGCCCAGAAGGTGAGCATTACATTTTTGCCCCTGTATTCGCTGAGCGTATGCTTTTTGCCGTTGAGGTCTGTAACCGTAAAATCAGGCGCCTCTTTTCCATACCAGTTGGTAAAAGCCGGCCCCCAGCCCCTCGCACGTTTGATTATGTCATGGATGGTAAGTTTTGGGGGGGCGATTACGACTGGTTTTACTGTAGTATTTGGTTCCGCTGTTTGCTGTTGCGCGGTTTGATTTGAGTCGTTTGCCGGGTCTGATTGCGGTTCCTTTTTGCAGCCCGTCATTACGCCGAGAGTTAATACGGCCACACCAAACCAAATTGTGAATATCGTTCTATTGTAAATCATATTAGAATTATACACTCCAACAACCGGATTTACAGCGAAAATTTCTCCTTCGGATGATGTTTGCCTTTGCCGGAGGGGACTACTATAATACCCGTCAGTTGGTTTTTGTAATCCAAGATTGAAGAATTGTAAGGAGTAGCAAGATGGATTATGTTTGCAAAAGGCATAGTGTCTTAGCGTTGGTTATAGTGCTGGTTTTGGCCGGCGTATTGTCGGCTGACGTCCGGCTGCCCTCGGTCATAAGCGATAATATGGTCTTGCAGCAGGGTAAAGCCGTGCCGATTTGGGGCTGGGCGGACCCCTGCGAGACGGTTACGGTTACAGGAAGCTGGGGAAGCGGCAAATGGGAGACAACAGCCGACCAGGATGGCAAGTGGATGGTCAAGATTGATTCCGGCAAGGCGGGCGGCCCTTATGAGATGACTGTAGCGGGCAAAAATACTGTAACAGTGAAGGATATTCTTGTCGGCGAGGTGTGGGTTTGCTCAGGCCAGTCGAATATGGAATTTACGGTTAAGCAGGCGAAAAATTCCGCACAGGAAATTGCCGACGCCAACAATTACCCGCAGATTAGGAGTTTCAATGTCTATAAGAAGGTGATTTATACGCCGACGTATAATTGCAGCGGCAAGTGGCAGGTATGCAGCGCACAAACGGCAGGGAGCTTTACAGCGGTTGGGTATTTCTTCGGCCGGGAGCTTAATAAACAGCTTAATGTGCCGGTTGGTTTGATTCATACATCGTGGGGCGGGACGCCGGCTGAGTCGTGGATGAGCAAAGAATATCTTGAAAACGACCCAAACTTTCAGCCGATTCTAAAACGCTTCGAAGAAGCGTCCGCCAACTATCCTGAATTGAAAAAGAAGTATCAGGAGAAAAGGCAGCAGTATGACTCGATAGCGCCAAAATTAAGGGCGGAGGGCAAACCGTTGCCCCCAAGGCCGGAAGAGCCGATAGGCCCGGGGCATGCTTACTCGCCGACTGGGCTTTATAACGGGATGATTGTTCCCATTATACCTTACGGCATACGCGGGGTGATATGGTATCAGGGCGAATCGAACGCCTGGCGGGCATATCAGTATCGCACGCTGTTCCCGACGATGATTAAAAACTGGCGTGATAAATGGGGCCAGGGCGATTTCCCGTTCCTGTTTGTTCAACTGGCAAATTTTGAGGCGACGAGTCCTCAACCCCAGGAAAATGACTGGGCAGAGCTGCGAGAGGCGCAATTGATGACGCTTTCAGCGCCGAATACGGGTATGGCGGTTACGATAGATATCGGTGAGGCGAATGATATTCATCCCAAGAACAAGCAGGACGTCGGCAGGCGTCTGGCGTTGTGGGCTTTGGCAAAGACATACGGCAAGACAATAGTTTATTCAGGCCCGATTTACACATTAATGGAAGTCCAGGGCAACAAAGCGATTCTGCACTTCGAGAACATTGGCGGCGGGCTGGTGGCTAAAGGCGATTCGTTAAAGGGCTTTGCGATAGCTGGCGCAGACAAGAAATTTGCCTGGGCTGATGCGAAGATTGAAGGCAATACGGTCGTTGTAAGTTCCGATAAAGTCAGTGTGCCGGTCGCGGTGCGTTACGCCTGGGCGATAAACCCGGTATGTAACCTTTACAACAAGGAAGGTTTGCCTGCGACGCCGTTCAGAACCGACATCTGGCCGGGCATTACAGACGGCCGGCGTTAAACCGTAGAGGTTGTGCGGACAAGGCGTAATGCGCAGGTTTGTGCCATATACGATTTTTCTGGTCGGCGTGCCGTCGCCGCGATACGATGACTAAGGGATGTTCTTTCCCGAAAATCAGCCGGCTTCTCATAAACAGTCAGTTCCGGACTGTTATGGCCAAGCGATTGTCCGCTCGCGACGAGCTGCTTGTGTTATACGCCTGCGAAAACGGTCTCGATTACCCCCGTATAGGCATATCCATAGGCAAATCCTGCGGGAACGCAGTCATTCGCAACCGGCTTAAACGGCTGTTACGCGAGGCGTTCAGGCAAAATAAGCATCTTGTCACCCCCGGTTTTGACTTTGTGGTCTCAATGTCGCCCCAGTGGGTCAGGCAAACCCGCGGAAGAAAGGATGCAAAGACCGTAGTAGGAGCGATAAAGTTTGCGCAAATCCGCGATTGCTTTCTTAAATTAGCGGCCCAACTGACTTCCGGAAGGGCTTAATTTGTAATCTTTAGCCCCTTTGGTGCCGATAAATGCTTATGTGAGCAGAGTTTGCCCATTGGGTCCCAAAACTGGATTAGTTTCGATAGGTAAGGCAGCGAAAGAGGCAGGCGTATCGCGCCAGTCGCTGCAGTATTACGTTATGCTGGGATTGCTCGAAGCGACCAAAATTACTAAAACCGGCAGACGATTGTTTGACCAGAAAAGTATTGAGCGGGTCAAACTTGTAAAAAAGCTCAATAAAAGCGGCTATCCTCTGCGGGCGATACGTGAGTTGTTCCTTGAGGGCCGGACTCGTCTCGGTGAAGGCGCAACAGATGGTAAAAAATGAGTTGAGACGCCGAGTCGTAGCCGGGCGGATTTGAAAGGAAGCAGGCGGTGAGCGATTACGAAACAATGCAGCGAAGACGCAGTATGGCCGTCGGGGTTTTTGTCATCGTGGCAGTCATAGCGTTTTTCTGGCTGATATTCAAATTCGGCGACCTGCCTGTTCTTGTCAGCGAGATGAAGTCATACGAGGTTAAAATTCAGTTCCCCAGCGCGCCGGGCGTCCAATGGGAC
>Ga0315278_10003285_pt1 | contig 14469 bp, 14 predicted proteins | sample YL17G06_0_MG_FD_203880 | JGI IMG/M metagenome (GOLD analysis project Ga0315278, IMG submission 203880) | Sediment microbial communities from Yellowstone Lake, YNP, Wyoming, USA - YL17G06_0 | ecosystem: Environmental > Aquatic > Freshwater > Lake > Sediment | place: USA: Wyoming | collected... | reverse complement strand
CTGAGCAGTGCGTCGCTCGGCACGCTCGAGGGGTCGTAGAGCGTGGGAAGACCATAGCGCGCCGCGAGTGGGGCGAACGCCGATTCCTCCGCCACACCGGTGTTCCCGGCCGCCGCCTGGGGCTCGGCCCCGGCTCGCGAGCGGAGCCCCTCGGCGTCCTTCGCGGGCGCCACGGCCGCGGCTTTCTGGAGCGCGAGCTCCGGCATGGCGTCCGCCGCGTTCTGGGAGCGGATCTCGGGCTCCGGCCGGTTCGCCGCGGGGCCTTCCCCTGGCGATGTCGCCACGGGCGCCGGCTCCATCTTGCTCTTCGGCGCCGTTTCGAGTTTCGCGGCGGCCCCCTCGTCCGCCTGAGCCGGCGGTTCGGCGGCGACCCTCTCGTCCGCGGGGGCCTGCGAGGTCGGTGCTTCCTCCTTCGTTTCCCGGACCGCGTCCTTCCCGAGCCCAATCCCCGCGGGGGAAGGAGCATGGCGCCATGCGTCCTGGCGCTGGAAGAGGAGCACGACGACCACCACCACGGCGGCCGCCGCGGAAACCGCGGAGATGATGGCGGGCCACGGAAGCCGAGGCGCCCGGCCTCGCGGCTCGTCGTCGAGGCTCCGCCGGCGCCCGGGGCGGACGCGAGGCGTTTCGGCCGCCCGGTCGCCCGCGGCCTTCGGGACGGCGGCCGGTGCCGGCGTCTTCCGCGGCGCGTCTTGCGTCGCCGGTGCGACCCGCGCCATGACCGACCGCGTCAGCGTGTCGAAGTAGCTCTCGTTCGGCTCCGGGCGCTGCTGGCGGAGCATCCCTTCGGCGTCCGACATCCCGTCGAGCCACGACTGGCAGGCGGAGCATGAGACGACGTGGGCCTCGATGAGCCCCCGCTTCTCGAGTCCGAGTTCCCCGTCGCGGAAGGCGAAGAGCTCCTCATTGGTGGGATGGTGGGTCATTGTCGGGGATCCGCCGTTCGTCCCTTGGGAGAGAGTTCGCGCATTCGCTCCAGAAGGGCCTCGCGGGCGCGGGCCAGCCGCGACATGACCGTGCCGAGCGGGATCTCGAGCGACGCGGCGATGTCCACGTACGAGAGATCGGCGTCGACGCGGAGGGCCAGGACCGCGCGGTGCTCCTCGGAGAGCGATTCGAACGCCCGCTCCGCCAGGAGCCTCTCCTCCATGATCGCGGGATCCTGTCCTGGATCGGCGATCCGTTCCGCGAGCGCCACTCTTCCCTCCGGGGCGGGATCGTCGAGCGACGCGGCCGTCCGCCGCTTCCCTTGGCGAAGCGCCGAGAGGGCGGTCCGAGCCACGATCGTCAGGAACCAAGGTCCGAAGGCGCGCCCCGCCTCGAAGCGATCGAGCGCCCGGAACGCCTTCACGTAGGCATCCTGGAGCGCGTCGTCGGCGTCTTCGTGCCGGCGGAGAATGCGACGCGCCAACCGGTAGCCGTCGTGGCGGGTGCGGCGGACGAGTTCCTCGAACGCATCCGTCTCCCCCGCGCGGACGCGGCGGACCAGTTCGTCGTCGGCGAAATGCGTGCGATCGGGTCGCGCGGCCGTCATTGGGGGCCGAATGTACTACGCCCCGAGGCGGTCGACTATTCCAAACGAAAAGGGGCCGTGCCTGATCGCGCGGCCCCCTCGGGGATCGGATCCCTATCGTTCGACTAGCGAGCCCGGCGGCTGTTCCCGGAGCGGCGGGAGAGCCACATGAGGCCGAAGGCCACCACCAGTCCCCAAAGCACGATCTTCAACACCATGCGATCACCCTCCTTGTGGCGACGCTCATCGCGTCGCGTTCTGGGCCGCGATCGCTTCCATGAGCTGGATCGCGGCGGGGCCCAGGATCACCACGAGCAGCGCGGGAAAGATCAGGAAGACGAGCGGGAACGCGAGCTTGATGCCCGCCTTGCGGGCCATCTGCTCCGCCCTCTGCCGGCGCTTCGTCCGCATCGACTCGGCGTGCGCCCGGAGCGACTGGGCGATGCTCGTTCCCAGGCGGTCCGCCTGGATCATCATGGCCGTGAGAGCGTAGATGTCTTCCACGCCCGTCCGGCGGGCGAAGCGCCGGAGCGCCTCGCTGCGGGCGAGACCGGTCCGGATTTCCTGATTCACCATCAGCAACTCGTCGGAGAGTGCCGGACTCGCGAGGGAGATCTCGCGGCCCACGCGCTCGATGGCCGCGTTGAGTCCCAGCCCCGACTCGACGCAGACGACGAGGAGGTCGAGGGCGTCCGGAAGCGAGCGCTGGATCTGGGTTCGACGCGCCTCGCCCTTCGAATAGAGCCAGAGCGTCGGGAGGTAGAATCCGACGACGCCGGCCACCATGCCGCTGAAGAGCGTGGAACCGATGGGATGCGCCAGGGCGAAGTTGACGGCGAGCCAGCCGGAAGCGCAGAGGATCGCGGAGATGATCTTCGCGCCGATGAAGACCATCGGCGCCGCAGCGTCCCGGATGCCGGCGCGCGCGAGCCCGGAATGAAGCGACTCCTTGCTGTCCTCGGCCGGGAGGAACCCGCCCAGCATGGCGAGGAACTGGAGGAGGAACGACGGACGCTCGTCCTCGTGAACGGGACGGGCGGCGAGGGCGCGCGTTCGGAGATCGCGCAGGCGCATGGCCACCGGATCGCGGTCGCGCACCAGGGCGATGTAGAGCCCGTAGGCGCCGACTCCGAGAGCGACTGCCAGCAGGAAGGTGGAGATCAGGAACATGGCGTCACACCCCTCACACCTTGATGTCGACGATTTTCTTGATGGCGAGCCCGCCGAGGAGCTGCATGGCCACGGCGAACCCTAGAATCGCTTTGCCGCTGTGGTGATCCCACATCTTGTGGAAATAGTCGGGAGCGACCATCGCCATGAAGATGCCGAGCCCCAGCGGGAGGCACGTGAGAATGACGCCGGTCAGGCGTCCCTGGGCGGTGAACGTCATGATGTCGCCCAGGATGCGGAATCGGTCGCGAATCAGGTTGCTGGTGTTCTCGAGGACTTCTGTCAGGTTGCCGCCCGTGTCGCGCTGCAGCACGACGGCCGTCACGAAGAACTTGAGATCGAGGGAATCGATGCGGTTCGCCATGTTCGTCAGCGCCTCGCGGAGGTCGAGCCCGAGGGCCTGCTCCTCCACGACGATGGCAAACTCGGAGCGGACCGGCTCTGGCGACTCGTCGGCCACGATCTGGAGCGCCGCGGAGAACGAGATTCCGGCCCGGAGCGCGCTGACCAGGAGGTCGAGCGCGTCGGGGAACTCCTCGGCGAACGCGCGCATGCGCGAGGCCTTCTTCTGCATCAGGAAGAAGACGGGGAGGAACCCGCCGATGGCCCCGAAGACCAGCGCATGGAGGAGCCGGGAGAAGATGATGTAGCCCGCAAGGTAGCCGGCCAGGGCGCAGAACGCGATCGCGAGGAGGAACGTCGCCACCCGCATGTTGCTCCCGGCCTGATAGAGAAGGAGCTCCAGCCGGCGGGCGAACGAAATTCCACGCAGGAACTTGTCCAGGATCGGCAACGCGCTGAGCCGGGAGTCGCGCTCCACGGCGAGGGACCCTGCCGCGGCCGACCTCGGCTTCCGTCCTCCGATACGCTCCTGCACCTCTTTCGAGTCGCGCTCCTTCCGGCGCAGGAGCATCCCCGCGGCGAGGGTGGCGACGGCGGCGAAGATGAGGAGGGAGACGAGCGCGAAGATCATCGGCGCCCTCCGTTCCGCTCCCCGGCCCGGTCGAAGAGGCCGGTGACGTCCTCACCGAGGAGTTCCATGCGCTCGGCCACGTGCGGAACGACGCCCGTGGATTCGTAGACGCCCTCCACCTCGCCGTTCTTCCCCGTGCCCGTCCGGCGGAAGCGGAAGATTTCCTGCATCGTCACGACCGGCCCTTCCATCCCCACGATCTCCTGGATGCTGAGCAACTTGCGAGTGCCGTCGGAGACGCGGGAGACGTGGACGATCAGCTGGAGCGCCGAAGCGACCTGCTCGCGGATGGCGCGGTCGGGAAGCGCGAGCCCGGCCATGAGAACCAGGTTCTCGAGCCGGTGGAGCGCGTCGCGCGACGTGTTCGCGTGGATGGTGGAGAGGGAGCCGTCGTGCCCTGTGTTCATGGCCTGGAGCATGTCGATGACCTCGGCGCCGCGCACCTCACCGACCACGATTCGATCGGGGCGCATGCGGAGGGCGTTCCGGACGAGGTCGCGCTGCGTGATCGTTCCCTTCCCTTCGATGTTCGGCGGCCGCGTCTCGAGGCGGACGACGTGCGGCTGCTGCAGCTGGAGCTCCGCCGAGTCCTCGATCGTGACGATGCGCTCCGTCTCGGGAATGGCCCGCGACATGATGTTGAGGAGGGTCGTCTTACCGGAGCCGGTGCCGCCCGTGATGAGCGTGTTCAGGCGGGAGCGAATGGTGGCGCCGAGAAAGCGGGCCATCGGCTCGGAGATCGAACCGAGCTCGAGGAGATTGTCCATCGACAGAGCTTTGCGCCGGAAGCGGCGGATCGAGAGAATCGGCCCGTCGATGGCGGCCGGCGGAATGATGGCGTTCACGCGCGACCCGTCGGGCAAGCGGGCGTCCACCAGCGGCGTCGACTCGTCGATGCGGCGGCCCACCCGGGAAATGATGCGATCGATGATGAGGCGGAGATGCGCGTCGTCCCGGAACTGGACGTTCGTCATCTCCAGCTTGCCGAGGCGCTCGACGTAGACCTGGCGATGCGTGTTGACCAGGATGTCCGAAATCTCCTCGTCGAGGAGGTAGGGCGTGATCGGGCCCAGGTCGAACGCGTCGTTGAGGAGTTCCTGGATGAGGCGCTCCTCGTCGGGGCGCGAAAGACCGAGATTCGCCTCGCCCAGGATGCGGCGCGCCAGCGCCTCCACCTGGTCGCGGCGGCGGTTCTCGTCGAGACCCTCGAGATTCGTCATGCTGAGCTTGCCGATCAGCTCCCGGTGGATCCGGCGCTTCAGCTCCATGTACTCGTCGCCGCGGCCCGTGCGAACCGTTCCGTTCACCTCGGACTCGAAGGAGGCCGGGGCTCCGTTGGTGGGGGCCGTCGTCTGGGTCGCCCCAGGCTTGCGGAAGCGGTCGCGCAGGTTCATCGAAGCACCTTCCTTCCGAAGAATCCCCGACGAAGGTTGTCTTCGACGGGCGTCGCCGGGGTTTCTCGGCCGATCAGTCGTCCGGCCATCGCGGTGATGTCCTTCGCGGCCGGCGCGTCCGGATCGTCCAGACAGAGCGCGCGGCCGGCGTTCACCGACGCGAAGACGCGGCGGTAGTCATTGTGCACGGTGTGGGCGGCGCGCATGCCGACCGCCTCGTGCAGCTGATCGAGTGTGATGAAGCCGCGCGAGCCGCTGTAGCGGTTCACGACGAGCTGGACGCGATTCGGGATCTCGGTGAAGCGGAGGTGCTCCAGAACCTCGAGTGCCCGGCGCGTGGCCCGGATCGAGGGGATGCTCAACTCGACCACGAGCAGGATGGTCGTGCTCCGGTCGAGGAGCTCCAGAGAGATCTCCTCGAACGCGTGCGGCGAGTCGAGGATCACGCAATCGAACGAGGAGGATAGGGCGTCGATGATCTCGCCCGCCTGCGCCGCCGAGAGCGGTTCCGCCTGCGTCAATTCCTCCGGCTGCGCCAGGACGGCCAGGCCGCTCTGGTGGCGCAGCAGGTTCATGGTGAGCGCGGCCGAGTCGAGGCGCGGAGCGCGGAGGAGGTCGTTGATCGACCGGTCCCCCTTCAGGCCGAGCACGTGCGCGGCACCGCCCGCCTGGGTCTCGAAATCGGCCAGCACCGTCTCCACGCCGTACTGAGCCTTGAGGCTGACGGCCAGGTTCGCGGCGAGGGTGGTGGAGCCGACCCCGCCCTTGGTGGTGAAGACGGTGATGATCGAGCGCGCTCGGGCACCCGCAGCGGAGCGGGCGGCGCCGCTCCGTGAGACACGCTCGATCGCTTCTTGGAGGATCGCCCGGTCGAGAGGCTTCTTCAGAACTTCCTGAGCTCCCGCGCGGATCGCCTTCAGGAGGAACTGGGGCTCCAGCGAACCCCCCACGAGAAAGAGCGCCACGTCGGGCGCGTCGAGTTTGAACTGCGCGGCCGCGCTCAGCGACTCCTCGTAATCGTTCGGAAGATCGAGAACGACGAGCCGCGGATGCTTCTGCCGCGCCAGGAGGAGGCCGCTTCGGAACTCGTGCCGCTCCCCAACGACCTCGACACCCGCCAGCCCCTGCACCATGGAGAGGGTGGAACGCCGCGACGACTCGTCCTCGAGAATGACGAGCACCGTCATCGGCTCCGGCCCCTGGTTCGGGCGGACGTTCGCCGGTCCATGGGCGTGGCCATGGCCGTTCACGTGACCGGGGCCGGCCGGGCCGGACCCGTTCGCGCCGCCGTTCGAATTTCCGTTCATACGATCCCCGTCTGCCATGGCGACCTCTCCCTATTCGACGAGGTGAATGCCGTAGATCTTGCTGTCGGGCGGAGGATTCGGGCCGCCATTTCCCGGAACGACGTAGTTGATGAACTGGCCGCGCACGCCGTTCTGCGTCATGCTGCCGCTCGGGCGGTCCTTCAGGAAGAACGCCGCGAACTTCACGATGCGCACCAGCTTCTTGCCGTTCACGTCGAACGATTGGATGATCGGCGTGATGAAGATCCGCTGCGCATTTCCGGTGTAGTTCTGGTAGCAGATCCCGTTCCTGCGATCGGTATCGGCATCGAACCGAGCCTGCAGCGCCGACCGGAAGGGCCCCACCTTGTTGCCGGGCTGGGTGTATATCCACTCCTGTCCGATCTCGAGGCAGCAGTCGTAGCCGTACCGCACATACTGGTAGATTGCGGCGCCGCCGCCCCCCTTGAAATCACTCTCGGCACAGGGCGGGTAATCTAGGAGCTGGAAGTTGCCCGAGTTGGAGCCGCCCCCCGATCCGTCCTTCAGCGTGTAGTCCACCGAGCAATCGGAGACGAATCCCGCCGGCGGCACGTCTTGCGGCGCGAAGGGCGCCAAGTGCTCGCACGGTTCGCCGATGAGGCGGACCTCGGCCGTGGCGTCGGCATTCACGCTCAAACTCGGGATTCCCAACGTCGTCGCGAAGTGCGTGAGAACCGGGTTCCCCGTGGCCGCCTCGCGGCGCACGATCACCCGCACGCGATTCGCGGCGGGGAACGAAACGTCCCCGATCTGGTCGATGACGATCGGCGTCTCGTTGCCTTCGTATGCGGAATTCTTGAACGCCACGGCGGCCGCCCGAATTCGGGCGGAGTCCTGCCGCACCGCGCCTGTCTTCAGATCGACGGACGACGCGCCCGCCAGCGCCGCGGCGTCCGCCGCGGCCTGCAGCTCGGTCTTCGCTGCCATCAGCTTCCCCATATCGATGGCGAGCGAGACGAACCAGAGCGAGACCAGGAGGAAGACCGCGACCCAGATGACCGCGATCCCCTCGTCGGGCCTGCGCTGCTCATGCCGCTGTTCCGTGGTCGGAAACATGGTCGTTACTTGAGCGTCTCCGGCGAGTCGGTGGGAAGGACCGGATCGGCCTTCGCGAGCTCACCGATCATCTCGGGCGACACCACGATGAGGAGGTCGCGCGAGATCGACATGGTCCGCTTGTACCGGAAGAAGGTCCGGACGAGCGGGATGTCGCCCAGGATCGGGACCTTCTGGATGCGAACCGAGTTCTCGGTCTGCTTCACGCCGCCGATGACGAGCACGTCTCCGGGCTTCAGCTCGACCGTTGTCGAGATGCGGCGAGTCACGATGCCGGGTACCGTGTAGCCCTGCAGCTGGAGAGCATTCGAGTAATCGGGGGCGCTGATCTCCGGGGCGACGCTGAGGCGGATGCGGCCGTCCTCGAGCACCGTCGGCAGGAAGCCGAGCCGCACGCCGTATTCCTTCCAGTCGATCGTCACGGTGCTCGCCTGGCCCGCGCTCGATTGCGGAACCGGGATCGGGAACTCGCCGCCGGCGAGGAACGAGGCGGAATCGCCGCTCACCGCGACCAGATTGGGGCTCGCGAGGGTGCGGGCCGAGCCGTTCTCTTCCAGGATGCGAAGGGTCGCCATGAAGCGGGCGCTGCCGCTCGCCTTGATCCAGCTCGCGAACGCGTCGGTCCTGTTGCCGACCGGAAGGGGCGCCGCCCCGACCGGCGACTCGACCTTCGTCGGGAAAAGGCCGCCCGAGAGGGTTCCGTCGAGGTGTTTCACCGAGGTGACGGTCCCGATCCAGTCGAGGCCGAGCTCCTTCACCTTGTCCGTCAGGACTTCCGAGACTTTGACTTTTAGAAGGACCTGTTCCTTCCGCTTCGGCGCCGCGCAAATCACCTGATAGAGCGTGTACTTGCCGCCTTCTTCCCAGACCACGAGAGAGGTGGTCCCCTGGGCCTTGCCGTTCACGACGACCGTTCGCTGCGAGCCGACGGCCGCGTCCGCCACCTTCGGATCGGCGATCGACACGGTGCTCACTTCGTTCGGCGTCTCCAGGACGATCGACTGGCCCGCGATCACCGTGAGCGGGAACGCGGAGCCCGACGCGGCCTGGGCCGGAACGGCGCTCGCCATGAGCAGAAGGACGAGGGCCAGGGTCGGCGCGAGAGGGCCAAAGCCCCCGGCGCGCTCTGTGTAGGTCTGGATATGGCGGTTCATGTTCAGGCTCCTTCCTTAGAGTCGTGGTTACTGCGCGGAATCCTTCGGCGCCGCTTGCTCGGTCACCTTGGCTTCCCGAATGATTCGGACCGTCGGCTTCGGTTCACGCGTCGGGCGCACCGCGGGACGCGTCTCGGCCGGGGCGGTCGGAGCCTTGGAGGCCTTCGAAGAAGCCCTGCGGACCGCGACGGTGCTCGAGGGCGTGAGGCCCATGAGCAGCTGCGGCGTGTTGATCGACGCGACTTGCACCGTGTCGGAGTCTTCGGGATTGCGCAGAACCAGGTGGAGCCGTCCCTCGCTGAGACCGAGCGCCAGCTTCTCGGCGCCGGCCGGATCGACGAGGATCGTTACCGCCTGCACGGTGATCGGTTTGTTGTCCTGCTGGGTAGTCTTCTGGCCCGACGCGAGCACTTCCGCGTTCTGGAGAATGGTCTTGGTGACCGTCTCTTCGCCCTGGCCGTGGCCGTCGATCGTGCAGAGCACGTCGATCTTGTCGCCCGGAAGGACGAAGCCGCTGACGCCCGAGACCTGATTCACTTCGAGCGACGTGGCGCGCATGCCCGGACGGACCAGCATCGAGAGGCCGCCACCGCGCGAGGAGAGCTTCAGGTCGGTGATCGCCTCGCGGGCCGCCAGGAAGATCTTCGTCGTCTGGCCCGCCACGGAGTCGATGCTCGAGAAGGCGCCGGCCGGCACGCTTTCCTTGGGATAGCGCACGACGCGGAGCTGGGCGCGGTCGAGCTTCGTGCCGAACGTGAGATCGGTGGCCGTCACGACCACCGGCACGAAGTTCTTCGACGTGTTCATGGCCACCTGCGCGGCCGTGGCCTTCAGGCCGGCGTACCCCGCGAGGGCGGCCAAGAGGCCCAGCACCAGGGCCAACGTGAGCGTGGTCTTCGATCGCGACATGTTTCGGACTCCTCCTCTCCGTCAGCCTTCGAACCGCATCACCGTCTGGCCCGACATGGGAAGCGTGTTCCCGAAATTGCCGTTGACCAGAGCGAAGACGCCCGGGGTAATGAACGTAAATGTCGTGGTCACGGTCACCGTGACCATGTGATCGGAACCCGGCCCGAGTACCGTGACGGACGTCGCCGTCACGCCGCTCGACGCGAGCACCGCGTTCACCTTGTCGGTCACGAGATCCACGTCGGGCGATGTGACCACGGCGATCCGGGCCCCCTCGCGAGCCGCCTGATCCAGCACGCTCTTCGTGTGGAACGCTCGACCGAAGTCGAGCATCCCCATCGTGAGCACCAGGAGAACCGGCAGAACGAACGCTGCCTCGATGAGCGCAACACCCGCCTGCGGATTTCGCGTCCCGTCCTTTGCCTTATCGGCGGGGGTCGGAGCGTTCCATAGCTTCATCGGATACCTCCCCAAAGGGGTCCCCACGCGACCCATGCGGTGGCGACCGCGATCGCCACGCCGAACGGAAGCTTCAATCCGGAGGTCCCCGGTCGATCCAGGGGTGCGCCGGCGGCCTTGAGGGCCATCCAGCGGGCCAATCCGAACGAGCGGTTGAGCACTGTGCCGAGACGCCCCTTCAGGAGCGCGAAGACGAGTCCGAAAACACCACCCACCACGAGGGATAGGAGGCCCGCCAGCAACGCGGTGGGCCATCCGAGGAAGGCGCCGACCGCCATCAGGAGCTTCACGTCTCCGGCCCCCGTCGCGCGAAGGAGGTAGCCCGGCAGGAGCAGGCCACCCGCCACAACCGCGCCGAGAGCGGAAAGGAGAAGGCCCTGTCCGGCCTGGGTCGCGCCATGTAGGCAGAGCGCGAGTCCCAGGGCCGGAAGGGTCACTGCATTCGGGATCCTGCGTTCACGCAGGTCCCAGTAGGTCGCCGCGCCGCACACCAGGACCGCGCCGCCGGTCATCCAGTAATTTGCGTTCACGGGACCTTGGTCTCCTTGGTCTTACGGGGTGACGTCGGTGAGCGCGTTCACGGCCGACTGGTAGGCGCCTTCGACAGCCTGGCTGAGGCCGAGCGGATCCGCGATGATCACGGCCAGCGCGATGGCAGCCACGAACGCCGCCAGAAGGCCGTACTCGATCAGGTCCTCACCACGCTCGTCACGAATGAAGTTCTTCAACATGGGACATCCTCCGCTTTGAAGTGTTTACCTCTGCCGGGCCCTCGGTCCGATTCTCTATTCGGTCCCTACCGAGCCGGCTCTTCTCTCTGCTGCGCTCTCGGCGTCACCTCCCCGCCGCGGGAAGTAGCGCCTCCAGCGCACGCGTGACTATCGTTTGGCAATTTCGGTGCCGACCTGGCGTGGGCCTCGCGGTCATGGGATAAGCCGAGTGGACGCAAAGGATTGGTCGTTAGAAGCCGCGGGCTTGATCGCCGCGTCTTGCACTTCGCCACGGGGAACTGGGTGCGATCCCCCATTCCTTGGTCGGAATTGCCCCCAAACGATGGAGCGGCTAGGATGAGGGGCGATCCGACACCGCTCTCTTCCCCTCACGCATGGAGTATTCATGAGCCGCGACGCCGCCTTCGACTATCTCGACGCGAATCAGGCCCGATTCGTGGAGGAGTTGATGCAGTTCCTGCGCATTCCCAGCATCAGCGCCCACCCCGAGCACGATGCCGACGTGCGCGCCGCCATGGAGTTCGACAAGCGGAAGCTCGAGTCGCTCGGCTTCCGAACGGAGGTTTGGCCGACCCGCTCGCACGCCGGGATCTTCGCGGAGCGAATCGAGGACCCCGCGCTGCCGACGGTTCTCATCTACGGCCACGTCGACGTGCAGCCGGTCGACCCCGTCGATCTCTGGACCACGCCTCCCTTCGAGCCCCAGATCCGGGACGGCGCCGTTTGGGCACGGGGCGCCGACGACAACAAGGGGCAGCACTACGCTCAGATCGTGGGGGTGGAGTCGGTGCTGAAGACGGCGGGACGGCTTCCGGTGAACGTGAAGTTCATCATCGAGTCGGACGAGGAGTTCGACGGCGAGGCCATCACGCTCGAATTTCCGAAATACATGAAACAGCTCGCCTGCGACGTCTTCGTGGTGGCCGATTGCGCCAGTCCGGCCCTCGATCACCCTGCAATTTGCACGACCCTTCGCGGAATCGTCACCGGCGACATCACGATCACGGGGGCGACCGGCGACCTCCATTCGGGCGAGTGGGGAGGGATGACCTACGAGCCGATCGACGTTCTTCGGTGGGTCCTCCAGAACCTCAAGGAATTCAAGACCGGGAAAGTGCTCGTTCCCGGCTTCTACGACGACGTCGTGGCGCCGAGTCCCGAGGAGCGGCGAGCGCTGGCTGCGGGACCGTGGCGGGACGCCGAGAAGGCGAAGGAGATCGGGGTCTCGGGGCTATTCGCGGAGGATGGGTTCACGACTCGCGAGTCGGGGACCGTTCGGCCGACGCTTCAGGTGAACGGGATCATGGGCGGCTACACGGGGGGCGGATTCAAGACCGTCATCGGGAACAAGGCGATGGCGAAGATCAGCATGCGCCTGGTCCAAAACCAAAAGGGCGACAAGATCTTCCAGGCATTCGAGAAGTACGTGCGGGAGCTGGTTGGAGACAAGGGAACCGTCACCTTCGGCCGGTTCGGGGACGGCCGCCCCTTCCGGGCGGACATGAGCGACCCCTACGTCCAGGCCGGCCTTCGGGCGATGGAAGTGGCGTACGGGCACCCTTCCGTCATCTACAACATGGGGGGATCGATCCCGATCGTGGCCCCGCTGGTGGAGGCGACGAAGGCGCGCTGCGTGATGATGGGATTCGGGTTGCCGGGAGACAACCTGCACGCCCCCAACGAGCACTTCCAGCTCGCCTCGTTCCGGAACGGCGCTCGCGCGGCGGCGGCCTACTTGTACGAGGTGGCGGCCCGGATCGGCGCCCCGGCGCGGGCCTAGCCGGCCGGAAGAAAATTCTGCCCGCTAAGTCGTTCTGGTGGCACGGCTCCGGGGAATCGGGTATCGTTTCTGGTAGAGGCGCATCGGAACTAATGGAGACGGTGCGCCCCGGCCACGGACGGCCGGTCAGCATCGCCCGCGTCATGGAAGACGGGGCGCGTACGGCGGTTCGCCACGGAGCTCGCGGTTCTCACCGGCACCCGACTCCACCGGATCGTATCGGCGCGCCCCTCAACCACCCCTCGTCCCACGCGGGCGCTAGCGCGCTGTAACGGTCAGATCCGTGAAGTCCGCCACCGTATCGTCCTCCGTCCAGAGCCCCACCGTCCCGCTGGCGAATCTCTCGTCGCGAAGCGCCATCGCCTCTTTCCCGTCGTAGAGAACCGTGGTGTTGATCCCTTCGCGGCGCACGCCGAGCGTGTGCCATTCGCCCAAAGCCGGCGCTGTCATCTTCTGAAACTTGATGTCGCGGCGTTTCCCGCTCAGCAGGTAGTGGGCGATGAGTTCCCCCGAGGCCCCGCTGATTCGAACGAGATAGCCGTTCTTCCGCTTGGGATCGAGATGGAAGACGAGCCCCACGCCGGGATCGAGCTCCCCCGCCACGACGCGGAATCGCACCGAGATCTCGCACTTGGAGAGCATCGGCTTGTTGAATCGAATCCAGTTGGCGGCCACGCCGTCCTCGTCCGACCTTTGCCGGAGGACGCGAGGGCGGACCCGCGCCGAGTCGGGGCTTCCCCCATCGGCGGTCGCGACCGCGGCCGACGAATCCTCCAGCACGGCCCACGAACCGGCCATGACGACCGATCCCGGCGGGGCGATGCCGAGCGTGTCCGATCGAAAGTCGAAGTGCCAAGTCTTCCCGCGGGGCACCTTGGGCTTCCCCGCGTGAGCGGGAGCGGCCAGAAGCGACGCGGCGAGAAGAAGCGAGAAGAAGGACGGCGAAAGTCGGCGGATCATTCGATCTCCCTCAGAGTTTGGTAAAGGCGAACCATGGCCTCGGTGTCGCGATGACAGTACTTGAGAAGACCCTCGCGCAGGCGCTCACGCCGTTCCCGCGGCTGGCCGGGATCGGTCATGTCGATGAAGGCGAGCGCCGCCTGGCTCCCCTCGCGGATCTCGAGCCCGTCGTACGAGAGCTCGGGCACCACGACGGGAAGTACCTGCTTGATCGAGAACGAACCCTGGAATCCGGGATGGTAGTAGTGCGTGTGGATCACCTTGTGCAGATCGAGGATCCGCGATTCGAGAAGCGCGAGAAGGCGCTCGGTCATCGCGGGGATCGTATCGGCGAGCTCGCGGATCATCCGCTCCTCGAAGTCGGAGTAGACGACGATCGTTCCCTCCTCTCCGAGCGACTCGAGGAGCGCCGCCGCGAGCCTCTCGCGAGGATCGCTCCGGTCGACGTGGAGGTATTCGCGGTGGCGCAGCGAGCCGTCCTTCTCGAGCACGTGATCCGACCACTGAAACGGCGTCTGCTGGAACGGATGCGTCCCCGGGATGAGCGGAAGGGCCGGGTTGCACGTCTCGAAATCGAGGAAGTGGATCGGGAAGCGCGCCGTGGCGAGCACCTCGCTGAGCTCGGGGCTCACGTAGTGCGCCTGCGCCAGGACGCAGGCGCGGACGCGGCGCTGCAGGGCCGATAGCCCGTCGAACTCCTCCGGAATTTCCCGGATGTCCTCGATCCCCGCATCCTCGAACGACCGGCGGAGCCGGGCCGTCAGGCGCGGAAGAGACTCGATGGGATGATCGGGCTTCGGCTCCCTGTGGCAGGTCGGGTAGAAGGGGCACCGGTACGGCGCGTCGCACTGCGACCCGATCGGGACGCCGGGAGCCTCCATGTTCCAGAGGGGGGCGCGCATCGCTTCGATCTCCCGCCGGAGTTCGTCTCGAGCACCGCGCGATTCAGTCGTGAGATCCTGGAAGCGGAAGAGCGCTTCGAGATCGTAGGGGCCGCCCGGCCAGACGTACTGCTTGTTGATGTGGAGGATCCCGGCGCGGG
>Ga0315278_10003282_pt1 | contig 14477 bp, 15 predicted proteins | sample YL17G06_0_MG_FD_203880 | JGI IMG/M metagenome (GOLD analysis project Ga0315278, IMG submission 203880) | Sediment microbial communities from Yellowstone Lake, YNP, Wyoming, USA - YL17G06_0 | ecosystem: Environmental > Aquatic > Freshwater > Lake > Sediment | place: USA: Wyoming | collected... | reverse complement strand
ACCTCCGATCGCTGCCTTCAGGCATCGGCGGGAACCGGCGGCGGCTGAAGGGCAGGACCTTTGGGAGGCATACCCGACAGGGCCAGGTATCGCGCTGGATCGGGCTTGAGGCATCCAGCACGACCGCGGTACCGTGGGGGCATGGCCACCTACGAGTACGTCTGCCTCAGCTGCGAACACCCCTTCGAGGAGCGTCGTTCCATGACGAGTTCCGTGGACACCGCTCTGTCGTGTCCGCAGTGCGGGAGCGATCGCGTGCGACGGCGGTTCTCGCTGTTCGCCGCCGGCGCGGCGTCGAACGCCGCTCCTGGTGGCGCGACGGGCGCTCCATCCGGCGGTTGCTGCGGTGGCGGCGGATGTGGCTGTGGTGGATGACCGCGGCACCCTGAACAGCCCCGCCGTCTGAGAACTCGCGTTCCAAACGCCCCCGTCCTCGGGTCTGTCCGCTCCGGGGGCGGCGGGCTAGCGGACGATCCAGCCGTCCACGACCACGCTCGATCCCTTGGCGCCCTTGGCATGGCGACCCAGGACCACGATGCGAAGCGTGTGTACGCGATCGCCCAAGCCATCGATCGTGCGCTCGACGCCGGATACAGGCGCCGTTGCGTGAAGGTCGACGGTCTTCACGAGCTTGCCGTCCACCCACATCTGGGCGAGACCCATGGCGGGACCGCGCGCGGTGATCCAGGTCGCTCCCGTTCCGTGGAACCGAAGCGTGGCGACAGCCCCGGCAACGTCGTTCGCCACGTAGCCCCCGTTCGTGGCGGCCGCCGAGCTGACGCGACCCCAGGTCCCGGCGTTCGGCTTGGGATTGGCGTGCAGGGTGCCGTTCGTGCGGAGCGCGTCTACCGCCACCGCGGTGCCCTTCGCGCGCGCAGCTTTCGTCCCGAGCACCTTGGCGGTGAGGGTGTGCGTACCCGAACCAAGCCCGGTGAAGTGGTGTTGAACCCCGGGCCGGAACGAACGGGCGTAGCCATCGAAGGTGCGCACGGGGGCACCGTCGATGAGCACGCTCGCCTTTCCCATCGTCGGTCCCGACACGGTGAACAGCGTGATCGCGCCGCCCTGGAACGTGAACGTCTGCGTGGCACCCGGGCGCCGGTCCACGAGGTAGGCACCACCGAGCGCACGGCGGTCGCTGCGTCGACCCCAGGCGAACCGCGTTCCGGTCCCGGCCTCGTCCAACGTCACCGCGGCGTCGAAACGGGCGGTGACGTCGACCGGCGCGGTGACCACTACGCTGCAGGTCGCGCCCGATCCACCGCAGTTCCCGCCCCAGGCACCGAACCCGGATGCGGAATCGGGTTTCTCGGTGAGGGTCACGCTCGACCCGTAGGGTCGGTTCGTGGAGCAGTCGGAGCCGCAGTCGATCCCTGCGGGTGAGGACGTGACGCGGCCGCCGCCGGTCCCCTTGATGGAGACGTCGACCGGGTATCCGAACACCGCCGTGGCGCTCACGCGGCCACGCACGGTCACGGCACATGTGGGGGCGTTCCCCGCGGACTCGCAGGCTCCGGTCCAGCGCAGGAGGGTCGCCCCCGCTGCGGGGGTCGCCGTCAGAGTGAGGGAGTCGCCCGGGTTCGTGAGCCGCGTGCATCCCGAGCCGCCGGGCCGGCAGTCGATCCGCTCGCCGCTGACCCGCCCGCCTCCGCCGTTGATGACCGTGAGGCGCGCGATCTCCGCGTTGCGGATGTCCGATCCGTGGAAACGATCGCGGTCGACGTTGGTCGTGATGCCGTGGACATGACCGACGTTCGTCCATTGCCAGACGGTCCACCCCTGCCCTCCCCAGTTCGCCGCAGGGACGTCGGGCTTCGTGACACCCCAGTTCGCGATCCACAGCGGATACCCATGGTCGGCGAACCAACGCGAGTCGCCCAGGTAGGTCCGCCAGAAGTAAGGGCTCGCATAGATCATGGGTCGCACGCCGGTCCGCGCTTTCACGCGGATCACCCACGACCGCACCCAGTCCTCCAGCTGTGCGTCGTTGAGTCCGCCCGTGTGTTCGATGTCGAGGACGGGCAGGACGTCGCCCACCGCGTTGCGCGCGGTCGCCACGAAATGGTCGGCTTCCGCCAATGGGTCGGCGGCCGTATTCTTGGGCGTGGCAACGTGATACGAACCCACCGCGAGGCCGGCTGCGGAGGCACCCCCCAGGTTCGTGACGTAGGTGGGGTCTTCGTACTTCGACCCCTCCGTGGCCTTCATGATCACGAATTCGACGCCGGCCCCCGCAACCTTCGGCCAAACGATCACGCCCTGCCAGCGCGAAATATCGATCCCCGCGGCGCGGCTCGGCGCGGCGACGGCGCGACCGGCGGCGGGCAGGGCGACCAGCACCGAGGTGGACACAGCCGCGGCGAGCAGGCGCTTGATGGGGGTGGTGGGGAAGGCGATGTCCCAACCTTACCGCGAGCTGGGCCCGATCCAGGCTTAACCACCCCTTAGCCATCACGTGCCCGCCCGATAACCCGCCACTCCCTAGCATCCAGCCGTCGGATATGTCGATCGGAATGACGAGAGAAGGAGGCACCATGAAGCGCACGCACAGACGGATGGGGAGCAAGGTGGCGGTCGTCGTGTTCGCGGCGATGCTGTCGCTGGGCGCGACCGCGATCGCGATCGCCAAGACCGGCGGGAACCGCGCGGTAGCTCCGAGAACATCGGCGGCAACTTCGCACGCCGCGAAGGCCCACCTCGGGGCCCATCGGTTCGCGACCGGAAGTCAGAAGCACCAGGCCGCCAAGAGCAAGACGACTGCCTCCACCGACACCACAACCGGCACCGACGACTCGACCGACTCGACCGACACGTCGGATGAAACCTCCGACACGTCGCTGGATGACGGCACCGACGGCACCGACGACACCGTGGACGAGGCAGACGACGACAACAACGACGACAGCGAAGACGCCAACGACGACAGCGAAAGCTCCAACGACAACAGCAACGACACCTCCGACGACTCGTCGGACCAGGGTCAGAACGACGACTAGTCCAGGGCTCTAGGTCGGAGGATCCGACTGGGGAGGACAGGCCCGGGCGCTTCGCGCCCGGGCCTGTTCGTTGCGGTTGCCCCGCCCGCTCACCCCAGGCAGACTCGGCGCCATGTCGCGCCGACGTTCGCCGCCCGATGACATCGCCCCTGCGGGGAGGCTGGCAGGGTACGTGACGGCGGCGTCACTGCTCGTCGTGGGCGTGGCGTACCTCCTGGTGGCGGTGCCCGCGATGAACTGCACGCGCGGCTGCACGTTCTCCCAGTCCTACGCCGCCCTGATCTCCGCCGCGGCGCTCGCGTTGGCCACCGCCGGCATCGCGATCGGATCGTCGATCCGCCGGCGACCCGTGCAGGGAAACGGCGACACGGATTGGACGTGGGCGTTGGGCGTGCTGTTCATCGTGGGGATGTTGCTGATAGCCGCCAGGATCCCGCAGTTCGTGTGCCCGGACGGGGTCACCTTGGACGCGAACGTCTCGATCTGCATCGACACCGTTCATCCGCGCCGGTTTCCCCCGAGCGACTGGATCTGGCTCAAGCGCGCGATCCTTGGGCTGGGCGTGCTCCTGGGTCTCACCGTCGTGCGGTCCTCGAGGTGGGTGTGGATCGCCGCCCCGGTGGCCGCGGCCACCTGGTTCCTCGGTGCCGGCTGGCTCCTTTTCGATTCCTTCCTGCGCCTGCGCTAGGACGCGGATGCGGAGGAAGCCAAGCTGAGCGCCTCCCGGATCCAGTCGGGCACGTCCGTTCGGTGGTAGCGCCGCTCGTCGGGTTCGATCCCGTCCAGGAACCCCTGATAGATCACGGCTCGACGCAGCGCCGCAACGGGGGCGATCAGTTCGGCCGCCCGCGATGGATCGGACAGCGGCCATCGCGTGAGCCAGGCCGCCAGCCACGCGTCTCGGACACGGAGGCGCACGTCCTCCGCCTCGATCGCCTCCAGGAACGCCGAGAGGTCCAGGAGCGGACTCCCAACGCCGCTATCGCCCCAGTCCAGCAGCACGGGCGACGTTCCGTCGGAACGCCAATTGCCGGGGTGGAAGTCGCCATGAAAGAGGGTGTCGGGCAGGCCACACGCCTGGAGCTCGCCCAAGCGGCGAGGAAGATCCGCGAGCAGGGAGTCGAACGAGGCCGCCTCGCGAAGGGACAACACCTCGCGTACGGACGGTCGCCCGGCCAGGGTCGCGAAGAGCGCCGAAAGCGCCGTCGGGCGCCAGTCAGGCAAACCGGCCGCCAACAGTTCGGACGCTGTGCCCGCCAACGCCGATTGCAGACCGACGAGCCGGCGCGCCATCTCGATCAGCGCCGGTTCTGAGGCCCCCCACTGGTCCTTACCCGCGACGTCGCCCAGGAGCGCGGTCCCCTCTTGATCCGCGCCTACGAGTGGAGGCACGAGCGACGGATCGAGCGCGCCCGCCAACGCGATGGCCCTTGCCTCGTGGGCCAGGAACGGCGGAACGCTCTTGCACCACACGTCGCCGCCCTCGGTCGGGATGCGCAGCACGCTCGACAGGTTCCACGTCTTGACCTGCACAGCGGGCCCCGACCGCGGACGCCCAGCCGCCGCCAACGCGGCATCGGCCCAACGCAGGATCGCCTCGACGCCTCCGGGCCGGGCCCACCGGGCCCGCAGCGGTTCGTCGGCGGCAACCGCCTGGTCGGCTCGCTCGAACACGAGTGCATCGGGAACGTCCCCGATCGGTTCCGCGAGATAGCTCACGCTCCCGCCCATCTCGTCCGGATCGCCGTCGGCCTCCAGCAGTCGAAGCACCGACACGTCAAGGCCGAAAGCATCGCGCGCGGCCGACACCACGGGCTCGACATCGGGCCACCATGGTGTTGCCACTTCGAACGGTTGCAGGCTCCCGAGGACCTGACCGGTGCGCGTACAAAGCGTCAGCCGAACGATGCGACCCATCACGCGAACGATACCGACAGGGGCGCCGCAGCGGTCACGACCGGCTGATGTTGTCGCCCCAGCGGCGCATGCGCCCGACATAGGCCCGGCCCGCTTCGACGGACGCCGCCGGCACCTCGATGCCGAGCTCGCTCAGGCGTTGCTGGGTCCAGGCCTCCGCCTCGGCCTCGAGTTGCCAACGGCGTTTGCGCCCGCGATTCGCGTGGCCGAGCACGATGTGGCCGATCTCGTGGAGGCCGCGATACAGGGAGCGACGCGTCCCGATCTTCGCGTCGAGGTGCACCGTGCGCGCGGTGGCGAACCCGCGGCGATGGCTGCTGCGATGCCGGCACGGCCCCGGGCACCACGAGATGCCGTAGCGCGCCAACTCCGCCTCGAACGTCGCCCGCAGTGTCATCGCCGCGCAGTCTCCCAGGCCAGACCCGAGGTATCGAGCCGGGCGAGGAGCTCCTTCGCCCTTATCATCCCCGACATGGCCGGCCACCCGAGTGACCCGAGCGACCCGCATCCGCATGTCGATGTGGGGGCGGGGCGCCTCGAGGCGTTCAGCGACGCCGTGATGGCGGTGATCATGACGATCCTGGCCCTCGAACTACGGCCGCCCGAGGACCCCACGCTCGCCTCTCTCGCCGACCGGCTCCCGGGACTGTTGATCTACCTGCTCAGCTTCATGTTCATCGCGATCTACTGGAACAACCATCACCACCTGTTGCGCGCCACCACCCGGATCAGCGGCAGCGTGATGTGGGGCAACATGTTCCTACTCTTCTGGCTCTCGCTGATCCCCGTGTTGACCGAGTGGCTCCGCGAGGACCCTCGTGCGGCCCTGCCGGTGACGTGCTTCGGGGTGGTCGCGCTGTGTGCGGCGATCGCCTATACGGTCCTGGTTCGAGCGATCGTGCGCGTGAACGGCCCGTCTTCGCTGGTCGGCATGGCGATCGCGTCCGACCGCAAGGGCAAGATCTCGCTGGTTCTGTACGCCGTCGCCGTGGTCGCCGCCTCCGTGAGCGTATGGGTCTCCTACGCGTGCTTCGCCACCGTCTCGGTCATCTGGCTCGTGCCGGATCGTCGATTCGTCCGAGCGCACGACCGATAACCGCCTGCGCGACGAGTTGCCGAGCTCAATGCAGGAGGTAGCGCGCACTCATGGGAACCTCGTCGACCGGTGACGATGCCAGCGGGCGCCCGTCCAACCGCACGGCGCCGTCGCGTGGGTCGATCTGGATCGCGACAACGGCGGTGTTCGCCAGCAGCGAGGACCGGCGCACGCCGCGAGTGCCCGAGACCGCCGTGAAGCGGCGGCCGCTGCCCAGGCGCTCCGGTAGCCCGGAGTCCAGCGCGGCCTGGGATACGAAGGTCACGCCCACGGCGGCGGGCGCCGCTCCCATCGCGGCCCAGTGCGGACCCACGATCACGGGTTCGGCGCCCTCGATCGAGGCGTTCCCCTCGCCCGAGGCGCCCCACGCGAAGTGCCCCGACTTCAAGATGAGCTCGGGCTTCACGCCGAAGCTCGCGGGCGACCACAGGACGATGTCGGCGAGACGCCCCGGGAGCAGCGAACCCACCTCGGTGGCTACGCCGTGGACGATCGCGGGCTCCGCCGTGACCTTGGCGAGGTAGCGCAGGACCCGCTCGTTGTCGGCGAGGCCGGCGCCCCGGGCTCGAGCCCACGGGTGCGCGACCGACGGGGCGACGGGGACGCCCGCAGCCGCCTGGGACGCTCGCCACGCCTTCATGACGTGCGCGAGTTGGAAGGTGCGGCGCACCATCTCCCCGATCCTGCCCATGCCCTGGGAATCGCTGTTCACGATCGAGATCGCACCCATCTCGTGCAGCGGGCCCTCGGCCGCCATGGTGGTCGTTCGGACGCGCTCGGTGGCGGCCTCGACGTCGGCCGCGACATCCGGGTTGCCCGCATGCACCGCCATGATCATCTCGACGTGCTCCCGGGCGGTGGCCGCGCCGAACGGGATCGTGGGCGTGGTGGAGGAGCACACGATGTTGCGCTCGGCCACGAGGCCCATCACGTCGGGGATGTGGCCGCCCCCGGTCCCCTCCACGTGGTACGCGTGCACCGCCCGGCCGTCGATCGCCTCCACGGTGTCGCTGAGCTCTGCGGACTCGTTCAGCGAGTCCGTGTGCAGGCAGACCGCGACGTCGTGCTCGTCCGCGAGGCGCAGCGTGGCGTCGATCACTTCGGGGTACGCGCCCCAGTCCTCGTGGATCTTGAGCCCAACCGAACCGGCTTCGATCACGCGTTCCACCGCGCCCGGGACGTCCGTGCGGGCGCTCGCCTGCAACCCGAGGTTCACGGGCGAGTGCTCGAACGCCCGCATCGTGATGTCCATCGCCATGGGTGGCTCCTCGAAACCGGCCGTGATCAAGGTGGTGACACCGGCCCCGAGGGCAACCGGCACGAGGTTGGGCGTGATGAGGTGCACGTGGCTGTCCACGGCTCCGGCCGTGGCGATCAACCCGTAGCCCATGATCGGCAGGGTGTTCGGGCCGATCGTCATGTCGACACCCGACGTGATGTCGGGATTGCCCGCCCGGCCGATCCCCACGATGCGACCGTCCTTGATCCCGATGTTGGTCTTCACGACGCCCAGGAACGGATCCAGGAGCAGCACGCCGGCCACCAACACGTCGAGCTCGCTGTCGGCCGTCGCTCGATCGGACTGCGTCATGCGCGAGCGGATGTTCTTGCCGTACCCCCACAGTGGCTCGTCGCCGTACCCGACGTTGTCCTCCTCGACCTCGACCCACAGGTCGGTATCGGCGAGACGCACGCGGTCGCCCGTGGTCGGCCCGTAGCGTCGTGCGTACTCGTGGCGAGACATCCCGAACGGCATCAGCCCACATCCTCGGGCGCGACGCGAACCAGCCGAACGGTCTTCGTCTCCCCCGGGGCCCAGCGCACGGTGTCGCCCGCGGGGACGTCCAGCCGCGACGCCCGGGCGGCCTCGCGGTCGAATCGAAGCCGCCGGTTCACGCGGTCGAACGGAAAGTGCGAGGAGATCCGGATCGCGTGATCCGAGTCGTTCGTCACCTCCAGCTCGACCGAAAGCAGTCCCTCGTTCAAGGTGAGCGGAGCATCGGCGAGCGCGGTGGCGCCGGGTCCCCGGGCAGCGGACGGCGCGGCGCCCAGGTCGCGCAGCACGATCAGGCGCGTGCCCTCTCGGAGCAGTACCTCAACGCGGATCTCGGCGACGAGCGGAGCCACGCCATCCATGAGATCGTCGCTCGAAACGGCCGCCATCCCGGCCTGGAGGACCTCGTCGAAGGACGCGCCCGCGCGCGCGGCCATGTGCATCTCGTCGGAGGCGATCGCGATCGCCTCCGGCGCGTTCAGGCGCAGACCGCGATCCCGCTGCCGACGCGCGAGCTCGGCCACCTGGAACACCAGCAACCGCGCCTGCTCCGTGGGACCGAGCTTCATCAACGTCCTCCCGAACGACTCCGCCGGCTTTGCGCGACGGACTCTAGGTCATCGTGACGGCCGCGAGCCAGACGCCGATCATGGCGACCCCCGCGGCGAGCTGGACGCCGATCCCGATCCCCATCCCCTTCAACGTCGAGTAGGTGGTGGCCCAGGCGGCCCGAGCGTCGCGGAGCCGCATGAGCTCCGCCAGGAACACCCCGGCGGGCCATCCGATCAGGGCGCCCACCACCGGGATCAGGAACAGCCCAGCCACCATCCCGGCGGCCCCGGCGGCCAGGACCCATGCGGGGGCACCCACCTCGGTCGCGCGCCGCGCCGGCAGGACCGTCGCGGCCACGAGCCCCGCCGCCCCCAGCGCGGTGATCAGCGCCACGGCCACCCATCTCCCCGTGCCCCCACCCGGCAACGTGATCGCCCAGACGACGGCGGCTCCCCAGATCAGCACGATGCCCGGCAGGAACGGGATCACGACCCCGACGAGTCCAGCCAGCATCGCCAAGCCAACGAGGATCTCCACGGCCGACATCGCGTCATCTTGACCGATGCCCGGCCGCGTGCCGGGAGGCCGTTACCCCGGTTCGGCGCTCCCTCGGGGAGGGAACGCGTCAACCGCCTCGCCGTCCCTCGCGTGTTCGATACGACCGTCGATCAGCGTGAGCCAGCTATCGAAGGTCGAGAGCGCTTCGATCGGCGCGCCCTCCAGATCGCCGTCCACCACGGTCACGTCCGCGAGCTTGCCCACCTCGATCGAGCCGATCCGGTCCTCCATCCGCAGCGCGTACGCCGCCGAGATCGTGTGGGCTCGCAGCGCCTCCTCGAGGGTGAGCGCCTGCGAGACCCCGATGGGGGCGCCGCTGCTCGTGCGGCGTTCGATGGCGGCGCGGATCGTGTCGAGCGGACGGAAGGACGTGACGTCGGAGTCGCTGCTGAGCACCACGGTGATCCCGGCGTCGAGCTCGTCGCGGAGCGGCTGGAGTCCATGCGCGCGCTCCCCGAGCCGGGCGAGGAACTCATCCCCGCTGTCGTGGAGGTAGTTCGGCTGGTTGATCGTGATCGCCCTCAACGCAGCGATCCGCCCGATCAACGCTCTCGTGGGGTACCCGGCGTGCTCCAAGCGGTGTCGATGATCCCTGGGCGCGCTCGTCACCGCGGCCTCGAGCGCCTCCAGCACCGCGGTCATCGCTCGGTCGCCCTGGACGTGCACGCCCACCTGCCAGCCGTCGCCGTGCGCCGCCACGATCATCTCCCGGAGCTCCTGCGGCGACCAGTAGAGCGAGCCTTCGAACTCGCCGTCCTCGCCGTAGGGCTCCACGAACGCCGCGGTCCCCCCGATCAGCGAGCCGTCGGCATAGAACTTCATGGCGCCCAGGCTGAGGCGGTCGTCCCCGAACGGGCCCGCGAGGCCAAGCGAACCGAACGCCTCGAGCTGGTGGGACAGAGGCATGCACACGGTGCGCACGCCGAGCGTGTCGAGACGTTTGGCCTCCCGATAGGCCGCCAGCTCCCGCGCGGTGACCTGCGCGTCGCACACCGTGGTGAGCCCCGCCCCCAAGAAGGCGCGGGCCGCGCGCTCGACCGCGCTCACCGACTCCTCCAGCGTGGCGACGGTGTGGAAGTTGGGCCCGTGCGCGCCGATGTCCACGGCGACGGGGAGGATCAGGTTCATGGCGGCGTCGAGGCAGCGCCCGGTGAGCCGCCCGTCCGGGCCGCGCACGAGCTCCCCTCCCTGCGGGTCGAGCGCGTCCTCCGCGATCCCGCGCAGTTCGAGCCCCGAGGTGTTCACCACCACGTGATGTCCCGAGACGTGGTGCACCCTGATGGGATGCTGCGTGCTGGCCCGGTCCAGATCCCACCGGGTGAGCACGCGCTCGTACTTGGCGTCGTCGAATCCGAACGCCGTGACCCACTCGCCGGCCGGCATCTCCTTCGCGACATCGGAGAGGGTGCGTACGAGCGCCTCGATCGAGGCGGTGCCCGGATACCGGGCGTCAACGGAGGCCAGGGACTCGCCCGTGGCGAGGAAATGGTTGTGCGCGTCGATCAGACCCGGGAGTACGGTTCGTCCGCCGACATCGATCATCCCCGCGCCGGGGAACGAAGCGACGATCTCGTCGCGCCCTCCCACGCCCACGATCCGGGAGCCGCGGATCGCGAGAGCTTCCGCCCAGGGCTCCGCCGCCGAAGCCGTGAAGACGCGCCCTCCCGCGATCACGGTCGTTCCTTCAGGCTGCATCGGCGGCATCCTCCGGAGGCGGCACCTCGCACGTTTCGACCGACCTGGCCCACCGATCAAGATGTCACCGGACTCGGACCGATCGCTCGCGTGAGCCTACGCCGATGGATGAGCACTGCGTGGCTATGCCGGAGCCCCTGCCGTGAGACCACCGAGGCCGGGGCGGATCGCCCCGGCCTCGAATGGTATCTGTGGAAGCTAGGAGACCGTGAAGCTCGCGCGCATGCCCTTGGCGTAATGCGCTTCCATAGAGCCGTCGGGCTCCTTCTGCACGATGTTGCAGATCAACACGTAGTTCCCGGCCTCGAGATCCACCGTGAGATCCTTGGAGGCGCCCACCGCCACGTCCTCGACCTCGTCGACAGGCGTGAGACCTTCGGACTCCTCGATCACCGCTCCGTCCTCGTCGGTGGGGAGCTCGGTCAGCCCGAGGTCGGTCTGCACGATGACGAACTCGTGCACATCGTCGGGACCGGAGTTCGCGACGTTGAAGGTGACCGTCCCCGCGGGTGCCGACGTCGCATCCAGGGCGACAGCGAACTCCGACAGCGTCACCCCCACGGTAGTGGCCCCTGTAGCCGGCGAGCTCGCGGAGACCGACTCGCTCGCGCTCCCATCGGCGCTCGAGCTGTCGCCGTTCGAACACGCGGTGAAGCCCAGCGTGAGCGCCGCCACCACGATCAGCGTCGGCGTGAGCCTCCGCGTGGTTCTGCCTTCCATGGGTACCTCCTCGGTCCGTGTACCCGGCATCCTCGGTGCTCACGCTACCGAGCGGTAAGGCCCTTCGACCCGTGACCTGGGGGCCATCCGTCCGTCCGCACGCGAGGTGGTGCCGCCCGAAGTTAGGCGAGCAGCTCGGCGGCGTATGGATAGGGCGCCAGCACCTCGGCTCCGGTCGCGGTCACGAGGACCTCGTCGCCGAACTTGACGCCCACCGATCCGCCGACCTCCCCGACGTAGATCTCCACGACGAGCGTCATGTTCTCCCGGATGACGCGGTCCCCGTTCGATTGCTCGTCCTGCGGGTGACACACGCTGGGACTCTCCTCCTCCAGCCCCACGCTATGGATCATGCACTCGTAGCGCTGTCGCAGGAACCGCTCCGGGATCCGTGGCGCGGCCGCGGCGAGTTCCGCGCACGTGACGCCGGGCCGGATCAGTTCGGTCATCTCCCGGACCCAGTCATGCGCCACGCGATAGGTCTCACGCTGCTCGGGGTTCGGTTCCACGCCGCCGCACACGAACGCGCGCGACACGCAGAAGAAGCATCCTTCGATACCCACCGTGTCCGTGTCGATGTACACGAGGTCGCCGGCACGGATCACCCGATCGGTTGCCTCGGATCGCCAGGGGTTGGTGTTCGGCCCCGAGCACACCGTGCTGGTCGCCACGTACTCGGCGCCGCGGGCCAACACCGCCTCGGCGTACGCGGCGTGGAGCTCGCGTTCGGTGATACCGGGCGCCAGCGCATGTTCGAACTCTTCGAGCCCCTCCACGACCAGTCCCCCGTTGAGCCGGAACGCCGCGACCTCCTGCGACGTCTTCACCTCACGAGCCTCCTGCGTGGCGGGTGAGGGATCGACCAGCGTCAGCCCCTCTGCCTGCAGCGCGAGGAACCCGGGCGTCCCCAGACGATCCACCCCAACGCGATCGCCGCGAACCCCAAGCTCGCGCAGGGCATCGACCGCCTCCCGCGCGAAGGTCCGCGCGCGGCCGGCAGCGTCGTCGAAGAACTCCCACCCATGCATCGGGCGGACGTCCGCAGCCCGTAGTGCCGAGCGATGGATCGAGTTCGGGTGTTCGAACAGGATCGGATCGCCGTCTACGGGAACCACCGCGCATCGGGTGAACGTGCTCATGCTCCAGATCGGCATTGCCGTCGCCCCGGTGGCATAGCGGGCGTTTGGTTCGCTGAACAACAGACACGCCTCGAGGTCGTGCCCGCGCATCGCGTCCTGGAGCCGCTCGAGACGCTCGCGACGCAGGAGATCCACATCGATCGCCGTGGAGCCGTCGGGTGTCTGAGTCATGGTCGTCCGTCCGCTACCTTGGTAGGGCACTTTGACTCATTCATCGGGAAAGCCTCCCACGAGAGCCGCGTCCCGACCGTAGAAGGTCGGGTCCGGGATACGGTCGTGGATCCGCACTCGGTTAGGCGCGGGGAGGGAGCGACGTGCCGATCGCAAGGGGTTCGCAAGCATCGATCCATTACGAGCAGGCGGGCGAGGGGCCCGACATCGTCTGGGTCTCAGGGGCGGGCGGAACGGCGAGTTCCTGGGGCTATCAGGTGCCCTTCTTCCAAGACCGATTCCGAAACACCACGTTCGACTGTCGCGGGGTGGGCACAACCACCAGCGACGTTCCGCTGCCGTGGACCGTGGAGGACTTCGCTCGCGACACCGCGGAGTTGATCCAGGCCGCCTGCACGCCCCCGGTCGCCATCGTCGGGCTCTCGTTCGGCGGCGGGATCGTCCAGCAGGTGGCGCTGGACTACCCGGACCTGCTCAGTTGCGTGATCACGATGGGGACGGGGGCGAAGAGCGTCGGCTGGACCTGGGACTACCAGATGGCCGAGATCGAGTGGCGCAAAGCGGGCGGGCGCCTGGACGGGATGATGGCCGTCACCCACTACGCGGCGATGTACTACCCAGCGCGCGTGCTCGGCGATCGCGAGCTGTGGCCGAAGCTGCGCGACGAGCTGCTCGCCTACTACGAGACGGACACCGCCGAGGACTCGCTCATCGCCCAGTGGGAACCGTGCGTGCTGTTCGATCAGACCGAGGCGCTCCCGAGCTGCCGGGTCCCCATGCACGTCATCGCGTTCGATCAGGACGTTCAGGCAGTGCCGCAGGACGGCGAGGAGGTCGCGGAACTCGTCCCCGGGGCGGAGTTCCACCTCTTCGAAGGGATGGGGCACTGCTCCATCTACGGCCACACGCAGGACATCCTCAATCCGTTCATCAGGGAGCTGATCGAGCGGTACCTGTAGCGCGAGGCCGGGTCCTCGGTGGAGCACGTCTACGCCCGGGCGCTCGGAGAGGCCGAACTCGGTGCCGCCACGGTCGAGGTTCGCACGATCGCGGTGCAGAAGGCGAGCCTGGACGCGGAGGCGGCCCAGCAGCTCGCCCTGCTCCGGTCGAGCCTGAGCGAAGGAGGGGACATGTCGAACGGCATCGTCACGCCGGGATGATGCCGCCCACGGTTCGACTCGTCAGGACGTCTGCGCGTAGTGGCTGGCGCCGTACCAGTCGACCACGACCACGGGCTCATCGCCCATGACCCAGGCGTCATGACCGCTCGGCAGCGAGGTGACGTCGCCGGGTCCCGCCGTGAACTCGGTACCGTCGTCCATGTGGATCCTCATCTGTCCGCTCACGTGGTACTGGACGTGGGGCGCCTCACAACTCTCGGTGTTGGCGATCGGTTTCACGTCGTTGGACCACCGCCATCCGGGCTGCAGGACGAGCCGGCCGATCTCTGCCTCGGCGACGCTCAGGATCTCGGCCCGCCCGTTCGGGAACTCCCGTGTCTCGTCCGGCTTCTCGAAGCTGCGGTGCTCGGTCTCGTGCATCCCCGTGTCCCCTTCCCCTCGCCACCAAGCCGGATCCCCGGCTACGATGTATCCTTACCTACGCATAGGTAAGTATGCAAGTCCGCAGGTTAGAGGGGAAGATTCCGCGGTGGTTACCGTTCCAAGGCCCGACGCCGACACCCCGACGCGGATCCTCGACGTGGCCGAACGGTTAGTGCAGCGCCGGGGGTTCAACGGCTTCAGCTATGCCGACGTCGCCTCCGAGCTGGATGTCACGAGGGCGAGCCTGCACTACCACTTCGCCGGCAAGGCGGAACTCGGCAAAGCCCTCATCGAGCGCTATGCGAGCGGCTTTTC
>Ga0315278_10003280_pt1 | contig 14481 bp, 11 predicted proteins | sample YL17G06_0_MG_FD_203880 | JGI IMG/M metagenome (GOLD analysis project Ga0315278, IMG submission 203880) | Sediment microbial communities from Yellowstone Lake, YNP, Wyoming, USA - YL17G06_0 | ecosystem: Environmental > Aquatic > Freshwater > Lake > Sediment | place: USA: Wyoming | collected... | reverse complement strand
ATTCCGAGAGCCCCACCGGGCTTGTCCCGGTGGGTGAAGAAAGAGGTGAGAAAAGATGCCCGCCATATCTCACCTCTTCTTCACCCACGCCGCAAGGGCGTGGGGGTCGTCGCCGGAACTGGGTGACTGTAGAACTATACCCGGAACGTGGGAAATGCTATACTATGAGGGTTGGGGTTGACCGTTCCGTGCAAGGCGAAGCTGGAGAACCGCTTCTCCGGCACACAATGATGAGGGAGTGCAACGTATGAAGACTTTGCGGCAGGTCGAGCAGATTGCCGGGATCGCGGCAGTGGTGCTGGTGTTTCTTGGCTGTTTCATCGTGGTCCGGCCGTTCCTGTCGGCGCTGATGTGGGCGGCAATCCTGTGCTATGCCACCTGGCCATGGTACGTCTGGCTGAAGAAGATGCTGGGCGGCCGGCGCACGCTTGCCGCAGTGCTGATGGTGCTGCTGATGACGACCGTGATGGTGCTGCCGTTCGTGCTGGTAGGGATGACCTTTGCCGACGACGCGGCGAAGGTGATCCATTCGATCGAACGGATCCAGCACGAGGGGCTGCCCGCTCCGCCCGAATGGGTGGGCAGAGTTCCGCTGGTGGGAGACTATGTCCAGACGTACTGGCGTGACCTTGCGGCAAGCACCGAGCGCACCGCCGCGCTGGCGAAATCGTTGTTCGAGCAATCGCGCCGCTGGATTCTCCGGCGCGGCATCGGGCTGGGCGAAGGCATCTGCCAGCTCACCTTGAGCGTCCTGATCGCCTTCTTCTACTACCGCAGCGGCGAGACGGTCACCGCCCTGGTTTCGGCTGGCATGCAGCGGCTCATTGGCGAAACCACCCAACGACTTCTGCTTGTGGTCGGATCAACGGTAAAGAAGGTGGTATACGGCCTGATTGGCACTGCGCTGGTGCAGGGCATTGTCGCCGGCGTTGGCTTCATGATTGCCGGCGTTCCCTTTGCGCTGCTATGGGCCTTGACCGTGTTTCTGCTGTCGCTGATCCCGTTCGGCCCGCCGGCAATATGGCTTCCCGTGTCCGGCTGGCTGTTCTGGACCGGCCATACTGGCTGGGGCGTGTTCATGCTGTTCTGGGGCCTCTTCGGCATCAGCGGCATTGACAACCTTGTGCGGCCGTACCTGATCAGCCGCGGCGGCTCGCTGCCGTTTGTGCTTGTCTTCCTGGGCGTGCTGGGCGGGATCATCGCCTTCGGGTTCATCGGCATCTTCATCGGCCCGACGCTGCTTGCCGCGGGCTACTGCCTGTTCGACGAGCTTGTGGTGCGAAGAAGCGCGCTGGCAAAGGCACAGGAGCCCGCTCCATAGACGTTGTTTAATTCGTATGCCCGCGGCGGCGCAGCAGCGCCATCAGCGCAACTGCCACAAGCGCTCCAGCCGGCTCGGGAATGGCCGTGCCGTACAGGAGAAGGGTCGCACCGCCTCCGCCGGACAGCGTCACCGAGTTTGTCCAGCCACCATCAGACTGAGGAGCAAACACAAACGTGACCGAGCCGGTCATGCCGGGCAGGAGCGTGTAAGGGCTTCCGGCTGCAACGCTGAAGGGTGGCGTCTGCAGCCCCGTTACCGCGCCAGTCATGCCGAGCGCGCCGATGTTGGCAATCGCCACGGTGCTGGTGACGGCCTCGCCCACGACGGTAGCCGCGGGGCTGAAAGAGATTGCCGGCGCGCTGATGCGGAGAAGCGCGGAGGTCGGAAACTCGAGCGCGCCGATGTCGACCACGGGGTTCATGATGCGCTGACGGCCGTCGAGGTCGCTGGCTTCCGTCATCCACGGCATGTTGGTTCCCGCCTCGATGCACGGCGAATTCGACATGAGATTGTAGTAGGCAACAGGAAACCGCTGGAACTGGGGCGGGCCGGGCATGTTGCCCTGTCCTGCCGGCACGGGCTCCGTGCAGCAGTAGTCAAGCGTGACCGAAAATGCGGCGGCGTGGTTTGCGGCCGTCACTACGGCGGTGTTGTCATAGATGATGGAGTTGAGCACGGCGAGGTTCGTGCCTGACCAGATGCCGCCCGCGGTGTCCTGGGCTCTGTTGGCAACGATGGTGCAGTTCTCAACCATGCCGCCAAAGGCGCCGAAGATGCCGCCTCCGCTGCCGGCAGCCCAGTTTTCCGCGAGCAGACAGTTGCGGACCAGGCCTGTCTCGAGCATGCCTGCGCCGGCTCCGTATGCGGCGGTATTTTTCTCGATCCTGCAGGCGAGGGCGGTGCCGCCGTAGGCGCACCACGCGCCGCCGCCAAGCTGCGCGCTGTTGCTCGAGACATCGCTGTACTGGGCTATGCCCGCGAACGCGAAGTACAGGCCGCCGCCGTTGGTAAGCGCGGTGTTGGCCCGGACCAAGCACTGGGTGATCTCGCCGCCGTACTCGAACGCAACGCCGCCGCCGACATTCGAGGCGACATTGGCGGCAAGGATGTTGCTGAAGAGCGTGCCGCTGTAATGGAGCCAGGCGCCGCCGCCGCGGTCTCCGGCAGTGTTGTTTGTCAGGAGACAGCCATAGACCAGCGCCTTCTGGCTGGAATAGAGGCCTCCGCCCGCCCAGCCTGCGCTGTTGCCGCGCACGGCGCAGTCCTGCATCACGCCGCCCCTCTGGGGCGGGCCGCCGATGCCGACAAAGGCAACGCCGCCGCCGTCAACGGAAGCATTGTCCTCGATGACAGTGTTCTTGACGGTATTAAGGGCGGCGCAGTAGATGCCGCCGCCCGCGGCACCCGAGCGGTTGCCGCGGATGGTGCAGTATCTCACTTGGGTTCCCTGCCAGCTTGGCGCGGTACCGCTGATATAAAGGCCGCCGCCGTTGTAGCGCGCATTGTTGCCGGCGATGGTGCAGGAGATGAGGTCGTCGTAGATCGAGTCCATCGAGTCGGCTTGGAACCAGATGCCACCGCCGCCCCAGCCGGCATAGTTGCTGACGACGGTGCAGTCGCTTATCTGGTCTCCGTACCACGCATGGATGCCGCCGCCGCCGTAGCCGGCGCTGTTGCTGACCACGGTGCAGGACGCCACGCTGCCGCCCAAGTAGGTGGCAATGGCTCCGCCGTTGCACGGTACGCCCGGGCCGCACCCGTTGCCCTCGAACCGTGAGTAGGACAGCGACCCGCCCCGGTACAGGTAGGCTGCGCCGCCGCTGCCCGCCGCGTGGTTGGCGAGGAAGGTGCAGGCGAACACATCGCCGCCATAATAGCCATAGACCGCGCCGCCGTGCGGGCCCTCCCATTCATTGCCGGCACCAACCGTTCCGGTGACGGCATTGGCGATGAAGGTACAGTAGAAGACCTGGCCGCTGGAGAACATGAAGACGCCCGCGCCGGAGTTGGTGGGCCATGAACCGGCGGCAGAGCCGTTCCGGATGGCGAAGCCGACCAATGCCGCGTTCGCGTTGCTGATGACGAAGCAACGGTGTCCGTTGCCATCCACCACGGTGTCCGGCGACTCGACGTACCGGTTCTGGTAGTCGGCGCTCCAGATGCCCACAACGTTGGTGATGAGGAGTTCGTGGTCGAGCAGGTAGGTGCCGTTCGTCACGACAATGATATCGCCCGTCTCGGCTGAATCCACGGCCGCCTCGATATTTGTGGCGGCGGTGACGAGGTTGGTGAAGGGGAACTGGTGCGTACCGCCCTGCCAGACGTACTTGAAGGTGAGAGCCGGGAGCGGTACGGCACCGAGCAGCAGCAGCGCGGCGCACAGGCGGGATGCGGACATGGCGGTCTCCGTAAGTGGTGATGATGGCTCGTCAGAGCCGCTTGAGGTAGATGACCTTGTCGTCGCCCGGCGCGTAGAAATCCTTGAGACACGCCTCCTCGGCATAGCCGTTCCGCAGGTAGAACGCCCGGGTGGGCTTGTATTGTTCCCTGTTGGAGGTCTCAATGACGACAAGGCGGCCGCCGGCCTTCCGGATCGCCTCCTCGGCGTGCTCGAGGAGCTGGCGGCCAATGCCCTTCCGGTGCCGCGCGCCGGATACGGCGATCCAGTAGATATCGAAGGTGCCGAGTGTGCAGAGCGTTGGGCCGATGCAGATCCAGCCCACGGGTGTGCCGTCTAGCGTTGCAGTGAACGAGACATACATGTTGTGCGGCCCGGCCTTGAGAGCGTCATCGAGGACGTCCTGCGCGACGAGCACTTCATCGGGACGGAAGAACCCGGTCTGCTCGACCAAGGCAAGGATTGCGGCGCGGTCGGCCTTGATGGTGGGGCGGATGATCGTGGGAACAGTGGTCATGCGTGGCATCCGGCACGCAGGCGTGCGGCGGCATTGGTGATGAGAATCTCGGCGAACCGCGTGAAGGGTATGCCTGATTTCACGCATGAAACGGCATAGCCGCCATCGTCGGCGACATCCGGATTCGAGTTCACTTCGAGGATGACAAAGTTCTCATGGGCGTCGCAGCGGATATCCACCCGCGCATAGTCGCGGCAGCCCGTGACGCGCCAGGCGGCGAACGCGGCGCGGACAAACCGTTCGCGGAGTCCGCTGTCCAACGGTGCGGGGATGATGGTTGCGGTGTTCCGATACTCGAAGGAATCCTCCAGCCATTTGGCCTTGTAGTCCACTATCCGCGGCCGGGCGACCGGGAACTCGCCGAAATCCGTTTCGCCGATCGCCAGCACAGCCAAGTCACGGCCGTCCTGAAGCACCGGCATCATGATCTCGCGGCAGCCGAAATACTGCTCGACCAGGGCCGCCTGGTTGAACTCGCGGTGGATGGTGCGAATGGCCTTGAGCGCGAGCGCGGCGTGGCCGTTGTTCATCCGCACCACATGAAGCCCCTCGCTGCCGTCGGTGGCAACGGGTTTGATCACCAGTGTTCCCTGGGGCAGGGTGCCGGGCGCAGGCGTCTGGCCCACCGGAACCAGCACATCGTCCAGCACGGGCAGGCCGGCCGAGCGCAGTACGGCCTTTGTCCTCCATTTGTCGAGCGTCAGGTCGAGGCAGGGCGTGTCGCCGCCCGTACAGCCCTTGCCGTGCGCGGCGCACAGTGCAGGCACACACGCGGCCTGGTCGGGCCCGGCGAGGCATTCGACAAGGTTGAACACGACCGTCTCTCGCGCCCCGGCAAGGATGGGCGGAATGTCGCGCAGGCGCCGGACACCGGCAACGCGGTGCCGGACTCCCAGCTTCACGAGCGCCTCGGCAACGCACTCGACCTGATCCATGACATCGGCGTCACTCTCGGCGCACGAGCGGCTCGTCACGGCCGCACCCGGGATGTTGTGAAGCACAAGAACTGACGGAAGCTTTTTCATGCGCCTGTCATCGTGTGTGCGATCGCTGTCATCCGGTCAACAGCACTCTCGACGATGGAGCCAATCAGGGCGTTGTACTCAATGCCCTTGTGGTGGGCCAGTATGACAAGATCGGAGTGGACCGGCTGCAATCCAGGCAGGGGGTTCACCTCGACAAAACAAGGCACACCCTTGGAATTGCAGCGAATATCAACGCGGCCGGCATCGCGGCACTCGAGCAGCCTGTACGATTGCAGGGCTATATCGGCGACACGGGTGCATAGGCTTTCCGGTTGTATGGCATGACTGTAGCGGACAAAATCCTGATACTGCTTCTTGACGTTTACGCCGTAGACCGGGCGCGCCGTGCATTCCTTGAACACAATCTCCATCACCCCAATGACGCGGGCTTTGTTTCCTGTGCCCAGGATGCCAGCCGTGAATTCGCGTCCGGGCAGATACTCCTCCACCAACACGGGTTGATCGTACTTCTCAAGCAGCTCCGAGCAGAGAGCGGCAAGTTCCTGACGGGTGTCAACACATGAGCGGGACGTGATGCCTTTTCCGGTGCCCTCTGCAATGGGCTTGGCAAACAGCGGGTAGGAAAGCGGCATGCCGTCGATGTCCGCCATGGTACGTATCACGGCAAAATCCGGCGTCGCGATCCCGGCGTCGCGGACAATTCGTTTCGCAACAGCCTTGTCGAGCGTGATGGCGCACGTGAGTGGATCGGAGAACGTGTAGGGGATGCCATACAGCTCGAGCAGGCAGGGCACCTGCGCCTCGCGCGACCGGCCCTCAACGCCCTCGGCAAAATTGAAGACCAGGTCCCAGCGACGACCCGCCGCAAGTTCCTGGGCAAGGTTCCTGGCATTGCCAATGCGGTTCACGCGAACTCCAAGGGCTGCAATGGCGTTGTCAAGCGCAGCGATCGTCTCCTCACAGTCGAATTCAGCCACCTGCTCGCAGGAGAAGCCGCGGGCAAGATAATCGTCTCGGGCATCGTAGACAAGCCCGACATGAAGCGTTCGCGTTGAACCAAACGGGATCATTTCGCCTCATATGCCCGCCTCGGGCGGGCGTGAACCATACGTGGTGCAACAGGTGCGCACGATGCGCATTCCCCACACATGCACCGGAGAACTGTCGTGCGGGAACTGCCCGTCACAGCATCGCGGTAACCAACGACTCGTCCGGGCAGAGGATCTTGCGGCCCGCCCGGCGCTTCTGGCGCGCCGCTGCCTGCGGCGCAAGTTTCTCGACCCGGCCGCTGGCAAGCTCCCATACGCCTGCGGGCGCCGCCGCGGCGGCCGCCGCCGCAGCCACTGCTGCATCGGCCTGGACCGCCTCGAAGCTTGGCTCGGGATAACTGATCATCATACCCTCGAAGTTCCGCAGCACGGTGTGCGTCGGGCTCGTGGTCACAATGTAGTTCGGCAGGATGGGCACCTTCCCGCCGCCGCCCGGTGCGTCAACCACGTACGTGGGAATCGCCATGCCGCTCACACGGCCGCGGAGGTACTCCATGATCTCGATCCCGCGCGCAATCGGCGTGCGGAAATGCTCGACGCCTGCCACAAGGTCGCATTGGAACAGATAGTAGGGCCGCACCCTGATCTTGACCAGGGATCGGCACAACTCCTTGATCAGCAACGGATCGTCGTTCACGCCCCGCAACAGCACCGTCTGGTTGCCCAGCGGCACGCCCGCGTCGGCCAGCTTCGCGCAGGCCGCGCGCGCCTCGGCGGTCAGCTCGACGGGATGGTTGAAGTGGATGTTGACCCAGACGGGATGGTATTTCCTGAGCATCGCGGCAAGCTCGTCCGTCACCCGCATGGGCAGCGTTACCAGCGCGCGGGTGCCGATCCGGATGATGTCCACGGTGGCTACCGCACGGACGGCGGCGAGGATTGCCTCGAGCGCGTCGGTGGGCAGCGTCAGCGGGTCGCCGCCGGACACGATTACGTCCTTGATCTCCGGATGCTGGCGGAGATAGTCTGTGATTGCCGCGAGGCGGCTGGTGCTCAGGCACGACTCGCGCGCGCCGGTCACCCGCTTGCGGGTGCAGTGGCGGCAGTACATGGCACAGGCGGAGGTGGCCACGATCAGCGCGCGGTCGGGATACCGGTGGACCAGGCCCGGCACGGGCGAATGATGATCCTCATCCAGCGGATCGGCCTGGAGGAAGGGCGGATTCACCAGTTCCGCCGCTTGGGGGATGGCCATCCGGAAAATGGGATCGGTATTGCCAAGGCTGCGGATGAGCGAGGCGTAATAGGGCGTTATCGCCATCTGGAACCGCTTGAGTGCGTCGTACAGGCCCGTCATCGGCTCGACTTCCGGAAAGAAGGATTTGAGCTGGGCGAGCGAGCGGATGCGGTTCCGCATCTGCCAGCGCCAGTCGGTCCATTGCTCGGTTACAGCCAATGCGGCAAGGGGCGCTGAGAGCGGCTTGGCGGAGGCAGGGCCGGTATCGTCGTCGCCTAACAGCAACTGCGGTTGACTGTCGGGAACATCGAGGTCACCCTCAGACGACGGTGGTGTGTGCATCGTGTTTCTCCTCCTTTCTCGGGGATGTGGTGGTTGGTTCTGCCGCAGGCGTCGTCGCAGGCGCACTGTGCAGGTGCGCGATGGATGCCGCCACGAACGCCTTCTGGATCGGTTCGTAGCTCCGCTCGATCTCCTTGTCCTGCACGCCCATGAGGGCGAACGAGAAGAAGCCCGAGAAGAACCGGGCAATGGCGCACGCAAGCTTCCGCACACGCCCGGCATCAACCGGAGACGGCAGATGCGGCGACAGCAGCGCCGCAATCGTGCTCAGATAAGCTCCCAGCGGCGCCTCGAGCGGGGAGTTCTCGTCCTTCTCGGGCCTAAGCAGGCGCCGGCCCTCGAACAACACCGCAAACTCGTCCCGGTGTGCGGTGAAGAACACCGCATGAGCCTTCAACAGCCCGGCCAACGCATCGTCCAGATGTTTGTGCGTACCGGCCGAACCACGCATCTGGGCCACAAGCTGGTTCACCGTGTACTCCGCAAGCGCAAGCACAAGCGCTTCCTTCGAGGTGAAGTGGCGGTAGAAGGTGCCCTTGCCCAGGTCTGCGCGCTCGGTGATGTCCTCGATGGTGGTGGCGTCAACGCCCTTGGTGGCAAACATGGAGAGCGCCGCTTTGAGCAGGCGCTGGCGCGTATTGAGTGCGCGCTTCTGCGTCCGTGTGGCCGGCTGCGAGGCTATTCGTACCATCTTATTCGCAAATGGTCATCTTGTTTCATGAGCGACCCTGTAGTCGCTTCGCGAATATTATATACAAAAATGACCAAAAAGTCAATAGGTGCACAATAGAGTCGCCTTCCTGTAGTTAAAAGATGGGGTGCAACCGCCATATGTGCCCTGCTACCTGCCCGGGATACAGCAAAACACCATGTGCAGAAAATAGCGTGTGCCATTATGCGTATAAAGCCAGTTTCATGCCTGAACAGGCGGAATGTGCCTGGAAGGGGGCACGGTCACTTGTGGCTTTCGATGCGCAGCCGCCTGCGCGTCACCAGTGCCGCACCAAGTGCCAGACAGGCCCCGCCTGCGCATTCCGGCACCCCGATGATGATCACCGAGTCGTTGGTCGTCTCGCCCGACCAGTTGGCACCAAAGACATAGAGCCGGTTGGTCCACCACTCGAGCGTGATGTCCGGGGACCGCCACGACACTTTTGCCGGGAAGAACACGCACTCGCCGTTCGCATCGTTCGATATCCACATCGTGTTGACCACAAAGTCGTTGTTGGTGCCTGCAGCGTGGAACGGCAGCGTAATGTCCGCGATCATGGTCCCGTTGGTCAGATCCACAAAAGGCAGGTCCGGCACAATGGTGAGCTTGTTGGACACGGACGCCGTCACCCACGCTCCTGCTGAGTTGGTCGCCCGGGCGAGCCAGAAGAACGATTGGGGCTCCATGAACTGGAGAGGCGCCCCGTTGGTGTAGACAAACCAATCGGCACCGTTGTTGGTGGACAACTGGAGACCGCTGGTGTTGACACAGAACACATCGAACGCAACGTGGCCCGGCGGTCGAGAGGCATTGGGTTCGGGTGCCGCAAGACGCACCGTCACCGCATCGGAGCGCAGGATCTCGAACTGGTTGGTTGTGGGTGCAAGGCAGTTCGTGGGCGGCAACCCGTTCACGCCATGCGCCGTCCAGCGGTATACGCTCGCCGTCATCGTGAACTGGCCGGGGAAGTTGATCACCGACCACGAGAAGCCGTTGTTGGTGGATATCCTGGTGAAGGAGAAGGAATCCTGCACCACGGAGAACAGCACGGTGTTGGTGGTGGTCACCACGCCGTTTGCCGGGGAGACCAGTCTGATCGCCGGCGAGGCGCCGGCCACCAGCAGCGTCAACTCGTTCGTGGTGGCAGCATAGCCCCAGTTGGCGATGCGGCCCCGGGCTGTCCACTGCCAGGTGCCGGTCGAGGTGAAGTAGACGGGCGTGCCGGGCGTGTACATGAACCAGCTTGCCCCGCTGTTGGTCGAGAGCTCGCGCGACACACGCGAAACTCCGTAGTCCGCCACCAGCGGCACGGCAAACTGGTTCCGAAGCACCGCGCCGGGCGGCGGGCTCACCAGACGCACCGTCGGCGCATTCGTCATGATGACGAGCATGTTGGTCGAGGTGGCGAAGTACTGGATCCAGCCCTGGTCAAACCCCATGGCGGTCCAAGGATATTCGCCATCGGACGAGAAGGTGACCAGGTTCGTGTATAGGAACCATGAGCCGCCCGCGTTGGTCGAGAGATATTGCCGGTCGGGTGTGATGTCGTTGCCAAAGAACACATCGAACCTGATCTCAAGGACATTCGTGACCACGCCGTCCTCAGGGGTTATCAGGAACATCTCGTTGGACATGCCCCGGGTGATGACAATGCTGTCGCTGACGATTCGGCCGGCGGTGTTGGTGCCGCAGACGACGATGGTGTTGGCTCTCGCCTTGAGCGGTATGTTGTCTATCCGCCATGACGACGTGGCGGCCAGGGTGCCCAAGTCGCCTGTGAGATCGTTCGACCACCACATCCGGCCCACTATCCGGTGGTCGCTCACGCCTGCCACGGTGTAGCTGGTGACGGTGGACCGGACTTCGGTGGGCGTGGTCGTGATGGTGATCGAGGGGCCGCTCACCACAAACCGCTGCGGCGCCGACCACGGGCCCTGGTACCGGCTGGCCGAGAACAGGCGGGCTCGCCAGAAGTGGGGTGCCCAGTTGGTCAGCACCGCCGGCGTGGAAACGGTGGCCAGGCCGTCGCCCATCCTGGCCAGGTTGGTTACGCCGCTGTCCCACGCCATGCTGCCCGCCCAGTCGTTGGTGTCCCGCGCCACCTGGATGTGGTAGCCGACCTGGCCGAACGGCATGGCCGCGCCGTTGTTCACCAGCACATAGCTCTGCTGGTTGAAGTTCCCCACCGCCACATCGGGCCTGCCGTCGCCCGTCACATCGCCGACCGAGACGCTGCGGGTTTCGTCATTCGTCGGGCTGCCAAGCTCGATGCGGCTGAACGAGGACGGGTCGCCGCTGCCGTTGTTCGCCAGCACATAGTTCTGGCCGCCGTTCCCCACCACCACGTCCAGCCTGCTGTCGCCGTTCACGTCCGCGATTGCCACGCTGTAGGTCGTGTCGTTGACCGCACTGCCCAGATCCGCGCGGTTGAACGTTGACGGGTCGCCGCTGCCGTTGTTCACCAGCACATGGTTCTGCTGCACATAGTTCCCCTCCACCACGTCTGCAAGGCCGTCACATGTCACATCCCCGATCGCCACGCTGTAGGTTGTCTGGTTCTGCGGGCTGCCGAGCGTGACCCGGTCGAACGTGGCCGGGTCGCCGCTCCCGTTGTTCACCAGCACATGGCTCTGGCCGTTGTTGCCCACCACCACGTCCGCCATGCCATCGCCCGTCACATCCCCGATTGCCACGCATCGGCCTGCAAGGTTCGTGGTGCTGCCCAATGTCACCCGGCTGAACTGCGAGGGATTCCCTCGCCCGTCGTTGACCAGCACGTAGTTCGGGTAGCCGCTGCCATTGTTGGCCACCACCACGTCCGCCTGGCCGTCGCACGTCACATCGCCCACCGCCACGCCGTAGGTCGTATCAAGCAGCCCGCTGCCGAGGTTGTACCGGCTGAATGCCGCCGGATTGCCGCTCCCGTTGTTCACCAGCACCTTGTTCTGGCCATTGACGAGCAGCGAGTCGTAGTTCCCCAGCGCCACATCCGGCAGGCCGTCGCCTGTCACATCGCCCGCCGCGGCTCCTTCCACATATTCGTTCGCCACACTGCCCAGGTTTACCCGGCTGAAGGCCGCCGGATTGCCGCTCCCGTTGTTCACCAGCACGTAGCTCTGTTGCGCATTGTTCGCCTCGACCACGTCAAGCAGGTTGTCGCCCGTCACGTCGCCGACAATGACCACGCGCGTCCTGTAGCTGTTGGTGTTGCCGAGGAAGATGCGCGCCATACTCGTTGGCGAGCCGTTGTTCAGCCCCTCGCCGAACTGCCAGGAGAACCGCACCCTGGCCTCCATGGTCTTGACCTCGGGCAGCATCGTGTTCACCCGCAGGTCGGTGGCAAACACTGCGCCCGTGGGATACTGTGCCAGCGCAGGCGGCACGCCGGTGATGATGCAGGTCACCGTAATGGACTGGGTGGCGCTCTGCTCACCCAGGTTGTTCTGTGCCCAGGCCTTAAGGTTCTGGGGCCCCGCCGTCAGGTTTGCCCGGACAAGCCAGAAACACGTCGTACCGGCAAGTGCTGCACTGCCGCCGCCGCCAAACGTGGTGTTTGTCCAGAACAGCCACTGCAGCGGGCTCGGGTCCGCCGCCCAGCCGCCCAGGCAGACAGCGTTGGTGAACACGGTCACCGCCTGGCCGTTGTTCGGATACTGAAGGGTGACGACAGGGACGGCTAGGGCCGGCCCATTCACAGACGCAAGGGCCACTATAGCCATCAGCACCAGACGGAACGACCGCAACCGAGGGGGGGATGTCACCTGACGGTGCACCATAGATCTCCTGCCAACTCAGTTGGCTGTGAACCTGCATGAACCACGTTGCTATTATACCACATTCCCGGCAAAACAGCAAACACGCATTAAGCAACTCGCACGGGCTGCGCATTCCAAAATCCGTCCTCCAGCAGTGCGGGATGGAAGGCGAGGTCGAGCTGCTGATCAGGGGCCATGACCTTGTCATCCACAAGACGCGTTGCCAGAGGGCGCGATGGGCGGAAGCGTTCAGGAGGATGGCACAGCTCGGCGACAATGTGCTTCTTGATCGGGATTCGCTTGCAGCCACCGCAGGGGACAAGGAGGAATGGGAATGGAAGTGAAGCCGTTCGTGGACAAGACCCTGCTTGTCAAGCACCTTGGCTCGCTTGCCGCTGCCACACGGGGGAAAACGCTCGCAATGCTCGCCGAGATGTTCGCGCCGTAAGCAATTACTCTTTTGTCTCCAGCTTGTGCCTGGCACAAGCTGCACAAGCTGGGTTGGGATCAGCCTGTGTTCCCGGGCAGACAGGCTTGCCGTTTACCAGAGCATATGGATCGCTTTTTGCCACAGGGCAGAACGGCATATACGGCATATACTCAACCAATTGCCAAACGGAGGTCGGTTCTGTGTTGTTCTTGATTTTGTACTGCTGAACGGCATCTTCTATCTGTCGCATGTTGGTGATGCACAACTTTTTCTGTTCCCGTTTCCTTGCTTCAATAAAAACGAACATGGTGAGGGCGATAACCAGTGGAAGAACAACAAAATAAGCATAACCGAAAACAAGGCCAGCAATCGCAGCCCTATTCCCTCCGATCATCCTCGGTGATTTCCTGATCCTGTTCCGTGCCACATGCCCGCAAATCACGGCGGCTATTGCCAAAATCGCACAAATGAAATAAATAAATAACGCCACAATGAACAGAGCGGGGTAGCCGCCAACAAAGGCTTCTATCTCGAAGAGTATGCCAATGTAAGGAATCACAAAAGCGACAATACCTAGGCATCCACTCGCAATCGCAAGGCCGCATGTCTTTGGCGGCGCTGGTGGCGGTTTGCTGTCCTCGCCGTCCATGTGCGCACCTCCTTACTGGCTAACGGCGAAGGCATTACACCTTTACCGTGAACTCCTCTCCCCGTTCCTTCGTGGTGAAGATGTCCATCTGGGTCCCTTCCTTCGATTCCCAGGTGAAGTTGCCGATGAACACCTCGTTCTTGTCGTTCTTCTCGAGGAGAAGCGTGGTGGACTCGCGCATCGCCTCGGTCACTCCGTCCATCTCGGGCGTAGCCAGGACGAGGGTGATGCCAAGCCGCGAGGCGAACCTGAGCAACTCGTCGCGCCGCGCCGCATCAATGCCGTAGAACGCCTCGTCGAACAGCAGCAGCCTGATCTTCGCCCCGATCTGGTTGAACAGCAGCGCACCCATCGCCATGATCAGCAAATAGTTCGGCACGGCCTGCTCACCGCCCGAACCAAGCCGGCGGATGTCGCTCGTCAGTTCCATGCCGTCCGCAGCGCCTGTGGTCTTGATGTGGAGCTGGTAGTCGAACCAGTGCCGGTAATCGAGGAACTTCGGCAGCGTGCCGTCGGGCTGGAGGTGGAGCTGATCGAGCCGCGACTCGAAGAAGACCTTGAGCTGCTTCTGGGACTCGGGATCGATCGCTCCCGCGCGCCGGACAATGCCGTACACCTGGCGGTACTCGGTCTTGATCTTCTGCGTGAACTTGTACTGTGCCCGGCCGAAGGTGAGGCCCTCGAGCATCAGGTTCACCGCATTCAGGCTCTCGCGCAGGCGGTACAGGTCGCGGGTGTACTGGTTGGACAGGTCGCCCAGGATGGTCTTCTCGAGAAGTTTCCTGCGCCGCTCGTTGACTGCGCCCTCGAGCTTCTCGACCTCATCGACCAGCCGGTCATACAACGTCGAGGCCAGTGCGCCGTTCTGGTCGCGGAGCTCGTTCTTCGCCTCGTCGTAGACGAAGGCGTACTTCGTCCAGAGGAGCTCGTGGTGGAGGAGGCCGCCGCGGCCCTTGTGCGTCTCGTCATCGAGGCCGACCAGGCTGCCGATCTCGCGGTTGATCGTCCGTTCCTGCTCGCGGATGAGGCCGCCAAGCTCGCCCATCTTCAGCCCCTGGCCGCCGCAGATGACGTCAACGTAATGATCGAGCTCGTCCTTGTGGGCTACCGGCACGAGGGCGTGGAGCGTTGCACGCTGTTCA
>Ga0315278_10003279_pt1 | contig 14482 bp, 10 predicted proteins | sample YL17G06_0_MG_FD_203880 | JGI IMG/M metagenome (GOLD analysis project Ga0315278, IMG submission 203880) | Sediment microbial communities from Yellowstone Lake, YNP, Wyoming, USA - YL17G06_0 | ecosystem: Environmental > Aquatic > Freshwater > Lake > Sediment | place: USA: Wyoming | collected... | reverse complement strand
TTTCGTTTTTCTCACCAGCAACAGCACAAGGGAACTCGGAGAGGCCTTAAGAAGGCGCTGCCTCCATCTGTACATCTCGTTTCCCGAGCAGGGACTCGAAAGGGAAATTGTCATGACCCGCGTCCCGGGCATATCGGAGAGGCTGACCAGGCAACTGGTATCCTTCATACACCAGGTCAGAAAACTTGATATTAAAAAACTCCCGTCCGTAAGTGAAACCATCGACTGGGCGAAGACGCTTGTTATACTCCATGCCGAAACCCTGGACAAAGAAATGGTCAGGGAAACGTTGAACACGTTTCTCAAGGCCCAGGAAGACATCCGGGTCGCCGAAGAAAAACTGTACACGTTAACGGAGCATGCCCTCCGGGAGGCAACCTGATTGGATCGCACTCTGCAGAACTTTATCACTGCACTGCGCCGCTCCGGCGTGAGGATATCCGTCGCGGAAACGATGGATGCCCTGCGCGCCGCGGAACTGTCAGGCTATGGGGACAGGTGGATGTTGAAGGATTTTTTGTCTGCCTCACTCGCCAAGTCCATGCCGGAGAAAGAGATCTTTGAGGTCTGTTTCAGCCGCTTTTTTTCCCTCGATTACATTACAGGAGAAGATTTCCCATTAGATAATGAAAGCCTTTCCCCAATCCTCCAGGGGGAAGCGCCCCTGACGCAGATGTTCATTTCAGGCGACGTAGGTGGGCTTGCCATGGCACTCAGGGCTGCAGGAGAGAGCGCAAACATCCGCAGCATTCAGTCATGGACGCAGAAAGGCCTTTTTATGCAGAGGCTTTTTCAGGAGCTCGGCCTGGAAGGTTTAAACAGGGACATCCGAAGGCTTGCCGAAGTTGGAGGTCAGGATGCCCTCAATCAGGTGAAAGCCCTGGAATCCATGCGGGACAATCTCATGGAAAGGGTGAGAACTCTGGTTGAAAGACAGCTCGAACTTTACGCCGCGAGGCGGTCGTATGAGCTCTCCGAGGGCTACATCAGAAATGCAAGGCTCTCAGCGCTGGATGAGCGGGATCTGGCCCGGATCCATAAGATTATACAGAGAATGGTAAAGCACCTGAAGGACCGCTATTCGAGGAGACCGAGGGCTGCCCGGAGGGGGCACCTGGACTTCAGGAAGACTTTCCGGAAGAGCATCACCTACGGCGGACTTCCGTTTGACACCCAATGGAAATCGAAGAAGATTGATCGCCCGGAAATCGTTGTCATCTGTGACGTGAGCCGTTCTGTTTCGAACATAGTACGTTTTTTTCTTCTCATCCTATACAGATTAAACGAGGTTATCTCCCGAATCCGCTCCTTCGTATTCTGTACGAACCTGGTTGAAGTAAGCCCTCTGTTTGAAATGCACCCGCTTCACGAGGCCCTCGCCATGCTTCGCTCGGGGGCCGGTATTCCGATTCTCCTGGGCCGCACTGATTACGGAGGCTCTCTTCTTGATTTCAAGGATCAATATTCAGATTGCCTGACGAAGAGAGCGACGGTGATCATCCTGGGGGACGCCCGCAACAACTATTCGGAGCCGCACACCGAAGCGCTCCGGTTCATTTCCGAAAGGTGCAAGAGATTAATATGGCTCAATCCCGAAACGCCTTCTCTCTGGGGCTCGGGGGATTCGGAAATGAAAAAATACCTCCCTTATTGCAGCGTCGCACGGGAATGCAGCACCCTCCGCCATCTTGAGAGGGTGGTGGAATATCTGCTCCGCGTCCATGACCGGTGATAAACAAGAATTTCATACAAAATGAATTCACCTCTCAAACAGATAAAAAGTCTCGATGGATGTCGGGAGAGCGGTAATTGCGCGACATGTCTGTACCTGGCCTGCGAGGAAGGCGCCATGGAAAAAGAGAAATGTTTGCGCTTTGCCCGCTTCGTCGATCACTTGTTGAATGAGAAGTCCAGGGATTGCGAGTACTGGCAGCCAGCCCGCAGTAATTGACGGCGTCACAAATAGAATCAGGCAGCAACGAAGGAAATAATACGGACAAGATAGAATTTCAATGGAGCAATAGGTGGAGTTTGGACAGGGAACTTGAGGAAGCGAAGAGACTGGCCAGGAGGATCGCCCGCTCCACAGGGTCTCCGCTGTTTTACACGGAAAAGAGAAGAGAGGCGGAGGGTTCGCGACGGATGTTCGGGTCCTCTCCTCTTGTCAGGGAGTGCCTCGATCTTGTGAGTGAACGGGAAGGCGGAATCGGCCACGGGATCGGCCACAGCAGGAAGGTCGCAATCGATGCGGGGGCTATTTCTCTGGTGGAGTATGCCCCTTTCCGTAAGAGGTCGGAAGTCCGGAGGATTGTTCTTCTGGCCCATGTGGCAGGTGTACTTCATGACATCAGGCGACTGGAGAAGGATCACGCCCAAGCAAGCGCCGGGGAAGCGGGGATGCTCCTCACACGCTTTGATCTGGCAGATAGGGAAGTGCTGGCTATCACCGGCGCCATCAGGAATCACGAGGCTTTTCGTGCCGCCGAAATCCTCGAAGATCCGCTGGCCCAGTTTCTCTCCGATGCCCTCTACGACGCCGACAAATTCCGCTGGGGACCGGACAACTTCACGGAAATGCTGTGGGACATGGTGGAATACAGAAGGGCCTCGTTGGATGCCCTCCTCAAGCGGTTCCTGCAAGGCATGGAAGGGATAAAGCGCATCCGGGACACTTTTCGCACCCAAACAGGTAAAATATACGGTCCCGATTTTATCGACCGCGGCATCGAGATCGGCATGAAATTCTACACGGACATCCTCCAATCAAAATCCTGACCACAAACCTTTGTATCATCGCAAAAGAGAGACTGTAACAAAATAGGGGGAATTGTCATTCCCAACTGTCATATCGACCGTCCCTCCATGTCATTTCGACCGAAGGGAGAAATCTTTATATAATAAGAAGACAGGATTTCTCGCTGTCCCTTCGATGCTCAGGGTTTCGGCGCTCAAATCCTCCGGCAGCCGGGACCGCTCAGACTACTGCGGCCACCTGTCTCAGGGACCACCTGTATCTGTGTGCCGATGCGCTCCTTAAGTGCCGTGACATGCGATATAACGCCGATAAGCTTGCCATCCTGCTGTAGTCCCGCAAGAGTTTCCAAGGCTGTTTCGAGCGCATCTTCGTCGAGGGTACCGAATCCTTCGTCAAGAAAGAGTGAGTCAACCCGCACATTTCGGCTTGCCATATGAGAAAGGCCGAGCGCTAGGGCAAGGCTCACAATAAAGCTTTCGCCGCCGGAGAGATTCTTCGTGGAACGGATCTCACCCGCCTGATAGTTATCAATGACATTCAGCTCGAGCGGCTGGGATGTGTCGCGTATGAGCAGATAGCGATCCGTCATCTTGCTGAGCTGGCGGTTCGCATGCGCTGTCATCATCTCGAATGTCAGACCCTGTGCAAAGTTCCGGAATTTCTTTCCGTCGGCTGAGCCGATCAGTTGATGCAGGTCATCCCAGCGTGCGCATTCCTTTTTCTGGGATTCAATTTTCTTAATGCGTTCCTGCTGCTTTTCTCTTAGTTTTTCGTTATCACTTAAGCTCTTTATGATTCCGCCAATGTCAACCATAATCTGTTTCAGTTCAGATTCACAGGCGCTTATACTCTCTTTAAGTGTCTCTATAGATTGATCCGTCAGCTTCTTTTCACGCGCGAATGCAAGCGCCTCCGACCTATCCTTCCGGCGGGCGTCAAGTTCTGTTTTTTCTTTGATCAGCGATTTCTCTTTGTCCGTGAGGATTTCCCTCTCTTCTTCACTCAGGCGTGATGACAGGTAGCCTGCCTCATCTTCGAATCCTGCCCCCTTGATCCGCTCCTTCAGGCTTTGTTCCGCCTGCGCAAGTTCCGTAGCCCGATTTCCTATTTTTACTTTCAATAAGTCTATTTTCTCTTTGAGGGCGCTGATCTCTTTTTCAATTTGACCATATTCTTCGCGTGCTTTTTCAACAGCTTTATCCGCCTTATTCATGGCATCCGCCAGACGCTTTTCCTCCTGGTCAGCGTTCTTCTCTCCGAAAACTTCTTGGCGTGAAGCGCGCAGGGCTTCATATTCTCTAATTAGACCCTCGCGCTCATTCCGTCTCGCTGTCATATCCTTTTCGAGACTGCTAAGCAGGGCATTGTCCTTATCAATTCCGGCTTTCAGGTCACTGACCTTTTTCTCATGAGCGGTTTTATCATCCAGCTTTGCCTGCCATGTACCCTTTCGTTTCGTAAGGTCTTTTATTATGTCATCGAGGGCGGTTGATGGAATCTGCCCGATCCCAAAAGGTTCAACATCTTTAAGCGCGGCCCCGCGGGCATTTTCTGTCTCTTTCGCCAGGGTATCGCAATCTTTGATCAACCGTTCATGCTCAAGACCAGCCGTCTTAAGTTTATGTCCGGCGTCCTGCAGCGCATTGCCTGAATTGTCAAATTTCAGCCTTGTCTTTTCCATGGCAGTTTGGGCAGACTTCTCGCTTTTGCTTTTCTCTTCTGCTGCGGCGACAATACTGGACGTTTCGGCCATTTTCGCCCGAACGCCCGCTATTTCTTCATGCACCTTCACTGCCCGTTCTTCCGGGATGGCCTTGATGTTCAACACCGGCAAGGCTTCGGTGCACTGTCTTTCGTCTGCATCCATGGTTGTCTTCTTTTCTGCCATCTCTTTTTCAGCATGCCGTATTTCCGCTTCCATCTTGGCCCGACCGGCTTCCAGCTTGCTCAGTTTCTCAGACACTTTTTTAAATTCGGTCTTGGTTTTTTTCAGTTCAGCCTCCGCCTTGTTCAATGCAGGAACATTGCCCCTTGCATAAGGGTGATCGGTAGCGCCGCACAGCGGGCATGGCCTGCCGTCTTCAAGTCGTTTTCTATCTTCCTCAAGGTCGCGGACGCGGCTCAGGAGAGATACCTGCGTTTCCATATTTTCAATATCTCTTTCCAGAAGCGCTTTCTTACCTGCGCCTGATTTAATCTCATCTAAGAGCTTCTCATGACCGGCCTTTATGGTTTCAAAGCTTTTCTTGAGGCTGTCCAGCGTTGTGCCTGTCTTATCAATCCGTTCAATGGCTTCGGCTGTCTGAACCAGAAGACGCTCTCGGTCTTTAAGGGCATCTATATCATGACGCAATTGACTGATCTCGCGTCCTATGAGTATGGCGCTGATCTCGTCAGCCAGTTGTTTAAGGGCGCTTTGCCCCTTTACAAATTCCTCGCGGAATTTTTCGTGATCGACTTCGAGCTTTTTGCGCTCCGCAATGACAGACTCCTTTTTCCCGGCCGCCAGTGAAAGCTCTTCACATGCCTTAATATGCTTTGCCTCAATATCGCGAAGCGACGCGAATCCCCTGTCGATTGCGGTGAGGTTGGTAAGCAACGCTGCATCGGCGGCGTGTCTTGTCTGGTAGTTATGGACGGCTTCCAGGGCAGCATCAGATTTTTTCAGTCCTTGTTCGCCGTTTTCGATACGGCTTTTATAGGCGTTCCCCTGCTTCTCGATCTCCCCTATTGCCTTATCCTTCTCTTCAACCTGCTTTTTCTTCTCACTTAGCTTGGCATCAATTTCACGCACTTTTTTTATGACATCCGCTTCAGATGTCTGCCTGATTCGTGCCTCATTCAGCCCTGTCTCCGCTAACTGCTTTACATGCAGCGCATCTGCACAGGCTCTATCCTTTTCAGGCAGAATGACGATTGCGCCGTCAAGTTCCTTTGTCTCAGCGTCCTGTTGGACACGCACGGCAACGATACCCCTGTAATCACCTTCAAGACTGAGAGCCTTGCGGGACTTTTCCAGCTTTTTTGATTCCGGCTCAAACTCCTGGCGGCGCTTCTCGAAATCCTGCTGCTTCTTATCCAGTTCGCCAAGTTCTTTCTCAAGCGCAAATATCCCATCGAGCCAGGTCAGGTACTTGTGCATGTCATTCACTTTTCCTGCAAGTGCTGTCTCCTGACCCTGCTTTTCTTTCAGGCCGATTCGCAGATCCCTTTCTTCATCTTCACTTAAAACCTGGATTCCTTTCAGTTCGGCCTGCAATATCTCAATTTTGTCGTGTTCTTCCGTACGGCGTTGATGAACTTTCACGGATATCTGGCTGTAGATTTCGGTGCCGGTAATCTGCTCAAGGATGGGCGCCCGCTCATTGGGAGGGGCTTGGAGAAATACCGCGAATCCCCCCTGCGCAAGCAGCATTGAACGGGTGAAGCGCTCAAAGTCCATGCCCGTGGCCTTCTCGATGAATTCACCCACCTGGGTTATTCTTGATTCCAGGACTCTCCCGGAGTCGGCATCGGCTATCTCATGCTTTGCCTGTTGCAACTCGCCCCCAGGTCTTTTCCGGGCGCGGTGTTGGCTCCAGTGGCAACGGTAACGACCCTTCTGGGTCTCAAATGTAACCTCGGCAAAGCATTCACCTGTCTGGCGCGACATGATCTCGTTGCTGCTTTTCGTAACCTTGTCCAGTCGGGGCGTTCTGCCGTAAAGCCCAAGACAGACGGCATCCATGATGGTCGTCTTTCCTGCACCGGTAGGGCCTGTGATGGCGAATATGCCGTTAGACGAATAGTCCGGGTGGGTGAAATCAACATGCCATTCACCCGTGAGTGAATTCAGGTTCTTGAACCTAACACCAAGTATCCTCATGCCATCTCCTAATATCTTTTAATTAGCACAACTTGCTCCCCTCTTTTCTAAAGAGGGGTTGGGGGAGATTTTGGTTTGTCTCGCGAAGCCCCGTGAATCCATCGTCACGAAAGAGGGACTTAAATTATGCCATCTCTATCTATTCCGCCATCAGGTCTGCTTCATTCAGTGATACTATGATTTCCTGATATGCGCTTAAGAGCGCCGGGCGCTGATCCTCCGGGACTTCGTGCGACTCAAGGCAGCGATTGAACACGTCTGTTGCATCCAGGTCATCGAGCGATTCATCTGTGTCCATCCCACTCATGGCGCGTTCCAGCACCCGGTTGTTCTTAACGCGGAGGATCTCTATGCCGGTCCCTTCGACGGCCTCATCCAATCGCTCGCGCAAATCACCGGCGATCTCATCTCCATCATATACGATCTCCAGCCAGGCATTGCTCCCTTTGGACTTGAGTTCGTCTATGCCTCGGGCAATGGTTGGCCAATCCCCTTGCAGGGTCTTCAATTCCTGGAATCTGGGTACAGGAATATTCATGACCTTTCGTGCATTACCCGAAAAATCGACAAGGGCAACGCTTTTTTCCTGGCCAGCTTCCCCGAAGCCGATAGGCAGAGGAGATCCTGAATAGCGTATGAAATCAGAACCACCAACCCTTTGAGGGATGTGAAGGTGCCCGAGCGCAAGGTAGTCGATACTTTCAGGAAACACATCCTTTCTGACTTGTGCAAGAGAGCCGATATACAATTCACGGACACCGTCACCGTCGATGGTTTCGCCGCCCGCAGCAAACAGATGGCCCATTGCGACAATCGGAACGCGTTTTTTCAGCGTGGAGCGCTTCTCTTCAGCCGCTTCACATACCATGCGGTAATGGCTCCTGATTCCCTCAATGATTTTTCTCTCTTTATCCTCAGTACTCTCGCCGGCCTCAGCAGTGCGAATATCGCGGTCTCTGAGATAGGGGATGGCGCAGACAATAAGCTGGGGCTCATCATCCGGCCCGGACAGCACGATCAGTTCGTCCTCAGGCCGGTCTGATGCATACCCCACGACATGTATATTAAGAAATTTCAGGAGATCCCTCGGTGCATTTAGAAAAGACGGCGAATCGTGATTTCCTGCTGTCACGACCACGTGGCGGTGTGAAGCGGCTGCCGCGCGGCAAAGGAAACGGTAATACAGCTCCTGCGCATAGTTGCTTGGAGTGCTGTTGTCAAACACATCTCCCGCCACAAGGAGCACATCGATATTTTCGTCCTCAATGAGTCCGGCCAACCAGTTCAGGAATGCTTCGAACTCATCGTATCGCTTACGGCCATAAAGAGCACGGCCGATGTGCCAATCCGAGGTGTGCAAAATCTTCATCGTTTTCAATTGTTTCAGTTTATCTTGGCGGTGATTCTTTAAACAGCTTTTTATAATCCGTTGCAAATGATTTGGGTTTATCGTCATCATAAATCCAATATGATGCAATTTGTCTCACAATGGTGATGTCTATCCGACGGCAATCCAGCATCAGTTTCAGCAGCTCCAGCGTATTCAATGTCTTGATGTTGAACTCTACGGCCAAATCCAGCATGTCGGAGTCGTCCGTAACGATTGGTATGTCCAGCACATAGGCATGAGCTAAGGCTGTGGTATCCACTTTTGAAAGTCCCAGATATGAATATTTGGTATAGCTCTTTATGAAGTCAAAAACTTGGGCAATCTCCTGTTGGTTTCTTCTAGAAATATTTAGCTTAAAGGCCCGGTTCTTCTTGTATTCAGGCTCATTCACCCAAGAGAACTTGGTCTTGAGTCTCGGATTCTTTGCATATTCTTCCTGAAGCCCCTTGATCACATAAAGGCAATATTTCTCTTTTCCGAACTCACATTTAAGAAGGGGATGAATGCTTTGGGCCAAACGGAAATAAACATTAGAGTCTATCAGAATCTTTGACTGAGGCATGATTAGAGCGCCTCATAAATATTCCTGGCATCAAGCAAGGACATTCTAAGGACGCTCTGGACAAAGCTCGCCGGTTTCCTGTTTTCTTTCACATATGCTTTGAGGGAACTAAAAAAAGGACTACCGAAATGCTCCGTGGCGGATCTGATATACTGGTCTGCAGAGGGTGTTTTCTCCTCAAAAAGATTTTCGCTTACGGTTTTGAATGCTTTATTGAAATTGGTGTTCGCTTTGAATATGGATTGGCTCTTTTCCAAATCAATCCTCGGAAGATCACTATGTTCGGCATATTTGTTGATTTCCAAATAAACCGTTAGCGGGGAAACACGCAATCTTTCGGCCACTGATTTGATATGATTTAGTTGAAGAGGAATTTGATCTGTCCTTCTCAGGTATGGGTATTCGCTTGAAGCAATCTCCTCGGGAACGAGCAGCGCTCCCGCAAACGCATCGGCAAAATTTTCCCCCTCATCTTCGCGCAACTGAGGCGCAAGGACGTGCCCCAGTTCATGCGCCATCCAGAATTTGAAATCATGTAATTTACAGTCCAGATTCAGATATATCCATGTCGTCATTGACTCCGGCAAATAGATATGGAGCGCGTTTTCATGCCTGTCTTTACTTCCCCACAGTACGGGAATAATGACAGCGTTTAGGTCATTGAAAATATTTATAAGTTCTTCAAACTCGATTGACTCGTTCGGAGCTTTGCCGATCTGCTTTCTTATTTTTGTTGATACCTGCTGAATATAAGAATAATCCTGCCGGGGACGGATCAATGTTTTGGGCATGGAAAGGTTATCAAATGGAAGATACGGTACAATATCTGATAGAATCCGCCCTGTGTCGCGGGCTTCCTCAAGATATTGATCCGTGATCTTGTGACTGCCCTTTTTTCTGAATGCCACAATTGGTTCATTTGCAGAGGGAGGGGTTGAGACAATCTCGTTATAACTCATCCCCAGCGCCATGGACAGCTTCAATAGCTTGTCTGGGCGCGGGAATTTTTCACCCTTGAACCATTGCGACACGGTTTCTCTCGACACGTCAAGAGTATTCGCCAGCTTGGACTGACTCAACCCCTTTCGTTCGGCGCATTCTACAACTTTCACTATGTTAAGTTTATGAGTTTTCATAATCACACCATAGACACATGTGTCAACTATTGTCAACTTATATTTGGAATGCCTTGATTGTTATATCGGCGTTTGTTAACGGCAGATAGATATTACATAGGTTTCCACTTCGAGGGCACGGCCAACATGCCAGTCGGAGGTGTGCAGAAGTTTCATGTGTTTTCTTTCTGCATCCTTTTCTTTGTCAATCTTGCTTTGCTCATGGCTGGATGGAATCAATTAATGTGAATGTGAAAAGAATAGAATAATAATTGGTATTGTGCCACCGCTTTACAATCCAAAGTTGATACAATTGTTTAGCTTGTGCACGCAGACTACCCTAAAATCATTGTGCGGTCGCCACAACAGGCTGTTTCCTGACTTTGGCAACTTCTTCGCTACGCTTTTCCACATGTTTTCGCCAAGTTTCTAAGGTATTAATATCTACTATTAGTTCATCAGGATTAGGCACCGCAACGCCACCCATAAGCGCCTTATCGTGAGTGTAATTCGAACACCTGCTCATGCCTTGGTACACTTGGGCATAGTCCGCATCTTCGACCACCACTTCTTTGAGCAACTGAGTCTGAATTCCTTTGCGAAAACGCAACACAACCTTTCGCAACAATACTTCTTCTACCGCTCTTTCCCATGCATCACGTAACAAACGATAAGCATCTACGGTCCGCTTGCGGTATTCTGGCTCATCGCCCTCCTTATAGAGTTTGGCGATTTCCTGATGCTGCGCCCTCAAGTACTTTACCCGCGATGAAGTATTCATTCCTTCAAAGGGCAGGTCCGATTCAGCCACACCATAGCCATGAGGGCGTCTTACCAGACTCAGAGTCGCTACTGGAACTCCGGCATTTATTGCCTCTTCGATCAAGACGCAAAGAAAGTAGACATCGTGGGTGAAGATGATAACTTGGCGCTTTGCAGCTTCTTGTGCCAATCGTTTTGCCACACGCTCCCGGTACCGATGATCCAGGGAAGACACCGGATCATCGAAAACTACGCCGCCTGATCCTCCATTAACTGCAACCTCGGCCAGGAATGAGCCGATAGCTATGACGCGTTGTTCGCCTTCACTCAGGATATTGCTGGGACTAATAGACTGAGGAAGATTAAGCTTGAGCTTGTGCAATGCTTTACCCTTGTCCACCCGGCTCTGCAGTGAAACCTGTAAATCGCCAACACCCAAGTTTTTGAATTCAGCGTTGAGTGCGTCAGCCAGCTTCTTCGAAACCACCTTTTCCGTCACTTCACTCGCTTTATCCGAGATAGGTCTGGTTCTCACTTCTGACAGACATGCTGCAAGTTTTGCCTGTCTGCTCATTTTTTCGATTGCACCCAGAACAGACTTTTTTCTCTTCGATAGCTGAATCCGGGCATCCAACTCGTTGAATTGCAATTGTAAAGCCTTGCGTGCATCTTCGTCGGCAGCTTTCTCCATTGTCTCCGCTTCTTGGTTGAGCTTGTCGGCTAAGGCTTTAAGCTTGTCTGATGGACTTGCTGGTGCAGCTGCAATATCTGCCCACACACGAGAAGTGAACGCAGATTTCATTTTTGTAAAGCGCTCGATCAATGCTTGCTCGAATGTCCGGCTCTCCTGTGCGAGTGTTTTGTCATACGTATAAATCTCGGCAAAGGTTTCATCATCAAGTCCCAGTGATATGTCGAGTGCTACAAAGACTTTATAAGCATCGGTCAAAGCCTTGCGTTTTGCCTGAGCTGTTTTCTCGGTTTCTTGTTGAACAAACTCCTCGAATCTTTGGAGTCGCAAGGTACCTTCTTCAAGGGATTGCTGGCAAAGTGGACACTGTGCCCCTTCCTCTATATTCGGGAACGGTTTCCCAGGGTACGCTTCTTCAGAGAATTTGCGGGCAGCTTCAAATAGTCCACGCCATGCCTCCCCGCCTGTTCCAGGGAGCATTTTACCGTCATCCTTGAACTTTTGGGCGGCGGTTGTTGCTGCCGCCTTGGCAGCGCGGAAGTTCTGGTCAAGCCCCTCAAGTTGGGTCAACTTGTCCTGATTAATACTGGCCAGCTTGTCAATGGCATTCTTAGCAATACGGGCAATGCGCCGGCTTCTCAGACGCAATTGATTCGCTTTCTCTTTTGGATTCCCCTCTTTAAGGCTTTTATCCAAAGCATCCCTCTGAGCATTTTCTTCCGGGGTAACGGTGGCTAATTCTTCAACTTGCTTCGGGTCAGTCTTAGCCGAGAGCTTCTCAATGAGCTTCCCAACAACACTGTCTCCATGCAGATCGGCAAATGCAGTTAAATCGGGAGCATATTGGGCATTTTCTTGTTCTATCTTCGTTTTGAGTTGGCGACAGATACTAGCTATCCCCTCGAAGATATCGAGACCATAAGGCACGTAGGCAAAGTCATCCTCGGAATCGAGATACGCCCTCGCACATCGATGGTCGAAAATCGCAATCGCCGATAGAGTTTCGGGAGCTGGCGTACCACTAACCCACCGCTCTTCCCTGACATCTCCATTAACAATAATCTCAAATATCGCTTCTGCCTTCTTTCCTGCTTGCGTAGCTGGCAGATTTGCGTTGGGATGAATAGGTTCATTCTGGTCACGGGCACGGCAGGCTCGCTTCATAACCCGAGAATAGCCCGACTTTCCTGTGGCGTTATCACCATAGATGATAGTCAGTCCTTGCGGAGCAAAAGCGAGTTTTTGGTTGTCAGCGATGGCATTCACATGCTGAAGATTCTTGATGCCAGTGATCTCAACATGTGTGTCGGGCTGAGCAGGCGCGGGGATCTGATTGGCATTTAGCTTATTGGCTTTGCGTCCCTTGGGATCAGGAATGCCATGCTCTGCTTTGAGCAGCGCAAAGAGATCGTCAATGTCCTCTGCGACAAGGTTTTGTTTTACAAACAAGCGCGCAATCGCATCGCTTTGCCAGGCAGGCAAGCCCCGAGTCCAAACCAAAATCTCTTGAAGAATGCTCATATTCCTCCTCTGGTATGAGAGTCCCACACCGTTCGTTTCGAATAACTCGTATTATATCTGACGAACCCCAGCTTCAGAGGCTTCTTGCCTCGCTTCCATTTCGTTCCGATAAAACCGCTTCCCAACCCGGCAAATAGGCGTTCATCAGGCTCTTGAAGAGTTTGCCGTGATTGGGCACCTGGAGGTGGAGGAGTTCGTGGACTATGACGAATTCTTGAAAAGTCTTAGCTTCCTTAAGCAGATCGTCACTAAAACATATTCTTCCTTTAGACGAGCACGACGCCCATTTTTTCGTCATCCTTTGGACACGAATCTGCACCGGCTTGACGTTCATGACGGCAATCCAGCGGGCAACTTCAGATTTGAACTGCTCCTTGGCCATATTCATCGCTCAGGCCCATCCTCAAGTTCTCTTTCAATCTCTTCGATGCTCGGTAAGCTTGGTTTGAGATCGTCGGGCAGGGATCGGGTTATTTGCGTTTCCCATTCGGCGATCCCTATGGGCTTGCTGTATCCTCTCAGGCAATATTCTGCTACCACTTTGTCTTTCTGTTTAACCAGCAGAAGCCCAATAGTCGGCTTATCATCCGAGTGGCGCATCACATCGTCGACAACATTCATGTACATATTGAGCTGGCTGACATGGCCAGGATCCAGATTGCCAGCTTTCAGCTCAGTCACCACAAAACAGCGAAGTTTCAGATGATAAAAGAGCAGATCGAGATAGAAATCGCTGTCGCCAAGTTCAAGATGTACCTGACGTCCGACAAAGGCAAAACCGGAGCCAAGCTCCAAAAGAAATTTTTGCACATGGTCTATCAGCCCTTGTTCAAGCTCAGCTTCCCGGCGAGGTTCAGCGGTGCCCAAGAAATCAAATACGTAGGGGTCTTTGAATATTTGCCGTGCCATATCTGATTGTGATGGCGGAAGTGTCACACTAAAATTATTGATCAGCTTACCCTGTCGTTCATAAAGGCGCAATGCTATTTGATGTTTCAGGATATTATGGCTCCAGCCGTATTGGCGTGCCTGTTGGGCGTACCAAATGCGAGTGTCTGCGTCTTTCAGTTTTTCCAAAAGGGCCAGATTCTGATACCAGCTCAATTGTGCAAGAAGCTCTTGCACGATTTGCTTATCGGGCCAGGCATAGGCAAAAGCGCGCATATATTTCAGATTACGAGGCGAAAAGCCCTTCATATCCGGGAACGCTTCCTGTAAATCATAGGAAAGCCGGTCAATTACCCGTGCACCCCACCCCTCCGTTTCCTGCTTTTCCAAAATAACTTGACCGATATCCCAGTACATAAGCACCAGTTCAGTATTAGCGCTTAGCACTGCTCGCAGTCTGGTTGCCTGAATTTTTAATTTCAAGTCATGAAGCAGCTCGGCATACTTCTCCGGCAAACTTATCTGAAAATCAGGCACGGGAAAGAGGACTTTCTCTCTTTTATTGCCGCGTCCAATTCGCTTATGCTCCTTGGAACTCATACTGATCCCCTCATATTCTCGCGAATGGTTTTTCCCCTGTCAGTGTTTTTCAGCCATCCAATCTTTGTCTAACCCACATGCCCGGCTATCGCCCTGGTTGTCAAGCTGTCCCCTCATTTGCGATCCAGCCTCAAGAGCTTCTCAACAATGCCCAGCATCAAATCCTTACCGACGACGGGCAGCATCAGCTTGTATAGTTCGGCTTTGAGCTGCCTCAGTTCCGCAATGTTGTGTTTAAAATTCGGGAAACGGAGAAATGCGTTATTGACAATCGGAGCGAGATTCTCAAACCACTTCACCTTTTCCTGTTTGAGCAACCAGTAAATGGTGAAT
>Ga0315278_10003278_pt1 | contig 14482 bp, 10 predicted proteins | sample YL17G06_0_MG_FD_203880 | JGI IMG/M metagenome (GOLD analysis project Ga0315278, IMG submission 203880) | Sediment microbial communities from Yellowstone Lake, YNP, Wyoming, USA - YL17G06_0 | ecosystem: Environmental > Aquatic > Freshwater > Lake > Sediment | place: USA: Wyoming | collected... | reverse complement strand
CGACCGACTCCCGGCCGGCCGGTCGAATCGGCGGCGGTGATCTGCCCGTGCCGGCGATTCACCCGACCAACCCCGACATCGTCTTTATGGCGAGCACGGTCGCATGGAAATCCGTGGACGGCGGCAAGACATGGATCGCGTTCCGCGGCGCGCCAGGCGGTGACGACTATCAGCGCATCTGGATCAATCCGAACGTGCCGGCGACGATGGCCATCGTCGCCGATCAGGGCGCCATCATCACCGTGAACGGCGGGCAGTCGTGGAGTTCCTGGTACAACCAGCCGACGGCGCAGCTGTACCACGTTGCGGCCGACACTGCGTGGCCGTATCGGCTGTGCAGCGGTCAGCAGGAAAGCGGATCGGCGTGCGTCGCGAGCCGCGGCAACGATGGACAGATCACGTTCCGCGAGTGGCACCCGGTTGGCGTCGACGAATACGGCTACGCGGCGCCTGACCCGCTCGACCCCGACATCGTGTACGGCGGCAGGAGCGTGACGCGTTTCGACCGCCGGACCGGTCAAGTGCAGAATGTCGGGCCGCGGCCGGTTCGCGCGCCCGGCGCCACCGACGTCCGTACTGTCCGGACCGCGCCGGTGCTCTTTTCGCCGGTCGACCCGCGAGCGCTGTTTTACGCCACCAACGTGTTGTGGAAGACCATCAACGGTGGGCAGAGCTGGAAGGCAATCAGTGCGGACCTGACGCGCAAGACGTGGGACGTCCCCGCCAGCGTGGGCAAGTACAAGACGACCGACGCGGCAACGCCGACGCAGCGCGGGGTGATCTACACCATCGCGCCGTCGTATCTGGACGTCAACCGGATCTGGGCGGGCACCGATGACGGCCTGATCCACCTGACCGCTGATGGCGGGCTCACGTGGAAGGACGTGACGCCGCCGCAGTTGACCGCATGGGCGAAGGTCTCGCTGATGGACGCGGGGCGCTTCGACACGCAGACCGCCTATGCGGCAATCAACACGCTCCGGCTCGACGATATGCGGCCGCACATCTACCGCACGCACGACGGTGGCAACACGTGGGCGCATATCACGAACGGGATCCCGGATGGCGCGCCCGTCAATGTCGTGCGCGAGGATCCGAAGCGCAAGGGGCTGCTGTTTGCGGGCACGGAGCGCGCGGTCTACGTCTCCTTCAATGACGGCGACACCTGGCAATCGCTGCGATTGAACATGCCCGCCTCGTCTGTGCGCGATCTCATCGTGAAAGACGACGACGTCGCGGTCGCCACGCACGGCCGCGGATTCTGGATTCTCGACAACATCACGCCGTTGAGGCAACTGGACGCGAAGGCGGCCAGCGCGGATGTGTTTTTGTTCAAGCCGCAGACCGCGTACCGTGTCCGGTGGAGCATGAACACCGACACGCCGCTGCCGCCCGACGAACCGAGAGCCGAGAATCCGCCGGACGGCGCGATGATCGACTACGGGTTGAAGACCGCGGCGTCAGGACCCGTCACGCTGGAGATTCTCGACGCGGCAGGCAAGAGCGTGCGGCGCTACGCGAGCACGGATCCCGCCGAGCCGCAGGATCCGGCGACCGCGGCGGTGCCCATCCACTGGTACCGCACGCCGAAGGCGTTGTCCGGAGCGACCGGAATGCATCGGTTCCTGTGGGACCTGCACTATCAGGCGCTGCCCGGCGGCGGTGGACGAGGCGGCGGCGGACTGTCGAGTGCGGCGGTGCCATTCAACACCGCGCCCACATCGAACGCTCCGTGGGTGGCGCCCGGGGTCTACACCGTCAAGCTCACGGTCAATGGGAAGAGCTGCACGCAGCCGCTGACGGTGAAGATGGACCCGCGCGTGAAGACACCCGCACCGGGTCTGCTGCAGCAGGCGACACTGTCGAAGGCGTTGTATGACGGCGCGCTCGACACCCAGGCCGCGCTCGTGGCGCTCAGGAATCTGCGGGCGTCCGTCAAGACGTCGCAGGACGCGGCCGGGCAGAGCCCGGTGGCGAAGGCCCTGGCGGCCTATGACGCGAAGGCCGCCGCACTCGAAGGCGCAATCGCCGGGGGCGGAGGCGGGCGCGGTGGCGCGGCTCAGGCAGCGGCCGCGCCTGGTGCTGCCCCGGCTGCCGGCCGTGGCGGCGCAGCGGCTCCAAGCGTGGCAACGGCCGAAACGCTCTCGGCATTCGGCGGAACGGTCACGTCGATCATCGGCCTGCTGCAGGCTGCCGACGTGACGCCGACGTCGCAGGTCGTGGCGGCGGCAACCGCGCGTCAGAAAGCGCTGGCGTCACTGATGGCGACGTGGACGGCGATCAAGACGACGGAACTGGCGGCGCTGAACGCGACGCTCAAGCAGGCTGGTCAGCCGCCCATTGTGATCAAGTAACGGGAAAGAAGGGGACTGGGGGCCAGGGGCTGGGGAATCGAGTCCCCAGCCCCTACTTGAGTCCTCTCTTCTTCAGCAGCGGCTCGACGCTCGGCTCGCGGCCCCGGAACGCCTTGTAGAGCGTCATCGCCTCTTCGGTCCCGCCCTTCTCGAGAATCGTCCTGAAGCCTCGAGCGGTCGCCTGGTCGAACAGGCCCTTCTCCCGGAACGCGCCGAACGCGTCCTGATCCAGGACCTCGCTCCAGATGTAGGCGTAGTACCCCGAGGCATAGCCGCCGCCCGGCCCGAAGATGTGATTGAAGTATGGGCTGCGATAGCGCGACACGATGTCGGACGGCAGCTGGATCTTCGCGAGCGACGCGTTCTCGAATGCGGTGGTGTCTTTCGCGGGCCCCGCCGGCAATGTGTGCCAGTCCATGTCGAGAAACGACGCCGCGAGGTACTCGACGGTGATGAAGCCCTGGTCGAACTGCGCGGACTTGTTGATCTTCTCAACGAGCGCGGCCGGGATCACCTCGCCGGTCTTGAAGTGCCTGGCATAGACCTGCAGCACCTCGGGCTCGAGCGCCCAGTTCTCCATGATCTGCGAGGGCACCTCGACGAAGTCGCGGGGAAAACTGCCGAGGCCGCGATACGGCACCTTCGAGAGCAGCGAGCTCAATCCGTGGCCGAACTCGTGGAACAACGTCTCGACTTCCTCGAGGCTGATGAGCGCAGGCGCGTCGCCGGTGGGCTTCGAGAAGTTGCACACGTTGACCACCACCGGCGTCACACGCTTGCCGTCCTTGAGGCGCGAGCCGCGGAACGAGCTGCTCCAGGCGCCCACGCGCTTGCCGGCGCGCGGATGGTAGTCGGAGTAGAAGATGCCGAGGTGCGAGCCGTCCTTGTCCTTGACCTCGAACACCTTGACGTCGGGATGGTAGACGGGCAGGTCGGGTCTTGGCGTGAAGGTCAGGCCGTAGAGTTTGTTGGCCACGTGGAACGCGCCCTGCTGCACGCTGTCGATCTTGAAGTAGGGCCGCAGCGCCTGCTCGTCGAGGTCGAACCGGGCCTTCTTCACTTTCTCCTGGTAGTAGCGCCAGTCCCAGGCCTCGAGCGTGAAGGTCGCGCCGAGCGACGCGATCAACGTCTGCTGGTCGGCCGCTTCCCTGAGCGCCATCGCCCGGGCCGGCTTCCACAGCTGATTGAGAAGGGCGTAGACCTTGTCGGGCGTCTTCGCCATGTTCTCCTCGAGTACGAAATCGGCGTAGCTCTTGTAGCCGAGCAACTGCGCCCGCTCCGCGCGCAAGGCCGCCGTTTGCGCGACGTTCACCTTCGTGTCGTACTGGTCGTTGCGATCGCAGCGCGTGGTGTACGCCGTGAGAATCTGCCTGCGCAACTCACGGTTGTCCGCGTACTGCAGGAAGGGCCAGATGCTGGGCGCCGCCAGGGTGTAGATCCACTTCCCGGGCTTCCCTGCTTCCCTGGCGGTCTCGGCACCGGCCGCGACCACCGAGGGCGGCAGCCCGGCGAGATCCTCGGCCTTGTCGATCACCAACTGGAAGCTGTTGGTCTCCTTGAGCAGGTTGTCGCCGAACTTGATGCCGAGCGTCGACAGTTCGGCGTTGATCGCGCGGAACCGTTCCTTCTGCTCGGGCGTGAGATTGGCACCGCCGCGCACGAAGCTCTTGTAGTTCTCCTCGAGCAGCTTGACCTGCACGGGGGACACCCGGAACGTTGCCCGCGCGTCCCATGCCGTCTTGATGGTCTTGATCCGCTCCCACAGCTTCGGGTTCAGCCGGATGTCGTCGCGGAGCGCCGACAGCAGCGGCGCGACCTCGCGGTTGACCGCCTGCAGTTCGGCGTTCGTGTTGGACGACAGCTGGTTGGAGAACACGGGGCTGACCTTGCCGAGCAGATCGCCGGCGTTCTCGAGCGCCTCGACCGTGTTCGCGAACGTGGGCGGCTGCGGATTGTTCGCAATCGCGTCAACTTCCTTGCGCTGCTGCGCGATTGCCTCCTTGAGTGCCGGCACGAAGTGCTCGACCTTGATCTCTGGGAATGGCGGCACGCCAAACGGCGTGGTCCATTCTTTCAGCAGCGGGTTGTCGGCCAGCGGCGCGGCGGCCGGTTTCGCCGGCTGCTGCGCCACGACGGGCCCGAGCGAGGCGACGAGAAGGAACGTGAAAAGGGCGATGCGTTTCGGCATAGGAATCAGGCCTTCCGGGGGTCTCGAACGGGACGGGAATATCAGGGGGGCCGATCCGATACAGGCGGCGAAGTCCTTCGATCCGCTAAGTCGGCGACGAATTCTCTCACGCAGGACGCAGTGCTGAGCGAGCATTTTCGTCGGATTGCGTCGCGAGAACACGCAACCGACATTGCGAGTCGAAGCGCTGGCTGGCCGCCTGGACGAACTGTCAATGTACTGTCCCGAACGCCAAACTGCAAGACTTCACGCTGCCCATCAATCCCTGGATCGAGGGGGAGGAAGCGCAGGGGCTCATCCGGGCGCTCCGACGGTGTCACGCAACAGCCTCGAGACTGGGCAGCGGGGCGGGTTGGTCGCGAAGCAATCGCAGGGGCCGCGGCGAGGATGAGACCTCGGTTTGCACGGCTTGGATGAAGGGGTCCCAGTGACCGTTGATCTCACGCCGGCGTCAATCCCAAACAACGGGCTCGTGCTCCGCGGCACATCGTGTCCCGATGACGCTGCTGACGGCGACGGTCCACTCGGACCAATCCACCGACCTCGACCAGCCCACCGACAACACGGATTGGGACGCGTGAAGAGCCTGCGGCCAGTGGACCCCACCCACCGGCCTCCTCGGAAGTCCCTGCCTGTAACCCTGTTCAGAGCGTCCTTTGAGCCACAAATACCTCGGTTGCCGAAGCGTAGCAGTTCTCGTTGAACCGGCGGCGGACCCCTGATATTCTGGTTCAGGTCGAAAACGCGGTTTCAAACGCTTGTACTTCTGCTTGCCGTTCCAGGTGGACTTCGACGAGCGGTAATGGTTCGTGGTACGGGTGCGCGCCGGGTTCGGCGCAAGCTGCTGCTAGCATCTGGCGCGAAGCGCGATGTCGCGCGGTGCGCTCGTTTCGTGCCGTTCCCACGGTAGAGGGTCGGCGTTCCTCCCCGCGTCGTCGCCGATTGATGACAAGAGGTATCGAATGGACCATTCCCGAGAGTGGCGGTTCAGGCTGGCGGTCGCCCTCAACGTGCTCCTGGCGCTCGTGCTGCTCGGCGTGCTCAAGATGAACCCTGCTCGCGCCGCTCAGGCGTCGCTCTCGCCGGAGGAGGAGGAGGCACACCTCCGTTTCCAATCGGACCTCATTCGCAAGACCGACAACTACCGCGGCCTGGAGTGGCTGGGCAAGCCGATCTGGCAGTCCGTGCTCGACCTCTGGACGCTGCAAGAGACAATCTTCCAGGTGAAGCCGGCGCTCATCGTCGAGTGCGGTACCTGGAGGGGAGGATCATCCTATTACCTCGCCCAGCTGCTCGACCTGATGGGGAAGGGGCGGGTGGTAACAGTAGACATCGAGAGGATGCACAATTTGTCGCATCCGCGCGTGACCTACCTCATCGGCGATTCCGTGTCGGATCCGATCGTCAATCGGGTGCGCAAAGCTGTCGCGCGGGCCGGCGGCCCAGTGATGGTCATTCTCGATAGCAGCCACGCCATGAGCCACGTGCTCAAGGAGCTCGAGATCTACTCGGCGATGGTGACCCCGGGCAGCTACATCCATGTCCAAGACGGGGTGATCGACATCCAGCCGATGTTTGCGGCTGGCCGCCCGGGACCACTGAGGGCGATCGAGGCCTTCCTTACCACCCATCCCGAGTTCGAGGTTGACGCTGCCCGCTCGGACCGCTTCCTCATCACGCACCACCCCAAGGGCTGGCTACGGCGAACGGTCCGTCCGTAAGGGCCTCTGGACCGTCGGGGGATCTCGCCAGAGGCGGACTTTCACGCCAGGAAACCTATAAGACAAAGCTCCTGGGTCAATCGAGCTTCACCCAGAACCTCAACCGGCCCCCTTCAACCTTCAACCCGACCGATTGACCGATTGGATGAGGTAGGCAGCCACCCCCAGCGAGGTGTAGCATGGACCCGCCGGGCAGCAGCCCGAACACGATCCGCCCGTCATCGCCCCAACTGAGGCCGAACGGTGGATAGGGCAACGTCTGGCACACCACCGTTACCGGACCTCCGCCAGCCGGCACCTTCTTCAAGCCGCCACCGGCCCAGAACGCGATCCACGGGCCGTCCGGCGAGAACACCGGCGACTCTGCCCCTTCCGTTCCTGTGAGTTCGCTGGCCGTGGTGTTATCGAGTGCCCGCACGTAGAGCCGACTGACGTCACCCGTGCGGCCGGCAAAGACAAGGCGCTTGCCGTCTTGCGTGATGGCAAGGGCTGTTCGGCTTCCGCCTCGGATCGCGACCGTGCGGTCGAGACGCGTGTCGCGGGCCGTGTAGACCTCGCCCATGCCCCCGGCACCAATCAGGCCGAGGACTTCGTAGGGGCCCAGCCGCGTGCCCGCAGCCAGGGACATGGTCGCTCCTGCCGCGCATTCCAGTGCCGGGCCGTCCGGAGTTCTGTTCCGGACGCAAGAATTTGTTTGATATTCGTGAGGCCCCGCAGCCACGATCCGGAGAGGTTTGATAAGACAGCGGGACACGCGAGTCGTCATCCCCTGGATGATAGGTAGCCTCGGGCTTTGGCTACATCGCCACGATACGTGCTAATCCACCATCGCCCCCCCGGGTCGGTGCCGCGCCCGGGCACAGCTCGCCTTCCGCTCGGCAGGTTAACAGAACGCCCGCTATCGGACACGGTGGGCGCCCCCTCCGAACAGTACCGCGCCCCGGCACAGAAGATGACGTCGGGCTGGAAGGTGCGCCGGACGGAAATCATCCGGGCGCTGGTCGCTGCGCTGATGACGGCGCATCCCGACTTGACCGCGAGCCGCTCGGCCCGGGATCGCCTGACGCACGTTGAGGGCGCCGTCTGGCCGATCGCACAGTAGACTCACTCCAGGCACCCAGAGTGATTGGTCCATCCACCGAGGTCTTAGACCTTCGGGCGTTCGGTGGTCGCGTGCTAATCTCGGCGGAAAGGGCGGTTGTCATGGACGAGTACGTCAGGGCTGGTATTACCGATGTGCGCGGCTTCTACCGGGAAAAGTTCCTGACTGATGCCCGCTACGACGGATTCTCGGCTGGGCAGGACTTCCGACACCACGTCGATCTCTCGAAATTGCACTGGGTGCTTGCCAACCTCATGGCAGTCGTCTCTCCGGGGGGCCGGGTGCTCGATGTCGGGTGCGGGTGTGGCGCGCTGAATATGCTGCAGCACGCGGGGTACGACCTGACAGGGGTCGACCTGTCCCCGCTCAATTGTCGGCAGGCGCTCGCCAATGGGTATTCGCGCGCCGTAGTGGCCGACCTGACGGCACTCCCTTTCGGATTAGGCGCGTTTGACGCCGTCGTGAGCATGGACGTATTGGGGCACGTACCGTTCGAGCAGAAGGACTCTGCGCTCACCGAGTGGAAGCGCGTTCTCAGGCCCGGAGGGTTCCAGTTGCACGGCATCGAGTGTCATCCGCTCGACTATGGAGCCATGACGCCTGCACAGTGTTCAGCCTTTGTCGCAGTGGACGGGCACGTCGGAATTGAAGGCCGTGCGGACAACGAGTTCCGTTTCAAGCGCCTGTTCATCCACGTAGCATCTCAATACCAGTTCAGTCTGGCGATGCCGAAGAACGAGGTGCTAAAGCAGCACGAGCTTTACCCCCAGATGTTCAGCGCCGACCCATATCTGTTGAATGCGTTGCGCCATTTCTCCGACGCAGAAGAGCGCGCGTGGAACCTGGCGATGGGCTTTGTGTTCAAGCGGATCTTTGACGTCGCGCCCGAGGCGATGCCCGATCGATGGGGTTTCCTGCTCCTCCGCGCGTCCGATTCGCCACTGACGTCAGATGCTGTCGGCCTGGCGCGGCTGTCGCGCCTGCTTCGGCCCGTGCGCATCGGTTCGCCGGCAGATGCCTATCACTTGCACAGCGGGTTCCACGATCGTGAAATCGAAGGCCACTCTGGACTGGGATTCCGCTGGACCAGGGGGCACGCCGAGATACTAGTGCCGGCGTCCCACCGGTATCGGTTGACGATCGGCAGCACGCGGATTCCGGGCGTTCCGCCTGCGAATTGGCGGCTTTCGCTCGGGGGACGCGTGCTCGAAAGGCAGGCGGGCGAGGTCGAGAGCGAGGTCGTTGAAGCTGTGGTTGACGCTGAGCACGACGGGGCGACAGTCCTGACGATCGATTGCGACACGTTCTCGCCCGTCGACGTTGGTCTCAGCGATTCGCGCGCACTGGGTGTGCGAGTCTACGCGCTGGACTGGGACTAGCAGAACTGCTGCTGGAAGCGAAGGCCGGCCCGAAGGGCAGCATCACCATTCCACGCGAGTCGGTCACGGGCGTGAGGGTCACCCGGGCCGGGGGCGCTGGCGGGCGCACCTTCGGGACCATTGTCGGCATCATCGGCGGGATCTGGGCTGCCGGCGCCGTGGCATCGAGCACCGACTCGGCGGCCGCCGGCTGGTCGGTCCTCATCGGCGGCACAACCGCACTCGGCGTGCTCGGCTGCTACGCCGGCAAGCAGATCGACACGCGCACGACACGGATCACGATCGTGCAGTGACGATACAAGGACGCACTGGAGCGGTCTCCGCTCGCCTGCCGCTGGGCAGGTTGACGGAACGCCCGCTCTCAGACCCCGAGGGCGCCCCCTCCGAACAGTCCCGCGCCCAGACACAGACCGTCAGCGGAACAGGAGCAGCACAAATCCGATCTTGGACCCACGCGACGCCCATTTCGCCCATGTCGCCCCCGGCCTGAAGTAGCGGATCGTATCGAGGACCGCCGGCGCGAGTATCATCGCGCCCACCCACCGTTCATCGATCCTGGCCGATTCCGCGATGCCACGGGTGTCCCGCTCGGCCGGGCCGGTCTTCGCGAACGCGGCGACCGCGTAGGCGCCCGACGCGAGCACGTCAAACGCCAATACACCCTTGGCCAACGGTGCATGCTCGTCGCGCAGGTGCGGGCGCCTGGACAGCAGCCACTCGGACTCCGCGTGCTGCACCCAGAAGCCGGCGGAGGAGATGGCAAGCTCCTGGCGGGGCGGCAGCCCGGAACGATGCGTGAGGGCGAAGAAAGGGATGCCGTGAAAATCGACACGGCGCACGACCGGATCGGCATCGAAGATGGCGTCGAACAGCAGGTGACCCGCCTCGTGCGTGACGAGGCCGATCGCTCCTCCTGCCAGGAACTTCCCAACCGATGCCGCGCTGGACTCCGCTCGAGGGGATTCCCGTTGAGCTGGTTCGCTCTCCTGCGCGGCTGCCATCGTGGCCGCCAGCGTCACGAGGAGCAGCAGGGTAACGAGAAGCCGCGTGGCGCAGCCGCTGCTGCTGTTGTGGTCAGGCTGTCGAGGACGGCACATGCTCGAGACCATCGCTATCATCCTGATTGACGACAGGCGGCATTGGAGCGGTCTCCGCTCGCCTGCCGCTCGCAGATTAACATTACACCCGCTATCAGACCCCGTGGGCGCCCCGGCCGAACAGTACCGCGCCCCGGCACAGAATCAGCCCAATCAGTGACCACAGGTTCATACCTGTGCGAGAGTCAGACATCAGGACGGCGGCTTCGGTTCAGTCTGGGACGTGGCCAGCATCTCGATCACTTTCGTGAAGAGCCGGGTGGTCGAGGCCAGGTATGCGAATTCCACGGTGTTCGCGGTGTCGCCTGGTCGATGGATGAAGGGTGTCGTGTCTTTGTTCCGGTACTCCTCCGTGAGGCCGACTGCCTTGAATCCCAGCCGCCGGAAGGCAGAGTGATCCGAGCCCGCCTCGGTCGTCACGTGCATCTGGATCATCATCTTCAGGGCCGCGGCCCCGGCCGCGTAGAGCTCGCGCGCCCCCTCGTAGGGCAGCTCCAGTTCGATGGCGCGGTCGCCGTCCTGGTCCCATCCCATCTGGTCGATCGTGTGCACCGAGTGTACGGCGCGCTTCTCGTCCTTGAGCCACTGGGCGAACGCTCGGCTCCCCCTCAACCCGCGCTCCTCTTCGTCGAAGAACACGAACGCGACATCCCGGGTCCGTCGCTTGACGCGGACCAGTTGTCGGGCGACCGCTGCGACCGCCGCGACGCCGGTCGCGTCATCGTTGGCGCCCGGCGAGCCGCGAGAGGAGTCGTAGTGCGCGCCGACCACAACGAGCTCGGCGGACGGGCGGCCGCAGGACAGCATCGCGTAGACGTTCTCGCCTTCCGCGCTGTAGGCCTGACGCTCTGGGGTGAGCCCAGACTGCGTCAGCACCTTCGCCAGGTACGTGCGCGCCTCAAGCCTGTTCTCGGGTGTCGTGCGATTGGCGATCTTCACGCCTGGCCGGATTTCTGCATCACCGGAGAGGGTGCCCACGATCCGGGTCTGCAGCGCGACAAGGGCGGTCGTCGTCTCCACAGTCGACGGCGGCCGCTTCGCGGCGCACGCGCCGGCCAACTGCGCCAGCACGACAATCCACGCAAGACTCATCGTGGTCGCCATTCGGCCGCTCGAAGGATGCATGGGTGAATGTTTCCTTTCGATCTCGACTAGCAAGCCGTGGGCCACGAGTCTACCAGAACGCTGCACCCGCCCGGACGATAGGCCGCATTGGAGCGGTCTCCGCTCGTTTTCCGCTCCGCCGGTTAACCGAAGACCCGCTATCAGACCGGGCGGGCGCCCCCTCCGAACAGTACGGCGCCCGGGCCAGCCGATGAGAATCCTCTACCCGAATGCTCGAACGTTCTACGATTTCGGCGATGAGCGACCAAACGTGACATCCACGAGCGCCCTCGAGCCAGGGAACGCGCAGATGGTCCGGCCGATTCGTGCGTTCTTGGCAGGGGCCAAGCCAAGACCGGCGGCATGACGATTGCACCCCAGATTTCGTTGCCGGGGTGACCACTCATGCGCTCAATCTGCGGAGCCCTGCTTCTCCTTGCCTTGGCAGCCGCCGCCTGCGGGAAAGACAGTCCCACCGCGCCGACACCCAACCCGCCCCCCGCGAGCACCAGGGTGGTATCGCTCAGCGGGAGTCTGGCCTTCGGTGCCGTCGAGATCGGGAAGACGTCGGACTTGATGCTCACGATCGGCAACAGCGGGACAGGAACGCTGTCGGTGACCGGGATCACGAGCCCGGGCGGGTACACGCTGAACTGGACGAACGGGACGATTGCGCCAGGCGGGTCGCAGCAGGTGACCGTCCGGTTCGCGCCGACAGCTGCCCAGAGCTATGGCGGCACGCTGACGGTGAACGGGGACCACACGAGTGGAACAAACACGGCTTCTCTCTCGGGGGCAGGTAGCCCCCCGGCGACACCGCCCGCCCCGCCGCCGCCGTCCGCCACGGCGTACGACGACGAGATCCTCGCGCTCGTCAACGACCACAGGAGGAGCATCGGGAAGCCTGCGCTGGCGATGAACCAAATGATCTGGACCCAGGCGAACGGCCACAGCCAGAACATGGCGTCCAGGACAGTGCCGTTTGGTCACGACGGGTTTGACGCGAGGGTTGCGGCGATCAGGGCCGCCCTGGGGTCTGGTGGTTCCGCGGCCGAGAACGTCGCCATGGGCTACGGCTCGGCGGCGTCCGTGGTGAGCGCGTGGCTCGGCAGCGCCGGCCACCGCGCGAACATCGAGGGGAACTCCACCCGTACAGGCGTCAGCGCGGTGAAGTCGAGTGACGGGGTATGGTACTACACGCAGCTGTTCTACTGACTCCGGCGCGCCTCATCGTTGCGTCGCTCCTCCGCGGCCTGCGGCACAAGGTCGGGCGCTACTTCCGTACGCCCGGTTTCTGCTTCAATTCCTCGAACCAGTTCAGCACCACCACGATCTGGTTCCCGGCTGTCGATGGGGCCGAGATCATGACCAGCCGGCCGTCGAGCCCAACGTCGTAGTTGCGGCCGCAGGGAATCCCGCCGCCCCACGAGCCATCCCGCGACACCCCCGCCCCGAAGGTCAGGGTCGCGTCCAGCCGGACGGGCACCGCAAACAGCCGCGTGCTCGCGAGGTTCATGTAGAACAGCGTCCGGCCATCAGACGATAGCGTCAGACGATAGCGTCAGACGATAGCAACTGTCTTCAAAGTCAAACGCTCTCGAGTTGACTAGTGTAGTGCCACATGGTGTTGGTCCGCATCATCGCGTTGAGAATCGTGAGGAGCTTGCGCATGCAGGCGATGAGGGCGACCTTCTTCGGCTTGCCGGCCACGACCAGGCGACGATAGAACGCGCCAATGACCGGGTTGCGCCGGGCCGCGACCAGCGCGCTCATGTAGAGCACGGCGCGGACCGACGCGCGGCCGCCCCAGACGGCGCGCTTGCCTCGGCGGGTGTCTCAAAAATCTCCCTTGGACCTGGACGCAGAGAATCCCAGAAATCGAACGAATCCGCGCGGCGCAGCGAGTCGATCGGTGTCTCGACAAACAGGTGTTTGATGAGACGGCCGGACTTTCGCCTCGTCCAGGGCGACAACTTTCACCGTGTGTCCCTTGCGGCGAACGCCAAGCCCGTGGCGTGCTCCTCCGTACCCCGTCGAACGCTCACGACACCGCCTTGGCCGAGACGCCTGCTAGCGGTCGAACTGCACGTTGACGTCGCGCTCGGCAGATCGGCCGTGGTCATCGACCACGCGAATCAGATGCGCGCCGGCGGTGGTCGGCCGCCAGGGCAACGCGCCATCGGCGACCGCGCGCGTGCCGACCAACGCGCGGCCGTCGAACCAGAATACCCGCTGGACATCGGCGGCGACGCTCGCGTCGAGCGTGATCTGATCCCGGGACGCCGAGCCGCGCAGTGCGTAGGTCACGTTCCGAAGAGGCGACGCGATGCGCGGCGGCTCCATCCGATCATTGGTCGCGCAGGCGGGAAGCGGAGGCGGCATGCGACGCGGCATGCCAGCCTCGCGGAACAGCTTCAGCATGTCCGACGACCAGAACTCAAAGACCTCGAAGCGCGTGGCCGCTGTATAAGGCGGACACGCAGGTCGCCCGGTCTGCGAGTCGATCGCGACGGCACGGTGCAACTGACTGACACGAAACGGAGACTTGCCCGGGATGTACCAGGTGTCCACTGTGTGCGGACAGTCGGCGTTGGGCAGGTCGCCGCTGCCGCTGCACACGGCAACCCTGGCCACACCGGGCGGAGGTGTGAACGCCGGCACGTCTTCGGCGGGCCTGGCCAGGTTCAGCGCGTCCGCCACGCGAAAGAACAGCGGCGCGGCAGCATCGACGCCGATAAACGCCGGATTGCCCTGCCCGTCGAAGTTGCCGATCCACACCACGAGCACGTACGGCCCGACCACGCCAGCCGACCAGGCATCGCGGAACCCCCATGAGGTGCCGGTCTTCCACGCGACCGGCCACCGCGCGCGCACCGGCACCGTGCCGTCGTCATCAGGACGCCGATTGTGCCGCAACATGTCGAGCGTCACGAAGCTGGCCTCGGGACTGAGCAGGCGCACGCCTCTGTCACGCGGGCTCGACGATTCGACACGAAGCGGCTGCAACACGCCTTGATTGGCCAGCATGGCGTACAGCCCGGCCAGTTCCTCCATCGTCACCTCGCCGCCACCGAGCGTCAGCGCGAGCCCATAAAAGGACTCCGGCTTCAGGTCGCGCACACCGGCGCTCTGCAGAAACTGATAGAGGCTCGGCTGCTTCAATTGCGTGCTGACCCACACGGCAGGCACGTTGCGGCTGCGAATCAACGCCTCCTCGGCGGTGATCGGACCGAAGAAGCGGCCGTCGAAGTTCTCGGGCGTGAATGGCCCGAAGGCCGTGGGCGCGTCACGCACCATCGTCTGCGGATGCAGCACGCCCTGATCGAGCGCCAGCCCGTACACGAACGGCTTCAGCGCCGACCCCGGCGACCGCTTGGCCATGACGCCGTTCACCTGCCCGTGAATCGCTGTGTTCCAGTAGTCGGCAGAGCCGACCCACGCCTGCACCGACATGTCGCGCGTGTCGACCACCAGCGAGGCGGCGTTCCGTATGCCGAGATCGCCGTATTGCCTCATATAGCGCTGGATCTGGCGCTC
>Ga0315278_10003277_pt1 | contig 14484 bp, 15 predicted proteins | sample YL17G06_0_MG_FD_203880 | JGI IMG/M metagenome (GOLD analysis project Ga0315278, IMG submission 203880) | Sediment microbial communities from Yellowstone Lake, YNP, Wyoming, USA - YL17G06_0 | ecosystem: Environmental > Aquatic > Freshwater > Lake > Sediment | place: USA: Wyoming | collected... | reverse complement strand
GGAGGCTGTTCGGCAGCATTTCGGCCACGCGTTTCCAGTACGTGGCGGCCAGCGCGGCGCCGGACGTCACCAGCATCCTGGACATCAAGGCGGATCAGGGGCTGCAGGTGCGGCTGAAGTTCGCCGCGAGCGGCTTCGACTACCTCGGTTCGGCCACGCCAATCATCAATTATTACATCTACCGCAAGAGCGCCGGGACCAGGCTGGCCGCGCCGAGCGGCGCTGAGGCGCCGGGCACGGGGAGCGAACCGGACGCGACCTCCGAGAAGGCGCTGCTGGGCTGGGACTACGTGAGCGCGGTGCCGGCCACGACCGACGGGCCGTACGAGACGGTCGTGCCGACGCTGGCCGACTCGAACGCGACCGGGATCCACCGGGCGGTCTACTTCGTGCGCGCGGCGACGGCGAAGTTGGGGATCATGTACGATTCGGCTCCCGACTCGGGCTACTCGGTGGACAACCTGCCGCCGGCGCCCCCGGTCGGTCTGGTGGGCGCCTACCTGGCCGGAGTGACCACCCTGGAGTGGGACGCCAGCCTGGAGCCGGACCTGTGGTATTACCGGATCTACCGCGGCACGACGGCAGACTTCACGCCCGACGCGGGCAGCCTGATCGCGACGAGCCAGTCGCTTGCCTACGCGGACGACGGTCCGTCCGGCAGCTACTACAAACTGTCGGCGGTGGACGTGAACGGGAACGAGAGCGGGTGCGCCGTGCTGGCGCCGGACGAGACGACCGGTGTGCCGGGGGCGCAGGTCGTCCAGCTGCGTCTGTACCCCAACCAGCCGAATCCGTTCAATCCGCAGACCACGATCCGCTTCGACCTTCCGGAAGCCGGACGGGCGCGCCTGGCGATCTACGACCTCCGCGGCAAGCTGATCCGTGGCCTGGTGGACGCCGAACTGCCGCGGGGCAGCCAGCAGGCGGTCTGGAACGGCAGGGACGATGCCGGCCGGTCCATGGCTTCGGGGAGCTACTTCGCGCGGCTGCAGGCGGGGGGAGTGCTGAAGACGGTGCGCATGAGTCTCGTGAAATAGTATGAAACGATCGGTGTAAGGCTCTGAAGCCGGTTCTTTCAGTGGCCCCCGCGGCACGAGCCGCGGGGGCCCTGTTCATGGGGAAAGCCGGCAGCTTTCGAGCAGCGCCCTCATGAACCCGACCACGTCCGCCTGGATATCGTTGTCGGGTCGACCCTGCATGAATTCCGCGACCCGGCGGGGTCCGAGGGCATCGTGATCGAGGAAGTCGTTGCGCAGGACCTGGAGCGCACGCTGCGACTCTTCGTCGCCAAGAAGTGGGCGCAGGCAGTCCGCCACGTCCCCGATGCCTGCGCCGAAATTGCGGATGAGGTAGTAGAGGTCGTACGCGTCCTTGTTCTCCCCGCGGCCCAAAAACGCCAGTGCTTTCAACACGACAAAGGCGCCGGGTCCGCATACCCAGATCTCGCGTGCAGCCCTTTCGCCGAAGATGGTCCGGCCTTCGATCCGGACGCGTCGGCGATCCTGGAACGCGAGATTCAGGCCGGGGGCGATGATGGCCGCGAAATCACGTTCGATGTCGCGGAGAGTACCGCCCCGGTCGGTGGTGAGCGAGGGTGGAATCAGGAAGTCCACCGTGACCGCGCCGAGTCCGCTGACGCGCCAGCGCTGGCGGGTCGGTTGCCCCTCCTCTGTCCGATCCGGCGCGAAGCCGGCAGCCCGCAGTCTCTCGGTGAGTGCGCTGTAGCGCCTCTCGCCGAGGAGCGCGAGCTTCAGCCCCACGTCGAGATCCATGGTGCCGGCGTGCGCGGAGGTGCCCTCGGGCAACGATCCCTGGTCGATGAGCAGCGAGGGGACGAGACCGCCGACCACAACCAATTCATCCATCAGATCGCCGAGCCTGGTGGCGACGTACAGGCAGGTCGCCCGCACGAGCCGGACCTGCTCGCTCGTGTACGCCGAGGCTCGCCCGGGTTTGTCAGTCACCACGTCTCCAGGTCAGCAACTCGCTGCGCAGGCGCTCCGCGGCCTCCGTTGCCCGCTCCGGGTGGTCCTTGAGATCGACGTAGACCTGCACGGGGTGAACGCACCTGATGCCATCCTTCTTGATGGCGCCCTGGAACACGCCCGCGTCGTTCGGAACCACGAGCCAGAGATTCGCGCCGCGCGGATCCTCGCGACAGTTGAGCCGTTCGAGAAGTGCGAACGACGGATCGGTGGGCAGGTAGACCGTGGCGATCCGGAAGGCGGCGAAACGGGTGAGCGCCCAGGCGGCGGCCAGCCCCGTGGCCGCATGCTCGATCCCCTGCTCCACGAGCGTGTCGGTGACGAATCGCAGGAGCGTATCCCCCGAGCGGGCGGCGACATGCCCCTGGTGAAGAGTGTGCTTCGAGAACGGGCAGGTCTCCCGCCAGGCGTCGAGCAGCAGCGCCGGATCCCTGGGACGGACGGCTCCATGCGCATCGCGGACGAGATAGTCGTCCTGCACCAGGCGGGCCACGAGGCGGCTGACGAAGCCCTCGTCGAGGCCGATGGCGCGGGCCAATTCCCGCTGGCTGACATGCTCGGCAGGATGGATGAGGAGCCACCGTACGATGCGCGAGCTTTTCGGCGCGAACAGGTTCGGTGGTCGCCCTACCGCCCGGAAGCGGTTCGGCCGGCCATCGACGAGCACCCGGAGGCCGGGCGCGACGATGCACGCGTTGCCGCTGAGGTCGAGCCAGCCGACGCCGACCTCGTTGCAGGCTCTGCGACCGACCTCGCCCATGAACGGCACCGCGACCAGCGGCACGGCACGTCGGCGGACACGCCTGGCCAGCTCCTGCACCCCCTTCGCGACCGCGGCGATCGGAGCGGCGCCGGTCGACTTGTTGAAGGCGATGACGAAGGTCTGTCCGGCGGCGATGATCAGGTCAGCCCCGGTTGGGTCGCCCGGGCGAAGATCGAAGTCCGCCCGGCTGATCCCCAGGAGTTCAGCCAGCACCTCAGGCACTTTGCCGGCAAAGCGGCCAGATTTCGGGAGTGAATCCATACTTGTCTAAATAGTGCTACTTGAATAATTTGTCAAGCAGCGTTATTTAGTCAAGTCGCTGCGGCGCCTGGCCGCTGCCGAGCTGCAGCATGTATTCGGCCACCGCCAGCAGCTTCTCGCTGCCGAGTCGGAAGGGCGGCATCTGCTGGAAGCCCGCGCGTTTTTTGCCCGGGGCGTCGGCCCAGCGGGCGATGCCGCCGGGATTGCCGGTGTACAGCTGCGCGATCTCCTGCAGCGACGGGCCGACCAGGACGCGATCGAGCGCGTGGCAGCTCGCGCAGGTGCCGTTGAAGATGCGCTCGCCGAGCGGGGTCGTGTCGGGGCCGATCCCGGTTGCCTCGCGCCACTGCGCCGCCGCCGCCGCCCAGCCGTAGTCGGCGGTGCGCACCGCCATCGCCTCGCGGTGGGCGGTCACCGCCGTCTCGCGGTAGACGTGGCGGCCGTAACCCATGCAGAAGGCGGTCGTCGTGATCAGGCCCACGATCAGCAGGTAGTGGCTGCCCACCCGGCCGTCGGACCGCAGCGTTTCGCGCGCCATCAGCGCGATCGCCCAGAGGGCGCAGGTCACCCCGGTGCCGATCACGATCCAGAGGAAGCCGCTCCACCCCGCGCGCGGCAGGGTGAACAGCACCAGCGGGCCGGCGAGCAACTGCAGCGACGTGGCGCCCAGCGCGATCCGGTAGAACAGCCGCCGCAGCGCCGGCCGATCGAAGCCGGGCAACTCGGCGTCGAGCGGAAATCCGGGGCGGGTGAACCAGAACAGCAGGAACAGCGCGGTCACGGAGACGCTCGCGGTCACGAAATGCAAATAGCGCGGCAGGGCGTTCGGCAGCAAGAGGGCCGACAGGAAGCCGTGGACCTGCGTCCAGCGCTCCGGGAACAGCATCAGGTTGATGTTCGCCAGGAAGATGAACGGCACGATCAGGAACAGCAGGCTGGAGAGGCCGCCCAGCGCCAGATGCAGCCCCTTCCGGTGCGCCAGGCGCTCCCAGGAGTACTTGTGGGCGTAGGCGGCGAGGAACGCCGCCGTCACCAGCGGCACGATCATGGCCCAGGCGGCGCCGGTGAGGGCGTTGGCCGAATAGAAGAACACCGTGTAGATCACGTTGATGATCAGCAGCGGTCCCACGCCCAGCACCACCGCGAGACTCTTGTTCACGGTGATCGTGCGCACGATCGCGTGGGCCAGCGCAGCGAAGGGGGGACGGCGGCGCCCGGTCCACTCGGCCCAGAGCGCCAGCAGCGAGCCGCCGACCGTCAGGTTCACGAACAGGATGTGCAGCAGGAACAGCACGACCAGCAGCGCCTGCAGCAGCGCCGGATCGGCCGGCATCGGCAGCGGGATGTCGCGCGGCAGGGGGAGGACGGCAAGCGGCGTCATCGAAGCTCCCGTGGAGTCAGGGGGTCACTACCGCGCCCGCGGTCTGCGCGCCGTCGAGATGCGCGGGGACGGCGCGCAGGGAGATCAGCCAGGCGGCCAGCGCCGAACGTTCCGCGCCCGTGCCGGGCAGCGGCGGCATGAACGGCCGCGTGTTCTGCATGCCGGCCAGGTAGGCCTCGATGGTCGCCTGATCCCAGGGGCCGGGGCCGTAGAGATTGGTCAGCTTGGTCACCACGCCGTTCATGCCGGTCGTCGTGTGGCAGCGGGAGCAGGCGAGGCGGAACATCTCGCGCCCGGCGACGAGCCGCGTATCGTTCGTGATCCCCCGCGCGGCGGTGTACGTCGCGTGACGCAGCAGCCCCTCCTCGCGCAGGAGGGGGTAATCGGCGTGGCGCAGACCGTTCGCGTAGAGATAGTCGGCGATCACGTCCGGCTTGCGGATGAATTCGCGCACCCGTTCGAAGGTGCCGAGCAGCCAGAACGCCAGCACGGCCGGCACGAGCAGGGCCGCCCGCGGCAGCCGGGCCGGCTTCCAGGCACCCCACGCCGCCAGCACGACGATCGCGGCGGTCGCCCCGGCGATCAGCCACGGCATCCGATCGGCCCACTGCTGCCAGCGCAGTGAGGTCAGGGCGATGTCGATGTTGCGCCCCGCCGACTCCGGCAGCGCGCGCCAGTAGGCCAGCGCGCCCAGCAGCCAGCCGGGGGTCCAGGCGAGGGCCCACAGCGAGATCAGGCGGACGGCCCGGGCCCGGAAATCGCGATCGTCGCGCAGGAACCAGAACCCGAGCATGAGCGCCACCAGCGCGGCGGTGATCATGGCGAACGGCGTGCGGAAGGCGAGCTGCGGCAGGTAGAGAGGGTTGAGCAGGGCCGTCCAGAAACCGGGCCGCACGGTCCAGACCCCGGTGCTCATCTGGAAACCGAGCACGGCCACGATGACCGCCATGGTGGCCCACGAGAAGGCGCTCAGCGTCAGGCCGAGCCCGACGTGCGCCCGTTTGTGCCGCGCCCCCCACCCGCGCCAGCTCAGATAGTACGCCAGGATCAGCCCCACCTCGCCCACGAAGACGAGCCACTCCGTGAACCAGGCCCAGAAGAAGACGCGGATCAGGCTGCCGATCGCGGTCGGGTTCACGAGGGAGGCGGCGACCCAGATCCCGACGCCGGTCAGCGCGCCGGCCGTGGTGGTGACGATGAAGAATACCGTAAGCAGGCGGTGCGCCAGACGGTCCCAACGCGCGTCGCCGGTGCGCACCCCCCACCACTCGAGCAGGGTCACCAGCGGCATCGCGCCGACCGCCAAAGCGTGGTTGATCAGCACGTGCGTGATGGCGATCCCCGCGAACAGCAGGCGGTTGCCGAAGACATCGAGATGGAAGAGCGGGAAGTCCATGACGCTTCTCCTCGTGACCGGGGCGCGGATCGCCGTTGCCGACGGCCGGCCCGTTCTCGGCGGCGGGGATGATACAGGGGCGATGCCGGGGATGAAAGACGGAAATCAGTCGGCAGCCGGGCCGGGTCGTGGGCATTGCTTTATGGTGCCGCGCATCGCCTCCTGCCGCTATAATCGCCCCGGTAATGGCGCTCGTCATCAGCCGGAGGAGGCACCGCGTGGATCTGGTCCTGTTCGACTTCACCGCCGGCGCGGCGGCGTGGGAAAGCGTCGACGATCGGGTCATGGGGGGCGTGTCGACGAGTCGCCTGGAGCCGGGGGAGGGGTGCGCCGTTTTCTCGGGTCTGGTCTCGCTGGCGAACAACGGCGGATTCGCCTCGGTCCGCTCGCCCGCCGGTCCGCTGGCGCTGGAGGGTTGCGCCGGCATGGCGGTCGAGGCGCGCGGCGATGGCAAGCGGTACAGTCTGCGCCTGCGCACCAGCGATCGCTTCGAAGACGTTGCTTTTCAGGCGCCGCTGGAGGCGCCCGCCGATCGCCTCACGGTCGTGCGCATCCCCTTCGATGACTTCCGCCCGCGCTACCGCGGCTGGGAGATGACCGACTACCCGCCGCTCGACCCCGCCACGGTCTGCGGGCTCGGGCTGCTCATCGCCGATCGCCAGGAGGGCCCGTTCCGGCTCGAGGTGGCGCGGATCGGCGCCTGGCGCGTCTGAGCGGCCCGGACGGGGCGAACGCGCTCAGCCCCCGCCCGACCGCGGCTTCTGCTCCGCCCCGTGTCGACGGCGGTACTCCGTCGCCGCGAGAGCGCGCGCGTCGCGCCCGCCGGCGCGCCAGGCCATGGCGGTCTCGACCGGAGCGCCGAAGTACTCGCTCAGCAGCCGGACCACGACCAGGTCGCGCGCCTGCCCGTCGTCGAGGCCGGGGAACGGCTCGTGTGTCTCGCGCAGGCGGTGCCAGGCCGCGTAGGGACGGTTGAACGGGGGGCCGGGGTCGTAGCGCACCGGCGGGAACCAGACCTCCACCGGCAGGCCCAGGCGGCCGCTGATCTCCCACCACGACAGGCCGCGGGTGCGCAGGGCGAGCACGGTCTCCGCCGGTCGCGCTGCCCGCGCGGCCACGAACAGCAGCGTCGCCAGTTCGTCCGGATCGGTCACGCGGACCGCCAGCCGCGCCGTGTCGGCCGCGTCGCGATCGTGGTGACGCGCGAGCACGGCCAGCCAGACCCTGGCGTCGTCGGCTCCCTTGAACTCGGCGCCCAGGTCGATGTCGGCGGCGGCGCGGGCCGACGTCGGTGCCGGCGTCGCGACAGCCGCCGCCAGCCCGAGCGCCAGCGCCAGTCCTGCGAACCCGCCGCGCCCCCTCATGGCCGCCTGCCCTCGACGTAGAACACCTCGAACACCTTCTCGTGGAAGATGGGGCCGTGGCCGAAGTAGCCGTCCTCGCCGAACAGCTCGCCGTGGTCCGACATGATCATGAAGTGGGTGTTGTCGGGGCAGCGGTTCAGGAACTCCCCGACCACCCCGTCGATCCACTCCACGTTCGCCACCTGCTTGTCGTAGAAGGCGCGGAACTGCTGCGGCGTGAAGAACTCGTCCTGCGCGCGGTCGTGCACGAACTCGGAGGGATTCTTCAGGAAATCGTCCAGGCTCTTGAACACGCCGTGCACGCCGCTGATGTGCGGCAGGTCGCTCGCGCTCTCCCCCGGCAGGATGTACGGGTAGTGGGTTTCGCCGGTGTTGATGAAGAAGAAGCAGGGCTGTTCCTTGCGGAACTCGAGTTGCGCGAAGATCGCGCGCAGGTCGTTGTGCGAGGGGGCCAGCTCGTAGCGGTCGAAGTGTTGCGACATGGAGGTCATCGGGTTGAGCACCGGGAGGCTCACCCAGCCCTGGCACCAGTAGCCGGCGGCCTTCAGGAAGCACGGCAGCGACAGTTGCGGCACGAACTTCCCGAACTCGACGTCGGGAATGTTGAGCCGCCGCGACCAGAGCGAGAACTCGTCCCGGTAGACGTTCGAGGCGAACACCCCCTTCGGACTCAGGTGGGGGATCATGCCCATCAGGAAAGTGTAGTGGCTCGGGCTGGTCCAGCTGGCGTAACTGTAGCGCCGCTGCGCGATCCCGATGCGGTCCAGATTGGGGTGCCGGGCCGCCTGGTAGGCGTCGTAGCGGCAGGAATCGAGGACCAGGAAGACGATATGATTCGGCTTGTCGCCGCCCCGCAGGAGCGACCTGACACCGTGGAGCAGACCGGCCAAGGGAGGGACCTCGTTTCGGGTGCGGCGGGACCCCATTGCCCCACGGCTCCATTATCGGTCCCCGCGGCGCGGCGGGCAAGCGGAGGGGGGCCGCCGGCGGGCGATACCGGCGGCCCCGAAAAAACCTGGCCAGGGAGGTGCGGCTACAGGTTGTCGTTCAGCACCCTGGCCAGGTCGTCCCTGGAGCGCAGCCCGACCTGGGTCGAAACGGGCTGCCCCCCCTTGAATACCATCACTGTCGGGATGCCGCGGATGCCGTACTTGACGGCCAGTTCCTGGTTGTCGTCGACGTTGACCTTGGCCACCTTGACCCGCCCGGTGAATTCGACCGCGAGCGCGTCGATGATCGGCGTCAACATCTTGCAGGGACCGCACCAGGGAGCCCAGAAGTCCACCAGGACCGGCACGCTGCTCTGGAGCACTTCGGCGTCGAAAGTCCCGCTCTCGACCGGCATCGCGTTGGACATCGTCAGATCCTCCGTCGGGATGGTTGCGGCGCTGGGCGCCGTTGCAAGTCTCATTGTCTTCGCACGAAAGAAGAGTAAAGCAGTTGCCGTGCCTGACCTGGCCTGGACGCGATCATGGAATACACGAAATTTGTAACTTGCTTTAGTAATGCTACATAGAGAAGTACAGGCCTGGCCCTCGACGAACGGGAGCGCCCACGCTGCCTGCTTGCCAGCGTTGTCTGCCTCAATAGTGTTGCACCATTTACGTTGCGTGCAACGTCCCGTCTTGCTATCATTTAGAAACGCGCCGCCGCCCGCGGTCGGCGCAGGAGGGTCACGTGGTCGGTTCCAGCCCCCCCCACGACACGCCGGTGATCCCCCCGACCATGCCGTTGTGCCGCTTCGAGCCGGAGAGCGTCCAGGCCATCTTCAACGCCCTGCAGGAGAGCGTGGTCGTGGTGGATGGCGCCCTGCATCTGGTGTCGCTCAACGCGGCTGCCGTCGCGCAGTTCGGCCCCGCGCTTGACGGCGCCGACGACGGTGGTGTCTGCCGGCTCTTTCCCGAGGGGGACTGCCCGCGCGACTGTCTGGAAGAGACGTTGCGCACCGGCCAGCCGATCCACGACTACCAGACCGGAGTGCGGCTGCCGGACGGTGCCACGGGGCAGGTGGTGATCCGCACCGTGCCGCTCTGGAGCGGCAGCGCGCCGCCGGCGCCCGCCACCGGCGTGGCCATGATCCTGCGCGACGTCACCGAGGAGACCGGGCTGCGCAAGGCGGTCAGCGCCCGCTATCGTCTCGGCGGCATCGTCGGCAAGAGCCGGCGCCTGCAGGAGTTGTTCCGGCTGATCGGGGATGTCGCGCCGAGCGAGGCGTCGGTGCTGATCCGCGGCGAGACCGGCACCGGCAAGGAGCTCGTGGCGCGCGCGCTGCACTACGCCAGCGGTCGCGCCCAGGGCCCGTTCGTGAAGGTCAACTGTTCGGCTCTGTCGGAGGGGCTGCTCGAGAGTGAACTGTTCGGGCACGTGCGCGGATCGTTCACCGGCGCCGTGGCCGACCGGCGCGGCCGCTTCGAGGAGGCACACGGCGGCACGATCTTCCTCGACGAGATCGGTGACGTCAGCCCGGCCGTGCAGGTGAAGCTCCTGCGCGTGCTGCAGGAGCGCGTGGTCGAGCGCGTGGGGGACAACCGGCCGGTGCCCGTGGACGTGCGTCTCGTGTCGGCCACCCACCGCGACCTCGAGGCGCTGGTGGCGGCCGGTCGCGTGCGCGAGGATTTCTACTATCGCATCAAGGTGGTCAGCCTGACCCTGCCGCCGCTGCGCGAACGGCGCGAGGACATCCCGCTCCTCGTCGACCACTTCCTGCGCCGTCTGCGCGGAGAACAGGCCACGTCCGCCGAGGTGACGCCGGAGGCGCTGCGCCTGCTGCTCGACCACCCGTGGCCCGGCAACGTGCGCGAGCTGGAGAACGCCCTGGAGCATGCGCACGTCCTGTCGCGCGGTCGGGTCATCCGGGCGGAGCACCTGCCGCCCGAGGTGGCGGCCGGCGCCACCGGCCCGGGACGCGGGCTGACCGGCGCGCCGCCGCACAGTCCGGCCGAGCGCGATCTCCTCGCCGCCGCGCTGGTGCGCACCGGCTGGAACCGCACGCGCGCCGCGCGCCAGCTCGGCATCGACCGCTCGACGCTCTGGCGCAAGATCCGCGAACACGGGCTGCGGCCCGAGGACGAGCCGGCGCCGCCGCGCCGGGAAGGGGGACGGTCGTGAGCAGCACGACGCAGAAATGGTTGCTCGGTTGCGGCATCGGCTGTGGCGTGGTGATCCTCCTGATCGCCATGGTCATCGGCGGCGGGGTCTGGTTCGCGCGCGGGCTGAAGGGGCGTTTCGACACCGCCGCCAACAAGGGCACCGAACTGACGACACGCTTCGGCGAACCGGAAGACTGGACGCCACCTGCAGACGGCGCGGTGCCGGCAGCCAGGATCGAATCGTTCCTGGCCGTGCGCGACTCGCTCCGTGAGACGCATGGGCGCTTCGCCGAGACATTCGACGCCTTCCGCCGGGTCAGCGACAAGCAGCAGGCCCGGCGCTTCGGCGACGTCCTGCGCGCCGTGCGTGGCGGCATGTCGATCGCGCCGCTGTTGGGAGAATTCTACAGCCGGCGCAATTCGGCGCTGAACTCCGTCGGCATGGGGATGGGGGAATACGCCTACATCTACGCGCTCGGCTACTACGGATTCCTCGGCAAGTCGCCCGACGCCGGCCCGAAAAACCTCCATGTCGACGATGACGCGGGCAATCACGGCCGCGGCCGCGATGTCCGCCCCCGCCTGCACCGCCAGCTGCTGGCCCAGCTGCGCAATCAGCTCGACGCGGTCGCCGCGGCGCCGGCGGCCGATGCCTGGCGCGATTCGCTCACCGCCGAAGTCGCCCGCCTGGAGCGGGACGACCGCCGCCTCCCGTGGGAAGAGGGGCTGCCGCCGGCGATCGCGGCCGCCTTCGCCCCTTACCGCGAACGCCTCGACGCGACCTGGAGCGAAGCCAGTAACGTGTTCGAACTGGCCGGCGCCAGGGGGGACGACCACAGTCTGAGCTTCGAGAATTAAGGCCTGCCGCTGCGTTCGCGTAACCCGGGGTCGACCGATCGCGTAGGGGTGTGACCCCGATGCGGGACTCCGAACCCCGGGAGGACGACATGAGAGTCCGAATGCTGTCTGTTCTGACGCTGGCGGTGCTGGCTCTGACCGCCGCGCCGGTCCAGGCCGGCTACCACCACCGCTCCGCGGAGCGGCACGATGCCCGCCACCTCTCCCATGGCGACGGCATGGAGAGCGACTGGGATGGCGACACCCTCGTGCTGAAGGACTCGGCCGGCTCCGGCGACCGGGTCGCCATCACCCCCGCCGGCGGTCTGACCATCAATGGCGAAACGGTGCCGCTCGATCGCGGCGAGCGCCGTCTCGTGCAGGATTTCTATGGTGGGTACGTGCGGATCGAGGAGGAGGCCGTCACTCTCGGCGCGGCAGGGGCGAAACTCGGCGTCGCCGGCGCGGCGCTCGCCGTCCGGGCGCTGGCCAGGGTGGTTCACCTTAGCCGTGACGACTACGACGAAGAGGATCTCGAGCGCGAGATGGAAACCGAGTCGGCCCGGATGGAGTCGAGGGGGGCCGACCTGGAGAAGCGCGGCGAGGCGATCGAGTCCCTGGTCGACGATCTGCGCGGGACGGTGACGGAAATGCGCGGGAGAATCCCGGAGCTGGGCGCGCTCGACTGGTTCCAGATGGGCCGCGACGGGGAGAATGAAGAAGACGAGTGAGGCGACGCTGTGCGGGGGCGCGCTTCAGCGCACCCCCGCCGACGCCGCGAGCGAGGCGAGCAGATCGTCGAGAGCGCGCACGGTGCGTCGGCGTGCCATCACGATCATCAGGGGAGAGATGACCAGCCACGGCGCCACGACCAGCGCCGCCTCGGTCGGCAGGGGACTGCTGGAGGCCCCGGACAGGGACCAGGACACGCCGAGGGCGATGCACAGCCCGAGCGGCAGGGTGATCATGAGCCGGACCAGCGCGCGCACTCCACCCAGGTCGGCCTCCAGCCGCAGGTCACGCCCGCTGCGGGAGAGCACGACGCGACCGGCTCCGGTGAGCGGGTTCTGCCTGGTGCTGGCCATGCCACGGCCGATCGCCACGATGGTCTGGGCGTCGCGCCGCTCGAGCCGGAACCCGTTGGCGATCAGGACATTCGCGGCGAGGTCGAACGCGCAGGCCGGATCGCCGGCGAAAGATCGGGTACGGTTGATCTGCATGGCGGTCTCCTGTTGCCTTCAGTTCGTGGACCGGTCGTCTGCGGGGTCGGCGGGGCCGGTGGGCTGCTCCGCGTCGGCTCCGCCCCGCCTCTCCCGCACCGCCCGGCGCAGCACGAATTCGATCTGACCATTGAGAGAACGCAACTCGGCGTCGGCCCAGCGGCGCAGGTCGTCGTGGAGATCCGCCGGCAGGCGGAGCAGGAATGCTTTCTTCTCCACGGCCATGCGCTCCCTCGCGCTCCCTCGCGTGCCCGCGGCCCCCGGCGCCGGCGGGTCGGCCGGGTCGCCAACCCGCCCGCGCGGCCCGGTCCGCTATTGGTAGAGTGTCCCGGTGTTCACGACCGGCGCCGCGGCCCGCTCGCTGCACAGCACGACGAGCAGATTGCTCACCATGGCGGCCTTGCGCTCGTCGTCGAGCTGGACGATCGACTTGCGGCTCAGCTCGGCCAGCGCCATCTCCACCATGCCGACCGCCCCCTCGACGATCTTCTGCCGGGCGGCGACGATCGCGGTCGCCTGCTGCCGCTGCAGCATCGCGCCGGCGATTTCGGAGGCGTAGGCGAGGTGGCTCAGGCGCGCCTCGGTTACCGTCACGCCGGCCCGGCCGAGCCGGTCCTGGAGCTCCTTCTGGAGGTGCGTGTTGATCTGGTCGGTCGCGCCGCGCAGCGTCAGCTCGGTTTCGGAGCCGTCGTACGGATACGAGCTGGCCAGGTGACGGATCGCCGCCTCGCTCTGCGTGGTGATGTAGTTGTGGTAGTCGTCCACGTCGAAGAGTGCCTCGGTGGTGTTGTGCACCTGCCAGACGATCACTGCGGCGATCTCGATCGGATTGCCGATCAGGTCGTTCACCTTGATCTTCTCGCTGACGAGGTTCCGCATCCGCAGCGAGATCTTGATTTTCCGGTAGAGGGGGTTGGCCCACCGGAAGCCGTTGTTCTTCACGGTCCCCTTGTAGGCACCGAACAGCAGCAGCACTGCCGCCTCGTTCGGATTCACGATAAAGAAGCCGGCGCTGTGCATGATCGCCGCGAACAGCAGCAGCGTCCCCCAGAGCGCGTTGATCGGCGTGCCGGTCCGGATGATCGACAGGTAGGACGCCACGGCCGCCGCGTAGAGCAGGATGTTCAGGAACAGATGGGGCCACCCCGACGCGATCTTGCGCAGCCTCTCCTCATGCATTGCTCTTGCCTCCCTCGTTCATGGTGGCGCGGCGAGCGCGGCGCCGTGGAGCCCGGTCCCGGCGGGGATATCGGGCGTGATTTCCGCTGCAATAGCAAAATGATATTATAAAGATATCTCGATGTCAACAGGCCGGATTTCTGTTTGCGTCGTCGGGGTGAAAAAGCAATGACCCCCGCCCGGAGGGGCGGGGGTCATCCGATGGACGCCGGGACGAGGATCCGGCGCCCTGGCCTTGGCCGGGGTTCGTCAGGAGGTGCCCTTGTCGCCGGTCCCCTTGGCCTCGGGAGCGGCGGCACCCTTCGCGGAGCCGTGCATCGGACAGTTGGACGGATCACAATTCTTCGGATCGCACGCCTTGCCGTCGGTCTTCATGGCGGTCATGTGGGCGCAGGTGGCGGGATCGCACTTGCCGCCCTTGGCCATGGTGGCGCAGGCGGCCGGGTCGCAACCCTTGCCATCGGCGGCGGCCATCGCCTTGCCGGGGCAGGCCTTCTTGCCGTCCGCCGCAGCGGCCGTGGCCGCGCCGCAGCTCTTGCCGTCGGCCTTCATGGCAGCGGCCTGGGGACACTTCGCGGGATCGCAGCCCTTGCCGTCGGCAACGGCGGCGTGCGCGGCACAGCCGGCCTTGCCATCGGCAGACGCCTGCACGGCGTGGCCGGTGCAGCAGCCCTTATCCGCGGCGGTGGCCGCAGCCTTGTCCTTGGCACATTCCGGTCCGCCAGCCGTCAGAACCCCGGCGGCCAGCACCGAGATGGCAAGGATCAGCAGGGTTCCTTTGAAGATGTTCCGCATTCGTCAGGTCCTTTCGACGCGAGGAGCCTCCGTCAGCGCCTGGCTCTGGCGTTTCTTTCGGCCAGAAATCCTAGGCTCTTAGTATATAATTGGCGCTCCCCGGTGGCAAGTCTGTTTTTCGCTCGGGGCGATCAAACGGAACCGTGACACCGGGGAGCCGGGGTATCCATACAGAGACGGGCCGTGGAAGTTCCGTCCCCCACGGCCCGTACCC
>Ga0315278_10003275_pt1 | contig 14486 bp, 10 predicted proteins | sample YL17G06_0_MG_FD_203880 | JGI IMG/M metagenome (GOLD analysis project Ga0315278, IMG submission 203880) | Sediment microbial communities from Yellowstone Lake, YNP, Wyoming, USA - YL17G06_0 | ecosystem: Environmental > Aquatic > Freshwater > Lake > Sediment | place: USA: Wyoming | collected... | reverse complement strand
CCAGATTCTCATCCAGCACGTACATGTAGCCGGGATAGAAATCGAGCCACTGGTTGAGCGTGATCTCGACGTTGATCGTGGACACGTTGTACTGCTTCACCGGGGCCGTGGCCGGACACTTCCCGCCACCGGTCATTGCCACCGGTTCCACACGAGGATCTGACACGAGGAGCATGTCCTGCCCGCCTGCTCCATACTGATGCATCATGGAGGAGGTGTTGTACATCCCGGTGTTGACACCCTGCACCTGAGGGTCCTGGGCCATATGATCCATGATCCGCTGATGCTGCTGTTCAACCATCGCAGAACGCTCGGCCTTGCCGCCCATCGCATCCTCGACGATCGTCTGACCTTTGAGTTTCTCCGCCCAACCAGGCAACTGATGGTTCATCGCGACGTGCGGCGGCGACGTCTGCTCAGCCTGTGAGGAGTTCTCAGCGGATGCGAGCGGGACCCCGAGCAGGGCCACAGCTGCCATCGCGCCGAGCATGCGGGTAGGCACACAACCCCGTAGCTTGTGAATAAACATGGACCGGCCTCCTTGAAATGGTAAGTAAAACAGCCAACAACCCAAGCGAAACGTGCAGGCTAAAAAAATGATTCACGATCACACCCACCTCCCACGACACGAAGGGGTGGTCATCTTCAATTAAGAAGTCGAAAGATACTGAACTTCACATAGGCTGTCAACCTCTCCATGATCCCTTGCGACTGCTGACACGACTCGCGTTTCCTCTCAGGCAGAGTCCTACGCCATATAGATGAGTGAGGCTTTCGGCCTCTGACGTCTAGCCCGCATTATTCATGATGGTGCGTCGTCCCCCACCCATCCCTCCCCCATACTATGGGGAAGGGATGGGTGGGGGGCCGAGACCGGCGCGCGGAGCGCTGAGGACCCGATGCGTACTCGTGCAGTACAGTGAGGGTCTGAGGGGCGAGCCCGCCGGACGAAGGCCCGTCGCAGCAGCGGATCGGCGATTGCAGTAGAGGCGTTCATGAATAATGGGGGCTGGGGTTTCTTCTTCGATGTGCTTGCCTCCACTTATGTGCGATAATGACTGTTATGTTTCTGAAGCGTTGGCTGCTGGGCGATCCACTCAAAAGTGCTCAGGCAGGACACGAACGGCTGTCGAAAACCCTCGCTCTCGCGATCTTTTCCTCGAACGCGATTTCTTCCGTGGCCTATGCTACGGAAGAAATCTTGTTGGTACTGGTCCTTGCGGGAACCGCCGCCGTTGCCTGGTCCATTCCCATCAGCTTTGCGATTCTGTTTCTCATCGTCGTCCTGACCATTTCCTATCGCCAAATCGTTCACGAATACCCGGAGGGTGGCGGAGCCTACATCGTGGCCCGCAACAACTTGGGGGAACTGCCGGCGCTGATCGCCGCGGCGGCGTTAATGATCGACTACGTCCTGACGGTAGCCGTCAGCGTCGCAGCCGGCATTGCGGCCCTGACTTCGGCCGTACCAAGTTTGTTCGCGTATCGCGTAGCTCTCGGGCTAGTCGCGAGTCTCTTCATTATCGTCATGAATCTTCGCGGCGTGCGGGAGTCGGGGAAGTTCTTCGCCGTCCCCACCTACTTTTCCATCGGCGCCCTTGGGGTGATGGTGGGGATCGGAAGTTTCCAGGCCCTGTTCGGCCAAGGCGTCTCGGTGTCGCCAGACCAGCAGACGGCGGTCGAAGAACTGACGCTGTTCTTGATCCTTCGCTCATTTGCCGCCGGTTGTTCGGCCGTGACCGGTATGGAAGTAATCTCGAACGGCGTGAAAGCATTTCGCCGGCCGGAGTCCCAGAATGCCTCAACCACCATGATTTATATGTCACTGATTCTGGCGGCGTTATTTATGGGTATCAGCTTCCTGGCCTACCACTATGGCGTCATGCCCAAAACGGATGAGACGGTCGTTTCTCAATTAGCACGTTTCATCTTTGGCACCGGGCCTCTGTACTACGCGCTCCAGATTGGAACGATGCTGCTGTTAATCCTTGCCGCCAACAGCGCCTTTGCAGGCTTCCCCCATCTCGCTTCGATCCTGGCGCGCGACGGTTATATGCCCCGTCAGATGGGGACATTCGGAGACCGCTTGGTGTTCTCAAACGGGATCGTCATTTTAGGGTTTCTCGCCTGTTTCCTCCTGATCCTCTTTCGCGGCGATACGCACGCCTTGATCCCGCTCTACGCAGTCGGCGTGTTCATCTCCTTCACGTTTTCCCAAGCCGGCATGGTGCGCCGATGGCTGACCGGGAAGGGGCCTCATTGGCGAAAGAAACTGATTGTGAACGGCGTAGGCGCCGTCACGACTGGCATTGCCACCATCATCATTGCCAGCACCAAGTTTACACACGGCGCCTGGATCGTCTTCCTCCTCATTCTCGTATTGGTCTGGATGTTCCGCTCTATCCGCTCTCATTACAAAGCCGTCTCTGAACAGATCGCGCTCACGCGTGATCACCGCCCTCCAATTCCACGACGCAATATCGTCATCATTCCCATCAGTGGCGTCGATCAAGCGGTCATTCGAGCCGTCGATTACGCGCGCACTCGTGCCGGCGAGATTCGGGCGGTGCTGGTGGATGTGGATCCGGAGTCTACAGCACGCATACAAACTCAGTGGGCCCAGTGGGGCTGTGGCGTGCAACTGACAGTAGTGCCCTGCCCGTACCGTTCTGTCCTACGATCTCTGCTGGACCATGTTGAGGAGCTGCTACAGAAAAACCAGGACCATTGGGTCACCGTCGTCATCCCCGAGATTCTTCCGGCTCGGTGGTGGCAAAATATTCTGCACAATCAGCGGGCGCTCCGCCTGAAAGCCGCGCTCTTGTTCAAAGATCGTATCATCCTGACCGACGTGCCCTTCCACCTCAAGAGGTGACCGTGAGGCGTTAACAGGATGCTGAAAAAGTCCGCCAGCGGCGTTCTCACATCGCTCAGAGGCTCAACGTACCGAAGCGTACGCCTCGCATCTTCGCTCGCTGCGGCCTTGCTGGACAGCCTTTTTGAGCATCCTGAATCTCTGTTGTCATCAGCACCATGATGCAAGATTCCAACGGGTTGTGTGTATAAACTGAGTTTTCCCGCAGCCTGTTAAACGTGAGACGTCAAATGTGGGTTCGGATATTTTGCCTTTTTACTTTTGCCTTTTACCTTGCGCTTCCGGCGCAGCAGACACAGGCCTTTACGATCGTCGAACCGGCGGAAGGGGCGAAGTTGACATCAGGCACAACTGTCACCGCCCGTGTGGACCTCGGCAAAGATTCTGGCATCGTCCAGGTCCGCTACTATTGGTATGGCGAGCAGGATGACACCTTGGTAGGACAGGAGGACGCCACAGCCACGGGATCGATCGTTGCGCCGGTGGCGCTGATCGGATTATCTGATCATGATCCGGCCTTCGGCGGCACACTGCGCATCCCCAAAGACGGCCTCGGGCCCATGCGCTTGCTGGCGGTCGCCGAAATTTCACGAGGACGATTGGGCACCCGCTCCGTCTTCGATGAAATCCTGGTGAACGTAGAACCAGCCGCCGCTCTCGAGACCATTGAGTTCGAAACCGACAAACCCCTGCAACTCGGACGGGCGGGGCAATCCTCCGCATTCGGTCACGTCGATTCCCTGGGCAAGGTTTTCGAGTTGCCCGTGGTGGGTGAGTTCACCGATGGCGTGACCCGGCGCATCAGTTCCCCTGCCTCCGGCACGGCCTATCAATCGTCAAATCCCACAGTCATTCGGGTGTTGCCTCATGGCCTCTTACAGATCGTCGGCAACGGCAAGACCGTCCTTACGGTCACGAACCGCGGCAAGCAAGCCTCACTCGATGTCGGGGTGACAGTGAACGACGAGCCCAACGAACCGCCAGTGGCCGACGCCGGAGCGAACATGACCGTAAAGGCTGGAACGAAGGTGAAGTTGAGCGGATTGAAAAGCCGCGATGCCGAAGGCGAAGCCCTGTACTATGCGTGGAGTCAGGTACGCGGCAGCAAAATCGCGCTGTTGGACGTGGATAACGCCGAAGCCTCGTTCCTCGCGCCGACCGTGTCAGAGAAACGGACCTATCGGTTCAAGCTGAGGGTGACGGATAAGAAGGGGGCGGACAGTGTGCCGGCGTTTGTGGACGTCACCGTCGAACCGTAACGGCTGCTGAAAAAGACCACCAGCATCGTTCTCAGTCCTGTGTCTCCTTGCGACGTACCCTCTCGGGTACGCCTCAGTCGCCCCACTCCCTGCGGCCTTGCTGGATGGCCTTTTTGAGCAGCCTATTGAACGATTGAGGAGATTCTGTGAGCACATCAATCCACAGTTTGATCCCCGACGCTGAAAACTTACTTGCACTTGAACCTGAGGAATTGGCGGGTGCCGTTCTCGAATGTCTTAATTCCTATACCAAAGAGGAAGCAAACAGTTGGCTTAACCGCTATAACTTTGCAAATCACGAGACTATTAAGAATTATCCGACCGAGTATCAAGAACGGATTCTTTGTGCCTTAATGGAGGCCTGGGTTTGGCTAGAACGAGAGGGACTTATTGCTCCGAGACCGAGAGAAACTAGCGGCCAATGGGTTTTCGTAACTCGCCGAGGAAAAAGCTTAAAGAACAGGAGTGATTTTTCAGCGTATCAACGAACCAACTTAATGCCAAAGACACTACTTCATCCCATTATAGCTCAAAAGGTTTGGTCCCCGTTCATCAGAGGCGAGTACGATACAGCCGTGTTCCAGGCGTTCAAAGAAGTTGAAGTCGCAGTCCGCAATGCATGTTGTTTTAACGACTCATTCTATGGTGTGACCATGATGCGCGAGGCTTTCCATCCTGATAAAGGGCTCTTAATGGATACAGCGCTCCAGGAAACTGAGCGTAACGCCATGCGGGAACTCTTTTCTGGAGCCATTGGACTGTTCAAGAACCCTCATAGCCATCGCAACGTCGAACTCCAGGATCCAGCAGGTGAAGCGGTTGAAGCAATAATGCTTGCTAGCCATCTTCTTAGGATCGTCGATTCCAGGCCTCCCTTGGGATCAAAGAAGCCCACAAGATAATTAGCCAGAAGAAAATACTCGCTGCCTTTCCGCTACGCCTTCTTCAACTGAACTGGTCCGTAGGTTTGGCGGGCTTGCTGGAGTTCCTTGGTATGACGTCGGAGGGCCGGGCCGAACGTGGAGGCGAGGACTGCTTTTCTGTGGGGCGCGACGTTGTGCTCAACCTGCTCGATCGTTTCTGCCAACTGCTTGACCAGCCGCTGGCCTGAGCCGGTGAGCCACTTGAGATGCCAGCTGGCGTACTCCAAATCCTGAATCGAGTAGCGGACGGATTCCACTTCTTCGAGACAGCGAAACCTGGCTCGCTGCAGATCGCGCTGGGTCAGTCCTGCTCGTTTCCATCTTGCCGATCCACCTGGGCCAGACGCCCACGTCGATAGCCGTTCGAAGAGCATCGCTCCCATCGTAAAGGTGAAGGCCGCATGCAGAATGCCTCTGAGCGGACGCAGACTGCGGCGCCAGGGGGAATAGAAGATCTGCTGATTGCGATCCCCGTGATAGAGAATCTGTTTGCGCAATAAAAGATTTAAATGGTGATGGCTATTCTCGTGGATCAAATCGTCGATCAGATCGAGGTTGCCCCGGTCGAAGCAGTTAATGAACGACAAGCCCGGCCTGTGCCGATAGCTGAAACTCACCACGCCTCTTGCTTTGAGCGGGACAATCCGGGAGGTCAGGAGCGCGAGGACCTCGTGCCCTTCAGGCCAGGCCTCTTGAATGATGGTCCAGGCCGGCGTAATTCGTTTCACTTGATCGGCTGACGTGGCAGCCACAGTCTTGGGTTGGCGGTCCCTTCCATAGACGAGCGTCGGCCCGACTGTGACGACCCCGAATCGAGTCTCCATTGCCACGACAGGCGGCCGGTGCGTCCAGCTCCATTCCAACCGATTATTTCTCATCGTGCACAGAGGCGTCACGGTTCGTCCGATCTTCAGAGACAGCTCTTGCGGCTGAACGAGAATGGCTGCCTGGCAGGACGATTGCTTGAGGGCTCTCTTCACCGAGGGAGGCGCCTCGCAGAAATCGCCCTCCATTCCAACGGCCATCGTTCCGAACATTTCGGCGCGTTCGACGTTATGGCCGAGATGTACCTCTATCGTCCAAGAGGGAATCTTGCGAGAGGCGCACCACAACATCGGAAGTCCCGGCACGAGACAGAGCGATTCCTGTGTCAGCTCCTGCGTAAGACGGGCGCAGAGTTCGTTGAGTCGCCGTTTGAGTCCCGATGTCTGCGACACACCGCGCGGGAATAGATCGTCCAGATAACTGTTCTCGAAAAACTTCTCTTCGCACTCAGCAAACAACTGCGCCGAAAACTCACGGGGATGCTGCTCCTCGCGGATTTGCTGCAGCAGGTCGATGAAGTAGACCAGGTCGTTCAGCGCTTCGATCCAGCCGACGACTTTCCAGTGGGCGTACGCATCCCGCTCGAGTGCTTGCCCGAGAAACCGGAAGTAGGCCACAGGCAAGGCCAGCGATTTTGCAACATCTGCATATTGGGTTTCCAAATCCAGGCAGAGATCGCTCAACAGTCGCTTCATCGACAGACGAAACTCTTCCTGAAGACGAGCCAGCAATGGCACATCAAACAACGGCATGGAGAACACAGGCTCCAAGATGGAGAAAAGGATCAGACTGTACCGGAGGAAGGGGCGCGCTGCAAGAAGAGCGAGGGGGTGAAGTAGTCGCGGGGTCTTAGCGGGTGAGAATGCCTATTTTCCTTGGCGTCCGAAAAGTTTTCTTCGGTAGGTAACCAAGTTCATCAAGGCGCAGTTCTTTGACATGCTGCATCACGTGATCGCTGAGATCGGTCTGCACAGATGCTTCCTGAGACGGTGTAGAGACTGTTACCTGCGTAAAGGGCAGTTCATCCTTCCAGAGCAGTTGGCCGTCGCGATTCACGAGGTATAGATAGAGACGTCGTGAGCCCTCTGCTTTCCACCCCCAGTCGCTCGGATGAGAAGGCGAACCGGCAACGCGGCTGACGAGAACGGTATCGACTCCCAGGTCCCGCGTGATTTCTTTGGCCAGGGCGCTGCGATCTGCATCATCGGATTTTGCCGAACGCGGATCGGCTCCGGTGACTCCGTCCGCGACGGTGGCCGGCGACTCAACGCGCAACGCAGTTTCCTGCTGCAAAAAGGTGGCAAGCCGCGCGCCCATCTCCGGATCGCCATCAACCGGAAGGACTGCCACGCTCGTCACCTTCAAATTGTGGACAGCATCGCTCGATTGGTCCTGCTCTGCCACCCATGATTGCTCGAACGGCCCAAAGGTCACATTGCTGCTCCTCATTGAATCCACCGACACCAGCGCCACCCAGGCTCCTGCGAGGCAACCCTGCAGTAGAAAGGACCCGGTCACAACCAGACTGAGGGTCATGACACGCACCCAACCACGCCGGCTACCGGCTTGAAACGTCCCCAGATCGAAGGTTTCTGTCATAGAGTCGAGTTTCATGAAGAGATGTTTCCGCAAGAGTCGTGCCTTACTAGAGCAAGCCTCACACACCTCCTCCAACCTGTCGAGTTATTTACTGTTATCGCCAGGGCAGCGGAGTTAGGCCCCGCCAGTCCCGCTGAACAGCAGTTTAACCCATACAGTTCGATGAGCAAGATTGAACGCCGATGGAGAAGAATACGTGGGACACCAGAAGGCTAGGCCCGCATTATTCATGACAGTTCGTCGCGGAATCGCCCGAAAGCGCGTTCATCGTGAAGCGTATCTCGTTGGGGATAAGAGCGTATGGCTAATGGCTTATAGCTGGTAGCAAAGACGCCCACTCTCCATTCCGGACCATACGCTATTGGCTATACGCCATATGCTCTTTTCTTCGGACGAGATACGAACGACGCTTCACGCGCAAGCGCAGCGGATCGGCGATTGCAGCAGAAGCGCTCAAGAATAATGCTGGCTAGGCCGTCGCTTTGAGCGCGTGACGGAGCCGCGGCATGGCCGCTTCTTTTCCAAGTAACCGGGAGGCCCCCGCCTGTTGAATCATCCGATGTCGCTGAATGAGCGGATCGACAATGTTCCCGCAGGACACACATCGCCATCCTTTCATCCACATGGGTATACTGCTCTCGCGCATGTCGATCAGGTGATCACTCACCATGAGACCGTCACACCTTGTGCACTCCATGGAACCCTCCTCTGTTAACGCTGAAACCCACGACGCCATACCCACTCCCCTTTTAAGCCTAGCAGACGTGTGTCCAGCCGTTTACCTCCTCTGGAGAGAGCAATCGCAATGCCACGGGTATTGTTGCAACTGCTTGCGTGTTTCAGCAGTGAATCGTAGAGTGCGGCCGAGCAACATTCGGCCTAAACCGCCCATAAGTGTGACCGCTTTGGTCCCATGCGGCAAAAATGACCTGGTCCACGAGCTGATGCTCTGAGTGGGAAAGTTCCCTCACTCATTGTGAATCTACAGCGTTCTCTTCAAACACAGCGACCGATCGGAGGCGAATCGTGGCACTGACCGCGACAGAAATTGCGAAGGTGACGGGTGAACTTGCTCCGACCTTGGCCGGAGGGTGGATTCAAAAAATTTACCAGCCGACGGATCGTACGCTGGTGCTGGAGATTCGCGCACCGGGACAGACGCACCGACTCCTCATCTCATGCCAGCCCGAAACCGCCCGTCTCCACTTCACCACAGCGGCCTTTCAGAATCCACCGACGCCTCCACCCTTCTGTCAATTTCTCCGCGCCCATCTGCAAGGCGCGCGAATCGACCAAGTCGAACAGATTCAAGGAGACCGGATCGTTCAGCTTGCTCTGACCACCAAGGAAGGCCCCTGCACATTGGTCGCAGCGCTGACGGGGAAGGCATCGAATCTCCTCGTGCTCGATGACGCAGGCCGTATCCGACGAGACCTGAACGGGGTGAAGGATCTCGTAGGACAGCTGTATGTTCCACCCGCTCACTCGCAACGAGAACGAGGTGCCGCCAACCACGCAAGATTCAGCCAGGACATCCCGGAATCACCATTTCCTCTGTCGGCTGCCATCGAAGCCCATTACCACCAGGAGGAAGCCGCGTCAGTCGTCGAGACCGTACGGAACGCCCGGGCAGGGATACTCAGAAAATCCATCAAGAAGCTCCGCCGCCGCATTGAGGCATGGCAGGAAGACCTCGCGAAGGCAGCGAAGTACAAGACCTACGCGCGCTATGGCGAACTCATCAAGGCGAACCTCGGGACCATCCGCAAAGGCCAGACCGACGTAACCGTGGTGGATTATTTCGATGAGGAGCTTCCCAATCTGACGATCCCCCTGGACCAGACCAAAACTCCCCAGGGCAATATGGACGACTACTTCCGAAAGCATCGGAAGCACCTGGCTGCAGAGCGGGAGCTGCACCCACGCATCGAAGAAGGGCAGAAGGAATTGGAGACTCTGCAGCGAGAATTAACCGCCATCGAACAGGAAACCTGGCAGCCGCCTGAGAAACCGCATCTGATAATGCGCGAACGAACCCTTTCGCGAACAGGCTGGAAGAAGGGCCGTCAGGAACAACGTCAAGGTCCATTCCGTCGCTTCACCTCATCAGACGGTTTAGCGATCTATGTCGGAAGAAACGCGCGCGAGAACGACGAGCTGACGTTTGGCCTCGCCAAGAGCGACGACCTCTGGCTCCATGCTCGGGGCACTCCCGGTTCACATGTGGTGGTCCGCCTCGAAAAAGGAGCCGACGTACCCCCGGAAACCTTACGCGATGCGGCGACGTTGGCCCTGCTGTACAGCGATCTCAAGAAAAGCGGAAAAGGCGACATCATCTATACCCGTCGCAAGTGGGTCAAGAAAGCGAAGGGGCAGGCACCGGGCGCCGTGATCGTCACACAAGAGAAATCACTGCATGTGAGCCTGGAGAAGAAACGGCTGGATGCGCTCAAGGCTCGATCGGCTCACGAGTAGCCGCTCCAATCCCGCGATATCTTTCCTACCATTCCCTTACCATGCTACAGTGCCCACATATGGGCACCTCCTCACCACAGATCGACGCGCTGCGAATCATCAGCGCACTGATCGCATGCAAGGGACTTCACGAGTTCGATCGCACATTGAATCAGGAGCTACTCAAGGTGTTGAAGGGCGACCTCGTGGGCTTCTACCTATATAGCGAAACGGCTAAAGCGTTCGCTCCCGTCTCAGATTTGCTCACTCATCCCGACTCTCCAGGCTATCTCATCGGACAACTGCCTGCAGAGGGTACGATGAAAGAAGCCGTGGTCCAACGCGGCCACGCACTCCTGGAAAACAATTTAGCTTGTTCGTCCTGGGCTGAAGCTGTCGTCCTGAAATCTGCGACGTTTCAGACCGCTTCTGTCCTTACCGCCCCATTGGCCGTAGCGCCGGCGTCGGGGAATCAGCCCCCTCGCACAATCGCGGTCATGGCCGCCATTGCCGTCGGTAGAGCCAACGCGTTTACCGAAGACGATCGGCTGTTCCTCGAGCAGCTCGGTGTCCAGTTAGGACCAGTCCTTCAAAGTGTCCTCGCATCAGAAGAACGTGACGCACTCATCGCCATCAACAACCATGTCGTCGTCGGCAGGATGACGATCGATCAACTCATGCCGGTCGTGGGAGACATACTGCGCCGCATCGTGAGGCAAGACATGACCGGGCTGGTACGATTCGTTCAGTCCCCGCAGGGGCCGTGGTTCGACATCGTCTATCGCAAAGGCGTCGAAATCGATCTCACACAACTCCGGCAGTTTCCCTTCGAACGGATGGCCCCGGCCGAAATGATGGCCACAGGGAAACCGCTCCTCATCACAGGACACAACCACGAACGCTTCCCGGAACGCTCCTACATCGAATCCGTCGGCATCCTCTCCTGCATACTCTGCCCCTTGATCGTGCAAGGAACGCCCTATGGATTCCTGGCGATCGGCAGCAAACGGCGCAACGCATTTTCTGAGCGAGACCTGGCGTTCGCCGAACAGATCGGATTTCACCTGTCGCAGGCCATCACGAACCTCACGGCCTATGAGGAGATCCGCTCTCTGAAAGAGCAACTTGAGCAGGAAAACGTCTACCTTCGCGATGAGATGAAGGCCTCGGTCGACTTCAAGACGTTGGTCGGTGAAAGCTCTGCGTTACAGAAAACACTGAAGGCCATCGAGAAGGTTGCGCCGACCGATTCCACGGTGCTCATTACGGGGGAAACGGGCACAGGAAAGGAACTTATCGCTCAGGCCATTCACCACCTCTCGCCGAGGAAAGACAAGCCGTTGATTACGGTGAACTGCGCCGCGCTGCCACCGACGCTGATCGAGTCCGAACTCTTCGGCCATGAGAGGGGCGCATTTACGAATGCCTCGGCGCGGAAAATCGGCCGCTTCGAACTCGCGAATGGAGGCACGATCTTCCTGGATGAAATCGGCGAACTGCCGCTCGATCTTCAAGCGAAGTTTCTGCGAGTGCTCGAATCGCAGGAGCTACAGCGAGTCGGCGGCACGCAGACCATGAAGCTGAATGTGCGCGTGCTCGCGGCGACCAACGCCGATGTGGGACAAGCCGTCAAGAAGGGCCTCTTTCGATCCGATCTCTTCTACCGGCTGAACGTATTCCCGATTCGGATACCCCCGCTCCGAGAACGTCGCGACGATATCCCCGTGCTCGCACGGCACTTTGTAAAAAAATACAGCGAGCGGCATCGCAAGACTGTCACGCGCATCGGCAGCAACACGCTGAAAGCGCTTGCAGCCTACGACTGGCCTGGCAACGTGCGCGAGCTTGAGCACTTGATTGAACGCGCCGTCATCGTCAGCCAAGGACCGGTTCTGGCCATTGACGAGTTGGATCAGCCCGTGCCAGACAGCGGCCATGAAAATACCTCGCGCACGCTGGCCGACGCCGAACGCACCCATATCATCGAGACCCTCAGCCAGACCAATTGGGTCCTTGCCGGCACGCACGGCGCAGCAGCCCGCCTTGGGATGAAGCGATCGACTCTGCAACATCGGATGAAGAAACTCGGCATCCGTCGCCCATCCCTCCGCTCCAAATAATCTGCCCACATATCGGCAGCTATCTTCTCTTCGTGCCCATATATCGGCAGATCCATCGGCGCTTCTCTCAAGGCTCACTCGGGATTCTCTCACCACTCTCGCTCTGACTTCAGCAACTTGCGCACCCATGACCGGACCGTTCTCCTGACTGGCACCGTCCCTGCTCTATACCTCCGGCATGGACCATCGCACTCCTCTTACTCCTGAAGCTCTGAGCCATACTATCGAAGACTACTTCGCTGAGCGGCAGGCTGAGCTGCTTCCCTCCGGCGAGCAGACGAAGGACGGAAGACAGTTTTCCTGGTGCGGCGACGTGCTGGAATTCCTCACCGATGGGCTCGCTGAACGTCTGGCCGCCAAGGGCATCACATTTACGAAATCCTTCCCTGGTCCATTCCGTCTCATGGATGAAGAACAACTGGCAGGCGGCGACCACGTGCGGCGATTCTGGACGATGGCGCTCAACCATGGTTGCCCCATCGCCCGACTCTGCACCTACTTCTTTCATCGGCACGACCAAGTCCCGCTGCCCTATCCGCCACAGGTCGTGGCCTTCCCTCCCGATCATCCGGAACCCGAGGCGGCGGAATGAACTACGTGGCGCTCAAAATGCTCTTCGGCGATCGCGCCAAGTACCTCATGCTGCTGTGCGGCTTGACCTTCGCCGTCATGCTGATCGTCCAGCAGGGTTCCATTTTCTGGGGCCTCATGATCTGGTCCCAGTCCAGCATCAGCAATCTTAACGTGCCGATATGGGTCACCGACCCAGGCATCTCGCAAGTCGACGAGGTCAAACCGATCGCCGATACCGCCGTGGACCGTGTCCGCAGCGTGCCCGGTGTGGAATGGGCCGTGCCGCTCTACAAAGGTCTCCTGCGGGCTCGCCTCTCGAACGGGGAGTACCATCAAATCACGTTGACCGGGTTGGAATCCTCCACCCTCATCGGGCGTCCCGCTGAGATACTCGAAGGCCGGTTCGAAGACATTTTACAGCCCGATGCCGTCGCCCTAGATCAATGGGCGGTCAAGCGGATGGGAGGCCCCACCGTCATGAAGGTCGGCACGATCTTCGAGTTGAACGACAAGCTGGCCCGCGTCGTCGCGATTGCCAAGACGCAAAAGAGCTTCACGAACATTCCTGTGGTCTATACAACCTATGAACGCGCCATCCGTTATGTGCCGCGTGAGCGCCGGACCCTTTCCTATGTACTGGCCAAGGCCAAAGACGGAGTCCCTGTCGAAGAAGTGACCAAGCGCATCCAGGAACAGACCGGCCTGGGCGCGTTCACGGCCGAAGAGTTCGGCTGGAAGACCATCTGGTGGGTACTTAAGAACACCGGCATCGGGATCAACTTCGGCACCACCATTCTCTTGGGATTTATCGTCGGGATGGCCATTGCCGGACAAACCTTTTACCTATTCACGGTCGAAAACCTCCGACAGTTCGGGGCGCTCAAAGCCATGGGCGCTTCGACATTCGCGTTGTCGCGGATGATTCTGTTGCAGGCCTTTACCGTCGGCCTCACTGGCTACGGCGTCGGCATCGGACTCGCAACGGTATTTGGATTTTTGACGGCACAGAACGGCGGGTTGCCATTCATCGAAACCTGGCAATTACTGCTCCTCGTTCTGGTGGCGCTACTGGCCATCTGCACATTTTCTGCGTTGATCAGCATTATCAAACTCGCCAGGCTGGAACCGGCGATTGTCTTTCGGTGAGCATCATGGACAGCCACACACAACCAGCGGCAGTCCGTGCTCGCGGCATCGTCAAATCCTTCGGCGCCGGCGACACGCAGGTCACAGTGCTCAGAGGGATCGATCTGGAGATCTATTTGGGCGAGATGCTGTTGCTCGTCGGCGAATCAGGTGGCGGGAAGACTACGCTCTTGTCCGCCATCGCCGGCATCCTCGACATCGATGAAGGTGACATCGACGTGATGGGCGTACCGCTCAGCGATCTTCCGGCAGGCAAACGCACGACATTCCGGGGCCAAACAATGGGCTTTATCTATCAGCAGTTCAATCTGTTGCCCGCGTTGACTGCGGCCGAGAACGTGGCGGTGCCGCTCTTGATCCAGAAGGTCGGACGCCCCGAGGCCTTGCGACGAGCACGAGCCATGCTCGACCGCGTCGGCCTCAGTGACCGGGCGGATTTCCTACCCAAGAACTTGTCCGGCGGACAGCAACAGCGTGTGGCCATCGCCAGGGCACTGGTCAACGAACCACGCCTGCTCATCTGCGACGAGCCGACCGCAGCGCTGGACGGCCAGAACGGACAAAAGATCATGGAACTCTTGCGCGAAGTCGGGCGATCGCCGGACCGTTGTGTCGTCGTCGTGACGCACGACAGCCGCATCTTTCACTTCGGCGACCGCATGGCCAAACTTACGGATGGACGGATTGTCAGCATTGAACCGATCGCGCGCGA
>Ga0315278_10003272_pt1 | contig 14497 bp, 16 predicted proteins | sample YL17G06_0_MG_FD_203880 | JGI IMG/M metagenome (GOLD analysis project Ga0315278, IMG submission 203880) | Sediment microbial communities from Yellowstone Lake, YNP, Wyoming, USA - YL17G06_0 | ecosystem: Environmental > Aquatic > Freshwater > Lake > Sediment | place: USA: Wyoming | collected... | reverse complement strand
TAACGTGCACATGTAACTCGCCGGCCTGGCACAAGGTCGATGAAGGGATATGTCCCCGCGTGTTAAGTCATTTCCAGTACCGTGGAAATCGAGGCTAGCGGACATTCTAAGGGGAGAAGCTCCGAATGAAGCTGCAGAATATGTGGTGAGGGGAAAGGATGAGAAAATGCATTACGTCGAAGTTCTCTCAAACCCTTATTTTAGAGAGAATGAAGTAATTGGTTTTCAAGGAACTGCCCGGGACATCACTGAACGCAAGAAGGCTGAGGAGGCACTGCGGGAATCAGAAGAAAAATATCGTCTGTTAGTAGAAAATGCGAATGAGGCCATTTTTGTGATTCAGGACGGAATGCTTCGGTTTTTTAATATCAAAAACATAGAACTTATTGGTTACCCAAAAGAAGAACTAACCTCCACTCCTTTTATTAATTTTGTGCATCCCGATGATCGAGAAGTAGCCTTAGGGCGTTACCTGAAAAGGATCAGAGGTGAGGAACTTACTGGAGTCAATGTTTTTAGAATTATTGATAAAGCCGGAAATATTAAGTGGGCAGAAGTAAATTCTGTTCCCATCTCATGGGAAGGAAGGCCCGCCACTTTGAATTTTTTGAACGATATCACCGAGCGCAAGCGTACCGAGGCGCAGATGATCGAATCAGAGGAGCGTTACCGTACTGCCATTGAACATTCAAACGATGGGGTGGCTCTTGTTCGAGGAGACAAACACCTCTATGTTAATAAAAAATTGGTCCAAATCTTCGGCTATGAACGACCTGAAGAGATTATAGGAAAACCACACTCTATCACAGTGCACCCTGATGATCTGGGAAAGGTAATGGAGTTCGATGAGAGGAGGAAGAAAGGAGAACCTGTCCCGGATAGATATGAGTTTAAGGGGATTCGAAAGGATGGAACAACTATTGATATCGAAGTTTCTGCAACCAAGACAAGTTACCGCGGTGAGACTGTTTCTCTTGCTTATTTCAGGGACATCACCGGGCGCAAACGGGCGGAGGAAGAGCGGGAGAAATTGATTAGTAAACTTCAAGGGGCTTTGTCAAAGGTTAAAATGTTGAGCGGTCTTCTGCCTATCTGCGCATCCTGTAAAAAGATACGCGATGATAAAGGTTATTGGGGTCAGATCGAATCCTATATTCGAGACCATTCCGAAGCAGAATTCAGTCATGGTATCTGTCCTGAATGTATGAAAAAACTTTATCCTGATTTTGCCGATGATAAGAATAGTGTTTAGGAGGTTTTTACCGATAATATGAAACAAAGGGAGTCTCTTCGCCCTGAGATGAAGGTACTTTATATGTCGGGATATACAGACAATGCTATTGTCCATCATGGGGTGCTGGAGACGGGAATGAATTATATCCAAAAGCCCTTTACTTTGGAGGAAACAGCACAACGTTGTTCAATTCTTTCACTTATTTTTCCTTTCACAAACCTCATCCACCCTCAAGTTACACATACCAACACAACGCATAGAGCATAGCGCATAGGGCATAGAGTAAATCCTCAACCCTGAAGCGTAAGGTGTGAGTCGTAAAGCGTAAGGCATACAGAAACTCGCATGGTGCAAAGGGCATGGGGCATAGCGTAAATTAACTACCGTAGATCGTAAAGCGCCTGCCTACGCCAAGGCTTCGAGCAGGCAGGCAAGTCGTAAGGTGAAACTGCCAAAACCATAGATCGAAAATCTCTTTGGGCTATCTTCAAGTCTTCAAGAGATGCGATCGCTGGCATGGTTTACCTCAAAAAATCGCAAAGCGCATAGAGCCCCCCTACATCAAGGACCTTTATCGTCTTGAATAATCACCTTTTCCAGAGAAGCAACCAGAGGAGGAAGGTCATCCGTAACCGTATCCCAGACCCTGTCAAGATCGATATCAAAATAGACATGGATAAGGCGGTTTCGCATCGCAATGATATTCGCCCATGGCAGCTCCGTATACCTTTCTCTCGTTTCCTGGGTAACTTTTGACGCCGCCTCTCCAATGATTTCGATGGATTTCACTATTGAGAGAACAAGCATTCGATTTGAATCAAGATCAGCCGACTTCTATTTTGGGCAAAGGTCAGAGCTTCCTTTCCAGCATCGAGCATGTGCCGTATCCGAATCAGATCATCCCTGCGCATATTGAACCTCTGCAGAATCGAGCACCTCCTGCCTGAAATACCGACTCAATTCTGCTGGCGTCCTCAAATCAACCTTCCTCTTAAGAATCCCCGAGAGCTCGATCTCCATCCCTGCCAAACGCAACAGGCCTACAATCTGCCCCCGTTCGAATTCAACAAGGACATCTACATCGCTCTCAGGGTCAAAATCTTCCCGGAGGACAGAGCCGAATAGAGAAAGTTTCCGGATATGATGTTTTCTGCAAAAAGCTTCGATTTTTTCTTTAGAAATCTCAATCTGATTTTTTTCTCTCATTGTGTTTCCACCTTGATTTACCCTTTTCAAGACCCACTCCAATCTAATACTACATAAAGAAAAGAAACCATGCAACTCAGCCAGGTAGAAACCGCTGTCCTATCGACATACGGCAAAGTGCCCCTGGAAGTTAATTATTTATACAAAAAATTTAATTTTATAGCAATTTTTGAAGGAGGCCCGCCTACGCCAAGGCTTCGTGCAGGCAAGCAAGGTGTCAGGTGAAAAACAAAAAAGCCCATTCTTTTTGAGAATAGGCCTTGTTTTATGCAGAAGGTTAGGGAGTATTAAAATTACCCCCATCACCCCTGCCTACCGGCAGGCCCTGAACCTAACATGGTACAGGGCAGGCAGGCTTACCCTCTCCCCTGCTTACCGCAGGAAGGCGCATGAGGAGAAGGATGGTAAAAGTTACTGAGGATGACCTAATCTGCCAAATATAAAATAAATAATCAAGGAAACAAGTTACAGTCTTAATACCGGCGAACTACCGGTAGGAATTAGCCTCAAGTGAATCTTGTCCCACCACCCGTAGAACCACAAGAGGATGCTGATTCCGATCCCTTCGAAGAGGAGAAGCTGGAAAGAACTTTCTCAGCTTTTCGCCCTCCACAATAGGGGCATGTCAAAGAGTCTCCCTTCTCATTGACCTTCATAAACCTCTCAAAAACTTCCCCGCACTTCCGGCATCGATATTCATAAATGGGCATTGTTTCCTCCTTATTTATATAAGTAAAAGTAACGTGTTCCGTGTCCGTGATTCGTGAACCGTCTATTGAACTCCTAAATAAAAATCCTCAACCTTAACCTTAGCCTTAACCTCTGTTTAGTTTGAGACCACTTCATATCCGGCTTCTGTAATGGCCTTCTCGATTCGATTGGGCGCTACCTCTTTCGTATTATCAAATCGAACCTCCCCTTTCGTAAGGTCCACCTGAACATTCTTAATTCCTTCCAGTTGACCCAGCGCCTTCGTGACCGACATCACACAATGCTGACAACTCATCCCTTTCACTTTCAAAATGGATACCATCTTATTCTCCTCCTTGCTTTGAGACTCCTCAACGGGGTCAACCTGAAACAAACTTTCCTTTGGAAGTGATGATTCACTTGGGTTCGGAGCATTTATTCCACAATCCGCATTCCACATTCCCCATTGAGGTTAGGCCCAATCGATATATCTCGAGATCGCCTTTTGAAAATCTTTTAAGGTCTCCTCTCGTTTGCCACCGGGCTGTTCCTGAGTCTTATCCAGACATTCCTCCATATAGGTCTTCACAACGACCATGCCCACTTTTTTGATGGCAGCGGTCACGGCAGCCACCTGGGTCAGAATATCCGCACAGGGGACCCCCTCCTGCACCATCCTTTGGAGCCCCCGGAGTTGCCCCTCAATCCTTCTCAATCTCAGCAAGACATCCTTCTTTTCTCGTGCCATACCATACCCCCCTATGGTATGCAATACATCATAACTTCCCTTCCCCCCTTTGTCAAGAAAAAATTTAGCTTGACATTTATTTATTTCTATGTATAACTGTAGAAACATAGAAACCAGGATGACAATAGTCCTACGAAAGAAATTATTTTTGTAAATCCAAAAGGAGGTGCAATTATGTGGTCTTATTTTACAAAGTTGGTTGTGATGGTTGGTATCATAGTTGCCATCACTGTTTTCGGAATTTGCCTGGGAACAGCCCAAGAGATCAAGGGACCCATCAAGATTATCGTTCCCTATACGCCCGGTGGTGCCTCGGATATCGTGGGCCGTCTAATCGCGGACAAGTTGAAGGATATTTTGGGCCAAACGGTCATTGTGGAGAACAAACCAGGCGCTGGCGGCCGAATCGGCACTGAATATGCCAAGGGTCAGCCAGCGGACGGAAGTTCGATGCTGGTCATGAACCCTGCACTTTTCGTCGTAAGCCCTCTCGTCTACCCGAAGCTGCCCTACGACCCTGACAACGATTTCAAACCCGTATCCCAAGTCCAAGTCTATCAGTTCGTCCTCTCTGTTCCGGCGAGTTCTCCTATTAAGGATGTAAAAAGTTTGATGGAGTGGATAAAGAAAAATCCGCAGCAGGCCAACTATGGTTCCCCTGCTGCGGGTAGTCTTCCGCACTTTTTTGGTTTGATGGTCGGCAAATATGCAGGGGTGGAGATGGTTCATGTGTCTTACAATGGCTCAGGTCCCCTCATCACCGCATTGATCGGTGGGCAGATTCCGATGGGAGTAGATACCTATGATGCCCAGTCCCAGTATCATCCAGATAAAATCCGTATCCTGGCTACTGCAGGGACTTCCCGTAAACACCCTGACATCCCAACCTTTAAGGAGTTGGGATACAAGGACATTGAGGGTGTGGGTTGGAATGGGATTGTCGTCCCATCTAAGACACCCCAGGCCGTCATAGACAAGCTGAGCCAGGCGATCGTCAAAGCCATCAAAATGCCTGATGTGACACAGAAGCTCCAGCAGATTGGGTCTGACGCGACCGGCACCATAGCAGAAGAATTCGCAAGGATTATCAAACAGGATCGGGAGAAATGGGGACCCATCATCAAGGCCTCAGGGTTCAAGGTCGATTGATCCCCCAGCACGATGCATGAGGTCTGTGATGTACATTAGAAATACCAAAGATTTCTATGCCGGTCTGGTATTCTTGTTCTTTGGCATAGCGGCAATGGTTCTCGCTGCAAGTTACCAGATCGGCACAGCCGCAAAGATGGGGCCCGGATACTTTTCCTTCACCCTTGGAAGCGTGCTAACGGTGATAGGCCTCGTGATTTCCCTGAGAAGCCTTTCCCGGGGAGAAGGGTTGAGAAAGGCACTTTCCTATCGGGTCAAGCCGGTCATCCTCGTGCTCTCCTCCGTTATTCTCTTTGGATTGCTCCTTCGGCCGCTGGGTCTTTTACTTTCCACATTCATTCTTGTCTTCGTTTCAAGCATGGCGAGCTACGAGTTTAAGAAGAAGGAGGCCATCCTGAATGCCTTCGTGTTGCTCGCCATCGTCTTGATCATCTTCATCTACTTCCTCAAATTCCAGATACCTATCTGGCCCTCATTTTTAGCCGGCCGACTTTAGCGCAGGCGGGGAGAGAAAAAATGGATCTACTTTCCAATCTGGCCCTCGGTTTTCAGACGGCAATCTCTCCGCAGAATCTTCTTTACTGCTTCCTCGGAACGTTGATAGGGACGCTTATTGGCGTTCTACCAGGAATTGGGCCCGTCCAGACCATCGCCATCCTGCTCCCAGCAACCTTCGCCTTGCCTCCTGTTACAGGTTTGATCATGCTCGCCGGTATTTACTACGGGGCCCAGTATGGCGGGTCTACGACATCTATCCTGGTGAATGTGCCGGGGGAGGCATCCTCGGTGGTGACCTGTCTTGATGGCTATCAGATGGCCCTTCAGGGTCGAGCCGGGGCCGCTCTCACGATCTCGGCTCTCGGTTCATTTGTCGCGGGTTCATTCGCCACACTCCTTCTTGCCGTCTTGGCTGTCCCCTTGTCGGAAATTGCTTTGAAGTTTGGACCGGCTGAGTACTTCTCCCTGATGGTCTTTGGATTGATCGGTTCCATTGTATTTGCTTCGGGGTCGGTGATCAAAGCAGTAGGGATGATTGTGCTTGGCCTGCTCCTTGGGGTGGTGGGGACGGATATTACAAGCGGCACACAGCGCTTCTGTTTCGGGATTCCCGAGCTGGCAGACGGCATTGGTTTCGTCTCTCTGGCCATGGGCCTCTTCGGTATAGCCGAGATCATCAAGAGCCTTGAACAGAGAGAAAAACGCGACATTCTTAAAAGTAAAATCTCAGGATTCTGGATGACAAAAAAGGAGATCAAGGCGGCTGCGCCGGCCGTAGTTCGTGGTACACTTACCGGGTCCCTGCTGGGGATTATGCCAGGCGGGGGTGCCATACTTGCATCGTTTATCTCCTACATGCTGGAAAAGAAGATCTCCCGTAATCCTGAGAGCTTCGGCAAAGGTAACATCCGCGGTGTCGCATCCCCGGAGTCGGCGAACAATGCAGCTGCGCAAACCGCCTTCGTGCCTCTACTCACACTCGGCATACCGCCCAATGTCGTGTTAGCGATGATGGCGGGCGCCATGATGATTCACGGCATTCAACCGGGGCCCAGGGTTATCAGCAGCAATCCCACGCTCTTCTGGGGTCTCATTGTATCCATGTGGTTGGGCAATCTGATGCTGGTCATCCTGAACTTGCCGCTGATCGGAATATGGGTGAGACTCCTTTCGGTCCCCTACCGTGTCCTCTACCCTGCCATCCTGCTGTTTTGCTGTATCGGTCTATACAGCGTCAACAACAATACTTTTGACATCGGGTTAACTGCGCTTCTCGGGTTTCTGGGTTACCTCTTCGCAAAACTTGAATGCGAGCCGGCACCGCTGATACTGGGTTTCGTTTTGGGACCAATGATGGAAGAGAACTTGCGACGAGCCATGCTGCTCTCGCGGGGGGATCCATCGGTCTTTTTCACTCGTCCGTTGTCTCTTGCATTCCTGCTGATGGCCCTCGCCATGTTAGTCGTTGTTACAGTCCCAGCGATCCGTCGGAGACGGGAGGACGCATTTCAAGAGGAAGGGGAAGAGCGGTGAAATGGAGATGAAAATGGCGCTACGAAAGAAATTGCCTTTGTATCTTCAAATTGAGTCGGTTCTCAAATCGAAAATCCTCACAGGTGAGTTGAAAGAAGGTGATCGTCTTCCTCCGGAAAATGAACTCTCAAAACAGTTTGGAGTGAGTCCATTGACCGTCCGACAGGCCCTATCCTCCCTAGTGGGAGAAGGGCTGTTGGATCGAAAACCAGGAGTAGGGACGATGGTTAAGAAGAATCTGGATGAAAAGATCGGTCTGACACTCTCAGGGAAAATGGATGAACTTCTCCTGATCGGAAAGGAGAGTGAAACGAGGGTTCTCCGTTCAGAAGTCATTCAAGGATTTGACAAACCCATGCGGTTCCTGGAGTTGAATCAAGCAGATCCAGTCTGTTTTATAGAAAAGGTAAGGTATTTGAAAGAAATCCCATTTATGGTGGTAGAGGAATATACACCTCAATCATTGATTGGGACTTTACCAAAGAATAAAAAATCTATAAAATCTTTATATTTTATCTTAACCCAAAAAAAGGGATTTGTTCTGCAGGAAGCCACACAGACGATCGAGTCTTCCACTGCAGACCAACGAATCGCCTCTCTTCTTCAAATAGAAATGGGCTCACCCTTGTTCTATATGGAGAGGGTCTTTTTTGATGAGACTAGTCTCCCCATCCTCTTTCAAATCACCTTTACCCGCTCTGAACTTTTCAAATTATCAGTCCATTTGGCCCGAGAGCAAAAAGAACAAGAGGTCAAATGGGTTGTTTATTGAGGCTTTTTAAAGAGGAAGAAGGCTTACCGAGAGTTGGAAAGCACCTCTTTAAAATACAGAGAAAGCATAAAGTTTTTGGAGGAGATTATGGCAGAGATCATCAGCCCAGGATGTCCAAGGGGAATCCCGGGGAATTTGGAGATGCCACTTGCAGTCGAGAGGCTTCCTAACGGAAATACGCTTATCGCTGATGCTGGAGATGAGGCTGGATTTGGAAGCGAAATTATTGAAGTGGATCCTGTGGGAAATATCGTCTGGAATTACAATGAAGGCCTCCGATTTGCTCATAGCGGTCGTCGGTTGAAAAATGGGAATACATTGATCACCGATACGACCAATAATCGTTTAATTGAGGTCACCCCCGACAAAAGGATCGTGATGACTTCTGATGAATGGGGAGGAGGGACCGGTAAGCTTTCGGATGGATCACACCTTCACTATCCCAATGAGGGCTTTGAATTGGAAGATGGAACCTTTTTGGTGACCGATCGAAACAATGACCGTTGCATCCAGGTAGATCGAAACGGAAACGTTCTCTGGGCTTTTGAAAAGGAACTTCATCATCCTCACAATGCCAATCCTTTGCCCAACGGGAATATTTTAATCGCGGATTCCGATGGGAATCGAATTCTTGAGATCAATCGAAAGAAGGAGATCGTCTGGTCCTATGGGGATGGCTCCATTGAAACCCTGTGGTGGCCCAGAGGGGCCATTCGGCTGGAAAACGGAAATACCGTGATCACGGATAGTAAGAACCACTGGATTATTGAGGTCTCTCCTGAAGGGGAAAAGATGTGGATGTTTCAAACAGAACATGTGGACAGATTTTACATTGCCCATGTCACGAAGGAAGGGACTTTTCTAATCTCCTCCACCACCGGCCATCATCAGGTGATTGAGGTAGACCGAACGGGTAACATTGTATGGCTCTTCCGAAACTATCGAAGGCCAGCCCCGATTTATGCAAGACTGACCAATGGTTTTTTCAAAGAGATCGGACCGGATGGAATACCTGGGCATTGGGTATTGGCCACACAATTATCTGAAGGGGGAGGGAAACTAATCTGGGACACTCATAACAAACCTTCTCCCTGTCCAGGTCTTGAGTTTGACAGGCCAGGTGCTCTCTTCCTTCAGCAGAGCATTGCTGTGAAACCGGGAGAGACTTATCGAGTGGGGGCATCTCTTAAGACGATGGACGTTAAAGGAGTGGCCTGTCTGATGATAGATTTCTTTGATAGCCTAGGAGGAAGTGTTTATCAAGATATTACCAGGATGCCATCAGGTGAATACTTTACCGGAACAAACGACTGGACCCATGATATGTTTGAGGTCAGAGTTCCACATCGAGCCACCTTCGCGGAACTTCGACTTTCCATCAATAATAGTGGGAAAGTCTTCAAAAGAAATGTCATGATGAACCCCGTCTAAAAGACTCAATCTGGCTTTGAAGTTGCCACGAAATAATTAGGGGGGGGAATTTTGGCTTTGAAGGTAATGTGAAATCGTTTTGATATTAAAAGGAGGTGGATGAGATGGGAATTTTCGAGCGAATGGCACAGGAAGGTCATCAGGAAGTTGTATTTTTTTATGATAAATCAACGGGCCTTAAAGCCATTGTGGCCATTCATGATACCACCTTGGGGCCAGCCACTGGGGGCTGTAGAATGTATCCATATCAGACGGAAGAAGAGGCGATCGAAGATGTTATGCGCCTTTCAAAAGCGATGACCTATAAAATCGCAGCAGCCGGTGAGAACTTGGGGGGAGGGAAGTGTATCATCTGGGGCGATCCAAACAGGGATAAGAGCGAATTTCTCTTCAGGGCTTTGGGAAGGTTCATTCATACCTTTGGTGGGCGATTTACCACGGGGACCGATTTAGGAACGGTGAAGGAGGATTTCGTCTGGGCCAGACAGGAAACACCCTATGTATGCGCCTTACCAGAGGAATATGGAGGTTCTGGTGATACCGCTCTCATCACTGCATTTGGTGTTTGGCATGGTCTTAAAGCGGCTGCCAAGTGGCGTTGGGGGAACGATTCTCTTCAAGGCAGGCGTGTGGCGGTTCAGGGGGTAGGTAAGGTTGGCTACTGTTTATTAGAGTATCTCTTTAAGGATGGCGCTCATTGTATCATCAGCGATATCGTATCTCAAAATATAGAAGCAGCCAAAGAGAAATTTCCCGATGTGACTGTAGTGGAACATCAATGGATCTACGATGTGGACTGCCATATCTTTTCTCCCAATGCTGTCGGCACCATCTTGAATGATCAAACCGTACCCCGGCTAAGATGTGAAATTATTGGCGGCGCAGCAAACAATCAATTGGCAGAACAAAAATATGGAGAGATGCTGATGGAACGAGGCATCCTCTATTGCCCGGATTTCATCATCAATAGTGGAGGATTGATTCAAGTGGCTGACGAACTGCAAGGTTTTAATCAGGAACGCGCATTCCGAAAAACTGCGGATATCTATCATCGGCTGTTGGAAATTTTTCGTATCAGCAAAGAACAAAATATCTCCACTCATCAGGCAGCCCTTCTATTAGCGGAGAAAAGAATTCAGGCTATCGAAGCACTGAAACACATTCACCTCCCATAACCACAAAGTAAATGATCCCTTAGAATTAAAAAATGCAAATATACAGAGATGAAATATCCTGATGAAAAGGAGGAAAAAGCATGGCAATGGACAAACAGATCAGTGAAAAACGAAAGAGACAATGTGCGAAACTCGTCGAGATCTCCAAAGATATCGTCAGGCAGGCTTTTGATCGGTTTAAACTGGAGGAGCTGGGGATTACCTGGACCGGTGGAAAGGACAGCGGTTTAACGCTCTGGGTCATTCGCCAAGTCTGTCAGGAGAAAGGTATCCCTCTTCCGAAGACAATGATCATTGGAGAGGGAGATGAATTTGAAGAGATTGAGCAGTTCGTTGATAAGATCAAAAATGAGTGGAATGTCCCCCTTGAGATCTGCAGAAATGAGGATGTCCTCAGGGCTGCGAATTATACATTGAATGCTCCTGTAAAGGTAAAAGATTTGAATGAGCGGAACCGGGCAGAGCTAAAACGCATTGGTTTTGATGAGGAGGAATTTCCATTTGAGGCAGAATCTTATGCGGGCAATCATTTGATGAAAACAGTTGTATTTAACCAGTTTTTAGAACGAAATGGCATTAAGGGTATCTTTCAGGGTCTTCGTTGGGATGAACATCCGGCCCGGTTCAATGACGAATATTTTGAAAATAAGGAGGGAGGTGATTTGGTGCCTGAACATACCCGAATCCGTCCCATCCTCCATTTCACTGAAAAAGACCTATGGGATACCTATGCGGCCTTTAAGATTCCCTATTGCGTGCTTTATGAGCGTGGTTATCGGTCCTTGGGAGCCAAGACGACCAGCTTAATATCTGTTGAAGGTGTCCCAGCCTGGGAACAGGATTTAGAGAATACTGAGGAGCGAGCTGGGAGGCGGCAGGACAAAGAAAAGGCCATGGAGCGGATGAGGAAGTTGGGATATATGTAATCCTTTAACCTACTCATCAAGAGCTAGTAGAACGATTCCAAAATACAATTGCAAACCATAAACGGTAGCAGCAGGCTTTAGCCTGCGAAAATGGCGCAACCTGAAGGTTGCGGCTACAAACGTCATTAATACGTTAATTTGGAATCCATATACTAGTTTCTTCGGGGCGATCCAGTGGGATCGCCCTTCTTTTAGGAGACATCATGTTTAAGAAAGTGAGCCAGATGCTAACCTCCACTGGCTATTTCTTCCACAACCTCAGTCAGGTACAGGCGAGATGGGAATTAGAGACAAGTACCCTTATCCTTTCGCAAAGGAAGAAGACCCTGTTCATAGCCTTATTACCTGTCCTTTGTGCCATGGGGTTGGAGTTGGCATTTGCTGAAACCATTCCATCAAAGATCCCAATCCTCGGTGGATCAAAAGCCTATATCCCTGCCTTTGTAACACCGACCATGTTCTACGGGTCCATCCTCGTTGGTCTTCTTGCCGGCCTGATCACAGGTGTCATTGGAGCCGGTGGTGGATATATTTTAACCCCTGCTCTGATGAGTTTCGGTGTCAAAGGGATCATGGCAGTAGGGACAGACCAATTCCACCTCTTTGCTAAGGCGATTATGGGTACGACTATTCACAGAAAATTGGGGAATGTCAACTTCAAGCTTGCAGTCTGGTTTGTTGTGGGTTCCTTTTTCGGTGTTACCTTGGGTGGAATGATCAACCGTACCGTCTACCAGTTTAATCCTGCCCTCAGTGATGCATTGATTAGCAGTGTATATGTAGTCGTATTGGGCATTCTTGGCTTTTACTCCCTGGCTGACTGGCTCCGATTGAGAAAGAGAGAAGTTGCGGCTATATCGGCTAAGGAGGCTACCACTGGCTTTGCCAAGGAATTGCAAAGCATTCCTTGGAAGCCGCGTGTGCGGTTTGACGAAGATATCATCATAGGCGGCCGGAGCCTCTCTGTTTATCCTGTCATCCTCTGTGGCTTCATCGTCGGGCTGGTCGCGGCCATTATGGGCGTGGGTGGCGGTTTTCTCACTTTTCCGATGTTCGTTTATGGCCTGGGGGTTTCTACCTTCACAACTGTGGGTACGGACATCCTGCAGATTATCTTTACAACCTTCTACTCCTCGATCTTTCAGTATGCCATCTATGGGTTCGTTTTTTACACAGTGGCGATGGGCATGCTCCTTGGCTCGTTGGTGGGCGTTCAGATTGGTGCAATCGTTACCAAGATGGTAACGGGTTCAGTGATCAGAGCCTTTTATGCCCTGACCATTCTGGCCGGGTTTTCAAATCGTGTTTGTGCACTCCTCAGGAAACTCGCTGAAACGGGTTATATCTCGCTACCAAGAGAAATTACTGTGCCAATTGAGATGACGGGTACGGTTGTATTTTTTTTGTTGATAAGTATCTTTGGTGTGTGGATTCTGTTCATCTTCTTTAAGAACCTTAGGACCATCCGCAGCTGCCAAATTTAAACTGCGCTGGTTTATAGACAAAGCTATCTTCAAGAGTAACCGGCAATGATTTTTCAGGTGTTGCCATAATGATAGTGAGAAATAAGAAGAAATTTTTAACTGGTTTGATAGGGCTCCTCTTTTTTTTGATCGCACTCACTTTTTGGATCTTTCCAGTGGGAGATCATAAGCCAGGACTTGAATGGGCTGACGACCTATTCAATCAACTCGCCAAGAACTCTGCTTATTACATACCTCTGGTACCGAAAAAGGCCGAGAAATTTAGAGGAGTAACCGTAGATTTAAGTGTCAATCCAAGATGGCCAGGCGCCGATAAGTTAGTCGCAAAGATTGTGACTACCAATGGAATTTCAGCAAGCGCGATTGGGGACGGAAGAGTAAGAATTGAGGGCGACCTTGAACTCTTGAGCCTCGCCGCTTCGACGGATGCAGCTCTTCTCTTTAAGGGTAAAGAGGAAGTACTCCAGAACAAGTATGGGCTGAGTGGAAAGGAGGTCATCTATTACTGGTGGACAGCCTTCGATGATCTGATCAGGCGATACGTCCAGTTGAATAGGCCTTCTGAGGCCGAATTCACGAAGTTTATGACAACGAGGATCCTTGAGCCTTCTTATAACTTTGCAGGGATAGAGTCGAAAAATATTTCTGAAAATATTGGTATCGTTGCATTCCTTTTAGTGATCTACATTTTCTACACGGTTTGGTACGGGTTCTCAATCATGTATCTCTTTGAAGGATTCGGTATTGGAGCAACGAGAGCAGCAGAGAAAAAGGAGGCTTAGCCATCTTCTAAGATATATCAAGTTAAGAAAGGATTTGGGATATGACAAAGTTAGTGTTACCCCATGGGGGAAAGCTCAAACCATTACTGCTCAAGGGGGGACAGTTGAAGGAGACTATAGAGAAGGCCAAATCTCTTCCCGAGATTCGGATAACCACCCGGGAGAGGGATGACCTGATCATGATGGGAATCGGAGCCTTCAGCCCTCTCGAAGGGTTTATGGGAAAAGCCGATTGGAAGGGAGTATGCGAAGATATGAAGATGGTGGATGGGACCTTCTGGCCCATTCCCATCACCTTATCGGTCTCCAAGGAAATAGCCAAGGGCCTTAAAGAGGGGCAGGAAGTAGTGTTGGTCGACGACGAGAATAAAGAATTAATGGGCAGCATGGTTATTAAGGAAAAATACACCATCGATAAAGTCTATGAATGTAAGGAGGTCTTCAAGACCGATGACATCAAGCACCCAGGGGTGGCAAAGGTGATGGTGCAAGGTGAGGTCAATCTTGCAGGCCCGGTGAAGGTATTCAGTGAGGGCGAATACCCGGGAAAATTCAAAGGCCTCTATGCAACCCCGAAAGAGACCCGTAAACTCTTTGAGGAAAGGGGATGGAAGACCATTGCTGCCTTACAGCTCCGAAATCCCATGCATCGGTCACACGAGTATCTTGCCAAGATTGCCCTGGAAGTCTCTGATGGCCTTTTCATCCATCAACTTATTGGAAAGCTGAAAGAGGGTGACATTCCGGCTGAAATACGGGTCAAATGCGTTGATGCTTTAGTTGAACACTACTTCCCGAAAGAGCGGGTCATACAGAATGGATGTCCACTAGAGATGCGTTATGCTGGTCCAAGGGAGGCACTCCTTCAT
>Ga0315278_10003267_pt1 | contig 14503 bp, 11 predicted proteins | sample YL17G06_0_MG_FD_203880 | JGI IMG/M metagenome (GOLD analysis project Ga0315278, IMG submission 203880) | Sediment microbial communities from Yellowstone Lake, YNP, Wyoming, USA - YL17G06_0 | ecosystem: Environmental > Aquatic > Freshwater > Lake > Sediment | place: USA: Wyoming | collected... | reverse complement strand
CCCGAGGGAAAGGAAGGCATCGCGTCCCTCACGGCCGAACTCCTTCGCAAGGGGGCGGGGAAACGAAGCGCGGCCCAGATCGCCGAGGCGGTGGACGGCGTCGGCGGCACGCTGATCACCGGGAGCTTCCAAGAGGGCTTCTACGTCGCGGGCGAATTCCTGCGCGAGGACACCGACCTGATGGTCGACGTTCTGCGGAGCGTCCTGCGGGATCCGGTCTTCGCCGATTCCGAGTTCACGAAGCTTCGCGATCAGACGGTGGAATCGATCAAGGCCGACAAGGACGATCCCAGGGCCGTCTACCGCGCCTACGGAAGCGCGGCGTTCTACGGGGTCCATCCCTACGGCCGCCCGGCCGGGGGAGACGAGGCCACGGTGGCCTCGCTGACTCGCGAGGACGTCCTTCGCTGCTACCGCGACCAGTTCGGCGGCGACCGGCTCATCCTCGTCGTGGTGGGCGACATTTCCATTTCGGTCATGGAGCGAAAGCTCCGCGCGGCCTTCGGCGACTGGGCGAAGGCCCCCGGCGCGCTCCCGGATCCGCCCGAGCCCGCGCGCGTGAGCGGTCGCCACGTTCTATTGGTGGACAAGCCCGACGCGACGCAGACCTATTTCTGGATCGGCAATCGAGGGATCACGGCTCGCGACGCCGACCGCGACATCCTCGACGTGGCGAACACCGCCTACGGCGGCACGTTCGCCTCGCTTCTCAACACGGCCCTCCGCATCGAGTCGGGTCTCACGTACGGCGCGTCCTGCCGCGTGCAGCAACTGGCCGCGGGAGGTTCGATCGGAATCGCCTCCTACACGAAGAGCGAGAGCACGGAGAAGGCGATCGATCTCGCCCTCAAGACGCTGCGCGACCTCCGCGCCGCGGGACTCGACGCGGCTCGTATCGATCGCGCCCGGAACTACATCAACGGGCAGTTTCCGACCGAATTGGAGACGGCGGGGCAGCTGGCCGGCCGTCTCGCCTCGAACGCGTTCTACGGATTCGGGCGGGAGGAGATCACCGGCTACCCGGCGCGCATCGCCGCCGTCGACAGCGCATCGGTCCGGCGCGTGGTAGCGCGGGTCTATCCCCCCGATTCAGACCTCGTGATCGTGATGGTCGGGAACGCCGCAAAGATACGTGCGATGGCCAAGAAGTACGGCCCCGTGCACGAGATCCCTCTCACGCGCCCGATGATCGAGGCGCTTCGAAGTCTCCGGTCAGGAGCTCCCGGAACCTCGGCACGCTAGTTGCGATATCCAGCGCCGCCCCCCTCGAGAGCGCTGGAGATTCCGGCAACCGTTTGCGGCAGAAGGCCGCGAGTGAAGGAGCGACCGATGAAGCGTGGCACACTGTGGATGACCGGTCTCGGATTTGGCACGGTCCTACTCCTGGCGACGCCTGCCATGGCCCAATCGGGCCAGAACGCGGCGGAAGCCATGCAGAACGAGCGTGAGATCCGGGCCGACAAGGCGCGGCTGGCGGGGGACATCACCGATGTCCGGGCCCTGGAGCGGGAACTGGCGCACCTCGACCGCGCGCACGCCGCGGGAGCGAGACGCGACGAGGATCGAATTCGCCAGCGGATTCACTTCCTGTTGCGGAGGGAGACGGTCGAGGCACGCCGGGATCTCGCCCGTGACAGGCGCGAGGTCGTGAGGAGCGGAGAGGAGCTTCGGGGCGAGCGCCGCGAGGTGGACCGGGACGCGAATCAATTGAATCGGGAGAAGGCTGTTGGAACGCCGAGCACCGTTCAGGACGCGCACCGCGATCTCCGGCTCGATCGGCATGATCTGCGCGACGATCGGCGAGACCTGCGAGACGACGTCCTGGATGCCGGCGCGAACAAGAACCGGGTGGAACGCCAGCGGGCGATCCTTCGCGAATTGCGCGAGATCCAGCCCGACGTCCGCCAGAAGAAGCTCCCGGCGATCGTGCGGGAGCGGGCGCTCTACGACGAGTTCCTGCGAATCGCGAGGGAAGACGCGCGCGCCAGCGGGCGCGAGCTGACCGAGGATCGCGTGGAGCGACGGGAAGACCGGCGGGAACGACACGACGATCGGAGTGAACGGCAGGAAGTTCGCTAGGCTGCCTTCGAAGCTCTCGCTCCCCGCGAGACCCTACGGCGAACCGGCCGGGCCCTCGTCGGGCTCCGGCCGGCTCCGTTTCCTCTCCCGCCCCGCGTCCTTCACGGCGCGCGCCAGGATGAATTCGATCTGTCCGTTCACGCTGCGGAGCTCGTCGCCGGCCCACTTCTCGAGCGCGTCCCAGAGCCGCGGATCGATCCGCAAGAGAAACGCTTTCCGGGGAGCCATGGCGCCGTCTACGCGCGCCGACTACGGCGTCAGCGTACCGGTGTTGAGCACCGGCGTGGCCGCTCGCTCGCCGCAGAGAACCACGAGGAGGTTCGAGACCATCGCCGCGCGCCGGTCGTCGTCCAGCTCGATGACGTTGTTGTTCTTGAGGCGCGCCAGCGCCATTTCCACCATCCCGACGGCGCCGTCCACGATCCGCGTCCGCGCCGCGATGATGGCCGCCGCCTGCTGCCGCTGCAGCATGGCGCCCGCGATCTCGGGCGCGTAGGCGAGGTGGCTGAGCCGGGCCTCGATCACGTCGACGCCCGCTTGTTGGAGTCTCTGCTGCAGTTCCTCACGCAGAGTGGCCGAAACCTTGTCGGTGCTGCCGCGCAGCGAGAGCCCTTCGTGGTCTTCCGCGTCGTAGGGATACTCGCTCGCCAAGTGCCGCACGGCCGTCTCGCTCTGGACCGCGACGAACGCCTCGAAGTCCTCCACGTCGAACGACGCCTGCGCCGAGTCGCGCACGCGCCAGACCACGACCGCCGCGATTTCCACGGGGTTGCCGGCCTTGTCGTTCACCTTGATGGTGTGGCCGTTGAGGCTGCGGACGCGCAGCGAGATCCGCTTCTTCAGATTGAAGGGATTGGTCCACCACCAGCCGGCGTCCCGCACCGTGCCGACGTAGGTGCCGAAGAACAGGAGCACCACGGCCTGGTTCGGCTGCACGGTGAAGAGCCCGCTCAGCGTGAGGATGCCGAGCAGGAGCATCGGCAGCGAGAGGAAGAGAAGGCCGAGCCGCTCGTGCGAGACCGCGCCGATGAAGTAGTTGATCGCGAGAGCGATCAGAATGAGACCGACCACGAGCCCGAGAGGGCCGCTCCACGCGGTGACTTTCCGTTCGTTCGTCATGATGACCGGGACCTCCGTACCTGAGTGGTGGCGCTGCGAGTTATAATATTGAAATGATATCATAATGATAACGTTTGTCAAGGGGAGGGGCGATGGGGATCGAGGCTGGCTATGGCCTAAGCCATTGCCCAACAGCGCGTTCTAGCGAATCAGTTTCTTGTACTTCAGCCGGTGCGGCTGGTCGGCCGCGGCACCGAGCCGCATGTGGCGGTTCGCCTCGTAATCCTGGAAGTTCCCCTCGAACCAGACGATGCTTCCGTCGTCCTCGAACGCGATCATGTGCGTCGCGATCCGGTCGAGGAACCAGCGATCGTGGCTGATCACCACCGCGCAGCCCGCGAACTCCACGATGGCTTCTTCCAGCGCGCGGAGCGTGTCGACGTCGAGGTCGTTCGTCGGTTCGTCGAGAAGGAGGAGATTGCCGCCCGACTTGAGGAGCTTCGCCAGGTGGACGCGATTCCGCTCGCCGCCGGAGAGGTTCTTCACGAACTTCTGCTGGTCGGCCCCCTTGAAGTTGAACGCCGCCACGTAGGATCGGGACGGCACCTCTCGGTCTCCCAGCTCGATGACGTCCTTCCCGTCCGCGATCTCCTCCCAGACCGTGCGGCTTCCGTCCAGCGTGTCGCGCGACTGGTCGACGTAGGCGATCTGAACCGTGTCGCCGACGCGGAGCGTCCCGCCGTCCGGCTTCTCGTAACCCGCGATCATGCGGAAGAGGGTCGTCTTGCCGGCCCCGTTCGGACCGATCACGCCCACGATGCCGCCGGGCGGTAGCGTGAACGTGAGGTTGTCGATGAGGACTCGGTCGTCGTAGCCCTTCACGAGATCCTTCGCCTCCACCACCAGCTGGCCGAGGCGCGGCCCGGCGGGGATCGTGATATCGGTGATGTCCTGGCGTTTCTCGCGGTCCTGGGCGAGGAGAGTTTCGTACGCGGTCACGCGGGCCTTGCTCTTCGCCTGGCGTGCGCGGGGCGACATGCGAACCCACTCGAGCTCGCGCTGCAGCGTGCGCTGCCTCGCCGACTCCTGCTTCTCCTCGAGGGCGAGGCGCGCCTCCTTCTGCTCCAGCCACGACGTGTAGTTTCCTTCCCACGGGATGCCGCGGCCGCGGTCGAGCTCCAGGATCCAGCCCGCGACGTTGTCGAGGAAGTAGCGGTCGTGCGTCACCGCCACGACCGTCCCCTCGTATTCGTGGAGGAATCGTTCCAGCCACGCCACCGACTCGGCGTCGAGGTGGTTCGTCGGCTCGTCCAGGAGAAGCATGTCGGGGTGAGACAGGAGGAGCCGGCAGAGCGCGATGCGGCGCCGCTCGCCTCCCGAGAGCTTCGTGACGTCGGCATCGCCGTTCGGGACGCGCAGGGCGTCCATCGCGATCTCCACGGTCCGGTCGAGCTCCCAGGCGTTCTTCGCCTCGATCTCGGCCATCACCTTCCCCTGCTCCTCCATCACCGCTTCCATCTCGTCGGCGCCGAGCGGCTCGCCCAATTTCAGATTCAGCTCGTTGAACCGGTCGAGGAGCGCCTTCGTCTCCGCCACGCCCTCCATGACGTTCCCGAGGACGTCCTTCTTGGGGTCGAGCTGGGGCTCCTGAGGAAGGAAGCCGATCTTGAGCCCCTTCATCGGCCGTGCCTCGCCCGAGGTCGGCTCGTCGAGGCCCGCCATGATGCGGAGGAGCGTGCTCTTGCCGGCGCCGTTCAATCCGAGGACTCCGATCTTGGCGCCCGGATAGAACGAGAGTGAGATGTCCTTGAGGACTTCCTTGTTGGGCGGGTGGACCTTGGAAACCCGGTACATCGTGTAGACGAACTGAGGAGCCATATCTTGGAAGACCTCGACCTGTAGGAAGTTGGGAGCGCGTCGGTTGGCGCGATGGATGCGGCGTGCCGCGGTTCGACACGGAGTATATACTCATCCGGAGTGGCGAGCCAGGGGTCGCTCGGAGTCGATTGCCGGCCCGATTCCCCCGGTTCGCCCGAACCCGCACCAGGAGGGGAGTATGACGGGAACGAAGATCACGATCCGAAACAACGGGTCGATTCGCGTGGAGGGCGAGTTCACGCTCCACGATCAAGAGGGCCGAGCGTTCGATCTCGGCGGCCGCACGCAGATCTCGCTTTGCCGCTGTGGTCATTCCAAGAACAAGCCGTTCTGCGACAGTGCCCACAAGGAGTGCGCGTTCGAGTCGTCCGTGGAAGCGCGCGCCCTCCCGCCACCCGTCCCGAAGCCGGTCTGACGGCCATGGCGACGCGTCCGACCACCGGCGCGCTCGAGATTCGCCCCTTTCGCGCCGAGGACCTCACGGGGCTATTGCGCGGCGGAACGCCGCCGTGCGTCTCGATCTACCTGACCACGCATCGCAAGCATCCGGAGTGGACGCATGACCCGGTCCGCTTCCGCGGGCTCGTCTCCGAAGCCGAAGCGATTCTGGCGAAACAGGGCCAGCGGGAGGCCAAGGAGGCCGTGGAGCCGCTCCGCGCGCTTCTCGACCAGCCGTTTTGGGAATTCTCGCTCGAGGGATTCGCGGTATTTCTCTCGGGCGGTTCCGTCACGGCGTATCGCCTCCCGATGCCCGTGCCTGAATGCGTCGTCGTGGCGGACACGTTTCACACGAAGCCTCTCCTCCGGTTCCTTCGCACCAACTGGCGATATTTCGTGCTGTCGGTCAGCCAGAACGGGGTGTCGCTCTACGAGGGCTCGTCGTTCGGTGCGGGAGAGGTGGAGCTGCGCGGCGTTCCCGCCAGCCTGCAGGACGCCCTCGGCTTGCCGGTGCACGATCGCATCGTCACCGCGCACGGCCACAGCGGTGGCCATGTCTTCCACGGACGCGGGCCTGGACGCGAGGAGACGAAGGAGGAGCTCCTCAAGTTCTTCCGCACCATCGATCGCGGGTTGCGCGACCTCCTTCGCGACGAGCATGCGCCGCTTCTTCTCGCGTCGGTCGGTTATTACCACCCGCTCTACCGGGAAGCGAATACCTACCCACACCTGCTCGCGGCCGGCATCGACGGGAACTTCGAGCGTTCGAACGGGGAGCAGATTCACGCCGCGGCATGGCCGATCGTGGAGCGCCACTTCGCCGAGGAGACGGAGCGATGGGTGGAGCGCTATCGCGAGTCGGTGGGGCCCGGGCTGGGTTCGGATCGCCTCGAGGAAGTCGCGGCGGCCGCCGTCCGGGGCCGCGTGCGCTGCGTCTTCGCCGCCGAGGGAACGACGGTGTGGGGAGTGCTCGACCGCGAGACCGGCGGCATCACGATCCATCCCCGCCAGTTGAACGAGCGGGACGGGGACCTGATCGACGACGTCTGCGAGGAGGCCTACCGGCGCGGAGCGGAGGTTTTCGTGCTGCCGCCGGACCGGATGCCGACGGACCAGCCGATCGCCGCGATCTACCGCTTCTAGACTCCGCTCGCCATGAGGAGGGCGAGCACGCCGAACGCGACGAGGATCGCTCCGGAGACCCGATTCACCCACAGAAGGCCTCTGGCGTCGAATCGTCCCCTCAGAAGCGAGACGGTCGCGGAGAGCGTGAACCACCACGCCGCCGATCCCGCGAAGACTCCCGTGACGAGCGAGAGGGCGGATGCCGGGCCCTTCGCGATGCTTCCGAGCCCCATGCCGGCGAAGACGGCGGCGAAGGAGAGAATGGTCATCGGGTTCGTGACCGTGAGGAGAAAAGTCGAGCCCCAGGAGCCCCAGAGCGATCGAGCCACCGGCGATTCCCCGGTGCTCCTCGCGCTCGCCGCGGCCCCGGCCACCGGCGGACGGGAGCGAAGCGTGCGCCACCCGAGCCAGAGGAGAAACACGCCCCCGCCCCAGGCGAGCCAAATCTTCCCACGAAGGAGCGACTCCGAGACGAGCGTGAGGCCGAAGGCGGCGACGCAGCCGTAGAGCGCGTCGGCGGTGGCCGCTCCGAGTCCCGAGACGAATCCGGCCGCCCGACTCTCCGTGAGAGTGCGTCGGATGCAGAGAATTCCGATCGGGCCGACCGGCGCCGCGATGGAGAAGCCGAGAACGAGCCCTCGGACCATCATTGAAGTGTCCATCGCGGGAGGATACCGGGCCGATCGATCGCGCCGCCACTCCCGCCTCGGTCGACCCACTCCCTAGCCGCGGGGAGCCCCGGGGAGTATCCTCGTTCGTTCGAGCGTCTCCCGGCCTCGCCCTCCCCAGGCGAGCGGCCGGGCAGCCATAACCGGAGGTAACCCACTTGCACGTCGCCCAGCCCGAGTCAGCCATCCGGACACGTACACTATATCCCGCGCGCAACCCCAGCGGCCGCGCGCTCACCGCGGAAGATCTCTGGAAAGCGCACCGCGTCGGCGCGCCAACCCCGGCCCCGGACGGCTCGTTCGTGATCGTCCCGGTGACGGCCTACGACATCGAGCAGAACAAGGGGAGAAGCCGGCTCTGGCTCGTTCCGGCGGACGGTTCGGCGCCCCGCGCGCTCACCTCCGGGGATGTCTCCGCGTCGGAGCCTCGCCTCTCGCCCGAGGGCACGCGCGTCCTCTTCACGCGGGCGGCCGGCGAGGAGAAGTCACAGGTGATGCTTCTCCGTCTCGACGGCGGCGAGGCCGAGCGCCTGACGGAGCTTCCGCTCGGGGCCTCCGATCCGCAATGGTTCGCCGACGGAAGGAGGATCGCGTTCGTGGCGATGCTCTTGGCCGACGCGCCGACGCCGGCGGGAACGAAGGAACTCCTCGATAGGCGGTCGAAGGATCCGGTGAAGGCGCACGTCACCGAGGACCGCCTCTACCGCTACTGGGACCGCTGGCTCACGGCGGGGGAACGCCCGCATCTCTTCGTCCTCGATCTGGAGACGCGCGCGCTCACCGACCTCACCCCCGCGGGCACGGGGTGGTTCGAGCTGATGGACCCGGCTGGGCAATACGACATCGCGCCCGACGGCCGCGAGATCACGTTCGTCGCGAATTCGAGCGAGCCACCGCATCACTTGCTCCGGTGGGCGCTCTACACCGTTCCGTCGGACGGAAAGGGCACGATCCGCTGCCTAACCCCGGCGGGGACGCCTCCCGATTCGGCCGACGCCTGCCGCCCGCGGTACAGCCCGGATGGCGCGTCGATTCTCTACGGTATCCAGCGCGACCCATATTTCTACGCCGACAAGGTGCGGCTCGTTCGCTACGACCGCGCCGCGGGTTCCCACACCGTGCTGACCGAAGCGTGGGACCGTTCGCCGGCGGGATGGGACTACGCGCCCGACGGCACGCTCGCGCTCGACGTGGAGGATCTCGGATCGCCCCGTCTCTTCGTCCACGCGAAGGGGGACGCCGCGCCGCGCCGAATCACCGGCGAGGGCTCGGTCACGAATCTGACGGTGGGGAAAGACGGGCGGCTCTACTTCACGCACCAGACGGCCTCCACACCACCCGAGGTGGCCAGCTGCCGCGCGGACGGCTCCGACTTCCGGTATCTCACCCGTTTCAACGAATCGCTGTTCCGAGAGATCGCCCTGGGCGAGGTGCGCGAGATCGTCTACCCGGGCGCCGGGGGCGACCCCGTGCAGATGCTCGTCGTTCTTCCTCCCGGGTACGACGCGTCTAGGCGCTACCCGCTGGTCCACGTCATCCATGGCGGGCCGCATGCCGCGAGCGCGGACGGCTTCCACTTCCGCTGGAACCTCCAGGGTTTCGCGGCGCCAGGCTACGTCGTGGCGGCCGTGAACTTCCACGGTTCGACCTCGTGGGGTCAGGCGTTCGCCGCCTCCATTCTCGGCGAGCAGGGGGACAAGCCGTTGCTCGACATCGAGCGCGCCTCCGATTACCTGATCGAGGCGGGGCTGGTCGACGGGTCGCGGATGGCGGTGACCGGCGGCTCCTACGGCGGCTACATGGTCTGCTGGATCGCCTCCCAGACGAGCCGCTATCGCTGCGCCGTGAACCACGCCGGTGTATTCGATCTTCTGGCGGAGTACGCGAGCGACGTCACGCAGGGGCGGCACAAGGCGTACGGCGGGGAGCCGTGGGACAAGATCGAGGCGATCGACCGGAACAATCCCGCCCGCTTCGCGAAGGGATTCACGACCCCGATGCTCGTCATCCACGGCGAGCGCGACTATCGCGTGCCGCACACGCAGGCGCTGGCCGTCTACAACATCTACAAGGCGAAGGGGGCGGAGGCTCGACTCCTCTTTTTCCCCGACGAGAACCACTGGGTGCTGAAGCCGCAGAATTCGCTGCTCTGGAATAGGGAAGTTCGGCAGTGGCTGGAGCGACACCTCGTCGCCTCCGGCCCTACCAAGGAGGCACAACGATGAACCAACTCGTCTCGAAACGTGCGTTTCGCACCGCTTCGCTCGCATTCGTCGCTCTCGTCGTTTTCGCGTCGATGGTGTCGCTCTCCGGCTGCGGCAACATGAAGGCCGAAGCCGAAAAGGAGAAGACCGAAGTCGTCGCCGCGGGCACCACGATCGTTGCCGCGCTCCAGTCCACCATCACCACCGGTTCGGCCAAGGTGGGCGACCCCGTCGTGCTCCGCACGACCCAGGCCGTTCGCGTGAACGAGATGGAAATCGTCCCGGCCGGCGCCACCATCCGCGGCGAGGTGACGCACTCCAAGGGAGCCGGCCGCGTCGCCGGCGGCGCCCAGCTGACGCTTCGCTTCACGACGCTCGAGACGCAGGACGGCAAGAGCTACCCGATCGACTGCGAGCCATTCCGGGTCGAGGGGAAAGGGGACGCCAAGGAGAGCGCGCTCGAGGTCGCCGGAGGCGCGGTCGCGGGTGCGATCCTGGGCGGCGCGGTCGGAGGGAAGGACGACATCGCGAAGGGCGCCGCGGTCGGAGCCGTCATCGGCACCGGCGTGGCCGTCGCCACGAAGGGCGATCAGATCGTCCTTCCCGCGGGACAGAAGATGAAAGTGACGCTGACCAGCGGTGTCACCGTCACGCTTCCCAAGCCGGCCGCGGCGTCGTAACAACAGGAGACTCGTAACCCGCCCATGCGTTGGTCCTGGCGCATCGCCACCGTCGCGGGGATCCCGGTCCGGATCCACGTGACGTTCGGCTTTCTTCTCGTCTTCATCTTCGTCATGCATCTCGCGGGCGGGCGGGACGTGGTGAAGGCTCTCGAAGGCGTGGGGCTCATCCTCGCTGTCTTTGGATGCGTGGTCCTCCACGAGTTCGGCCACGCGCTGACCGCGAAGCGCTACGGCGTGCGAACCCGCGACATCACGATCCTCCCGATCGGGGGCGTGGCTCGGCTCGAGCGGATTCCCGAGAAGCCCCTCCAGGAGATCGTCGTCGCGCTCGCGGGGCCTGCCGTGAACCTTGCCATCGCCTGCCTGCTTCTCATCCCCTTCGCGGCGGCGGTCGGGAATCTGACCGACCCGAACAAGGCGGCGGAGGCTCTCCAGGGCAACTTCCTCGCCGAGCTCTTCGCGATCAACGTCTTCCTCGCGCTCTTCAATCTCGTGCCGGCCTTCCCGATGGACGGGGGGCGCGTGCTGCGCGCCCTCCTCGCCACTCGCCTCGACTACGTCCGCGCGACGCGGATCGCGGCCACCGTGGGCCAGGGGATCGCGTTCCTCTTCGGGCTCGTGGGGCTCTTCGGGAATCCGATGCTCCTCTTCGTCGCCCTCTTCGTCTTCATCGGCGCAGGACAGGAAGCGGCCGCGGTCCAGATGCGCTCGGCGTTCGACGGGGTCCCCGTCGCGCGCGCGATGCTGCGGGAATTCCACGTCCTTCGGCGGAGCGCCCCGCTCTCGCAGGCGGTCGAGCTCCTCCTGGCCGGTAGCCAGCAGGACTTCCCGGTCATCGAGGACGAGCCGGGGCAGGCGGCGGTCGGCATGCTCACGCGCGCGGATCTCCTGACGGCCCTCGCAGGCGGGGACACGAGCCGGCCGGTGCGGGACGTCCTCAAGAGTAGCTGCGGAATCGCGCACCCGCTCGAGCTCCTCGAGCCGGTCTTTCGCCGCATGTCGGAGAGCGGCTGTTCCTCGATTCCGGTTGTGGACGACGGAGGGCGTGTCGTGGGGCTCTTGACGCTCGAGAACGTGGGAGAGATGGCCGCGATCCACGCGGCGCTAGGCCGCCGCGCGGCGAGCTGAAGCGACACCGCGCGCGGGCTTCCGCGCGTCGGCGCCCGCAAAACTACATCCGGGTCAATTCCTCCGCGAAGGGATCGGCTCCGACCATGGGCGAGAGATCGCTCCCCCACGGCAGCTGGATCCAGAACATCGCCCCGCCATCCTCCGCCGTTCCCGCGCCGACCGACCCGCCGTGAAGCTCCACGAAGCGCTTCGCGAGGTGGAGCCCGAAGCCCGAGCCGTTCCGCGCCCGCTTCAGATCGCCGCGGGAGGCCGACTCGATCTCGTAGATCTCGGACGCTTCCGCGGCATCGAAGGCCGGCCCCCGGTCGCGGATCTCGATCCTCACGTCGCCGTCCCCGAGCCGGGTCGCCACGAGAACGCGGCTCTTCTCGGGCGAGAAGCGGACTGCGTTTCGCAGGAGGTGGGCGATCGACTGCCGGAGTTTCGCCGTGTCGAGATGCTGGGTCGGAATCGCCTCGTCCAGAGTCGTCTCGATCGCGACCTGCTTGGCCGCCGCCGCCGGCCGGACCGACTCGACGGCCTCCTTCACCACGTCGTTCACGCCGGAGACATGGAGCTCGAGCATGTAACGGCCGAGATCGAGGCGGACGAGGTCGAGGATGTCGTCGACGATTCCCATCAGCCGCTGGGCCTCGCCGCGAACGCGGCCGGTGAATTCGGTGCGCATGGCCGGCGTCATGCGTCGGTCGTTCTGGTCGAGCACCTCGGAGTAGGCGACGATGGACGTGAGGGGCGACTTGAGCTCCTGGCCCGCCGCGGTGAGGAAGGTGTCCTGGAACGCACCCGCCGCGCCGATCGTTTCCACCGCGGGCGCGGCCACGACCGCGTCCACGTTCTGGCGGAGCGTGGTCGCCGCGAGGGTTCGCTCGATTACGGGGCCCAAGTTGTTGGCGAAGAGCTGGGCCACGTCGCGGTGGTCGGTCGTGAACGGCTCGGAATTGCTGCTCCGGGAGATCATGAGGACCCCGACGCACCGCTTCTCCGCCTGGATCGGCAGGACGAGGAGCGAACCCGCGTTCGGCCGGGCCGCGATGAAGTCGGCGAAGGGCGTCCCCTTTTCACCGGCCACGATGCGGATCGGCTGCCGACTCTTCGCGCACGAACCGACCGGGCCCTCCCCGTACGGCACCTCGAGCTCCGGAGGGCGCGGCGTCAGGCCGAACGACGAGGCCGAATGAAGGCTCTTCGTCGCGATCGAGAGGAGGAAGATGTCGACGTCGTGCGCGTGGAGCGTGCTGGCCACGCGACGGACCGCGATCTCGAGAATGGTCTGGAGCGGCAAATCCATGTGAAGGCTGCTGCCGAGCTGGAAGAGTGAAGTCAATTCCGCGAAGCGGCTCTTCGACTGTTCCAGGTCCACCTGATCCTGGACCATGCGGCGGCGCATCGCGTTGATCTGCGACTGCTGGTAGACGAGGTTCAGCGAGAAGAGCGCTGCGAGGCCCAGTAGGCCGACCACGAGGCTGAAGCCGCCGTCGGCCGGGAGGAGCCCTTGCAGGACGCCGGCGCGCACCATCGAAAGGAGGAGGAGCGGGATCGTGACGCTGAAGCCGAGGATCATCAGGATCGAGAGCCCGATGAGCCACCACGTCTTCGATTCGATCCTGGTTTGAAGCTGATCGGACGACTTGGGTTGCACGCCGATTCTCCTCGCCTGAAATCCCGTTTCGCCGGTCATGAAGAGGCTCCTTGGGTATCGGCACTCGCGGCCCCCTCCTGTAGCCGCCGGCAGGTTCTCTTCGCTACCCTCTTTCCCTTTGGGGTAAAAGCGGTTAGAGTATCCAACCCATGAGCGTTCTGAGGAGCCATCTCAAGACCTCGAGCGACGAGTTCCGCCGGAACAAGGCGCACCACGAGGGGCTGGCCGCGGAGCTTCGCCGCCGGCTCGACGCCGTTCGCGCGGGTGGCTCGGAGCAGGCCGTCGCGCTCCACCGGAGCCGCGGCAAAATGCTGCCGCGCGAGCGGATCGAACGCCTCCTCGATCCCGACACGCCCTTCCTCGAATTCTCCGCGCTCGCCGCCGGCGGCCTCTACAACGACGAGGTCCCGTCGGGCGGCATCGTCACGGGCATCGGCCGCGTCATGGGCCGCGAGTGCGTCCTGGTCGCCAACGACGCGACCGTGAAGGGCGGCACGTACTACCCGACGACCATCAAGAAGCACATCCGGGCGCAGGAGATCGCGCTCGAGAATCGAATGCCCGCCATCTACCTGGTGGATTCGGGGGGCGTCTTCCTGCCGCTGCAGGCCGAGGTCTTTCCCGACAAGGAGCACTTCGGCCGGATCTTCTACAACCAGGCGGTGATGTCGGCCGCGGGAATCCCGCAAGTCGCCGCGGTCCTCGGCATGTGCACCGCCGGGGGCGCGTACGTCCCCGCGATGTCCGACGAGAACGTCATCGTGCGCGGCACCGGGACGATCTACCTTGCGGGTCCGCCGCTGGTGAAAGCGGCGACCGGCGAGGAGGTTTCGCCCGAGGAATTGGGCGGCGCCGAAGTCCATTCGCGCGTGAGCGGCGTCACCGACCACATGGCGGCGACCGAGGACGAGGCGCTGGCGATCGTCCGCGACATCGTCGAGCGGCTGGGGACCGTGAAGCGCGTGACCCTCGACCTCGCCGAGCCCGAGGAGCCGCTCTATCCCGCCGAGGAGATCTACGGGATCCTTCCCACCGACACCAAGCAGCCCTACGACGTCCGCGAGCTGATCGCGCGACTCGTCGACGGGAGCCGCTTCCACGAGTTCAAGTCCGAGTACGGCATGACGCTCGTCTGCGGCTTCGCGCGCTGGATGGGCTATCCGGTCGGCATCGTCGCGAACAACGGCGTCCTCTTCAGCGAGAGCGCACTGAAGGGCGCGCACTTCGTCCAGCTCTGCTCCCAGCGCCAGATCCCGCTCCTCTTCCTCCAGAACATCACCGGCTTCATGGTGGGGAAGCGCTACGAGTCGGGCGGCATCGCGAAGGACGGCGCGAAGATGGTACAGGCCGTCGCGACGGCCGGCGTTCCGCGCCTCACCGTCATGATCGGCGCGTCGCACGGCGCGGGGAACTACGCCATGTGCGGACGCGGCTACCTGCCCCGCTTCCTCTTCACCTGGCCCAACGCGCGAATCTCGGTGATGGGCGCGGAGCAGGCGGCCTCGGTCCTGGTGCAGGTGAAGCGGGACCAGCTGGCGCGCGAGGGGAAGACGCTCACGCACGATGAAGCCGAGGCGATCGCGAAGCCCGTCCTCGAGA
>Ga0315278_10003266_pt1 | contig 14504 bp, 11 predicted proteins | sample YL17G06_0_MG_FD_203880 | JGI IMG/M metagenome (GOLD analysis project Ga0315278, IMG submission 203880) | Sediment microbial communities from Yellowstone Lake, YNP, Wyoming, USA - YL17G06_0 | ecosystem: Environmental > Aquatic > Freshwater > Lake > Sediment | place: USA: Wyoming | collected... | reverse complement strand
GGGGTGTCGTGCTGTGAGCTGCGGCGGGCATTGAGGAGGTGGCCTCTTTCGTTCGACTGAGTATTCGGTATGGTACAATCCCATCCCTGTACGAGCGGCTGGGCGAGTGGCGGAATTGGCAGACGCGCTAGGTTCAGGGTCTAGTGCACTTACGTGCGTGCGGGTTCAAGTCCCGCCTCGCCCACCAGCCTCACACTGAACAGGAGCTCGCGGAGTGGATTCTCTTGAGGCCGGTACCACGGGTAGTGCTCCGCTCAACGCCCCGAGCTCGTCCCCTCCACCCCCTCGGCGCCGTCGCCCCGACCGCAAGCGCACGCGCCTGCAGCGTATCGCCATCCTCGCGGCGATCCTCTTCGTGCTCGTGTTCGTCTTGGCCTGGGGGGCGCGAAGCTGCCAGCAGAGTCACAAAGTCGACTCCTACCGCACCTACCTCGGGGCGGTGACCACGGCGGTCGACGACTCGGCCGCACTGGGCAAGCAGCTCGACAAGATCGTCGGCAATCCCACCAAGTACTCGCGCAAAGAGTTCATCGCCAAGCTCGACGAGCTGAGCGTCAAACAGAACGAGATCGCCGCGCGCGCCGAGGGTCTCCAGCCACCCGGCACCTTGGCGACCGAGCAAGCGGTCTTCGCCGAGGGCATGAAGGTCCGCGCCGAGGGCTACAAGCTGCTGCAGGCCACCCTGCTGGCGAGTCTCGACGTCGAGACGGTCAGCCCCGGCAAGGTCGTCGCCCTCGGCGGCTACTTCTCCGGGCCGGATGCGTACTACATGAGTCGCTTCTACGGGCAGACGCGGACGGTGATGAGCGACCAGGGCGTGTCTGACGTGCCGGTCCCCACCGCCACCTACTACCTCACGGCTAATACGTTCGACACAGCCGGCATCGAAGCGATGCTCAGCAGCGTCGGCAAGTCGGCCAAGCTCGTCGGCCGCCACGGGGTGGCGCTGCTGAGCTTGACCGCCCAGCCGGCGGACATCGAACTGCGCCAGACCGGGAGGAACGCCGCGATCCCGGTCACGGCGGACCTCGGGTTCGCGGTCATGGTGCAGAACCAGGGCGACGGCGCCGAGCAGAACGTCTCCGTCAAGGGCGAGATCAAGCTCCCTGGAGGGGCGGTCCTCACGCAGACCGGGACCATCAGCACCATCGCCGCCGGCAAGACCGAGAGCGTCGTCCTCAAGGGCTTCGACATCCCGGCTGAGGCGTTCGGCCGCGTCTCGACCCTCAAGATCACGGTCGGCCCGGTGCCCGGCGAACGTGTGACGACCAACAACAACGGATCCTACAAGATCCTGCTCAAGCTCCAGTAGCGGCGCATGCAGACGGCGCGCGATATCGCCCCTTACGCGGCGCTGGCCGCCGGGGCTTTGGCTCTCCTCCTTGTGGTGCTCGTGATCGCCCTCTGGAGGAGTGTCCGGCGTCTGCGCCGCGCCCAGACAGTCGTCCTCGGACATCACGAGCAACGCGACATCGTGGCGCACATGGAGAGCCTCGACTCGCAGGTGCGCAACATGCGCGAAGCGGTCGAGATCCTCACCGGGGAACTGGAGGGGCACAGGGCGCGGCTCAACGACACGATCACCAATCGCGCCGTCGTGCGCTACGACGCCTTTCGCGACGCCGGTGGCGAGCAGAGCGCCTCCCTGGCGCTCCTCGACGACCATCGCTCCGGCATCGTGCTCAGCACCATCGCGGCGCGCGATTTCGCGCGCGTGTACGTCAAGTACCTGCGCGACGGGATCCCCGACCGCGACCTTTCACCGGAGGAGCAGCAGGCGGTCGCCGAGGCTGTGCCCCGGCCTCTGCCCGAGAGCAGCGGCGCGCGACTCACCGCGGGTCCGCGTCCTCCCTCCGGCCGCGACGTTCCAGCCGTGACGCCGGCCCCCACATCAGACGCCCCTCCGGGGCCCGGCGAGCAGCCCGTCGGCGACGAGGCGCCCCGGGCCCCCGCGGCGGACACCAGCCCGAGACCCGCCTTCGAACGCCTCGCCGACGATTTCGACTGGGAGACCGGCGACGACCGCCGAGGCACCTGATACGCTAGCGAGGTAGCCGCGCACCCACACGGAGGGCTGGAGACGCTGTGACGACAGCACTGAGCAGAGTGGCCTTCCTGGGCCCCGAGGGGACGTTCACCGAGGAAGCCCTTCTCGCGAATCCACCCGGAGAGGGGCTCCACCCCTTCCCGCATCCGTCCATCCGCGAGGTGATGCTCGCCGTGCGCAACGACGACGCGGTGCTCGGGATCGTGCCCATCGAGAACTCGCTCGAGGGCTCGGTGGCGATCACGCTCGATCTGCTGGCCTTCGACTTCGACGACCTGTTCGTCGTGCGCGAGACGGTCCACCCCATCCGCCACCAGCTCATCACACGCACGCCGCTTGAACTGGACCGCATCACCAAGGTCATCAGTCATCCGCATGCCTACGGCCAATGCCGCCAGTTCCTCGACACGCATCTGCCCAAGGTGGAGCATGAGGCGGCCAACTCGACGGCCGACGCCGTGCGCATCGTGAGCCGGGTCGACCGTCCCTGGGCGGCGATCGGCACCAGTCTGGCGGCGGCGATGTACGAGTGCATCGTGCTTCGCGACGACATCGAGGACTCCGTCGAGAACGAGACACGCTTCGTGTATCTCAGCAAGGCGCCAGCCCCGCAAGACCTCGAGGCGCGCTACAAGACGAGCCTCGTCTGCACGATCGGCGCCGACCAGCCGGGCAGCCTGCTGCTCATCCTCTCGGAGTTCGCCCATCGCTACGTGAACCTGACAAGGGTCGAGTCACGACCATCGCGAGAGGGCCTCGGGAAGTACATGTTCTTCATCGACATCGAAGGCCGGCTCTCCGACCCCGCCGTCGAACAGGCGCTCAAGTGTCTGGCCTGCAAGCTGCCATGGGTCAAGGTGTTCGGCTCGTTCCCGACATAGCAGCTTCACCGTCACGGGAGGCCACCATGGAACGTGCGCTGTGTGAGATCCGGACCGTGCGGGACACCGACCGTAGCATGCTCCTGCTGCTCGCCGAGGAGACACTGCACCCCCTCGCGGCGGCGGCCGGGCATCCGGAGCGCTACCACACCGCGGAGTTTCTGGAGCTGCTCGACCGCGCCGACGTCTTCGTCGGCGAGGTCGACGGTGAGATCGCGGGGTATGTCGTCGTCGAGAGTGAGGACGACGGCCTCGCCCTCCGCTGTCTCTGCATCAACCCTGGCTTCGAAGACCGCGGAGTGGCCGACCAGCTGGTCGACTGGGCCGAGGGTCTGGCCGTGAACTGGAGGCTCGAGCGGCTGGTCGCCCACATTCCCGCCGTTGACGAACAGAGTCTGCGGCTGTACCGCGGGCACGGCTTCCTGGCCACGCCCGACCCCGGGCGACCGGACCTGCTCAACGTCGCCAAGCGTTTCCCCGCGGTCGAGTCCTGAGCGGCGCCGTGGTCTGACCCCGCGCGGGCAGCTCAGTGGTAGACGTACAGACGCTCTCCGATCGCCGTTCGGTCATACACCCAGTCGGCGGCCCACATGGGCTCGCGGATACAGCCATGGCTCGCCGGGTACGGCGGCACCGGGACATAGCCGTGGATGGCGAAGTTCCCGATGAACCCCATGGTGCGGAACAGGATGCCGCCGAAGCCTGATGTCGTGTAGGAATGCTTCTGCTGGATCCGGAAGCTGCCCTCAGGGGTGTTGCCCGTCGCGCCGGTCGAGACTGCGATGAGTCCGCGCAGCTTGCCGCCCCGCACCATCATGAGGATCTGCCGGCCCTTGTCCACCTCCAGGTGGTCGAAGGGACCCGCGTGGCGCGGCCGAAGGGTCTTGGCGACATCCAGCTTGCGCCAGTCGTCGCCGTCGACGACGTACGTGCGGGGTAGGCGATAGGCCTTCTGGAAGGCCACGATGGCGTCACCGCAATCCCGGTTCAGCTTCGTGCCGACGTACGGCACGCGGATCTTGAGGCGCTGGAGCGCGTTGAGCAGACCACGGACAGGCGCGCCAGAGGACCCCACCGAGAGTGTCACGCCGCGCGCGCGCAGCTCCTTCGCGGCGGTCCACGCGCCGAGGTCGTCGCGCGCCGGGGACGATGACTTCACGGCGAACAGGCCCACGCCGGGCAGCGGCAGCGCGAAGACGGCCTCGCCGTCGCGCACGGTCTTCTTGAGGGTCGCCACGAGCGCGCCGTTGTGCATGACCGTGGTCGTGATGACGCCGGAGTAGCCGGCCGGCGCGACCTTGACGACGTAGCGCACATCCAGAAACGGGACGGCCGCGCCGCTGCTGATGGTGACCTTCGGCCGGACGATCAGCGACTGCGCCGGACTGGCCGTGCCGTCGGCGACCAGGCGAGCGACCACGTCGCCGCCGCGTGAAGGGCTGATCGCTACCGTGTACGAGCCGTCCGCAGCCGTGACGGCGCTCGCCACGTCCGTCCCCCCGAGCGAGATGGCGATGTTCTGACCTTCAGAGGCCGGCGAGACCACGCCCGAGACCGTGACGCCGGCGCCGTAGACGACCGTCGTCTGGGAGAGACTGCAGGTGATGGTGACGACAGGCGCCGGCTCCTCGGCCGCCGAGGAGGCGGCCGCTGCGGCCGGCAGCAGCAGCACCACCAGAGCCAGGAGCGCGGCGCCGACGGCGATACGGCCTTGCCGCAGCCGCGGGCCCCTCTTCGCTTTGATCTGATCCATCCCCCGGCTCCTTCCCCGCAGAGAGCGCACGACAGGCCGCGACACTAGCACGCGACTGACGCGCAGGTCGAGCAGTACGGTACGATGTGCTGGCCAGCCACGACTGCGGAGGACGCGCGATGCTCGACGTGAAGATGGTGCGCTCAAACCCGGACGAGGTGCGCAGGGCGCTCGTGCGGCGCGGTGCGTCCACGTCGTCCCTCGACGAGTTCCTCACCGCGGAGAAGGAGCGTCGCAGGCTGCTGACCGACGTCGAGATCATGCGCGCCGAACGCAAGAGCGCCAGCGATGCCATCGCGACCGTCAAGAAGGGTGGCGGTGACGCCGCGCCGGCGATCGCCGCGATGCGCGCTTTGGGCGACACGATCAAGCAGCGCGAGACGGAGCTCGCGGAGATCGACGAGCGCCTGCGGACGATGCTGCTCGAGATCCCCAACCTCGTCCTCGACGATGTCCCCCCCGGCGGCGCCGATGACGCGGTCGTGGTGCGCCTTGTCGGCGAGCCAAGGCAGTTCGACTTCCCGGCCAAAGACCATCTCGACCTCGGCCTGGCGCTCGACATCATCGACATGGAGCGCGGCGCCAAGGTGAGCGGGTCGCGTTTCGCCTACCTGAAGGGCGATCTGGTGCTCCTGCAGTTCGCCCTTGTCAGCTACGCCCTCGACATCATCTGCGGCCAGGGTTTCCGGCCGGTCGTGCCGCCCGTCCTCGTGCGCGAGGAGGCGATGTACGGCACGGGCTTCTTTCCCACCGACAGGGCGCAGGTCTACGAGACCGTCGACGGCGACTGCCTGGTGGGCACCAGCGAGGTACCGCTGGCGGCGATGCACATGGACGAATACCTCGAGCCCGCCACTCTCCCTCTGCGCTACGCCGGCTACTCCACCTGCTTCCGCCGTGAGGCAGGCGCCGCCGGCCGCGACACGCGCGGCATCATGCGCGTCCATCAATTCGACAAGGTCGAGATGTTCAGCTTCTGCCTGCCCGAGCAGGCGGCCGCCGAACACGAGCGCATCCTCGCCACCGAAGAGGCGATCCTGCAGGGCCTCGGCATCCCGTACCGCGTGGTGAACATCGCCGCCGGCGACCTGGGCGCTCCGGCGGCCCAGAAGTTCGACTGCGAAGCATGGCTCCCGGGTCAGCGCCAGTACCGCGAGGTCACCAGTTGCTCGAACTGCACCGACTACCAGGCCCGCCGTCTGAACTGCCGCTACCGCACGGACAAGGGTCCACGCTTCGTGCACACCTTGAACGGCACCGGCATCGCCCTCGGCCGCACGCTCATTGCGATCATGGAGAACTACCAGCAGGCAGATGGCGCCATCGCCATCCCCGAGGTCCTGCGCCCGCGGATGGGCAAGCACGCGATCGGCCGCTGAGGCCTGCGGCGGCGGCCCGGACTGGTCGGGACGCCCGCTATCCCACCGGTTCCGCGGGCCCGAAGCCGGGTACACCCGCGTGGTCGTCCCAAGGAATGACGTAGGCGCGCACATCGACGCCGGGGTGAGCTGACTCAAGCAGCGCTTTGGCCCTGCTCAGATCTCTTTCCAGCAGTTCCTGCTGGTCAAAGCCCAGGCCTCCCAAGGCCCTCTCGTAGGCGCCGCAGTCCTGGTGCGACACCAGGTAGATCGTCCGGTCCCCGTGGATGTCGAGCTGCGTGCGTACCCAGTCGAGCGCCACGCGACACTCCGCTCCGGAGCCTGTGAACACCAGAGGCCCGCCGGGCACGAGAAGACGGTCCGCGTCGGACTCGCCGACCTCCGCCTGCAGCGCGCTCAGCGGTCCGGAGATGTGGCCGTCCGAGCAGGCGATGATCAGCGCGCTCATCGCGCCGCACCGTTCATGAAGAGCTTCATCGCACCCGCCTGTCTAGGCTGGACCGCCAGCCGTTGCTACACTTGGCCTCGGGAGGGGTGGCAGAGTGGACGATCGCACCGGTCTTGAAAACCGGCAACGGCGAAAGCCGTTCGTGGGTTCGAATCCCACCCCCTCCGCCAGTTTGCAAGGGTTTTGGACGCACGCCCTGCCTTGAACCACATGACAATCCTAGCATCGCCAACGGCCGGGAAACACGAGCGACGACACCAAACCAAGCATAGTGAATGGGATACTGGGAGCTGTGGCGAGAAGGAATGTATTGTGGGCATGTACGGCGTTGTGGCTACCATACACTCCCCGTGTGAGAGCGGGACTCCGGATGCAAACACCCGGGGTATTGTTCCGTCCCCGCGCACGCGCACTCGCGCGGCCGCGAGCCAGCCCCGCAGGCGAGGGCTGCCCTTCCTGCAATGGGCGTATCTGTATCCATCCGAAGGGCCGACCATCGTGTGCGGGTGGGCGCACCTTTGCGCCTGCCATTGTCGCTGCCTATAATCGGGCAGCACAGCCACGCTCGAGCCACGCGCCCGTGGCAAGACTGGAGGAGGAAGCAGTGAGGATCACCAGGAAGACGGCCCAAGGGCGCTCATTGCGGGCGCTGACCACGGCGCTCGTGCTGGCGCTGCTTGCCGCCCTGCTCCTCGCCGGCAGCGCCCTGGCCGCCGCCAAGCCGGGGAGGCCCACGGCCAAGGCGCCCACGGGCACCATCGTCACTGCCACGCCGACCTTCAAGTGGAGCAAGGCCAGCGGCGCCGCCAAGTACGAGCTGCGCGTCTACCGGGGCAGCACGCAGAAGCTGAAGAAGGCTGGCCTTACCAAGCTCTCGTACAAGGCCGTCAAGGCGCTGCCCACGAACGTCACGCTCACCTGGAAGGTCCGCGCCAGCAACGCCGCCGGCGCCGGCGCCTGGAGCAAGAGCCTCACGTTCAAGATCGCGATCGCGATCGGCGATCCCTACCAGGGCGGCATAGTCGCCTACATCCTTAAGCCCGGAGACCCCAGCTACGTCGCCGGACAAACGCACGGCTTGATCGCCGCCACAGCCGACCAAATGTCATACCCTCCAGGAATCCAGTGGCCGACCGAACCGTACTGGAACATTTCCGTGCCAGGCACAAACACCAACCTCGGCAGCGGCTCAGCCAACACGGACGCGATCATCGCCCAGAACGGCGCGGGCCTCACCTATGCGGCAGGCCTGGCGCGAGCCTACACCGGAGGTGGGTACACCGACTGGTTCCTGCCCAGCAAGGATGAGCTGAACCAGCTGTACCTCAACCGGGTGGCGATCGGTGGTTTCGAAACGACGAGCGACCCCTTGTACCCCTGGTACTCGAGCTCCTCCGAGGGCAGCTCGGGCAACGCGTGGTACCAGTACTTCGTCAGTGGCGACCAGTTCAGCGCCAGCAAGTACACCACGCTCAGGGTGCGTGCTGTCCGGGCTTTCTGACCATCTATCCATTCAACTCCGTGCGAGACGCCCTCGCCGAGCTTGAGAGCCACCCGCTTGACATGCGGCGGCTCTGGCGTGGTCAAGAAGGAAGCGTGATGGCGCCGCCGCGCCAAGCCCGACAGTTCAGCGGTGGCGCAGGGCGAAAGATCGCCGCCCCGTCCGCATACCACGGGTGGAGATGCGCGGCCGCAGCGGGGCCACTAGGGTGTGGGACTCCGAGATAATAAGTGGGATACACGGGGCTGTGGGTACCATGCATCTCCCCACACAGAGCACGGGTCCCCGGCTTAAGCACCCCGGCTATTGATTGCCAGTCCCATGGGGAAGCAATGGTGCGCGAGCGGTGTATCACCCGACGCCGGAGCCGGAGATCGCCCCCGGGGAGCCGGCACCCCCCGCCTTCCGTGGTCACGAACGGGCTCTCCCTTCGTCAATCACCTCGTGATCTGCGACGGGCTGCGCCGAGGAGCCAGGCAGCCGAGAGTTGGTGCCATTCTGGTGCCGAAGTATCTACGGATGACCACGGCACACTGCGGTCGCTTGAGGACGCTTGCCTTGATATGCAGGGGTTTCTACGGATGCCACAGGGAAGCTGTGGGAGCCTAGGGAGGCTACCCGCGAACTTGAAGACCGGCAACGGCGAAAGCCGTTCGTGGGTTCGAATCCCACCCCCTCCGCCAGTCAGTGTGCCCCATTTCGCGGCCTTTGCATCCCGTCGCAGCCAGCCTCACGGGGAATTGCCGCCGCAGAAGCGTTCCTGTACAGTACCTAACCACTGTCACCACGCGCAAAACTACGGTCCTCGTCCGCACGTTGGGCGCCTCAGCCGCGGCGAGACGGGACAAGGAGTCTCCGATGGAAGAGCTGACCCTCGCCGTTCCCGGCATGTGGGCCGACCACCACGTGCTCGCCGTGCGCGATCTCCTGAAGCAGGGCGCCGGCATCTCGACGATCGTCGCAAGCGCTCGCGACACCACCGTCTGTATGGACTACGACGCCTCCCTGACAAGCCCCGAGGAGATCGCCGCGCTCTTGAGCACCGGCGGTTACCCCGCCGGTGAGCGCGAAGCCGCGGCGACCCCGCCCACCGACAAGCCCGCCTGGGCCACAGCCGGCGTGCGCGTCACAGCCACCGACCCCACCGACCTGATCATGTCCGGAGACCACCGCAAGTACTGACGCCCCCCGACGTCGACTGAGCGCCTCGTTGAGACCGCTGCCGTCGCCGCCGACGTGGAGACCGACACCGCCGCGTACCTGCGCCCATCGCGCAAGGGCCGCGGCCGAAGGAGTTGACCCATGGACGACGTTAAGAGCGAGGGCCCGAAGGCCGCGGCCCTGAAGAGCATCGACCCGGCCGCCCTCGAGATGCTGCTGCACGCCGACGAGTGCGGCATCGAGACCGCCTTCCACCGTGCCGACCACATGAAGCCGTGCCCCATAGGCGAGACCGGCGCCTGCTGCCGCATCTGCTCGATGGGCCCCTGCCGGCTCGTCGGCAAGGACGCCGAGAGCAAGGTGGGCATCTGTGGCGCCGACCTGCCCACCATCGCCGCGCGCCACTTCGCCCGCCAGGTCGCGGGTGGCGTCTCCGCCCACTCCGACCACGGCCGCGACATGGCCATGACACTGCACGCCGTGGCCAGCGGAGAGGCTCCAGGCTACAAGATCAAGGACGAGCAGAAGCTCGCGGCCGTGGCCGGCTACATGGGCATCGCCACCGCCGGCCGCGAGGTCGACGACATCGCCCTCGACGTCGCCGACAAAGCCCTCGAACAGTTCGGGCAGCCGTTCGGCGAGATCATCTACACGCGGCGCGCGACGCCCAAGCGGCAGGAGCTGTGGAAGAAGCTCAAGCTCACGCCGCGCGCCATCGATCGCGAAGTCGCCGAGGTCATGCACCGCACCCACGAGGGCGTCGACCTCGACGCCGAGAACATCCTCAAGAGCGCCTTGCGCTGCTCGCTGGCCGACGGCTGGGGCGGCGCCATGCTGAGCACCGACATCAGCGACATCCTCTTCGGCACGCCGTCGCCGCTCTCGTCGGAGGTCAACCTCGGCGTCCTCAAGGACGACCAGGTCAACGTCATCGTCCACGGGCACGAGCCCACGCTCTCGGCGATGCTCGTGGAGGCGTCGCGCGACCCCGTGCTCATCGCCGAGGCCAAGGCCGCGGGCGCCGAGGGCATCAACCTGGCGGGCATCTGCTGCACCAGCAACGAGATCCTCATGCGCTACGGCATCCCCGCGGCGGGCAACTTCCTGCACCAGGAGCTCGCCGTGCTCACCGGCGCCGTCGAGGCGATGGTCGTCGATGTGCAGTGCATCATGCAGGCCCTCGGACCGCTCGCCCAGCGCTTCCACACGCAGCTCATCACGACCTCACCGAAGGCCAAGATCCCAGGCGCGATCCACGTCGAGTTCGACGAGCATCGCGCCCCGGAGACCGCCGCCGAGATCATGCGCATGGCGATCGCCAACTACAAGAACCGCGGGCCTATCCACATCCCTGACTACCACGAGCCTCTGATCGCCGGCTTCAGCCACGAGTACCTCAACTACATGCAGGGCGGCTTCCACCGTGGCTCCTTCCGTCCGCTCAACGACGCCATCATCGCCGGCCGCATCCGCGGCCTCGCGGGAGTCGTCGGTTGCAACAACGTGCGCGTGACACAAGACCAGGGCATCGTCGAGATGATCAAGAACTTCATCGCTCGCGACATCATGGTCGTCGTGACCGGCTGCGCCGCGACCGCCGGCGCCAAGGCCGGCTACCTCAGCCCGGAGATCCTCGACGCCGCCGGTCCGGGCCTGCGCGAGGTCATGGAGGCGATCGGCATCCCGCCGGTCCTGCATCTCGGCTCCTGCGTGGACAACTCACGCATCCTCACCGTCCTCACGCAGGTCGCCACAGAGGGCGGCCTCGGCGAGGACATCGACGACCTCCCCGCCGTCGGCCTCTGCCCCGAGTGGATGTGCGAGAAGGCCATCGCCATCGGCACCTACTTCGCCGCGTCGGGCGCCCACGTCATCTTCGGCGTCAGCAGCCCGGTCAAGGCTTCGAGCGTCGCCACGGGCCTGATGACCAAGGGCTGGGAAGCGATGGTCGGTGGCGACCTCGAGTTCATCCCGGACTGGGACGAGATGCTCGCGCGCTCGCTCGAGCTCATCGACGAGAAGCGCGCCGCTCTCAAGCTCAAGCCCTACGATCCGTCGCAGTTCGGCGACAGCGGCGACTCGCCGTACTTCACCGCCATCCGCGACTACCTCGCCTCACAGGACGAGGTCGCGACGGTGGGCTCGGCGGTCTATCCGCTGGCCGAGGGCCATTCTCACGACGACGGCCACACCCATGATGAAGCAGGTCACAATCACGCCGAGGGAGACGATCGATGAGCCGCTATATCGCCAAGCGCGCCATCCGCGGCGCCACCGCCCTGGTCGCTGAAGCTGAGGCGATGGTCAACGACGCCATCGCCGAACTCGGCCCGGAGACTCCGGTGGCGTTCACCAACACCGCCTACTTCCTGCCCGTGGTCTACGCGTTCACGGGACAGAAGGTCGCGACCCTCGGCGACCTGGTCACTGTCATCGAGCGGGCCAAGGCCCTGCTCCACCCCGTGCCCGCCGACTCCATGTGGCTGCCGTACCTGGGCGAGACCCTCGACAGCGGCGTCGCCACCCTGTTCGCGGAGGAGGCCATAGAGGGGGTGCGCTTCGCGCGCAAGCAGGAGCCCCAGATCATCATGTTCGACGGCGACGGCGACCACGGCGACACGCACTTCTCAGCCGGCACGCTCGGCATTCACATGGGCAAGATGAAGCTCAACGGCCCCATCGACGACATCCAGCTCCGCGCTTGGGGCATCCAACTCGTCGACGGACGCATGCCCGGGTTCTGCGCCATCGTCGGCTGCGCCAAGAGCAACGAGGTCGCCGTCAAGATCGTGCGCGAGCTGCAGAGCCGCGGCATCCTCATCTTCCTCAGCGGCAACGTCAACGGCCGCAGCATCATCCATCAACTGCAGGAAGAGGGCATCCAGCTCGGCTACGACACCTTCACGGTGCCCTTCGGCATCGACACGATCTCGGCCGTCTACGCCCTGGGCTTCGCCGCCCGCTCGGCGCTCACCTTCGGGGGCATGGAAGCCGGCAACGCCCGCGACATCATGCTCTACAACAAGTACCGGGTGTTCGCCTTCGTCCTCGCCCTCGGCGAGGTCGACGACCTCAAGTACGCGACCGCGGCCGGCGCCATCAGCTACGGCTTCCCCGTGATCGCCGACACCCGCATCCCGCAGATCCTCCCCACGGGCGTCACCACCTACGAGCACGTCGTCAGCATGCCGTTCGACGAGATCCCCGGCGCCGACGACATGGAGCGCGCCGAGAAGCTCATCCAGCGCGCCATCGAGGTGCGCGGCGTCAAGGTCAAGATCGCCAAGGTGCCGATCCCCGTTTCGTACGGATCGGCCTTCGAGGGCGAGCGCATCCGCAAGGAGATCATGCATGCGGAGTTCGGCGGCAAGCGCAGCCGGGCCTTCGAGTTCCTGCGTATGCGCCCCTCGGACGAGGTCGAGGACGGCAAGATCACCTGCGTCGGCCTCGGCCTCGATGAGGTCGAGGAAGGCGCAGCCCTCGCCCTGGGCATGGTCGTCGATGTCTCCGGCCGCAAGATGCAGCTCGACTTCGAGCCCATCATCGAGCGTCAGTTCCACTACTTCATCAACGGCGTCGAGGGCATCCAGCACAACGGCCAGCGCGACATCGCCTGGACGCGGGTGAGCAAGAGCACCGTCGCCAAGGGGTTCCGCATGGAGCACTTCGGCAAGGTCATCCACGCGCGCGTTCACGAGGTCTTCGGCAACATCGTCGACAAGGTACAGGTGTACCTCACCACCGATGCCGCTGAGGTCGACGTGCTCATCGAGGAGGCGCGCGCGGCATATCAGCTGCGCAACGAGCGCATCGCCAACCTCACCGACGAGTCGGTCGACACCTTCTACTCGTGTCTGCTGTGCCAGAGCTTCGCGCCGAACCACGTCTGCGTGGTGAACCCCCAGCGCGTGGGACTGTGCGGCGCCTACAACTGGCTCGACTGCAAGGCCTCGTTCGAGATCAACCCCACGGGCCCCAACCAGCCCGTGCCCAAGGGCCTCGTCATCGACCCCGTCAAGGGCGAGTTCTCGGGCCCCAACGAGTACTTCTACACGCACTCCAACCAGACTGTCGACCGGGTCGCGTTCTACTCCATCATGGAGGCGCCGATGACCTCCTGCGGCTGTTTCGAGTGCATCATGGTGCTGGTGCCTGAGGCCAACGGCTTCATGATCGTCAGTCGCGAGGACCCGAGCATGACCCCTTGCGGCATGACGTTCTCAACCCTCGCGGGCACGGCCGGCGGCGGCATGCAGACCCCCGGCATGATGGGCATGGGCAAGTACTACCTCACCAGCGAGAAGTTCATCTCCGGCGACGGCGGCATGCCGCGCGTCGTCTGGATGAGCTCCTTCCTCAAGGAGAGCATGCGACCGGCTCTCGAGGGGATCTGCGAGGAGGCCGGCTACCCCGGCCTCCTCGACATGATCGCCGACGAGACGGTGGCCACGACCGTCGAGGACCTTCTCCCCTTCCTCGAGGAGAAGGGGCACCCCGCCCTCACCCTGGATTCTCTCTTCTGATCCGCGAACGTTTGGAGTGCTGATGACTGCTCTTGAGACACCCGTAGAGAAATGGCCCGGCACCGTGCGCGAAGTCACTCTGGGCGCAGGGACCCGCTCCTCCGTCACGGTGGGCGGCGAGACCACATTGCCGTTCCTCGACTTCGAGGGCGCCACGCCGCACCGTCCCGCCCTCGCCGTCGAGGTCATGGACAGCAGACCCGGCGGCTGGTCGCCGGAGTTGCTGTCGGCGTGGGGCGAGCTCCTGGACGATCCGGCGCAGTGGGCGCGGCGCGCCGTCGAACTGGGCGCCGACCTCATCGCCCTGAGGCTCGACAGCTGCCATCCGGACCGCGGCGACAACGGCGCCGCACACGCCGTCGCGACAGTCAAGCAGGTCCTGGCGGCCGTCGACGTGCCTCTCCTGGTGTACGGCCCCGGCATGGCCGAGAAGGACAACGAGGTCCTGGTCGCGGTCGCCGAGGCGACCAAGGGTGAGCAGCTCGCGCTCGGCGTCTGCGAGGAGAAGAACTACCGCACGATCGTCGCCGCGGCCCTCGGTAACGGCCACCTCATCATCGGCGAAACGCCCATCGACGTGAACCTGGCGAAACAGCTCAACATCCTCATCTCGGACATGGGGCTCTCCCTGGACCGCGTGCTCATGGACCCCAACACCGGCGGCCTCGGCGCCGGTCTCGAGTATACGTACTCGGTGATGGAACGGCTGCGGCTCGCCGCGCTGATGGGCGACTCCATGACGCAGCAGCCCATGATCTGCCAGGTCGGTGGAGAGGCCTGGCGCCAGAAAGAGGCGCGCGCCGTCGACGAC
>Ga0315278_10003265_pt1 | contig 14505 bp, 6 predicted proteins | sample YL17G06_0_MG_FD_203880 | JGI IMG/M metagenome (GOLD analysis project Ga0315278, IMG submission 203880) | Sediment microbial communities from Yellowstone Lake, YNP, Wyoming, USA - YL17G06_0 | ecosystem: Environmental > Aquatic > Freshwater > Lake > Sediment | place: USA: Wyoming | collected... | reverse complement strand
GGTGAGATATGGCGGGCATCTTTTCTCACCTCTTCTTCACCCACCGGGACAAGCCCGGTGGGGCTCTCGGAATCCAGACGCCACCGGCATCGGGCGTTGCACGCTCATTGAGTCGCCGGAACTGGGAATGCCGGCACACTGGACAACGAGCCACCGATTTGGTATAATCGCCGCCGTTTGTGTTTGGGACTACGGCGCACACAGGCTCCCTGTGCCGCCAATCAAGGTTTGCCATGGAACAGAAACCGGCTAGTGACAACCTGCAGGCGAACGATGACCAGGCGCGGCGGCTGGTCACCTTCCGCTCGATTGCCATCGGGTGCGCGCTTATGCCGCTGCTCTCCCTGTGGGTGGTCCAGGCCGAGCTGATCTGGTACACCGGCCACTCGACGGCGATCTCCCTGTTCTCCCATGTGACGGCGACTGTGTTTGTCATCGCCCTGGCCAACCTGGCCGTAAAGCAGCGGTGGCCGCGCATGGCATTGTCGGCCGGGGAACTGATGACGATCTACGTCATGCTGTGCGTGTCGGGCACGTTCTGCAGCCATGACATGGTGCAGGTGATCGTGCCGCTTCTTGCCTATCCGGTGTTCAACGCAAACCCGCAGAACCAGTGGGCAACCAAAATCCTGCCGTATGTCAAGAACTGGGCAATCTGCATGGACAAGGCCACCCTCGACGAGATCACTGCGGGCAATTTCTCGCTCTACCGGCTAAGCGTTCTAAAGGCGTGGTGGAAGCCGCTGGCGTTCTGGTCGGTGTTTCTCCTCACGTTGATGGCCTCGATGACGTTCCTGATGGCCATTTTCCGACAGGCATGGACGGAGAAGGAGCGGCTGAGCTTCCCGGTCATCCAGATCCCCTTCATGATCGCCTCGCGGCTGACGGACCTGCTGCGGAGCAAGCTGTTCTGGACCGGGTTCACCTGCGCCGCGTGCATTGACATCCTGAACGGCCTGCATTTCCTGTATCCGGCTGTGCCGGAGCTGCGGGTGATCCGCGCGTTCAGGCTTTCGGAGTATCTGGTCGAGCGGCCGTGGACGGCGATGGCAGGGGTGGACGTGAACTTGTTTCCGTTCGTGATAGGTCTTGCGTTTCTGCTGCCCACAGATCTTGCGTTCAGTTGCTGGTTCTTTTTCGTCGTATACCAGGCACAGTTGGTGCTTACGTCGGCGGTAGGCCTGCAGGAGCTGCCGGGCTTCCCGTTTCCGAACCAGCAGGGCGGTGGAGGCTACCTTGCCATCGGGCTGTTGTCGGTCTGGATTGCGCGGAGGCATCTTGGCGGCGTGTTCCGCTCGGCGATCGGGCTGCCGGGTGGCCTTGACGAGTCGCGCGAGCCGATGAGCTACCGCGCCGCGCTGATCGGCCTGTGCGCGACATTCGGGCTGATGGTGCTGTATGGGCGTGCACTTGGCGCGCGTTTTGACGTGATGATAGTGTTCTTCGTCATCTTCTACCTGTACTCGCTTGCAATAGCCCGCATGCGGGCCGAGCTGGGGCCGCCCGCGCACGACCTCCATGCAATGGGCCCGGATGTCATCATCACCGACACGGTCGGCTCGTCGAACATGAGCAACGAGAACCTTGGCGTGTTCTCCCTGATGTACGGGTTCAACCGGGCGTACCGGGCGCATTACGCACCGCACAGCATGGAAGGATTCAAGCTTGCCCAGCTCACCAAGACCACCGCGCGGTCAATGATGCTGGCAATGTTTACGGCGCTGGTGGCCGGGCTGGCATCAGCGTGGTGGGCGGTGCTTCATACGCTGTACCGGTGCGGATTCAGCGGCGGCAGGTCGGTGGCATACTATTTTGCAAGCGAGCCGTGGTCGAGGTTTGACGCATGGCAGACGCTGCCCGAGGGGCCGAACGTGGCTGCGACCAGCGCAATGTGCATCGGAGCACTGTTCACGTTCTTCCTTGGGGCGATGAGGATGCGGTTCACGTGGTGGTTATGGCATCCGGTAGGATACGCCACATGCTTTTCGTGGTCCATGGGCAAGCTGTGGTCGTGCATTTTTGTGGCGTGGCTGGCCAAGGCGATCATCACGCGCTATGGCGGCGCGAAGGCATACCAGAAGGCTTTGCCTCTGTTTGTCGGCATGGTGCTGGGTGAGTTCATGGTCGGGAGCTTCTGGTGCATTTTCGGCGCGATAATAAAGATCCCCGTGTACCAGTTCTGGGGTTGAGCATGAGACGGCTGGCAGAGCAGATCGGATGGGTGGTCGCGGGCATGGTGTGCATGGCGGGCACTGTGCTTCTGATCGCGCATCTTGATGCTCCGCGCGTCATCGAGCTGCCCGAGGCGCAGGAGGAATCGAAAGGCCAGGAACGCAACATTGACATGGCCTTGGTGCGGCGGAACATCGAGGCGTTGTGCGCCGCGCCATCCCGCGTGACAGGCTATGGAGGCGAGGCGGCTGCACGGGCATTCATCACCAACGAGCTCGCGGCAATGGGCGCGCGGGACATTGCGGTCCAGGAGTTCTCCGTGGCTGTGCCGCTCAACCGCGGGGCATCGCTCGAGGCGCGGGACGCATCGGGCGCGGTGACCCGGATATCCCTGCATGCCCTGTGGCCGAATCTGGCGCGCACGTGCCAGACGCCGCCCGGCGGGATTTCCGGGCCATTGGTGGACATCCGTGCCGGCACCGAGGCCGACATGCGCGGCGTGGCCATCGGCGGCGCGCTGGTGGCGATGAACTGGGATACCGACACGGAATGGATGGGCGTGCCAGAGTTTGGAGGCAAAGCAGTGATCTTCAGGGGCACCCAGCCTTCCGGCCGCGTGCGTGCCCAGCACAAGTTCCTCACCATTCCCGCCGACATCCCGCGGTACTATGTGGCGGGAAAGGACGTGCCTGCCCTTGATGCCCTGCTCGCGCGCGGCGGCACGGCAACCATCCGTTGCACCAGCGAATGGGAATCCGTGACCACGGCGAATGTCCTTGCCCGGATAAACGATGGCGCGCCGGACAAGAAAGCGCCGCTGGAAGACAAGGAGCCGGTTGTCTTCTCGGCGTATTATGACAGCATGTGCGTGGTGCCCGGGAGTGCGCCCGGGGCCGAGCAGGCATGTGGCCCCGCCGCGTTGCTCGAACTGGGAAGGTATCTTGCCGCCACGCATACCACCCGGCCGGTTTACCTTTTGTTCACAGGCGGCCACGGCCAGGCAATGGCCGGCATGATCCGGTATGCCGGCGCATTGCGCGCCAGCACGAACGCAAAGCCGGGCCTGGTGGTCAATCTCGATCTGTCGTCAAGTTCGGAATCGTTCGGCGTCTTCTGCCTTGGCAATTTCCGGAACCAGGACGAGCTGAGGACAAGGAACAGGTTCAGCACCCTCGGTGCCGAGATGGCAAAGCTGGCCGCGTCGTTCGGCGCGCCGGCCGACACAAATGTGATGATGCTCAGGCCGTTCGAGGACGGGATCAACCCGGCCACCGGCCGCGGCTGGTGGACGTTTTTCCCCTATCCCAGCCCGTTCGAGTCGGAGATCCCGGTTATTGCCGGAATTCCCGCGGTCACCCTCGCCACCATCAACGACGAGCGGAGATATGTGGACACACCGGACGACACGCCCGACCGGATCAGATACGACCTGCTTGCGCGGCAGTTGACGGGAGCGCGGGGCGACCGCGTGGGCCTTGGCCGCATTGCCACGCTGCTGGCACGGTGGAAGGGGCCGTTTGTCAGCTCGCCCATGGATGACTGCTGGTCGAGCGTCGCGGGCCGCGTGGTCTGGCTCGACCAGGAACAAGACTACACGCCGAACGAACCGCTGGCCAATGCGACCGTATTTCTCAAGGTGACCCCAAGCGCGAAATACTTTGTCGGCACGCGTGGCATCGCGGCGTCGCTCACCGACGCGAAGGGCCATTACCAGTTTGACGGCCTGATCCGGGTAATGGAAAGCTGGGAATATGCAGCCTGCACGCTTGAGGCGTACGCCTCGGCATCCCGGGCGACGCTTGCAATGAATCCCAACGGAATTGCGCAATACACGTCGGTCGTCTTCCGCGCCAGCGGGCGTGACACGGGCGTGCAGCCCGACGGGGCAATAATCTTCGGCCTCGACATGGCCCGCCAGGCGGACTATCCATGGACGTTCAGCACGGAGAGCGAGGAGAAGTTCGTCAACCTGGTCGTGTTCCCATGCCGCAGTTTCACGGTCATGGGGATGACCGACCCGCGCGGATATCTTCCTCTGCTGGACCTCCAAATCCTCGACGCGGCCACCAAGAGTTCTCCGTTCCAGTTCGGCAAGAGCATGCCTGTGGCGCAATATGGCGTGACCGACCCGAGCGAATGCGCGGGCACGTTGTGGGCCGACCCCACGTTGCGGATCATGCTTGTTGCCGGCCTGGGCTTCCAGGAGAAGCGGCTGGTTCTGGTCAGGAATTCCGCCGGCGCGCCGGAAGGATCGGGCTTTGTGCTCGACGAGCTTACGACGCTGCCCTCGATGGTGCTGCAAGGCGGCCGGGACATGTGGAACCTGACCGAATCGCGGCTGCGGAAGCTCGAGCGGAACGGCGTCCGCAACGCGCGCGTGCGCGGCCTCCACAACGAGTCCGCGACACTGATGGACCAAGCGGCCTCGGCGCTTGAACGCAGGGACTACCAGGCGTACCGCGTCGCGGCCGAGCGCGGCTGGGCTCTGTGCGGCAAGGCGTATCTCGAAACGCTTGCCACCATCAACAGCATGATCCACGGCGTCCTGTTCTACCTTGCCCTCCTGTTGCCGCTGGCATACTGCCTCGAACGCCTCCTCGTCGCCTCCGAGACGATCAAGAAACGCGTGAGCTGGATCTTCGGCATATTCGCCGCGAGCTTCGTCCTTCTCGCCCTGGTGCATCCGGCGTTTAAGTTCACGCTCACGCCCCTGCTGGTCCTCCTGGCGTTCGCAATTGTGGCCCTGGTGACCCTCGTAAGCATCTTGATAGTGACGAAGATGGACACGGTGCTCCAGGAACTGAAGCAGGCGGCGGTGGGCCGCCACGAAGACCAGTACCGCCGGGGCGGCGTTGCAGTGCGCGCCCTTGACCTCGGCATGTCCAACATCCGCCGCAGGCCCCAGCGCGGGTTCCTCACCGGCCTTTCCGTCGTTGTTGTCACCTTCATTCTCCTGTCATTCACGTCGCTTGTTCCCTCGACGAGCATTTCCCGCCTCGCACATCCGCGCGGCACGACCACGTACACCGGCCTGCTCAGCCGCGACAGGGCCTGGCTGCCGTTGCCAAGCGCCCTGCGCGACGCCATGCGCCGCAGTTATGAGGCCACCACCGGCGCCGTCATCGCAGTGCGCGCGTGGTTCTACTCGGACGACCTTGGCCAGCTCAGCCTGATAGACCTCGGCACGCCCACGGATTCCCGCCGCCGCGCAACGGTCGCCGCGCTTGCCTGCCTCGATGCCACCGAGCCGCGGGTCACGGGCGTTGACAAGTCGCTCGTGGCGGGCCGCTGGTTTTCCTCGCCGTCCGAATCCGCCATCATCCTTTCCACCCATATGGCAGCACAGCTTGGATATTCGACCAACGATGTCGACAAGCCTGTCCGCCTGTTTGGCCGCGATGTTCCCTTGGTCGGTATAGTTGACGGCCCGGCGTTTGACCATATGGTTGACCTCGACGGCGAGTCGCTGACGCCCGTCAACGTGGTCATGCAGCAGATCAAGGCGGCCGGCCGCGTGCAGGCCCAGGGAGGCAAAGTCGCCCCGGATACGCTCGAGGAATACGTCCATTACTCGATGGACAATGTCGCGATAGTGCCGATCGAGTATGGCATGCAGTTGCGTGCGAGCATCCGGGGCGTGGCCGTGCGCATGCCCGCGAGCATGAACGTCGATGCCGAGGCGGCCGGATACTCCCGCAGGGCGAACCTGACCGTGCTGGCGTCCGATGGCACGCGCGTGCACCTGTACGCCGCGCTCAACACGAGCCAGATCAGCGCGGCATGGCAGATCACGGTGCCGCTCCTGCTCGGCTTCATCATGATCCTGGGCACCATGCTCGGCTCGGTGTACGAACGACGGGGCGAGATCTTTGTCTACAACTCGGTCGGCCTGTCGCCCACGAACGTGTCGTCTCTGTTCATTGCCGAGGCGGCTGTGTACGCGATTGTGGGCGCCGGCCTCGGCTACCTGCTTGGCCAAAGCATAGCGCGCTTGCTCAATGCCACCGGCTGGCTGTCCGGGCTGACGCTGAACTACACCGCGGCCACCACCGTGCTGGTCACCGTGCTCTCCATGGCCATCGTCCTCGTGTCGGCCGTGTATCCCGCGCACCAGGCGTTCCGCGCCGCCATTCCCGACGTCGAGAAAGAACGGGCCACCGAGCCGGGTGCAGCCGCCGATTCCGCCGATGCGCTGCACTCATGGTTGCCGTTCGTTGCCACGCCCCAGCATGTCACCGCCATGCAGGCATACCTTGCCGAATATCTCGACAGCATCCAGGGCGTGACCATTGGCCAGCTTGCCATTGACAACCTTGCCGCGAGCTCCGTCACCCTGAACGGCCGGGGCGCACCTGTGCTTGATTTCCGCGCATGGTTGTCGCCGTTCGATCTCGGCGTCAGCCACGACGCCGAGCTCGCCGTGGTCTGGCGGCCCGAGCACGGCGTATACCAGTATCGCCTTGTTGCCCGCCGCTACAGCGGCGACCGGCAGAACTGGCACCGGCTCACCCCGCGGTTCATCCAGACCATCCGGAAACAGTTGCTCATGTGGCGCATCCTTCCGTTCAGCGAACAACAGAAGTACATCCTCGCCGGCGCGCGCCTGTTTCCCACCTTTAAAGCCGACACCCCGCGGTTCTCATGACGAACAACCCTCCCAAGCCTGCCGACAAGCCCGCATCCGAGTTCGAGCCACTCGAACACGGATCGTTTGCCGACGGATTCTCGTCGCGCACGGTGGTGGGCGCTTTGTTCGTCGCAATCGTGATGATGCCCGGCGCGATCTACATTGGCCTTGTCGCCGGCCAGTCGCTTGGCGGCGCCGCCGAGTGGGTCACCATCATCCTCTTTGCCGAGCTGGCGCGCAGAAGTTTCACCCAGCTCAGACGCCAGGAAATCTATATCCTGTTCTATGTGGCCTCGGGTGTTGCCGCGGCAGCCGCGGGCGCAGGCGGCCCGTTCGCTACGCTTATCTGGGACCAGTATCTCAAGCAGGCGCCCGAGACGAGCACCATTGCCGCCAACATCCCGGACTGGGTGGTGCCGTCAATCACCTCCCCGGCCATGCAGAACAGGAACCTCGCTCATGTCGACTGGTGGTGGAGCCACTCCTCGGGCATCCTTTCGCCCGTCATGCTCATATTCTTCGGCTATGTCCTGGGCCGCCTCGGTTATTTCGGCTTCGGCTACCTCCTGTTCCGGCTTACCTCCGACCGGGAACGCCTCCCGTTCCCCCTCGCCCCCATTGGCGCCGAGGGTGCCACCGCTCTTGCCGAGAGCACCGAGCGCACCGAGTCGGGCAAACCGGCCGACTCATGGCGCCGCCGTGTGTTCAGCGTCGGCGCCGCGTGCGGCATCGTGTTTGGCTGCGTCTACATCCTTGTCCCGGTTGTCACCGGCCTGTTCCTGAGCAAGCAGGTTACCATCCTCCCCATTCCGTTCGCCGACTTCACCTCGAATGTCGAGAACATCCTGCCGGGCAGCCTCGTCACCATCAGTTTCGAGGCGGGCCTGCTCCTCCTGGGCATGGTCCTCCCCTTCCGGATCGTTGTGGGCGCTTTTGTCGCCATGGTCCTCACCAATCTCATTGGCAATCCGTTGTTGGTCAAATGCGGCCTGGCCAAGCATTGGCAGCCAGGCAGCACCATGCTGGTTAACCAGATGCTCCTTGGCTACGATTTCTGGATCAGCGCGGGCATTGGCATCGCCCTCGCCGTGTTTGCCGTGGGTGCCTGGGCAGTCGCCAAGACACTCTTCGGCGGAAAGCCGGAGGCTACCGCGCAGGCCGAGCCCGCGCATGTTCCCGGCGACCCGCCGTACCGCACGGCAAGCCGTGAGCGCGGCGATTTCCCTATCTGGCTCGCCCTGCTCCTGTTTGTCATCTCCGCCGCGGTGCCCTGCATCATCTGCGCGAAGCTCGTGCCCGATTTCCCGGTCTGGATCGTTGCTCTCTTCGCCTTCGTATGGTCGCCCCTCCAGTCCTATATCACCGCCCGGCTCACCGGCTTGACCGGCCAGGGCATCGGCATCCCGTACCTGATGCAAACCGTGTTTATCGCCAGCGGCTACAAGAAGGTCGACATATGGTTTGCTCCCGTTCCTTTCTATGACTATGGCGGAGCCGCCCAGCGGTTCCGCGAACTCGAGCTCACCCGCACCAAGTTCACGTCCGTCATCAAGGCTGAGGTCCTGATGCTCCCGGTTGTCTGGATCAGCAGCTTTGTCTTCTGGTGGTTCTTCTGGCATATCCAGCAAATCCCGTCGAGTTCGTTGCCGTTTGTCGCCCGGATGTGGCCTGTCGCGGCGCGCCAGACGTACATCATGCTGACGGCCAACAGCGGCCACCATTCATTGTTGATGGAGGCGCTCAAGCCCGAGATCATCGGTGGCGCCGCAGGCATTGGCCTTGTGGCCTACATCCTGATGGCTGCCGTCGGCCTCCCCCTCGAATTCTTCTATGGGTTCATCAGCGGCATGGGGGTGCCGTCCCATGTCGAGATTAACGCATTTATCGGCGCGTTGCTGGGCCGTTATTATTTCTCGCGCAAGTTCGGCACGGAACGATGGACCCGCTATGTGCCCGTAGTAGCGGCGGGCTTTGCATGCGGGGCCGGCCTCTCGGCAATGCTGGGAGTGGCGTTGTCTCTGATTGCCAATTGTGTGAAGGAACTGCCGTACTGAAGAGCATGGTCAATGGGCAATGGTTGATGGTTAATGGTTGATGAGGAAAGATGGAACGGAGAGATGAAGATTGAGCGCGTAGAGGATATGCCAGTCTATCAGCTGTTCTACAAGCTGGCACTCGATGTCGAGAAGGCTACTCGAGCATACGCTCCTGAGTTTAGCTGGCTGCGTGGCCAATCATTGCGCGCTTCTGAATCTGTACCGGCAAACATGACCGAAGGCTTTTATGCGCAATACAGCACTGAATATCTGCATGCCCTCTACACATGCCGCAGAGAGGCGCGTGAAACAATGACTCATTTGACGTATGCCCGGGATGCGAGGCTTCTTGATCTCAAGGCCGCCGCAGACCTGTTGCAGTCATATGAATCCGGCACAAAGCAGTTGGGAAGCCTCATCATCAGCATAGAACGCAAGATTAATGCAATCGGCAAGGGCAAGAGCGCCGCGAAAGCGGCGACATCAACCATTGACCATTCCCCACATTTCGATGCCCTCTCTTCCATCACCCATCACCCATTGACCATTCCCCACAGTTCGATGCCCTCTCTTCCATCACCCATTGACCATTAACCATTAACCATTTCCCATCTCCCCATGCCCGCATCCGCACAGCATCGCATCTTCGACGATGGAACCGCGCGACACCACGTGGTGCTCCCTTGGGCGCGCACACTCAGCATGTGCGTCGCCAATGTCTACCAGCGCCTTGGCCGCTCGGCGCTGACGTTTGTCTGCATCGCTGTCGTCGTCGCCTTCTTTGCATCGTCCATGGGCTACCAGCGCATCGTCACCCGCCTTGCCCAGACGGCCGACATCCATGTCCAGGCCGTGCTCGAGCGCGCCGATGTCATCTCGCGCGACGCCCAGGGCGCCGCATCGCGCCATGACCAGCAGATCTGGCTCCTCGTCCTGTCCGCCGGCCTCTGCCTTGTCGGCATCACCAACACCATCCTGATGAGTGTCACCGAGCGCTTCCGCGAGATCGGCACGCTCAAGTGCCTCGGCGCCCTCGACAGCTTCGTTGTCCGGCTGTTCCTGATCGAGAATGCCTTCATCGGCGCCCTGGCCAGCTTCCTCGGCGCGCTGGCTGGTGTGCTGCTTGCCCTCCTCCAGGCTGGTGCCGCGCTCGAATTCGCCTTGCTCGACCTGTCCGTCTGCTTCAATGCCTTTGCCTACAGCATGCCGCGCGCCATTGCGCTCGGCACCGTTCTTACCATCCTTGCTTCATTGTACCCAACCTACGTCGCCTCGCGGATGAGGCCCGTTGACGCCATGAGAGTGGACATATGACAACTCGTTCATCTTCCCGCGAAATCGTTCGGACTCAGGATGTCCGGAAAACCTATGTCATGGGCAGCGAGACCGTGCATGCCCTGCGCGGCATCTCGCTCACCATTGACGCCGGAGAATACATCAGCATCATGGGGCCGTCCGGCTCGGGCAAGAGCACCTTCTTCAACATGGTTGGCGGCCTCGACAAGCCCACCGCGGGCGAGGTCTATATTGACGAGGTTGACATTGCCCAGCTTGACACCTACGAGCTTGCATGGCTCCGGTGCCGCAAGATCGGCTATATCTTCCAGACCTTCAACCTGATCCCGGTGATGACGGCGCTCGAGAACGTGACATTGCCCATGGTCTTTGCAGGCACCGATCCGGACGAGGCGCGCGACAAGGGCGCCGGCCTCCTCGGCCTTGTCGGCCTCGGCAACCGGCTCAACCACAAGCCGGCCCAGATGTCCGGCGGACAGCAGCAGCGTGTTGCGATCGCACGTTCCCTTGCGAACGATCCGGCCATCATCCTCGCCGACGAGCCCACGGGCAACCTCGACCTCAAGACAGGCCGCGAGGTCATCGAGCTCCTCAAGTCCCTCAAGGTTGACCGAGGCGTCACCATCATCACCGCCACCCATGACATGAAGATGCTCGATGCAAGCGACCGGGTCGTCTGGGTTACCGACGGCCAGATCTCCCGGATACAGTCGCGCGCAGACATGAACATCACCGTCGGCTCCATAGACGGCAAGGAGATTGCGTAGGAAATGGGGTTCTTCTCCCAATCAGCTGAAAAAGACAGGGCCGAAAGTGTCTCACCACGAAGGTCACGAAGTCCACGAAGGAGGGCTGCTACTGAAGAATCCCATTCCTGCATGCTTCCCCGCTGAAAAGGGTGGCCGGGATCAGATGTCTCGTATGCCCTTCTCAATTGCTCGGCCAGTCATGCAGTATGACAACAAAGCTATTTCCACTTTGTGCCTCCGTGTCTCCGTGAGAGAATCATTCTGTTTCTACCGTACATTCACTATTCCATGCCAGGCACTGGTTCACATGGTACCAGAGACCTGCTCATTCTATGCGTAATACTCTTGCCATGTGCCTATCATGCCATACTTGCGGCCAGCCTGTCAATCCTTATATCTTCCAATTGCGCGCCTGATCCCACTCTGCCCTCGGGCAATTACCTGCCGGGATTCGCCACGGGGGCATTCATCTTCTTGAGCGTCTCGTTCGCTCTGGTGGCATGGGAGGTGCCCGGTCGGTCATCGGCAATCTTTTTCAGGACTCTCGTGGTCTCGCCCGTCTCGCCCACCTTGGTGTACAACTCGGCAAGGCGGAACTGTTCGTTGATCGTGTCCCTGCATTTGCTCATCTTGCGGATGTGTTCCTCGCAATCCCTGATATCCTCGTGATAGACATCGCCCGCGTTTTTCGGCTTGTTGCATTTCTCGTAGACACCGGCAATCTGGACGCGCAGATCATCGCGGGCATTCCAGTTCAGGGACTTGTCGTCCAGCAAGGCCCGGTATGCCTCGATTGCCTTGTCGGCATCGCCCGCGAGGAGAGAACCATGCGCGCATTTCCCAAGGTATTCCCTCTTGGTATCCTCGTCAATGGCAAGCGCAGCCGCCTTCTCGTACTCCTTCAGCGATTCCTCATACCGCTTGGCATGGTTGTACAGTTCGGCCACGCTGGCATGGAGGGTGGCATCATGCATATTGCCGGCGCTCATGAGGCGGGCAACGGCGGTGTCAACCATGTCCTTGTCCTGAGTGGTACCCATGATGGTCTTGAGCGTGTCGAAACACCCGTTGACATCGTCGTCATCACCGGCCGGAATCGAGTCAATCGCGTCGCAACAGACACGCACGGCATCGGCCGTGTTGCCCTGGCGGGCGAGCAGCATGGACTTGAGCGTCAGGATGGGCGGTTCCTGGGGTTTGGCGTCAAGCCAGGCCATCGCCTCCTTGAACTGGCCCGCTTCCGCCAGGAACATCGCAATGTTCGCATCAGCCTGTTCCTTCTGGTAGCGATTGGCGGTGGCATATACCTTCTTGAGAAGATCAGCCGCCTGTTCCTTTTTGCCCCCCGCAGCCAGTGCGCGGGAGAAGACGGCCGCATCGTCCGGAGTGAGTCCGCCCGTACACGATGCCGCCCGCTCGGCCAGACTAGCAATCGCCGCGGTGTTGGACGCGCGGCGATACACTCCCATCAGGGCATCAAGCGCGGCGGCCTTCTTTTTTGCGTCGGTCGCGTCAAAGTCCTCCTCGAGTCTTTTGACGGCATCGTCCATCTTGCCCAGTGCGTTCGCGGCAGCAAGATACTTCTGTGTGTCGGCAATCTGCTGGGCAACCTGCCACGCGCCGTCCTTGTCGCCCGTCGTGTTAAGCGCTGTCACGAGTTGTTCCCTGATCTCGTCGTATTCGCTCGCCTTGATTTTGTTCTGGGCTGCCGTGGCAAGGTACTCGTTCCCCTTCTGAACCGCCTTCTCTGCATCACCCAGTTTGACCAGCGCTTCGACCATTTGCGACTGGGTATGCCCGCGTTCGCCATCATCACCGTTCAGATCCAGATCCTGTTGGAGCACATCCACCATTAACGCGTTGTCTCCGCTGTTGCGGGCAATTGTAAATCCCAAGCCGTTCAGCCCGCGTCTCTGGTTTTGGTCAGAGGCTTTTGCCAGCGCCTCGAGAAGATACTCTTTCGCCTTTGGCATGTTTCCCATCCTGTGGGCGCATCCCGCTGCGATTTTCAGGGTCTCGGTCGACCGTTCGAGCGCAAGAAGTGTGGCAGTGATGATTTCTCCATCGAACTCGATCTCCGCTTCACGCGCGTAATCCATTATGTTTCTAGTCATGGTGGTTGCAGCCTCCGCCTCGGTGCACTCCTCGAACGCCGCGTTCAATAGTGCGAGGCCTTTCTCTGGCTTGCCCGCCTTCCGGCACAACCGGGCAATCGTCAGGGTCTCGTACGAGCTGGAGCTGTCCTTGTCGATCTTGCTGATTGCCTCGTCAATGCAGGCGAGTGCCTGGTCCTTGTCGGCGAGCTTAATATAGAGTTCCGCCTTCTTCTTCAGTTTGCGGGAGTCAGACTCGCCATCCTGGTCGTTTTGTTGCTCGATCAGCACCAGCGCCTCGGCATACATCCCGAGTTTCTCGAAGTTCCCGGCCAGTTGATCGAGCATGTAGCCTTCGGTATCGGACCGCGACCTTAATGCCTCGGCAATGCGGAAGAAGCCACCTGTGTTGTGGCTTTTGAGATATTCATCCATCAACGTTGACTCGACGCTCCTGCGCTCATGCTTATTGCCGGCCTCCTTCTGAAGCTGTTCGAGCATCTCGATCCGCAGTGTTGCATCCTTCCGCCCCTTGAGCTGGTCGCAGAATTGGAGGCGCTGATACATGGCGATGTCCTGGTTGCGTATCCACTCGAGGGCCAGCGACCTCATCTCTTCCTCGGCACCCTCGATGCCCTTGTCCCGTTCGTCATCAAGCAGATCGAGATACCTGCCACCGTACCGCAGGATCATCTGCTCGTTGGTCAGCGAACCCTTCAGCACTGCCCGCACCCGTGCGGCGGCTTCCTTGTCGCCGGTGAAGGCATAGAGGCTGTTAAGCTGCCACTGTCTGACGAGCGGCAGCGGGGCCTCGCCGGCAATGATGGCGATGATTTCCTTGACCATGCCCGTGCGGTCGCGCTCCATGCAGAACGATGCGGCCTCGAAGGCGATGTCGGTCTTGTTCGTTGCCCTCTGCCATATCTGGTCAAACCAGGCATCAGCCCGGTCGTCACATCCGGCACGTTTTAGCGCCCATTGGAGTCCCTGGAGCCATTTAAGGTTTGCACCGGGATCGGCCATGGCTTTGTCCATCACGCCGATCACCTCCTCAATTTTCTTCTTGTCGCCCACACTGTCCGCAGACTGGAGAAGTTCGGACGCCGTCATCACCACCTCGTAGGCGGCGGTACAGGTGCGGAGCTCGTGGAGATGGAGTTCCAGAGCCTGGTTCTCAAGGCCGCATTCCTGGCACAGGCTGGCCATCGCCACATTGACATTCCGCTGGGTCGAGCCGCCCTCCTGAAGCCATTTCTGGACAAACGCGGTCAACCGCTCCTTGCCTCCCGGCGCGTCGCGCAACTGGGATATGGAGTAGAAGACCTCGCCTTTCCGCAACTGTTCGCCTGCGAACGCAAGTGCCTCGTCGTAGTCTTTCAGCTTGACCATGGCGCTGAACACTTCGCTGCCGAGCCAGCGCGCGGTTTCGTCATCCGAGCGGACGAGGTCGCGCGCCTTGGCAATGGCCTCGGTAAGCGTGGCGGAATCATACCGGCGGCGCTCGAGCAGGTTTGAGAGCAGCCACGCGCGAT
>Ga0315278_10003264_pt1 | contig 14509 bp, 11 predicted proteins | sample YL17G06_0_MG_FD_203880 | JGI IMG/M metagenome (GOLD analysis project Ga0315278, IMG submission 203880) | Sediment microbial communities from Yellowstone Lake, YNP, Wyoming, USA - YL17G06_0 | ecosystem: Environmental > Aquatic > Freshwater > Lake > Sediment | place: USA: Wyoming | collected... | reverse complement strand
TCGTCGAGCACAGCGAGCGAATCGATGAGCTGCTCTCGACGTACGCCCAGGGATGGACCTTGGACCGGATGCCGGCGGTCGACCGCAATCTTCTACGCATTGGTGTCTACGAGTTGCTCTGGTCCGACGAGGTCCCTGACGCGGTCGCAATCTCCGAAGCGGTCGTTCTCGCCCGCAGTCTGTCGACGGACGAATCGCCAGCTTTCGTGAACGGATTGCTCGCCCGGATCCTGGATCTCAAGCCGTTGCTGACTTTGTAGATCACACTGACAGGCGAGGGGTTAGTCGACCGGTGTGATGGTGCCCTCGGTGGGAGTCGAACCCACATGGCCTCTCGACCAGCCGGGTTTGAGCCGGCCCCGTATACCGTTCCAGCACGAGGGCGTGCAGGACGCAGAATAGTCCTCGGGATCTTCGACAAGGACGTTTGGGTCCGTAGGGTGGCGCGGGTGAATACGGAGACGACGGCATCGCCCCGCCGGGTCGTCGTGGCGGAGGACGAAGCGCTCATCCGGCTCGACCTGGTGGAGATGCTCACCGAAGAGGGTTACGAGATCGTCGGGCAAGCCGCCGACGGAGCCGAAGCAGTTCGTCTCGCCGTTGAGCTTCGTCCCGACGTTGTCGTTCTTGACGTGAAGATGCCCGTGCTCGACGGGATCACCGCAGCCGAGCGGATCGTTGATGGCCAGACCTGCGCCGTGGTTCTGCTCACCGCGTTCTCCCAGCGCGAGCTGGTCGAACGCGCCCGCGATGCCGGAGTCATGTCGTACGTCGTGAAGCCCTTCACCCGCTCTGACCTGATCCCGGCTCTCGAAATGGCGATATCCCGTCACGCCCAGATCAAGACCCTCGAGGCCGAGGTGGCGACCCTGTCGCAACGACTCGAGACCCGAACATTGCTTGATCGAGCGAAGGCCCGCCTCCAGGAGCGATTCCAGATGACCGAGGCCGACGCCTTCCGTTGGCTTCAGAAGACCGCCATGGATCGGCGGCTTCCGGTGCGCACCGTGGCCGAGGCGGTTCTGGCCGAGGAGCCTTAGGTCACGAAAAGGCCACGAGGGCGACACACAGTGACCCCGTCCCGTGCGCGAGCTCCGTACATTCGCTAGGTTCGCCGCGCAGCAATATTGCCCGCGTTCCGCGGGCCAATCCCATGTTGAATGGAGACGTTCATGACCCGACCCGCCCTTGTGCGGTCGCTGGCTGTCGTCGGCGTCGCGAGCCTCGCGCTCGCGGCCTGCAGCAGCAGCAACACATCATCGAGCCCCTCGGGCTCAGCCAGCGGGGGATCCACTGGCGGCCCCCTTGTCGTTCAGACCGTTCTCCCGGCGACGGGGTCACTTGCGTTCCTCGGCCCACCGGAATTCGCGGGCGTCAAGTTGGCAATCCAACAGATCAATGCGGCAGGTGGAGTCTTGGGCCAGCCGGTCAGCGAACTTGTCGGCGACTCGGGTGATGCTTCGACGAATACAGCGTCGACCACTGTCGACAGCGGCCTGGCGAAGGGTGCCACGGTGTTCATCGGTGCTGCGTCCTCGTCGGTGACGCGCGCGATCTACAAGAAGATCACCGGAGCGGGCGCTGTGCAGATCTCGCCCGCCAACACGGCGATCGACCTTTCCAGCATCAACGACAATGGTCTCTATTTCCGGACCGCCCCACCGGACGTCTTGCAGGGTGCCGTCATCGGTGGCGTGGCCAGCAAGGATGGTCGCAAGAACGTCGCCGTGCTGGCTCTCTCGGACATCTACGGTGACGGACTGGGCAAGGCGTTCCAGGACAACTTCGTCGCGGACGGCGGAAAGATCGCCGGCGGCAAGGTCCTCTCGTACGACCCGAAGGCCTCCGAGTACTCCGCCGAAGTCGGCCAGGTCAAGGCCACGAACCCGGATGCGATTCTGCTCATCGGGTTCGACGAGTCCAAGAAGATCCTGCAGGAGATGGTCAAGCAGGGTGTTGGCCCGAACAAGGTTCCCCTGTACTTGGTCGACGGCAACTTGTCGAACACCATCGCAGCAGGTCTGCCGGTCGGAATCATGGACGGCACCAAGGGAACCACCCCTGGTGCTCAGTCGAGCGCGACGTTCAAGCAGCAGATGCTGGGCGTCGACTCGGCCCTGAAGGACTTCTCGTACGGTGCTGAGGCATATGACGCGGTGAACTTGGCCGCGTTGGCTGCGGTAGCGGGGAAGAGTGTCGCGGGCAAGGACATCGCGGCCAACCTGCAGGCGGTCTCTGCGGGCGGCGAGGCGTGCAACAGCTTCTCAGAGTGCCTCAACCTGCTGAACTCCGGCAAGGACATCGACTACCAGGGACAGTCCGGCCCCATCGACTTCACTGAAGTCGGTGACCCGTCCGCTGCCACCATGGGCGTCTACGAATTCGGACCCGACAACAAGTACGTTCCGTTGTCGTTCATCTCCGGTGTGGTTCCGCCAGTGCCGAGTGTGAAGCCAACGAGCTGACCCCCGGCTCCAGCGACGTAGGCCCGACCCCGAAAGGGGTCGGGCCTACGTGCGTCTTGACCGACGGTCGACGTCAGGCCTTTGCGAGCGTGCCGAGATAGAGCTCGATCACCTTGGGGTCATCGGCCAGGGCTCTGCCCGTGCCGGTGTACGCGTTGCGGCCCTGGTCCAGCACGTAGCCCCGGTCGCAGATCTGCAGGCAGCGGCGCGCGTTCTGCTCGACCATGATGACCGTGACGCCGGTCTTGTTGATCTCCCGCGTGCGGATGAACACCTCGTCCTGAAGGACGGGGGACAGGCCTGCGGATGGCTCGTCGAGGAGGAGCACGGACGGATTCATCATCAACGCACGCCCCATCGCGACCATCTGGCGCTCGCCACCAGAGAGTGAGCCGGCCCGTTGCTTGCGGCGATCGCCGAGTGTGGGGAACAGGTCCGTGACGAACGCGAAACGCTCGGTGAAGTTCTTGGGAGCCTGATAGGCCCCCATCTGGAGGTTCTCCTCGATTGTGAGCGAGGGGAACACATTGTTGTTCTGCGGCACGAAACCGATCCCCTTGCGCACGAGCTGGTCGGCGCGTTCATTGGTGATTTCCTCGCCGCGCAAGGTCACCGTGCCGCTGTTGATCCGAACAAGTCCGAACAACGCTTTGAGCAGCGTGGACTTACCGGCCCCGTTCGGACCGATGATGCCTACCAGTTCACCTTCCTGGGCGTACAGGTCGGATCCGTTGAGGATGTTCACTCCGGGGATGTAGCCGGCAATGACGTTGTCCACGCGTACCAACGCACCCTCGGCCGCGCCGAGGTGCGCACTGCGATCCACGTCCGACGGCGCGTGCTGTGTGACGTGCGTGGGAGCGGATGCGTCGATCGAGAGCTCCCGTTGGAACTCTTCGCGATTGTCGGGGCCGATGCTCATGACGGGCCCTCCGGGATGACGTTGGGTTCGGCGATGGACTCGTCGTGATGGGTGCCCAGATAGGCGTCGATGACCTCTTGGTTGGCCATCACCGAGTCGGGGGGCCCCTCGGCGATGATTCGTCCCTGTCCCATCACGATCACCCAGTCGGAGATGTCACGCACCATGTCCATGTCGTGCTCAACGAATACCACGGTCATGCCCTGTTCACGTAGGTCCTTGATGTGCCCGAGCAGCGATTGGGTCAAGGCAGGATTCACCCCGGCCATCGGTTCATCGAGCATGATCAACTCGGGCCCCACCATGAGAGCCCGGGCCATCTCGAGCAACTTGCGCTGGCCTCCGGAAAGGCTGCCGGCGAAGTCTGCCTTCTTCGCATCGAGCTTGAAGCGAGCCAGTAATTCGTCGGCGCGGCCGGTGATGGAGCGTTCTTGGGTTCGCCAGAACGCGGGAACCAGTGCGCGCAAGAAGTTCTCGCCACTCTGTTTGGTGGCGCCAAGGCGCATGTTGTCCATCACGGTCATCCTGGACAGGGCCTTGGTCAGTTGAAACGTCCGGACCATTCCGAGTCGGGCGACGCGATAGGAGGGTATTCCGGAGAGGTTCTTCTCGTTGAACCGCCAGGATCCCTCGTTGGGTTGGTCGAAACCGGTCAACAGATTGAAGAACGTCGTCTTTCCCGCCCCATTGGGACCGATCAGCGCGGTGATTGCGCCCCGCTGGATCTCCACGTGCTCGACATCGACAGCGGTGAGACCACCAAAGCGCCGGACCACACCGTCGGCGATCAGAATCGGGTCGGGCTTAGCAGCGCCCGGAGTCCGATCGACAGCCGCAAGCGCAGCCTTCGCTCGTTCGCGACCGCTCGGTCCGACCGGCGTCGCGACCGTGGTCACTTCAGTCATGTCATCGGGCATCGAGTGCGATCTCCCTCTTGTCCCCGAGAATCCCTTGCGGACGGAAGATCATCAAGAACATCAGGCTCAGGCCGAGCAGCAACTGGCCGACGATGGCCGCCTGATTCGCCGAAATGATCGTGAGACTGCCGGCGCGAACGGCTTCTTCGAGTCCACGGTTGACGAAGATGAGGATGAACCAGAAGATGACCGAACCCACGACGGGGCCGAACACCCGCGCGGCCCCACCCAGGATGAGCACGGCGTAGGCGTAGAAAGTGATGTCGGTGGAGAACTTGTCCGGCTGTACGGATTGAGTCGCGAGTGCCTGGATGAAGCCACCCAGGCAGCCTAGGACACCACCCAGGATGAGCGCCTGCATCTTGTAGGACACGACGTTCTTGCCGAGGCTGCGGACCGCGTCCTCGTCCTCGCGAATCCCCCGGAGGACTCGGCCCCAAGGTGATCGCATGGACAGCCACACGATGAGGCAACAGAACGCCACTAGTCCCCAACCCGCCACTGCGACCCACAAGTCGTAAACCGAGAGATCCAGAGGCCCCCACTTGAGGGGCCCACGGAAGGGGTTGAGGTCTTTGAAGGTTTGGTTGAAATCGCTCAGACCGTCCGAGCCGCCGAAGTACCTCTTGTACTCGATGGAGCGCAGAGTCAGCCGGATGATCTCGGAAGCGGCGATTGTGACGATTGCCAGGTAGTCGGCCCGCAGCCGGAGGGTGGGGATACCCAACAGGAGCGCGAGCAGAACTGCACCGAGCAGACCCGCGGCAATCGACACCCAGAACGACCAGTGGAAGTAGGTCACTCCCACGGCCAACGAGTAGCCCGCGACGGCGAGGAACCCGGCTTGACCGAAGTTGAGCAGGCCCGTGTAGCCGAACTGGACGTTCAGGCCGATCGCAGCCAATGCGAACACCACGGCGTAGACCCCGATGCTCTGGGTCACGGCCTGGCTGAAGACGCCTCCCCAATCCATCTCTGTTCCCCTCTCAGCCAACCCGCTCGCGGCGGCCCAGAAGCCCTTGAGGTCGTACCAGCAGGGTCACGATCATGATCGCCAGGACCCCGACGCTCTTCAGTTCGGTGGGGATGAACAGGGTCGACAGGTTGATCGCCAGACCCACGACGAGCGAGCCGACCAAGGCGCCAAAGGCTGTCCCTAGGCCGCCGAGGGTCACCGCCGCGAAGATCAGCAGCAGGATGTTGAAGCCCTCCAGGAACGCCACACCATTGCTCATCGAGTAGAGCACGCCCCCGTACGCCGCCAGACCGGCGCCGAGGATCCAAATGGCGTTGATGACCCGTTCGACATCGATCCCGGATGCGGACGCCAAGGCGGGGTTGTCGGCAACGGCGCGGCTCGCTTTGCCCATGCGAGTGCGTAGCAACCAGTAGGCGGTCGCGAGCAGAAGAACAATCGCGATCGCCGTGCCTATCAGGGCCTTCGGGGTGATCGAGACCGGGCCGATGTCCAAACCAGCCTGGCCGCCGTACTCGGCGAAGATCTGGGTGTCACCTCCCGCGATGAACAGGAACAGGTTGCGCAAGAAGATGCCCAGTCCGATCGAGATGACCAGCATCGCCACCAAGCCCGTCCCGCGCTTGCGCAGGGGACGCCACAGGATGCGGTCTTGGACGCCGCCCAAGGCTCCGCACACAATCACCGCGAGAACGACTGAAATGACGAAGGGGATTCCGCGGCCGTTGGTGAACCACAGTGCGAACATCGCACCCATGGTCACCAGTTCGCCGTGGCTGAAGTTCGTGAGACCGGTCGTCCCATAGATCAATGAGAGTCCCACCGCCGCAAGGGCGATCACAAAACCCAGGAGTAGGCCGTCAACCGACAACTGGAGAACCTGCGACAACTTGGACTCGGTGACAGTGGTGTCCACGCCGGTGTTGAACGCGACTTCTTTATTGCCGAGGCCGGCGAACACATTGACGGTTCGGCTGGTGCCGTTGGTGATCTGCACCCCATCGGGCAAAGTGCTTTCGTCCACGGCCACGACGTATTGACCGCCGGTTGGCACTACGACGTCCCACCTGCCAACAGCGTTGGTCGTGCCCTCGCCTTTGAAGTCCTTGCCTGTGACGCCGACCTTGACCCCCGAGACAGGCTTTTGGTCGGTGTTCTTGATCGTTCCGAAGATGGTGATCGAGTCGGTGCTGGTAGCTGCGGACGCCGACGGTGATGCGAAGACTGCCATGACCAGGGCGCCGATGATCGCGGCGAGTACCGCGATTGCACGATTGCGCACCAAGAGCTCCTTGCGGTGTGACTCGCCCGAATCCAGATACGTCTTGCGTTGCTCGTCGTCGTCTTGCGGGAATCCCGGAGAGGGATGTGCTGCGGCGGGAGCATAGTCCCGGTACACGCCCGGTGGAGTGAATTCAGAAATGCCGAGCAACACCGGCCGGGGGCGGTACGGCTAGTGAAAGGCGATGGCAACGGCCGTCAACAACGGTGCCACGATCAAAGCCGGCAATAGGTCGGCTACTGGTACGGGTCGGACGCGCAACAGGCGTAGCCCGATCCCGACCAGGAGCAGCCCCCCGGTCGCTGTCAGTGCTGCGACCTGGGCGCTGTTCAGCACGCTGCCGAGCGTGTGTCCCAACAAGGTGAGCAACCCCTGGTAGACCCCCACCACAAGCGCCGAGGCGGCCACCCCCCAGCCCATGGCCGCCGCGAAGGCGATCGCCGCGAACCCGTCCAGCGCCGCCTTGAGAGCCAGCTGATCGACACCGAGGCCGAGTCCGTCGGACAGCGACCCCAGGATCGCCAGCGGCCCCACGCAGAACACCAATGACGCGGTGACGAATCCGTCGACGAACCCGCGGGACTCCTGGAGCTCGACCTCCGGTTCCTCATAGTGGGCTCCGCGGCGTCGGTGCCAACTCAGGCGGATCCACTCGCCGAGTTGCTCGAGTCGGGCCTCGAACCGCAGGAGGGATCCGATGATTCCTCCGATCAGCAGTGAACCGAGCACGATCAGTACCGGGATTCCGCGGCCTACTGCGTCCACCAGGGCGGAATCGGTCACCGCGACCGCGGAAAGCGCGGCCACCAGCAGGGTGACCAATCCCAATCCATCGGTGACGACGTCACGCGTTCGCTCGGGAAGCCGGTGACCCAACGCCACTCCGAGAGCTGACCCGACCAGGATGGTGACCACGTTGAGCACCGTGCCCGCGCCGATGAACATCAGCCACCCGTTTCGGGCGAGGAGGGCGCGTCCCGCAGGATGCAGGTCAACCGGGCCGTCGCCGTACGCCGTCCTTCGTCATCGGTGACGACGATCTCGTAGCAGGCAATCGTTCGCCCTCGTGAAATGGCCGTAGCGACACCCGTGACCCAGCCCGAGGTTGCTCCGCGATGGTGAGTCGCGCTGATATCGACTCCGACGGCGATCCGGTCCGGACTGGCGTGAATGGCCGCCCCGAGGGACCCGAGGCCCTCTGCGAGCACCACCGTCGCGCCCCCGTGGAGCAACCCGTACGGCTGACGATTGCCCTCGACGGGCATGCGTCCTACGACGCGCTCGGCGGTGGCCTCGACGATCTCGATACCCATGCGCAGATGCAGTTCGCTGTTGTTGAGGAAGTCGAGAGGTACCGCTGGGTTCTCGTCCGGGTTCTCAGTCACCACGCCACCCTAGGATCGCCGACGTGACGGATGACGCAGGGTCGGGCAGTTCGAGCGGCACCGAGCGATTGCTGCTTCTGGACGGGCACTCCCTGGCGTACCGCGCCTTTTACGCTCTTCCGGTCGAGAACTTTTCGACGACCACGGGTCAGCCCACCAACGCGGTGTACGGCTTCACGTCGATGCTGATCAACGCGCTTCGGGATGAGAGCCCCACCCACGTTGCCGTCGCCTTCGATCTGAGTCGCCAGACCTTCCGGACGACCGAGTTTCCGGAGTACAAAGCGACCCGAGCGGCGAGTCCCGCGGAGTTCTCCGGTCAGATCCCCTTGATCAGGGACGTCCTGAGCGCGATGTCGATTCCGGCCCTGGACGCGGAGGGTTTCGAGGCCGATGACGTCATCGCCACCCTGACCACGCAGGCGACCGCGGAGGGCTTCGACGTCGCCATCATCACGGGGGACCGAGATGCGTTCCAGCTTGTGGGCGAGCACGTCACGGTCCTGTACCCGAAGAAGGGTGTCTCGGACCTGGCCCGGATGACTCCTGCTGCCGTGGAGGAGAAGTACGGCCTCACACCAAGCCAGTACCCCGACTATGCCGCGCTGCGTGGGGACCCGAGCGACAACTTGCCCAACATCCCGGGCGTCGGTGAGAAGACAGCAGCGAAGTGGATTCGCGAATTCGGTTCGTTGCACGAGTTGGTGGCGCGAGTTGATGAGGTGCCTGGGAAGGCAGGCGCGTCGTTGCGTGAACACCTCGACCAGGTGATCACAAATCGTCGGCTGACCGAACTCGTACGTACGGTCCCGCTCGACTCCTCTCCGCACGACTTGGTCCGAGCCGGGATGGATCGAACGACCGTGCACGAGGTCTTCGACTCGCTGCAGTTCCGGGTGTTGCGCGAACGCCTGTTCGCCACTCTCGGGGCAGACGTTGCGACGGTCGGGAACGCCGAGTCCCCGCCTGGTGCCGAGATGTCTGTAACGGGCGATCTCCGCTCGTGGCTTGCCCAACGTGATCCGGCCGAGCGACTTGGTGTCGAGGTGGCCGGGCACTGGGGTGCCGGAACCGGCGACATCTCGTTGTTGGCCGTGGCCGGTTCCGATGGATCCGGGGCTTGGTGTGTTCCGTCGGCGTTGTCGCCTGACGCTGAATCCGCTGTCGTCGAGTGGCTGACGGACCCTGATCGCCCGAAGGCCCTGCACGACGCGAAGGGTCCGTTGCTCGCCATGTCGGCGCGCGGATGGAGCGTGAGGGGACTCACCGCGGACACCGCCCTGTCGGCGTACGTGCTGCTCCCAGGTCAACGCTCCTTCGATCTCGGCGACTTGGTGGCCAGATTCCTCGGCCGAGAACTCATCGCACCCGCGACCGACGACGGTCAGCTGACACTCGACGGTGATGACGACGAGGGACGTGCCCGTGACCTCGTGTCCCGTGCCGATGCCGTACGCGAACTCGCCGACGCGTTGGACACCGAACTCACCAAGCGAGGTGGAAGCGACCTCGTTCGTGCTGTCGAATTGCCGCTCGAGCATGTGCTGATGCGGATGGAACGCGTGGGGATCGCGGTGGACGCCGACTATCTGCGTCAACTCGAAGACGAATTCGCGCGCACGGCGAGGTCCGCCGAAGAGGAAGCAGTGGCACTCGTCGGTCGCCCGTTCAATCTCGGGTCACCTAAACAGTTGCAGGAGATCCTGTTTGGCGAGCGTCAATTGCCCAAGACCAAGCGCATCAAGACCGGCTACACCACCGATGCAGAGGCGTTGGCGTGGCTGGGCGAGACAACCGAAGATCCGCTGCCGGTCGTTCTGCTGCGGTGGCGCGATGTGTCGAAGTTGCGCCAAACGGTTGCGGGTTTGCTGCCCTTGATCGACGCCGACGGCCGAATCCACACGACGTACAACCAACTCGTGGCCGCGACGGGTCGATTGTCCAGCCAGGATCCGAACCTGCAGAACATCCCGATCCGTTCCGAGGACGGGGCGCGCATCCGACACGGCTTCGTCGCGGGTTCGGGTTACGAGTCGCTGCTGACCGCGGACTACAGCCAGATCGAGATGCGGATCATGGCGCACTTGTCCGAGGATGAGGAACTCATCGCTGCGTTCAAGAGCGGTGAGGATCTGCATACCACCGTGGGATCCCAGGTCTTCGGCGTCGCGCCCGAGGATGTGACTGCGGAGATGCGCCGACGGATCAAGGCGATGTCGTACGGCCTTGTCTATGGCCTGTCCGCCTTCGGCTTGTCGCAGCAATTGGGCATCGACACCGACGAAGCCCGTCGGTTGATGGACGAGTACTTCGCGCGATTCGGTGGCGTACGCGACTACCTCGCGACCAGTGTCGAGCAGGCCCGAGTGACGGGTTACACGCAGACCCTGCTCGGGCGACGTCGTTATCTTCCGGATCTGACGTCCGACGTGCGGCCTCGACGTGAGATGGCCGAACGGATGGCCCTGAACGCTCCCATCCAGGGTTCGGCGGCCGACGTCATCAAGGTGGCCATGCTGCGTGTCAGTGCCGCACTCGATGCCTCAGCACTGCGGTCCCGCTTGCTCCTTCAGGTCCATGACGAGTTGGTTCTCGAGGTCGCGCCGGGGGAGCACGATGCGGTCGAGACACTCGTTCGCGAGCAGATGGGCGCCGCCTACCCGCTCTCGGTGCCGTTGGTCGTTTCTGTCGGGGTGGGTCGGTCCTGGCAAGAAGCGGGCCACTGACCAGGATCGTGTCGTAATTCAGCGACCTCAGGATCAGTCATCGTGGCAAACTCAAGCCATGAACTCCTCGACTCGACGACTCATCCCCCTCGCTCTGACGCTCGGTTTGCTCGTCGCGGCATGTGGGTCGACCACGACGTCCAAGACCCGGGACTCGAACACGAATGTGAGCTTCAAGAGCTGCAGCGAGGTCGCCTGCACGGGCTCCATCAACGGCGCGCCGTACGAGATCTTGCTCCCCGCCAAGTGGAACGGCACGTTGCTCCTCTACTCCCACGGCTACCGCAACGCAGCGCCGACGCCTCCGACCTTCGCCCCGGTGGACACCAAGGCGGAGCCCGCGCCGGGATGGAGCACCGGCAAGAAGCAAACCGGCGATGCGCTGCTCGCGCAGGGATACGCGCTCGCCGGTTCGGCCTACAAGAGCAACGGCTGGGCCGTCGAGGACGGGGTGGCGGCGGATGAGGATCTGTACTCGTTCTTCACCCAGAACGTGGGGTCGCCGAATCGCGTGTACGTCTGGGGTGACTCACTCGGGGGACTGATCACTCAGACAGTGGCTGAGAAGGACTCCTCGTGGGTCGACGGCGTGGCACCGTTCTGCGGCGCCCTAGCAGGCCTCGTACCGAACCTGGATCTGGCACTTGATGTCGAGTACGGGGTCAAGACCCTGATCTATCCGCAGCTCAAGCTCACTGGCTTCGCGTCGTACGAAGAGGCCGTGAACAACTGGGTAGCCGCGGCAAAGGCGGTTGTGGCCGCTGCATCCGACACCGCGGGTGGTGGCACCGCGAAGGTGCTCTACCTGGCGGCGCTCGTCGATGGACCGGGCAAGACGAAGACGTATGACGGTGCCGATATCCAGTCGACGGTCAAGGCCGACGTGGAATCGATTTTGACGGCGTTGGGCTATGGCACATTCGGGCGCTACGACATCGAACAGCGTTTCGGTGGGAATGCCTCGTCCAATGAGGGCGTCGACTACTCGGCCAGAATCTCGGTCGCCGACACTGCGGTCATCGACGCAGTCACAGCCGGAGCGACCGCACAGGCAAACGCTGCCATGGCCGCCGGTACCCGAGTCACCGCCGACGCGGCCGCGGTCGAAAAGGCCCTCGCGTCAGGTGGTGACCCCAAGGGTGACGTCACCGATCCCACGATCACGATGCACACCGCGGCCGACCCGCTGGTGATCGCGCAGAACGAGACGTTCTTCCGCAACCGCTATGCCGGACAGGTGGCCAAGGGCAAGGCAACGGCCGACCTCGTGCAGTTGTACACGACTCCGCCGGCGACCTATCCCGAGGAGCCAGGTGCTCCCTTCGGTGCTGGTCACTGCAACTTCACCACGGAGACTCGGGTGGCCGTGATCGGGCTGTTGGACAAGTGGGTGCGCGAAGGAGTCACGCCGTCGTCGGGCTCGGCGCTCGTTGTGATGCCGACCGGCACGACCGGCTTCTCGCCGATCTACTCACCGGGGCCGTGGCCGGAGCCGGCCTTGGCTGCGCTCCCCAAGTGACGCGATTGGCGTAGAAGTCGCAGCGCGCTGACGTACGCGACGACCGAGAGAGTCGTGCCGACGATCAACGCTGTCCCCACGATGACAGTCACTGTGTCGTGCGGACCCAACGTGACTGCAATTCCCAAGATTGCGACGGTGGCCCAGAGGCCAACGACGGAGCGACGGTCCTCGGCGGCGAACCGGCCGAAGAGACAGATCTGCACCACCGCGAAGACCGTTCCGAGAGCGGCGAACATCCATGCCTGTCCGATCAGCCCTTGGTACGCCGAGCCGCCCGCTGCGTTGACGACTTGAGAGGCGAAAAGGGCGACGCCGAGGGTCAGGACAACCCCCAAGCCCAGGGTGGCCAGCACCGCGAGTGAGAGAGAGCGAGGATCGCGTTCACGGGCCAAACGGGGGAACACCACCACGGTGACGACTTGCGGCAAGAAGAAGGCGATCTTGGCGATCACTACACCCACGGCGTACTCGCCGGCGAGTGTCGGCGGCAGGAAGTGCCGCGCGAGCAGGATGTCGAGGTTGGTCAAGATGAAGAGCGCAATCAGGGCATGGGACGTTCGTGCGGTCTCTGCACCCAGCCCGCTGATCTTCACGCGCGGCGAGGGGCCCACAAGTGGGGCAACGACGAGATAGCCGGCACCCCATCCGATGACTGCTCCGATGAGCAGTCCGGTGATTGTCGCGGTGACACTCGCGCCCGCCACCGCGCCGACGATGGCAACCAAGGAGCGACTCGAGTTCGCGACAGCGTAGATGCCGCCGACGCGGACGAAGTCCTCGTGTCCCTGGGCCAATCCCAATTGGGCGCCCACCGCGGTCATCGGCACCATCGCGATGGCCACCAAGACCAGCGACCACCACTGCTCGATGTGCAGCGCACTCGCCAGGATCGGTGTCGCCAAGAGCACGACGGCGGCGACCACGAGTCCGGAGCGCGCACCAAATGTGAGCAGCGTGCGCCCAGCAGAGGCCCGAAAGACCGGATCACCGGAGGCGAGTCGTCGAGCGCTGGCTGTTTGGACCCCGACCCCGACGGTGTTCGAGATCAGGATCACGGCCAGCAGTGCGGCAAGGATTCCGTAGTTGTCCGGACCAAGTCGACGGGCGGCGATCACATTCAGGGCGTACGCGGTGAGTTGCCCTGCTGCCAGACCAAGAATGACCACAACGGGCCCGGACAGGCGGCGAGCGCTGGTGACGCCGCTTGGAGGCGAACTGCTCCCACCATCTAGCGACACTGTGCGTCCGTCACACTGACCGTCCTCCACACTTGCCGCCACCGGCGGTATCGCTGGGCCCGTCACCCTAGGGCCGAGTTTCGCGCAGGTCGATGTGTTGCGAGGGAGGAGTTCGATGGCGGCCACCCTCGACGCTGCCCCCGTGCCCTCTCATGTCTCGGTTCGCCGTCGAGAGCGCTGGACCTTAGGAGCCCTGGTCACCTTCTTGGTTGTCGCGTTGCTGGGACCGGCATTGGGCTGGGGTTACGTCCTGACCTACGACATGGTGTTTGTCCCACGACAGTCGCTACTTCCGGAATCAGTGGGGTTGAGCGACTCGTTGCCGCGAGCGGTTCCTCAAGACGCCGTGGTGGCACTGCTGACCCACATCGCCCCGGGAGCGGTGTGGCAACACCTGGCTCTGATCAGCGCGATCGCCCTGTCCTCGTTGGGTGCAGCGCGCATGCTCCGCGGCTCGAGTCTCTGGGTCCGCTGTGCGGCAGCGACTCTCGCGGTCTGGAACCCATGGTTCGTTGAGCGGCTCTATATCGGTCACTGGGCTCTCCTGCTCGGGTATGCCGTACTGCCGTGGGCGTTGATCGCGGCCCGACAGGGCAGGAGTGGGCGCACGTCGATAGGACCGTGGATCTTGTGGGTTGCGCTGGGGTCACTGGTTCCCACCTCGGGAGTCTTGTTGGTGGTCGTGACGTTGCCGGTCCTGCTCGTCCGATCGGTGTTACCGCGCGCCCGTAGGACGTGGGCCGTTCTCGCTGCCTGCGCCCTGCAGTTGCCGTGGTTGGTCCCCGCGTTGACCAATCCGTCGGGAGTGAGCTCAGACCCGACGGGGGTGTCGGTCTTCGGACTTCGCGCCGAAGGCCCATGGGGAGCGTGGGTCTCGGCATTGGGGCTTGGAGGAATCTGGAACTCCGAGGTCGCTCCCGCAACCCGAGGCACGATCCTGGCGTTGCTTGGTCTCGTGCTGATCGGGGCCCTGGCGATTGCGGGCTGGTCCGCCCTCGTCAAGCGCGTGGGGCGATCCGTCGCCTATACCTTGACCGCATCGGGTCTCGGGGGATTGGTCATCGCCTGTGTGTCGA
>Ga0315278_10003263_pt1 | contig 14512 bp, 4 predicted proteins | sample YL17G06_0_MG_FD_203880 | JGI IMG/M metagenome (GOLD analysis project Ga0315278, IMG submission 203880) | Sediment microbial communities from Yellowstone Lake, YNP, Wyoming, USA - YL17G06_0 | ecosystem: Environmental > Aquatic > Freshwater > Lake > Sediment | place: USA: Wyoming | collected... | reverse complement strand
ACCCCCACACAGCCGACGTCCCGCCCGGCTGTGTCATCATCGTGGGCGCCGGCATAGCGGGCCTGGCGACTGCGCTGGCCCTACACAGGGTAGGCATACCCGCCCTCGTCCTGGAGGCCGGCCCCGCCCCCCGCCGGGAGGGCGCGTCCATCAGCCTGTGGACCAACGGGTTCAAGGCGCTCGACTACCTGGGCGTGGGCGAGGCCGTCCGCAGGGGGGGCGCTGTCCCCGGGGGTGCGGGCGTGGGCTCCTTCGCCCTGGATGGGGTCACCCTCATGACTGCGGGTGGCAATGTCCTGACGGATGTCGACTACGCGGCCGCCGGGGGCGGGCCCCACGAGGCCCGGGGCGTGCTGCGCGGGGAGTTGATGGCCGCGCTGGCGGGTCCCTTACCCCCCGGCACGGTCCGGTACTCCTCGCCCGTCCTGGCCGCGGCCGCCGTCGGGGACGGGGCGGTGGTCGTGCTGGGCGAGGCGGGAGGGGGCGCCGGCGGCTCCACCGCGCCCTCCCCCCCCCAAAAGAAGAGGGTGGAGCTGCGGTGCCGGGCGGTGGTGGGCGCGGACGGCGTGAGGTCCTCCATCGCGGGCGCGCTCGGCCTGGGCGCGCCGGCCTACGCGGGCTACACGGCCTACCGGGGCGTGGCCGCCTTTGAGGCGCCTGCCACCGCCCCGGCGTCCCTGGCCTCCATCGCCACCCGCCCGCGCGTGCTGTTTGGCAACGGCGTGCGGGCGGGGGTGGTCCCGCTCGGCGGCGGGCGTTGGTACTGGTTTGTGACGGAGAACGAGCCGCCCGACGCGCGCCGCGTGTCCGATCCGGAGGCCGTCCGCGCACTCGCCCTGGCCGCTGTCTCCTCCTGGGCGCCCACGACGGGCGTGGGCGCCGCCATCGCGGCCTCCCCGCCCCACACGCTCACCAAGTCGCGCGTCGTCGACCGCCTGGGCCGGCCCTGGGCACCTGCGGGCGGGTGGGCGCCGGCCGCGGGGGGCGGGGGCGGCGGCGGCCGCTCCCCAGGCCCTGTCACCCTGGTCGGCGATGCCGCCCACCCGACCACGCCCAACCTGGCCCAGGGCGGGGGCCTGGGCCTGGAGGACGCGGTCGTCCTGGCCCGCTGCCTGGCGGGCGCGACGCCCACTGACGGGCGCACACGGCCCTCGCCCGCCGACGACGCGGCCGCCCTGCGCTCCTTTGAAGCCCAGCGCGCGGGCCGCGCCTTTTTTGTGACCCTCAAGTCCCGCCTCATCGGCCTGGTCGGCCAAGTGAGCGGGCCCCCGCCAATCCTGGCGGTCCGTGACTTCATCATTGCCAAAGGCGCGGGCAACGAGGCGTCCCTGTTGGGGCACACCATGTTTGATGTGGGCCCGCTGCCGGCGCCGGTGGTGGCGCGGGTGAGCGGGGGTAAGGGCGGTGGTCGCGGTGGTGGTGGGAGCGGGGTAGTGGTGGGCGCCCAGGCGAAAGTGTGACCCCCCCTAAAAAAAAGGAAAGCAAAGCAGTGCTCACCAACAAAACAGATCTCATGCCCCCGTGCACCCAGCGTCCGCCGCCTTGCCCGTCCCACCACCCACCACCCCCCTCGCAACCGCGTCCGCCGCCGCGCGCGCCTCATCCAGGCGGGGCGTCATAAACACGCCCTTGGCCGGGCCGTACGTGAGCGGGGCGTGCATGGCCAGGGGAACCTGCCCGGGCGACAGGTCGAACGACAGGCCCCGCGCGGCCAGGCGGACCAGCGTCATTTTTGCCTCCTCCAGGGCAAAGCGTTGGCCGACACACATGAGGGCGCCCCCACCAAACGCCAGCAGCTCCGGCGGCGGCGCCCCCGCCGGGCCCGACGGCGGCCGCAGCCACCGGTCCGGCACAAACTCGTCTGCGTCCTCGCCCCACACGGCCCGGTCGCGCTGGGCGGAGAAGACCGCGTTGTGAATCGCCGTCCCCTTTGTAATTTTGAAGCCGTGGAGGGTGATGTCCCGGGTCGCCTCCCGGATCGTGGCGGAGCCGGGCGGGGAGAGGCGGAGGGCCTCGCTGAAACAGGCCGACAGGAAGGGCAGCTCGGCGAGGTCCGAGGGCGCAGGGTCGCGGCCCTCCAGGACGGCGCCGACCTCCTCCACGAGGCGGCCCCAGGCGCCCGGCGTGGCAGCGCAATAGTACAGCGTCATCGCGAGGGCGGTGGCCGTGGTCTCGTACCCCGCCAGCAAAAACGTGTTGGCCGCCTGGCCGACCTCGACGTCCGTGAACAGGGACCCGTCTGCCTTGCGCGCGGTGGTCATGTGCGTCAAGAAAGAGCCCGGCAGGGCGGCCAGCTTGCGGCGGGCGGCCGCGGCGGCCGCCGTGGGCGAGCGCTGTGCTTGCGCCGCGGCCTTGGCGGCCGCCTCCGCCTCGGCCTCCAGCCGGGTCGCGTCGTCCGAGGCCCGGCGCATGCGGACGAGCGGGTGCTGGGGGTGGGCCTCGACGGGGCCGGCCACCGCGCCGGCAGGCCCGCCATCCTCGCGCCCGCCCACGCCCTCCCCGCCGTCCAGGCTGGGCGTGGCTGGCGGGGTCGGGGACGGCGAGGCGGCAGCGGGAGCGGGGGAGGCGCCCCGGGAGGGCTCCCGGGAGCCCCCCCTGCCCGTGCAGCAGGCGGCCCGCCGCAGCTCGGCCGCGGCGCGCGTGTCCTGGACGAGGCCCAGGACGGTGCCCTGGGTGAGCGCGCGGGCCGCGTTGACCGCGCGCAGGGCGGGGTCCGGGAAGGCTGTGGCGGCCAGGCGGACGAGCGGGCGGAAGGCGCGCGGCAGGGCCTGGGCTATGAGGAAGTACGGGGACGCCCGGCCCGGCGTCTGGAAGAGCGTGCGGGCGGCGTCCAGGAGGGCGGCCGCATCTTCCGGCGTCCCACCATCGCCCGCCCCCTCGCTGTCGTCGGTGGAGCTCCCCGCCGACCCGCCACCGCCCAGCGCCCCAGCCGCCCGCACCGGGATGGTCGGGGCCATGGGACCGGCGGCGGCGGCGACGGGCTTGCCGTGCGAGTCAGCCGCGCCCGCCGTGGCCAGGGCGTCGGTGTCCACGCCAAAGCCGCACGCGAGCACGACCTGGAGCGTCATCGCGCCTAGCAGGCGCCACACGTCCACCTCCGCCCCCGCCCGCGCGCACGCGACCAGGCGGTCGGCCAGCCGGTCCGCCCCGTCCAGCATCAGGGGCGCGTACGAGTCCAGGTAGGCCGCCCGGAAGATGGGCAGGAACGCGCTCTTCACGTCCCGGTGGAAGCTCCGGTCGCGCGTCACCAGCATGTTGGCCTTGTAAAAGGCGGCCGCCTGGCGGGACAGGGACAAATCGATTGGCGACATGAGCGAGGGGCGGGTGTAATGGGACAGCTGGACCGCCTTGATGGAGGCCGCGTCCGAGACGACGACCGCGGGCGTGGACCCAAAGTAGACGCGGAAGAGGGGGCCGTACTCCTGGGCCCACGCCCGGTAAGCTTCGGGCATGCCCGCCTCAAAGACTTCCCGGATGTTGCCCGTCAGCCAGCGAGGGGGCGGCCCCGGGATGGCCCGGAAGCGGTGCCGGGTCCAGGGGTGGAAGCCGTAGAGGGTGATGGCCTATTTGCGCGCGTGTGAGGGTGTGTCGTGGGGTGAGGAGGGCGATTTTTCGCACGGGCCGAAATAGGACAGGAAAGAGGCACACCTTGCCCGTGCATCATCCATCCCCACCTCACTAGAGGTGGGGATGAGAAATTGGAAATTGGAGATGGTGGCCGAAGGCGGAAACGCCCTGGGGCGGCCACAGCCCGTGCTGCCGCGCGCCTCGGCTCACGCATCTGCGGCCGGGCCATCGCGCCCGAGGAGCTCAACTGCCGCTCGATCTCACACCCAAAGAATGCCCTGTTGGGCGGGGCGGGGCGGGGCGGGGGCGGGGCGGGGCCGGGCGGGGCAGGAGCGCGGTACACTCAATGCACGACGGCTCGCTTTCCGGGCGGCTTCTCTCTCGACCAGCCGGACTCACCACAACAATCGCCGCCGCCACCGCCAGCACCAGCAGCAGCATGGCCATGGTCGTGGATGACAAATCAGCCGGGCCTGGGCATGCACGGGTGATTTCGGGCAGGGAGCAGGCCGGGGTTAAATGGCGAGAGGTGGCAATTTGGAAATTTGTGTGTTGTTGTGAGGAAAGTTCCCGGCGCTCCATCGCTCCATCCCGAACGTTCCTATCACCCCTAGGGGTGCCCGTGTCGTTCCTATCACCAATGCATTGACCTGACCGCACACATCTACGATAATGTTTACAAGGCACATGCAAAGCATCTCACACCCACTCACTTGCTCACCAGCCGCGCCCGCAGGCCGGCCGCCTCAGCCACCGCCCGCACGCCACCCTTCCCACCACCACCCTCGGCCTCGACCTCGGCCTCCCCGTCCGACGAGGACGACGCCCCACCACCCAGCGACGCCGGGGGGCCACCTAGGACGCCCGTCGGCGTGCGCGGGACGCCCCCGCCGCCATCCACCACCCCCTTCTTCCCGCGCACAATGGGGACCACCCACACCCCGTGCTTGGGCCCCATCGTCAGCCGGGTCTCCAGGTCCAGGTCTGTCCGCCCCGCCCCCACCCACTCGGGCCCCGCGGGCGTGAAGTCGAACCGGCGCAGCAGGCTGATCAGGGTGAGCTTGGCCTCCGTCTCCGCGAAGCGGGCGCCCACGCAGGAGAGCGTGCCCGCCCCGAACGCGTTGAAGCCGACAGCCTTTGTCTTCTCGTCTGCCGTGGCCCAGCGTTCGGGCTTGAAGGCCGCCGCGTCGGGGCCCCACACGGCCTTATCCGTCTGCACCGCCCGCGTGTCGACCTGCATCCACGTGCCCTTGGGGATGAACACCCCGCACACGGCCTGGTCCTCGCCCGCCAGGCGCAGGGTCATGGGCGCGGGCGGGGTGAGGCGGAGGGCCTCCTTGAAGACGGCGTCGAGGTACGGCATGCGGGCCAGGTCGGCGGTGGACGCGACGGCGTGCGACCCGCCGCCCAGCACCGCCTCCATTTCGGCGACCGCCCGGGCCGCCGCGGCCGGGTGCGTGGACAGGTGGTGAACGCAAAAGGCCAGGGCGGTTGCCGTCGTCTCGTAGCCCGCCAACAAGAACGTGAAGCACTGGGCCACGACGACGTCGGGGTTGAAAAGGGCGGCCGCGGCCGCGGCGTCCCCCCGGTCGGCCGCCCGGCGCGCGCGGCGGGCAAAGAGGGAGAGGAACGAACCCTTTTTTGAGGGGGCGGCTGCGGCCTCCTCACCCTCCCCCTCCTCCGCCCCCTGCCTCTCCCGTTCCGCCAGCACCAGCTCCATGCCCTTGGCCATGATGACGCCCCGGGCGCCGTCCAGGGCCGCCAAGGCCGGCCCCGGCGCGAGGCGGGTGGCGAGGCGGATGAGGGGCGCCGCCCAGGGGAGCGCCTGGTGCACGAGCGCCCAGGCCGAGGAGGACCGCCCCGTCGCAAAGATGGTGCGGGCCGCGTCCAGCAGGGCCGCCGCCTCGGGCGAGGACGCGCCGCCGTCGATGCCCGTCGGCATGTCCAGGCCAAAGGCGCAGGCCGAGACGACGGTGAGCGTGAGGGAGCCAAAGAGGCGCCACACGTCCACGGGCGTGCCGGCCGCGGCCGCCTCCGCCAGGCGGTCGCCCAGCAGGTCCGCCCCCGCCGCCATCTCGCCCACGCACGCGTCCAGGCCCGCCCCCGCGAAAAAGGGCAGCCAGGCTGCCTTCAGCTCGCGGTGGAGGTCCCGGTCGTAGGCGCCCGCGGCGAAGAGCCCGTACGTCGACAGGCGGGAGGAAGGGTTGGCAGTCAGGGAGGTCAGCAGCGGGTGGCGGGCGTGGTTGCGCAGGTTGACGCGCCGCCCCTCGGCCGGGTCGGCCACGACGACCAGGGGCTGCGCGCCCAGGAAGACCTTGTAGACGGGGCCGTAGGTGGCGCGCCACGCGTCGAAGGCCGCGACCTGGCCGGGTTTTTTGAAGGAGCCCAGGTTGCCGAGGAAGGGCAGGGTCGTGTACCAGGCTGGGCCTGGAATGTGGGACAGGCGGGCGCGGGTGAGGGGGTGGTAGGCGTAGGTGAGGGACTGCGGGGTGTGGGGGAAGGGGGCGTAGTGCGGCGGGAGGGGTGAGTGAAGGTGGAGGGGGCGTAGTGCGGCAAGAGGGGTGAGGGAAGAGGGCGCAGATGGAGAGGCGGGAGGGGTGAGGGAAGGGGGTGCAGATGGAGAGCAGAGGGCAGCGGATGAGTAACGTCACAAAACGGGTGGCGGGTACGTTTTTGCCCGCGTTTGCTTGCCATCTTTTCCACCACACAGCGACATGCCATGCCATTTGACACACGTCTGAGACGAGAACCAGATCGGGTTCGCGGCGTGCGCGGCCCCGCTCCCCATTGCAAGCGCATGCCCGCGCGTATTTTCTTCTCTCTCTCCTCTCTCTCCTCTCTTACCACCAGCACCACGACCAGGGCGGTCCAGGCCAGGGTGGGGGCCCAGGCGAGGAGCCAGGACAGCATAGTGTGAGTGTGGTGGTGGTGGTAGGGGGGGGGGGGTATGTGTGTGTGTGTGTGCCGGCGAATTTGGAGAGTGAAAGACGGCTGCGTCACTACCTCGCCTTAAATATGACTGTCAGCTACTTCTCCGTAGACGCCACCTTTTTTGTAATAAATTCATTTTTTTTTTCTCATTTATTTTCTGCTTAGTTCGTGGGGGCTGCCCGCGCGACCGACACCGGGCGCGCCCTCCCCCACCATGCCGCCCCACCCACCAGCCCTGTCGGCTGGCCTCCTCCTCCCCCTCCTAGCCTCCCTCTGCTTCATCGTCGCCGCCGCCCCTCCACCCCCCATTCTCCTCCGGGGCGGCGCCCTGGACGTGGCCGCGCTGGCCGAGGCTGGTCGAACGAGGTAGGAAGAGAGCCGGAGAGAGCGGGTGTGGTGTGTGTCGCGTCCCTCCGCGTCCACGCCTCGGAGACCACGCCCCTGCGTCTATGTGTCAGGGCTCCCCCCGCACCTGCTCCCGTGCCCCCGGGGCATGGAGGCCCGCCGTCCGAGGGGAGCCGCACCCCTAAAGGGGGCAGCTTCCTCCGCCCGCGCGCCGCCCCAATGCTTTTCGCTCCCGGCCCGCCCGCCCGCCCACACACCCCACCCCAACAACCAGACCCACCTCTACGTGGAGCCGAGGCGACGGCGCGTGCCTCGGGTTGATAAGAATGACCAATGGCCTCCTCACGATTTCCCCCCTCCATTTTCCCCCCAAACCACAACAACAGCACCCTCCGCCGCTCGCTCCTCGCCGACCACCACCCCGCCGCCTCCCACCCGCTCGCCCTCCCCACCCGCCACCCCGCCTGGGGCCCGCTGCGTGGGCGGGCGTCCCAACAACACATCATCGCCTACGCCACTGCCCCACCACCCCACGACGCGGGCGATTTGTTGCATGGCGCGCTGGCCGAGCACGGTGGCGCGTTGGGGCCTCACCTCCCACCCGCCGCCTTCACCTTTGTGGGGGGCCCCGCCGCCGTACGGGCGCTGGCTGGCCTGCCGGGCGTCGCCTGGGTGGGGGCGCACGATGAACCGACCCACAAGGTCTGCCCGCGCTTGACGGAGGGCCTGGACCGCAACGCGTCCGCCGTCCGGTACTTGGCCGTCCTCTTCCCCCGCCTGGAAAAAAAAAGGGGTGGTGGTGGGGGTGGGTCGTCGACCCCCTCCCCTCCGCCTCCTTCGTACCACCCGGCCACCGCGGCGGCGGCGGAGTGGGCGGGCGCGTTGAGGGCGCTGATAGGAGGGAGTGCGGCCGCCGCCGCCCACCACCCCACCCTGACCCCGCGCAACCCGCTGGTGTTGGAGGTCGACCTCGGCCCCGCCCGCTCGCCCGCCCGGGCGGCCGCTGCCCGCATTACGACCTGGCTGGCCTCCCAGCCGGCCACGCACTGGGTGTCCCGCTCCTCCGCCGCGCCGGGCGGGCACCCGGCCAACTGGCAAGCCTCCTCCATCATCCAGAGCGGCCACGCCGCGTCAGCCGCCGCCGGCTCCGTCGACTGGGCGGCCGACCCGGGGTCCCACCCGCTCTGGGCGGCCGGCGTGCGCGGCGCTGGCCAGGTCGGCGGGGGCGGCGACTCGGGCGTGGACGTCAAATCCTGCTATTTTGACGACCCGGCTGTCCCCTTTGAGCTGCGCCCCGCGTCCGGGTGGGGCGGGCCCGCCGTGTTCGAGTCCACATCGCACCGCAAAATCCGGCTCTACCGCGCGCTGGCCGACGCGACCGACCACAACGGCCACGGCACGCACACCATGGGCAGCATGCTGGGGTCGCCGCCCCCGGGCGGCGACGCGGAGGCCTTTGCCTACAGCGGCATGGCGCCCGACGCCAAGCTGGCCTTCACGGACCTGGCCATCGGCCGGGCGGGGGAGGGGAAGGACCGGATGGAGCGGTCGGGCCTGAAGGGCGGGGGCACCATCACCGTCCCCGGCGACATGGGCGGCGACTACTACTGCCACACCTACGCTGTGGGGGCTCGCGTGCACTCGGACTCGTGGGGCTCGGAGAGCGTGGAGTACGATTACATGGCAGCCGAAGTGGATGCCTTCGCGTGGGACCACCAGGATTTCTTGCCCGTCCTCGCGGCGGGGAATGAGGGCCTGGCGTCCGCGTCGCCCACGGGCGGCGTGACGACCGTCACCTCGCCCGCCACCGCCAAAAATTGCCTGGCCGTCGGGGCGACCCTGTCCTCCAGTGGTGCCCCCGGCTCGCCCGCCCGCCAGTTTGTGCTGCACCGGCTGGGCGTGTACGCGCCTGGAGGGGAGAGCGGGGATGCAGATGCGTCCAAGAAACCAACCGAGGTCGAATCCTTCAGGGTCGTCCAGGCCGCCTTTGGCGGTCGGGTGGCGGGCCTGTACGGCCGGCGCCTGCCCCTGTCCGCGGCCGAGCCCCGGGACGCGTGCGCGCCCCTGCAAAACGGGGCGGCCGTGGCGGGGACGGTCACCGTCGTCGCGCGCGGCACCTGCACCTTTGCGACCAAGGCCGCCAACGCCCAGGCGGCCGGGGCGGCGGCGGTGCTGGTGTACGATGACCGCATCTCCGATTTCTTCATCCCGGCCGCCGAGGGCGGGGGCGGGGGCGGGGGCGTGACCATCCCCGCCGCCGCCGTGCCCCGGCGGGTGGGCCTGTTGCTGGCCTCCTCGGCCGCCGCGTCTGTCTCGACTGCCGGGGGCGGCGCCGGCGGTGAGCCCGGCTCCCCGCCCGCCGCCCCGTCCTCTGCCGGCCTGACCGTCTCATTTGGCCCCGCCCCCTCACCCGCGGACGCCTGGAACTCGCTGGCCGACTTTTCTTCCAAGGGCCCCACCCCGGACGGGCGGGTCAAGCCCGACCTGGTCGCGCCGGGCATTGTCCAGTCCGCGGCGGCCAGCAAGAGCAGCCCCGCCACCCCGACGTGCGAGGTGCGGACGATGCAGGGAACCTCCATGGCGACGCCCGTGGCGGCGGGGGCGGCCCTGCTGGTGCGCGACTATTTCGCCCAGGGCTTTTACCCGGACGGGTCGCCCGACGCCGGCAGGGCGCACGCGGCGGGCGCGGCCCTGGTCAAGGCGGTGCTCGTCGCGGGCGCGGCCGAGCTGGACGGCTTCGAGGTGGACACCGGGCTCCCCCTGGCGCCCCCGCCCTCCTACCGCATGGGCTTCGGCCGGGTCCACGTCGGGCGGGCCCTGCCCCTGGCGGGCGGGGGTGGCAAGGCCGGCAAGGCCGGCGGCGGACGCGGCGGCGCCGCCCTCCCATTCAACCTCCAGGTCGTCGACGGGGCGGAGCTCAGGGGCGGGGCCGCGCACACCTACTGCCTGCGAGGGTCGGGCGGGCCGCTGGCCGTCTCCCTGGCCTGGCAGGACGCGCCCGGCTCGCCCGCGGCGGGGCGGGCCCTCGTCAACGACCTGGACCTGGTCGTCCGGGCGGCGGGCCTAGGCGGCGTGCCCCTGCTGGGGAATGGGGGCGGCGGCGGGGCGGCGTCGGCGGCCGGCGGGTCGCCGGCCTCCCCGCCCGGCGGCGCCCTGTCCGAGCCTGACCGGACCAACAACGTGGAGGCCGTCTACGTGGCCTGGCTGCCCCGGGGCGACGTGTCCATCGAGGTCCGGGGCGCGGGCGTGCCCCGGGGCCCCCAGCCCTATGCGCTCGCGGTGCGGGGCGCGTTCACGGGCGCGCTGGCCTCGCCCAAAAACCCGGGCGGGGCGGGCGCGGGCGCCACCGCCGGCGCGTGCGAGGTCGTCCGGGCGGTCATTCGGGCCGGCCCAGCCGGCCTCACCCCCGCCCGGGACGTGGCCTTTGAGTTTGGCCCGGCCGCGGGCGGGGATGGGAGGGGAGGGGGCGGGTTTGAGTGCGCGCTGGCGCGGGGCGGCGGCGGCGGCGGCGTGGGGCCTGGGGGGGGGGACAGCAACGCCGCCGCGGCCGCCCCGCCGCCCCCCGCCCGCGCGTACAAGCCCTGCTCCTCGCCCACCAAGTTTACCGGCTTGGCGGATGGAGCCTACACGTTCGCTGTGCGGGCGACGGGCGAGGCGAGCGCGGCGGAGCGGGCGTTTGCGGTGGACACGGCGCCCCCCGCCCTCGCCTGGGCGGCCTCTCCCGGCGCGCTCCCGTCCCCCACCGCCGGCGCGTCCTCCGTGGTGGGCCTGGCCTGGGGGGCGGCCGACGCCTCGCCCGTCGCCTACACCTGTCGCTTAGAGGCTGTGGCCGGCCCAGGCAAGGCCAGCCCGCCCCGCGTCGTCCTCTGGACGGGCGCGGCCGCGGCGGAAGCCGCCAAGGCGGCGGCAGGCAGCGGGCGGCTCGCCCCGGCCGCCGGCGCGGCGCCCGTCGCCCTCGGCGCCTGGGCGCCGTGCGCCCCGCCTGCCGCCTACGCCTGGCTCCTGCCCGGCACCTGGCGCGTCTCGGTGGCGGGCACGGACGCGGCGGGCAATGCGGGCGCGGAGGCGCTGGTGCACGAGTGGGAGGTGGCTGGGGCGGCTGACGAGCGCCCGGCCGCCTTCATCACGGCCGGCGCGCTCGGGCCCGTCCCGTCGGCCGACGTCGCTTTCGACCTGGCCGTCCTGGGCTTGGTGGGCGACCGCCTGGCGCCGGTGTCCCCGCCGCCCGCGCTGGAATGCCAGCTGCTGCCGCTGGCAGGCCCCGCGACGGCGGGAGAGCCGGTGCGGGTGGGCGGGGCGTCACCAGCCGCCCAGCCCGCCCCCGTCCCTGGCTCCCTGGCGACCCGGGACTGGACGGCCTGCGGCGGGCCCGGCTCCAAGCCGGGCCAGGCCGCCTGGAAGGGCTTGGCCGACGGGGCCTACCAGTTTGCGGCCCGCGTGAAGAGGCAAGGCGGTGGCGGTGGCGGCGGTGGGGGCGGGCGGCGGTTGGCCCAAGCGCCCGAAGCGGCTGCGCCCGCAGGCGCAGGCGGCGCAACGCTCGACCCGCCCGCGCCCGCGCCCGCGCCCGCCGCACCACCCCCCACCCCCGCCACCCCGCCCGCCTTTGCCATCTTTGCTGTTGACACCCGCCCCCCCGCCGTCAGCATCACAGCCGCCCCGCCGCCCGCGTCCGCGTCGACGGCGGCGTCCTTCTCCTTTGTGTCGGATGAGGAGCCCGCCGTCTTTTCGTGCGCCCTGTCACCCGGCCACGGCGAGACCAACCCGGCCAAGCGCCCCAAGAACGCACCCCGCCAACCCGCCTACGGCCCGCAAGCCTGTGCCAGCCCGGGCGCGTACACGGGCCTGCCGGACGGGCGCTACACCTTTTCCGTGTCCGCGACGGACGGGGTTGGCAACGCCGGCAGCCCGGCGACCCGCCTCTTCACCGTTGACACCGTGCCACCCGAGATTTCGGGCTTGAAGCTGCCGTCCGCGGTCGCGACGGACGCCTTCAATGCCTCCTTCACCGTCGCCGACCCCCCGCCCGGCTCGTCCGGCGTCATGTCGGTCGACTGCCGCCTGCGCCTGCTCGCGGGCGCGGGCAGCGTGGGGTCGCCCTCCGAGAACGGGACCTGGGCGCCCTGCGCGTCGCCCATCACCTACGGCCCCGGCCTGGCGGATGGGCGGTGGGGCCTGACGCTGCGGGCGGTGGACGCGGCGGGCAATGCCCGGGAGAGCCCGGAGAGCGTGGTGTTTGTGGACCGGTCGCCGCCGCGCGGGGCGGCCGTGGTGGCGGGGCCCAGCGCGGACAGGGCCGCCCCCTCCCGCGTCTCCCTCGCCTTTTCCGCGCCGCCCGACGCGGCGGGCGCTCCCGTGGCCAGCTGGCAGTGCGCGCTGAGCGGGCCGGACGGCAAGGCGCCCGCCTGGAAGGCCTGCACCAGCCCGGCCGTCTTTAAAGGGCTGAAGAGCGGGGGCTACTCCTTTGAGGCCCGCCCCGTGGACGCGGCGGGCAACGTCGGGGCGGCCAGCCCGGCGCGCACCTTCACCGTGGATGCCTCCCTGCCCACCCCGGCGGCCGGGCTGGTGGGCGGCGACGGCTTTGGCGGCGGCGGCGGGCCGTGGTCGTGGACATCCTGGCGGCTGTGGGCGGTCGTCGGCGCGGCCGGCCTGGGCGCGTTCCTGGTCGCGTCCCTCCTCTCCCGCCTGTGCGGGTGTGGGCGGGGGGACGGGGAGGGGCGGCGGTGGTCCTGGTCGAGTGGGGACCACCACGGCCACCAGCACCACGGCCGCCACCACCACTGGCCAGCCGGCGCGGCGGTGGGCGCGGGCGCGGCCCGCCCGGCCGGCCCGCCCCTGCGCTCCCAGGGCACGGCCGACCCGGCCCTTCAGGAAGCCCTCCGCCGGTCGGCGGCCGAGGCGGCGGCTCGCTCCGGCCCTCCTCAACCAGGCCGCCCCGCGGTGGCGGCGGCCATGGAGGACGATGCTGCGCTGGCGGCAGCCATTGCCGCGTCCCTTGAGGAGGCGAGGGTGGCGGAAGCGATGCGGCGCAGCATGAGGTGATGAGAGAGGACAAAAAAAAATGAGGGGATTGAGAGGGAATTGTTAGAAAGAGCAGAGTATGAAGGCGGTGCCACACGATCGATCTATAGAGCGGGGCGAATTTAACGGGTTGTTTAGAGGCGGGCACGGCCCTTATCTTTGCAATGCTTTGTGGCGGGGCGGGTTGGAAAAATGGCCCTCCATTTTCTTTCTCCCTCTCTTGCACGGATTGGTCACACGCCCCACCTCTCTCTGCTAAGCCACGCCTCTCTCTCCCCCATCATCGCCTAGACTCTCTCATTTTCATTGCCTCTTGCGCCCGGCTGCCGCCCTGTTGATCGCGGACTGGATGGGCGAGGTGAAGGTGCCGTAGAGGCCAGGGAAGAAGGTGGGGGGGACAGGGCGAGCAGGTGCGACGGGGAAAGCGCCGCTCGCCGTCGTAAATTGAGGGTAGCCCGGCATGGCGATCGCCCGGGAGCCGATGATGGGGGCGTTGACGGAGGTGGTGGGCGAGAGCTGCTTGTAGCCGTAGTCGCCGTTCCAGTTGGATGACTGCGAGTGATGCGATGAGGTGAGTTGGGCGGGGGAGTGAAGGAGGGAGAGACGGAAGGACGAGGCTGGTTGGCTGCGCGTGCACCAGCCTCTCTCTCTCTCTCTCTCTCTCTCTCTCGTGCGGGCGGGCATGCCTCAGCGCAACTCAATGCACTCACCAGGGAGCCGATGTAGCCACGCAAGCCGCGACGGCCGAGTGAGAGCTGTGAATTGTAGGGGAGGAGGTGGGTGCGTGTGAGAGCAAAGCGCGCCGGCGGCGGCGGCGCGACGGGGGCGGCGGGCGCGTAGCAACGACACCCTAGCCACAACGCGCTTCAACTCACCTCCGCCCGGGCGGTCCCCATAATGGCCATGCCCAGGGCAATCAGCATCAGGTAAGCAATCGACAGGCGCATGGTTGTTGAGTGTGTGTGAGAGGCCTGTGCGTGTGAAGGCTCGTCGTGAGTGCGAGAAAAAAAGTCAGATGCGGGGGGACAAGCCTGGTGGACTTTTTTGGTGAACCGCCGCCACGCGCCCGCGCGTGCGTGCCCATTCCTTTGTCCATTCCAAGTTCCTGCACATGAGCTGGCGTGTATGAGTATTGGAGCGCACCGTGTACAAGTTTGAGAAGCAGCGACAAGGAGGAAAACGGTCCGACGGTGGATAACACGGAAAACGTTGGCGGCGGAGACGTGAAGTGGACCCCGCACGCTCGGTTTGTCTTTCTTTTCTACCACCCTCTCTCTATTCATCCCCAATCCAATCAATACCCGTCCGCCTCAGCCACCGCCCGCGCAATGCTCAGGAACGCCGCCTCGACCGTGCCCCCATCCTCGGCGGCGGAGGTCTCCGCAAACAGGAGGCCGGCCGCGGCCGCGGCCGCCTGGCCTTCCCAGGTCGAGACCGCGCGGTCGCCCTCCGGCAGGTCGGCCTTGTTCCCGACCAGCGCCACCACCATCGGGCGGTGTTGGGGGGGCGGTTGCTGGGGGGCGGTGGGCGCGCCGCCCCCCCCGCCCCCGCCCCCACCCCCCGCCCGCCCCTCCGCCCCCCCGCGCCCGCCCGCGTGGCGGTCCAGCTCCCTCACCCAATGCCCCGCCCGGGCAAAGGAGGCTGCGTCGTC
>Ga0315278_10003261_pt1 | contig 14514 bp, 16 predicted proteins | sample YL17G06_0_MG_FD_203880 | JGI IMG/M metagenome (GOLD analysis project Ga0315278, IMG submission 203880) | Sediment microbial communities from Yellowstone Lake, YNP, Wyoming, USA - YL17G06_0 | ecosystem: Environmental > Aquatic > Freshwater > Lake > Sediment | place: USA: Wyoming | collected... | reverse complement strand
GTATTCGCGACAGGCCGACTCCGTGGCGAACCAATCGCGGAACTCGAGCACGTTCTGCGGGTAATCAGCCATTGGCCCAGACTACTACAGAATGCGGTTAGGGGAATCAAGTGCATACGCCTAAAACAATATCTGCTCCAGGATAATGCCGGATCAGCCTTGTCTTCCTGACCATCTCCGTTCGCATGAGTCCGTAATGCACATTGACAAGGCCTATCCTTGATGCGGCCAAGCAGTATCGCTCGACAGTGCTTTCCGAACGCAAATCAAGTCCATCCTCATACGGCCCGATCACGGCTCCGGTCCCGTCAATGAGAATGGTCTTGGGATAACAGAGGACCGCATCCGGATGGGCATCAAGCACCTCGACGCAGGCGGCAACCGATTCGGGCGCGAATATGTCATCGGCAGGAGCCCAGCGGAAATACGGCCCCCGCGCCAACTCAAAGACACGTCGAAAGTTCCAGGCCGCCCCTCTGTTGACCTCGCTAGGGAAAAGTCGAATTCGAGAGTCCTTTGCGGCATACTGCCGGCAAATTTCCCCCGAACGGTCCGTCGAGCAATTATCGGAGATGATCAGCTCAAAATCCTGGAACGTCTTGGCAAGAATGGAATCGATCGTCAATGCCAAATACCGCTACCCGTTATAGACAGGAAGCCCGATCGACACTTTCGGTGATCCTGATGACATCGCTGCTCTAATCGCCTCGGCGGGGGCTACAACTGAATCGTAGCCTTTCGGCAATAAAACGCTTCAGCATATCGATCCGGTGAGTTGCATTCGATGCCACGAATCCGTGCAAGGGAAAGAAACGTGTCCTCGGAAAACCATTGCTTCGTCCGTTGCGTCTTGAACGACTCCATGAGGATGCGAGCCTTGTTCTTGACGATCGCTTCGCCCAACGGCACAAAGGCATTCGGCACACCTAAGTCACCGTCATACTTAGGAATCTCGTACTCAAGGATCAGATGATTGCGCCAGGTGTTCCAGGTGAAATCTGAGATGACTCGATGGTCTTGGTGCAGGTCATGTCTATAATGGGTAAAGATCAGGTCAGGTTGGAGCCGGAGCTTCAACTCTTCAAAACACGACTTGATTGCTTCTCCACGATACGGGAAAAAGCTCTCCCTAAATGATTTTGTGATGACGGTACTGGTCCTCGCGCCTTTCAGAAATCGTTTTGCGCTGCTTACCGCCTCTCGTCTGCGCTGTGCTTTCGCACTGAAGACCACCCAGGTTACATCGCACTCCCCACAAGCTCGCAGCAGACGAAGAATCGTTCCGCCGCAGCCAATTTCGATATCGTCGGAATGCGCTCCCAAGCACAGAACGGACAATTTAGATTTCGCACGAAGCGCCGGAATCAACTCAAGCATCTGCAGCCTTCACCTGTTCAGATTCACTTACAACATCCGCAGGCCGTTAGCGAGGCTTTTCTGCACCAGGATCGGCCTGCCACAACATCCAGGGAGTTTCTCCTCTCGCATACATATCGTCGAGCCGCTGCTTGTCCTTGAAGGTGTCCATGCTGACCCAGAAGCCTTCATGTCGGTAACTCATCAACTTGTTTTCCTTAATCAAGCGCTGAAAGGGTTCATGGACCAACTCCTCACCTGGCTTTATGTAATCAAAGATTTCCTTTCGAAAAATCATGAATCCCCCGTTGATCCAAAGTCCCGATTTATTCAGGTCCTTGATATCGGCAACGCGACCGTTGTCCTCCACCTTGACCACATGAAAACTCTGTATCGGGCGGACGCTCAGGAAACTTCCGATCGCCTTTGCTCTCACAAAATCCTCTGTGAGGGCCGGCAAGTGAAAGTCGGTTAGACCATCGGTATAATTCGCAAGGAACATCTCTTCGTCTTTTACGTATGACTTGACGGCCTTGAGTCTTTGACCAATGTTTGACTGAGGTCCCGTTTCAACAAATGTAATCGTCCAGTCTTCAATGTCCGTATTCTCAAGGCGAACCTCCCGGCCCCCTCGGACCATTGTGAAATCATTTGAGAGGCACTCATCATAATTCCGGAAATAGTTCTTTATGGCATCTCCTTTGTATCCCAAACACAGTATGAATTCCTTATGGCCAAAGTGCGCATAATACTTCATCACATGCCAGAGGATCGGACGGTATCCAATATTGACCATCGGCTTTGGGATGGAATCGGAATACTCTTTCAGCCTCATTCCCATACCGCCGCAAAACAAGACAACCTTCATATTGAGGTTCCTTTCTCCATCAATGCCAATCTATCCCGACTTTACAAGTGGGCGAATATAAATATCGGTGACTTCAGCTGTTCGAGGGAGTGTTAATGCGTTGACTACAACGCTAGCGATATCCTCTGGCTGAAGAAAAAGTTGAGAATCGTAGACTTTGTTTTCAAGATGGTGAATAGTCTCTTGCATAGCAGAAGCGGTTCGACCTGCAAAGATGCTCAGGACACGTACTCCGTCGGGGTTAACCTCGTCACGCAAGCTGTCTGCCACAGCCTTCAACGCGTGCTTGGTGGCAGCATATTGGCCCACGTTTGCTCTCGCATGTACTCCCATACTCGAATTAATGAAGACAACTTGCCCTCCGCGAGCTCTTACTCGATGAAGAAGCTTCTGTGTCAGTAGATAGGGGGCTCGAAGGTTAACCTTAACCTTTCAGCCAACGAGGCCTTTTGACCTTCCTGCTCCCAGCTTGCTCATTGAGATAAACTTGTGAAGTCCGGCTCCTTCAATACGAAGCCCTAAAGCTCGTAAATCCATAATCACGATTCATACCTGGTGCTCCTCCGCGTCCGAGAAAAAACCCCATGCCGGGACTGCCGTTCGAATACGTGGAATCAATGACTTGGAGCTTCTGCACCCCGTTGACATAGGCCGTGATCGTGCTTCCGACAATGGTGGCCTTGACCACATCGCCTGTGGTGAGTTTCGGGCCGCCTGGACCACCGAGGACCGTGAAGCCACCGAGTGGCCCATTCCAGCGAACGATCTGAATGGAGCCGAGGACATTAAACAACACCTCGTAGCCTGTGCAGCGATTGGCTGAGAGTGAACTGCGCAAGCGTAACTCGAGTTCCTCAGTGATGTTGGCATTCTGGTGGACGGTATATACGGTTGCCTCAACCGTCTGGTCTGGTCCCCATGTCCCGGTCAACAGTGCAACGGTATCGTCGTATCCGCCGCTACCTGTTTCTGTCCCGAAGGCCAGCCCTGGCGTCGTGCGGGCATTCGTCCAGTCCAAGCCAATGGCTTGACCATTGATCCAATTACCGTTTTCAGAAATGGGTTCCTCAGCCAGGGAAAAATTAGTCGTGTAGACCCTTATGCTAGGGGTGGGTGGCGTGCTGGGTGCGCTGCTTTGTCCACAGCCAACCGCCACGACCAGACCGGCGAGTAGAACCAGGCGATACCTCGTCATTGCCCCCTCAAAAAAGCCGAATCTGTTGTACTGACACTGGGTGTCTCAGCCGACGCTGCATGCGGGGGAAGATCACTGCCTTAACAGTCGTTGGACACCATCATTTTTTGAGGTCTTCTCATATGACACGACTCGAGTCCCCGGGTGCCCAACCGGCTAACGACGTGGAGCAACTAAGATCTTCAATTGTCCAGCCACTTCATCGACAAGAGCGTTGCGGTCCCAACGCATGAGCCTGCCTACGTAAGAATACAGCAACCATCTGTCTCGAAGCCCGACAGGCGCTGTGTGAACGGCGGACATCAGGCCGAGATATCGGCGCCACCGGTTCATGCAGACCTTGGAATTTGCGGAGAGGTAGAACCTAGCTTGATGCTCCCGAGAGTTGCGCAGCCAGGAGCCGGACTCTTCGTGAAAGCGTCTAAAATACAAGCGCTCGGGTATCTCAAAAAACTTGCCGTACAGCGTGAGCTCTGCCAGAAGCACCACGTCGGAACCAGGGTAATCCCCCAGCATATGGGTGCGGCTGAGACTCTCTGCTCTAATCAAGCCAGTATGCTGGTGAGCGAGACGTATCTGGCTCAATAGCTGAATGAATCTCTCCTTAGGGTCATCACCGACAAGATGCAGATTATCCTCATACGGCCGGGGATTTTCGCCTTCTTGATCCACCAGTATTGTTTTCGGATAACACAGAGCAATGGAACGGTCCGCCTCCATAACTTCTAACGCTCTTTCAATCATGGTGGGCGCCCAATAGTCGTCCGACGTCGACCACTTGAGGTAGGGGCTCTGCGAAAGCGAGAAAACTCGATTAAAGTTTCGGGGGTTTCCGATGTTTTCTGCGTTTCTGAAATAGCGGACACGACTATCTTTGCGTGCGTATTCTTCGCAGATCTTGCCTGTGTTGTCCGTGGAAGCGTTGTCACTAATGATCAGGTCAAAGTCTCGAAATGTCTGATTGAGCAGTGACTCAATGGATTGACGTATGAATCGTTCTCGATTAAAGACTGGTAGTCCGATTGTAACTAGTGGCGATACGCTCATACGACTGACCTTATAGAAGGTGAGGGCGTTTCATGCGGTCGTTTTCAATTGAACAGGGCATCACTTTCAGGCTATTTATCTCAGCCGGTGAATCATCACGCTCTAACCATGCTTCTCGCCAGAAAGCAAACTCGTTTTGCGGACAAAAGCGCAGGAACTCACCTGTTGCCGTTACTTCCTCCAGTAAAATACAGGGAGTCTTCATGGTCAACATGCGGCCAGAGTCTTCGCCAATGATTTTACTCACGCAAAGACGAACAGCAAATCGGTGCCCGCAAAACCTGATCATTTCTCGGTCGAACCGGAGCCCGCGGTTCCGGCTGTTCCTGTCGAGAGTTTTCGCAATTGCTTCCCTGGATTTTACGCGAACTCGATCTCCCGGGTTGAGCCCAAGGTCATCTTTTGGAGTTCTTGAGAGGTCGCTTTCGGGGAAAAAAGGATAGTCGCAACCACCCCTGAGTGCCTGAACGGTATTGAATAATCTCGTCAAACTAGCCACGAAAAAAGCTATGAGCCCGACATTTCCGTAGACCAACGAGCGAAGGTCCTGGCGCACATCCCACCAACTCATTGGTATAGACGCTGTAAGTAATTCCGTCATCTGACAGAAATAGAGTGAGCCATCCTCTTCCGAATGGTGACTCTTAGTTTTGAGCCCGCCGCAAGAACCGTTGAGAGCAGCTGCATCGCGAGGCAGAACCTCCGCCGGAGCACCGTTTGACTGCACATCAACGGTCACTCTCTGTAACCAGGCATCCTTCCATAGGATTTGACACTCGGCCTGGCATCCGTCGTGCACGCTTCCGTCGCACCGTAAACCTTCCAAAGTGACGGTGTCACGGAGCCGCCTGACACCGGTCTTGGTCTTCATATCGTTGATCTTGTCGACACGGCGATAGACACGAAATCGTGAACCGCAAAAGCGAAGCATTTCTGGCATAAAGGGAAGCCCGTCCAATGTGCCGTCCGCATCAAGTGTATGAAGAATCTCCGCGGCAGAGCGGACCTCAACAATGTCTCCAACTTGCGGGCGGACCTCGAAAACCAGCGCGAAGATATTGCGAACGCACCGAAGTCCTCGCCTCCGTTTTTCTGTCGGTCGATTGATTCGCTCGAAGAAAATATCGGGTCGGCCGGCTGCAACTCCCTCATCACGATAAAGGCACAACATCCCGCCAATCATAGCCATGAATGATCCGAGCGCAGCTAGACCAAACAAGAGTTGTACTGCCCAGGAAAAAACGCCGAACGTGTGGGCGAATTGTGTGGCTGCAAGGCTGAGAAACAGGATCGTGAACGCGCCGGTCAAAACGGTTGTCTTCCAGTAACTGACACGATGAGGTAACGTGTGAGAACTCATGCGTTTAGAACTCCAGTGCCTCCGCACCCTCCTCAATTTCCTGAAAAGTCAACCTTGTGCGCCGTACAACATCAGGAGGCCCGACAACGACGCCAGAAGTATACACCCCATCCAGGCATGCGCAATCAGTCGAACAATCAGCCACCAATGAAACCCGCCACTCCTGTGACATTGGCATTTGCATCCCTTGCCAATATGAGGTCGGCCAGCTCGGCCATGAAGCTACATACGACCATCACGCTTCTCGAACCCACGAGGTCTGATCACGCAGGTCTCCGACAGCTGCCGAGTTACGGCACAGTCACCACACAAACTTGCGACTAAAAAACCCTTCCGCGTATTTCGAGGCTCTTCCCGTCTCAATCCCCCGAAGCCTCAATAACGCCCAAAATGTATCCTCGGTAAACCACTGCTTTCCTTGCTGACTCTTAAAGCACTCCATCACATGACGCACCTTGTTTGCACAATGCGTTTCGTCTAGCTGAACGAACATGTTGGGGACGCCGAGGTCTCCGTCATACTTAGGAATTTCATATTCCAGGATGAAATGGCTACGGAATGTGTTCCATGTCAATTCGTTAATGAGTCGATGATCCTGATGAAGATCTTGCCGATAGTGCGTAAATATAATGTCGGGATTACATGTGCGCTTGAGCCGTTCAAATGCCTTCTTTATAGCCACTCCCTGATAAGGAAAAAAACTCTCACGAAACGCCTTAACATGAACACTGTTGTCGGTGGACGACTCCAAGAAACGCCGCGCGCTCTTTCCCGCTTCGGCCTTTCGTTGCTTGTTCGCGCTGAAAACAACCCAGGTTACTTCTACATCGTGAGCTTCGCTAAGAAGTCGGAGGATCGTCCCGCCGCAACCGATTTCGATATCATCCGCGTGAGCTCCGAGACAGAGAATATGGCGTGTTGATTGAGGCCACTTCCATAACCCACCTCGTTCTACCAACTTTGCTCGCAACTTGTAGTCTCCAAGTATACTCGCCGAGACTGAAATCAGATTACTTCAAATTCTTCCACACTACCCACGGAGGGGTGCCCTGGCCTAACAGCTGTTCCAATTGCTGCTTGTCTTTGAAGGTATCCATGGAAGCCCAGAATCCATCGAAGTTGTAGGCAACTAACTTTCCCTCCTTCATAAGCCTCTGAAACGGCTCATGTACAAGTTCTTCCTTGTCTCGGATGTAGCTGAAAATCTCCCGACTAAAGATGAAAAATCCGCCATTAATCCTGATTCCAGTCTTGTCCATGTCCTGAATACTCGTCACTAGGCTATCAGGATCTGCGAGTATCACATGAGTGCTAAATCGGGGTCGGACGCTCAGCAGGCTCGCCACTTTCCGAAGCTTGGAAAAATGATCGATCTGATCTGGAAGATGCAAATCAGTCAGGCCATCCGAATAGTTGGCTAAGAAGACTTCGTCCTGCCCAATATATTCCTCAACAGCCTTGAGTCGTTGACCAATATTTGCATTTAATCCTGTGTCGATAAATGTAAGCTTCCAGTCCTGGATATCGCTATTTAGCATTTGAACTTTCGTTGCACCCTCCGACAGGATGAAATCGTTGGACACGCATTCGTCATACCTTAAAAAGAAATCCTTGATTGCAGCAGCTCCATAGCCGAGACAGAGGATGAAGTCCTTGTGGCCGAAATGCGCGTAGTACTTCATCACGTGCCACAAAATTGGCCTCGACCCTACCGGGATCATTGGTTTCGGGACGCTGTCCGAGAAATCTCAAATCCTGGTCCCTAATCCTCCGCAAAAAAGTACGACTTTCATATAGGATTACCTCGTGCCAAGCCCATCTTTCTTAGAACCTGTCAAGTATCTTCTGCGCCGCATTCTCGCCGCTCTTGAATGACTCGTCAGTCCACAGATAGCCCCAATCTCCAAAACGTCCACAATAATTGATTCCAATGTCATCAAGGTAGCCATGAACTGTCTTCAGTGCAGCTGCGCGTTCGAGGTCGAAGATGATGTTTGCATACCGCACCAACATCGCCGAACTGAACAAGATGCGGTCGTTCTCCCTTAAGAGGCCACAGCGGCGGAGGTCGTTGATGACAGGCTCGATCAGCTCGTCAGGCGATCCTGTCAATGGTTTATACTTGTCAGAAAAATAGACTTCCGCTTGTATGCTTCCTGCGCCCGGAGGGACGTTCGAGGCAGAAAGCATGTGCGGGAAGCTGAGGCGGGTGAAACGAATGTCTTCGTCATAGAAATAGGTGATGTGCGCATCGGAAATGTCATTGCGATCAACGCCGACGTTGACGAGCACGCATGTGGAACAAGCCAGGCTACTGGCGGCATCGAGAACGTCTTGCGGCACACCACGTATCATTCGAACGAGATCCGGCAATGCGACGGAAGAGACCAGCGCATCGTACTGTGCCACGAGGCCGTTCACGAAACGAAGTTGTCGCGCACGGGGATCGATCGATAGCAATTCGTGATTGAATTTTAAACTACCCATCGGGACGAACTTCTTTAGATAGGACACGAAGCCACCCTCGCTTGGATAACGAAAATGTGTGATGTAGTGTATTTGTGGGGCTGACGCTGAAAGCGCGCCGCGCAGGACTTCCTCAAGACTTGGCCGGTAGATTCGTGGGCCCAGCCATTCTGTACTCATGTTATCAGCAGTGGTGAGATGGTACTTTCTTGCGTACTGCATGGGGAAGAGTTCAGAAAACGTTCGGCCAAAGCTTGCTAACAGCCAATCAGCGTAGTTCTTCACCTGCCGTTCTGGCGCGTGGTGCTCCTCGACGAAGTCGCCAATGACCTTTATAATAACGTCTTCCGGCAGTCCGTGCAGGTGCAGCTGGACAGGATGCTGCGGCCAGTGGCCTCGCCAGTAATTATTTATGTTGATCTGCACCGTTTCGTACTGCTGATTTACACTTTCGGCATAGAGTTCCTGAATCCGAGTATCCTTGGTAAAGGAAATGTGGGGACCAATGTCAAACAGGAAACCGCTACCGTGGCGGAACGACGCCGTATGTCCGCCATGGTACGCATTTTTGTCGTACATAGTAGGAATAATGCCCTCGGCATGGAGCCTGTAAGCAGCACCGAACCCCGCCATCCCGCTTCCCAGGACTACGATATTTTTCATGAACGCATCCCTCTTATTTTTCTATCTGGACTAATAACGGTTGTGGCTGAACACATCGCAGCCTGGGGTAAACCTGCGCCGCAGACAGTTTCGAGATGGCGGGGCAAGCCTCAGTTCTTTAAGAGCGTCTCATACCGTTCGATTTGAGCTTGAGTGAGGCGTCGAAGGTCCTCCCCCGCGAGGAAAGCACGATACCATTCAACAATCCAGTCAAGTGCCAGGTTCAAGGAGAGCACTGGGTGCCAATCCAAGCCTGCTTGCGTTTTTGACGCATCCAACTTGAGATAGTGGGCCTCAGGCGGGTGTATTCCGGCGTCTTTATTCCATGCAGCGGGATTCCCCCACAATCGCGCTAACTCATTTGCAATCCAAGAAACAGGCTTCGCGTCTGATTCAGCCGGACCAAAATTCCATGCTGAAGCAAAGCACCCGCCATCTTCTTGGAGTCGCTCCGCCAGCATGAGGTATCCACGTAGCGGTTCTAAAACAAATTGCCATGGCCTGATCGAGTAAGGATTCCTGATCATGCATGGCTGGGAGGAAAGAAATGCCCTCATGAGGTCAGGAACAAGCTGATCGCGGGTCCAATCACCACCGCCGACCACATTGCCCGCTCTGGCACTGCCAACTACAATTCGCTCAGAGTCTGCAGCGGAGAAATAGGAATCGCGAAACGCTGATGTCACGAGTTCTGCACAAGCTTTACTGTTCGAATATGGGTCATGTCCCCCAAGGCGATCAATCTCCCTATATCCCCAAGCCCATTCTCTGTTGTCATAACATTTATCACTCGTGACATTGACCACCACACACGGCTGTTTGATCTGCCGCAGTGCCTCCAGAAGATGAACCGTCCCCATGACGTTACATGCGTACGTTTCGATAGGGTCCTCGTAGCCGCGACGCACGACGGTCTGTGCAGCCATGTGAATGACCACTTCAGGCTTGCACTCGGCTATCGCAGACTTGAGCCGCGGGAAATTGCGAATATCCCCATAAATGGATCGTATATCGCCTGCAACTCCCGCCTGCTCGAACAAACACGGCTGGGTCGGCGGGTCAAGAGCATATCCCGTTACCTTGGCTCCAAGTGCATTTAACCAAAGGGAGAGCCAGCTTCCCTTAAAACCGGTGTGCCCCGTGAGGAAGACGTTGCGGCCCCTCCAGAATGAGCGGTTGAGCATAGCCATACCCTATCCAGCGTTCTTCTGGTCCATAGGGATATTGCAAAGAGGAGCTGGCGCTTTGTTCACGAATCTGGCAATTTCCCCTAATCTAAGCAACATTTCCTTCATTCGACCCCTTTCTACACAGAAGCTTTTTGTCGCACTCCGAGCATCTCTTGTGTCGAAAGCGACCATCGTGCGCTTTGTTCCCTCCAGAGCGCCTCCACAAGCTGGTCACGGACTGGCTCCTCCACGTCATCAAGAGATAGCACAGCGTCCTTCGAGACATCCCTGCGCAATACGCAGCCCTCAGAAAGGCCGATCGGCAGGGCTCCTGAAGCACGAGCAGTAGCCGAGTTGTCTATGAGCCCATAAGCGCAGAACCCTCCAATACCGTCGAGACGCTCGCCCGCTCTTAAGTTCCGCTTGGCAACTGTCACCACTTCGCAGACAGGACCTGCGAGAGGGGCCACGGTCGGATCCAGATGGATAACGGCTCGCCCAATTGTCGATGCGAGTTGGATATGCGGCAAGTGAAACGGCGTGTAGAAGACATAGAAAGGGCCATCGCCGAGCTTATAGTACGCCAGCTGAGTCTTCTTGAGCGGCGATTCCTCGTGAATAATAACAAACCCACCTGTGTGCGGTGCCGCGCCGACGGAATAGTCGACGAGACCGGTACTAAGCATCTGATCCGCGGGCAGCAGATTCGCCAATTCCCGAACGTACTTGCATGCAGGACCATACATGCCCCGTCGCCCGGCGTGAAATCCCGTCGCATTGGCGAGGACCGTCGTCTCCATAGAAAGCTTCGTAGCATCCGCAAACGATGTGACCTTCCTGACATCCTGATCGTGTTTCTCGGCGAATGACAACTGTGTCTCCGGTGTGCGGTAGTAGTCGACCATGCCCTTGATGTTGCCTGCGGCCACGGGACGGAGCCCCAATGAGCGCAGGTAGCGAAAGAGCGTCATCGCCACACCAGGCTCATCCCCATCCGTATGAGTAAGCACCACTCCTGCCTGATCTGCTTTCACCTTCAGAATCGGGCCGAGCAGCGAATCGAGTTCGGCGTTAACCAGGACAACGTGCTTGCCATGATCGAATGCCTCAAGCACTACATGCGCTGCGGCCGCGACGGTGCCCGTCACTTCCACAATTATATCGATGGCATCGCAGGCAGTTAGGATCGACGGATCATCAGTCAGCACCGGGACTCCACGGTCGATTGCCGCTTCTGCCTCACGAGCAGATTCTGCACGACGCCACTCCGTGATGCCGGCTTCCCGGAATGCTCGCTCACCGTGTGCTAGCGTCCGATTTGCGATCGCCATGAGGCGTATCCCTGGCACTGGTGTCCCAAGCTGCAAGGCAATGGCGCGTCCCGTCGCACCGGCTCCGACCATTCCGACGCGGATCGGATTACCCTTGGTCTCACGCTCTCGAAGTTCTGTATCCACAATCATGTCGTTACCTCCTACCGCTCTAGGAGCGGCCATTTGAGATCTTGTTCAGAAACTGCCGTATCAACGAACAGCCATTGAATGTTAAATGCGGATCATCGAATCGAACCCCGCCGCGCACTGAACTCGGAACATACGAACCCTGAAATCATGTAGTACATCTCGGGTTCTTCCTCAAGAGTCTGGCATCCCTGTGCACAGCGGTCCGGCACAGGCAGAATTCTCTATTATAAACACTCAACTCTCTGCCGTACCATTCCCAGTAAGAGGGGGACTCTGGCCTGAGATCGAGCACTACATCGAACATGGCCCCGCGAGTGCAACGGACAAGTTTGGCTTTGAGTGCGGGAGCTCCCTGGTAGTGCATGCCTCGGACAGTCCCCTTGCGTACGTTAAACCCTAGGTTCGCCTGGGCAGGCAGGAACTCGATGCTGTGCTCCGCGAACTCCCTAGCACACTATAGCTCGCATAAGCCGACCACAATCATCTCCATGAAGAGAGCTTATTACTTTATTCTTGGCGGTTTCAAGTTCCAAGTGCAACGGGTGAATAATGGCGCAGTTGCGCATAGACTTCCAGGGGCGTGGCGAAATTGAGACATTTTCTGGGGCGCGTGTTCAGCCGATGGGCGATGACGTTCAACTCGCGCTGGGTGTAGCCCGACAGGTCTGTACCCTTGGGCAGGTACTGGCGCAGCAGGCCGTTGGTGTTCTCGTTGGTGCCGCGTTGCCAGGGGCTGTACGGATCGGCAAAGAAGATCTGGATCGCGAGACGCTGGGCCAACTGTTCGTGCTCGGCCATCTCTTTCCCTCGATCATAGGTCAGGGTTTTCCGCAGCAGGGCGGGCACGTGCCGCAGTTTTTTCGTGAAGCCCACACGGGCACTCCGTGCATCCGTCCCCTCCATCCGTGGCAGGAGGACCAGGCGCGTCGTCCGCTCCACCAGGGTGCCGACGGCCGAGCCATTGCGTGCCCCCTTGATGAGGTCGCCTTCCCAGTGGCCCGGCAAGGTGCGGGTGGCCACGCCGGCGGGGCGCTCGGCAATGGGCGTCATGTTGGGGATCTGGCCGCGTCGGTCTGTCGCTCGCTCCCGAGGCCGGCGGGCCTTGCGCGCCTGACGCAGTGCGGCCAGCAATTCGCTGCGCAGGGCTCCGCGTGGCAACACATACAGCGCCGCATAGATCGTCTCGGCCGAGAGCTGTTTGCTCATGTCGTCAGGATACACGCGTCGGAGGCGTCCGGCAATCTGTTCGGGCGAGCAGCCCTGAGTCAGATGTGTCTGGACATATTGCCAGAGCCAGAGGACCACGAGTTTGCGCGGCCGCCGCGGCTGATGCGTCCAAGCCGACGCCAGGGTGTGCGCCGTGCAGGCACGATACGGTCCCCGCACCGCGTTGCGGGCGTGCTCGCGGCTCACGGTGCTGGGGGCGCAGCCCCAACACCGACGCCATCGTCCGCAGGGAATGGCCGTGGGCCAGGCCCAGGCTCACGGTCTCACGGTCTTCAGCACTCAAGTGTGTGTAGCATCTTGTTGTCATGGCAACACCTTAGCCCTTCAGGGCCTGCAGTGTTGCACTTGGAGTTAGAGCTCAAGCTTTTAAAGATTCCCCTGTGGTTCAATTTATCAAGGCGAAATGCGCAGATTCTTCTGGGGACCTGGAGGTACCGTGTCTACCCCGTCTGAAGCCGTAAAACTGGTGAATCCATAATCCCCATTCACGCCCGTCGCATTTTGCAGATAGGCTCCAATCCCAGGATTGCCGCTGGAATACGTACTATCCGTGACCTGGAGCTTCTGGATCCCGTTGATGTACGCGGTGATGGTACTCCCGCTGATCGTGCATTTGATCGTGTCGCCGTTGTTCAGGGCATCGGTCGTCCCACCTCGGGCGTCGATCAGCGTGAAACTGGCAAATGGTCCGTTCCAGCGCACGATCTGAACATACGCATTGACGGAACTACGGGCACTGAACAGGCACTCGTAGCCGGTGCTGCTATGCGCTGTGATCGTACTCCGCAGGCGGATCTCCAGCTCCTCGAAAATGCTATCGTTTTGGTTGACCGTTTTGACGGTCGCTTGCACCGTCTGAGTAGGCCCCCAGGTACCGGTGAGCAAGGCGATGGCATCGTCGTATAGGCCTGGACTATTACCTGGCTGCTTGCCAAAGGCGAGCCCAGGTGTCGATTGAAAGTCCGCCCATGCCAGCCCAGTAGTCTTGCCGCCGATCCAGCTGGCATTTTCAGAGATCGGATTCTCGATCGATGTAAAGGTGGTCGTGTATGTTCCGGCTATAGCTACGACACTAGAAAAAAATGTTAAAGCAGGAAGAAGAATCAGTAGGGAAGCAATATAAACTTTTCTCATTGGATCTCACCTGGGGTAGTGTTAGTAAAAACTCTGTGGAGTTGATGGTGGACTTGCAGGATTAAGAAAGCAAATTCCATGCCTTTACCATCAAGGTGAGTCCGAGCATCCAATTGAGTTTGCGTTCACACATGCTTGACGTGATCGAACGCCTCTTGCACCGCCCATATTTTCATCATGTTACTATCGCCCTATGAGCGGCCATGTGAGATCTTGCTCAGAGACCATGGTTGCGACTAGGGGCCATTGAATGTTGAACGCCGGATCATTGAATCGTCTTCCGCGCACTGAGTTTGGTGTGTAGAATTCCGAAGCCATGTAGTAGATCTCTGTGTTATCCTTGATGGTCTGGAATCCGTGCGCACAGTGCTCGGGCACATAGAGCATGCGACCATTCTCCGCACTCAACTCCACAGCATACCATTGTCCATAGCTTGGAGACTCGGGTCGGAGGTCCAACGCCACATCATAAATGGCTCCTCTCGTGCAGCGGACCAACTTGGCCTCGAGTGCAGGCGTCTCTTGGAAATGCATGCCTCGAACCGTCCCCTTGCGCACGCTATACC
>Ga0315278_10003260_pt1 | contig 14514 bp, 10 predicted proteins | sample YL17G06_0_MG_FD_203880 | JGI IMG/M metagenome (GOLD analysis project Ga0315278, IMG submission 203880) | Sediment microbial communities from Yellowstone Lake, YNP, Wyoming, USA - YL17G06_0 | ecosystem: Environmental > Aquatic > Freshwater > Lake > Sediment | place: USA: Wyoming | collected... | reverse complement strand
CGAGAAAGCCAGCCAGGATCAAGGCGCATGCTGCGTATACTAGAAGGAGTCCAAAGCTTGCGCCGGCGAATACCTTCAGACCAGCGCCTGCGTCTGAGGACCAAGGAACATGCTCAGAACTCGAGGCGACGACGTATCCATTCATGGTGCTTGGAGATTTGAGAAAGGCGGTATGATCAGCGATCACCCAGACATCGATCCATTCAGTCTTGACTGGCAATCGCGCCTCGTCCAAGGTCACAGCTGCATGGTCGCTGTCGGTGTCATAGCAGCGGCCGCCATAACACAGCCACTGACCGTGAAGATCGCCAAGGTGCAATCGATTCACTGCATCTTGCTCAGCCCGGGACCTAAAGGTCTTAAGTGGAAGCTGAAAGCCGAAGAGTAGCGGCTGATCTTGGTCAACGGCGCGCATCGTCTCACCACGTGGCCGCAGACCAAGGTAGATGCTTTGACCTAGCGTCGATGGCCGCTGCTGGGGGGAGATGGCGACGGGCTCGAGGTGACTAAGGCGGCCTTGGTCGGCCAAAGTGAGGCGAGAGGTGCAGGCTTCTAGTCTGGTCAATCGATCGATTCCAGGAGTGCTCGGAGTGCTCGCGCAGGAAGAAGGTAAACGGCCAAGCCAAAGTTGACTGACTGCAGAATCAGGGGCGGCCTTTGGCGATGCTGTGACCGACACATGTTTCAGGAATTCACCGGTGAGCAACGCAAAAAGCAACAGGAGGCCCACGACCAGCACTAATCCGCGTCGGGATTTCAAGACAGCATGTAACCAAGCTTTGACCACGATCCCTCTTTATAACCAACTCGCTTATCTTTCTCGGCACCTAGCGATGAAAACCTAAGGTGCCGACAGGGCTAAAGGTTGGTCGTGTGTGAAAGCGCAGGAGAAGGGTTCGGCAAATCGGATGTTTAAGGCGTCAAGAATTTAACCGCGTGGCGTTTAAGTCGGCCAATCGGCCGTCCACCTTGCCAGGGGTTGTTGGGCTTTGTGATTTAACACGCTGATTGACTGAACTTTTCCCTTTGGCATGAAGATTGCTTTCATGGCTTGTAGGCACCAACGACGGCGATTAGGTTCAAGGGATGTTCACCATGAGTTCAAGAACAATCACCTCTCAGTTCCTCTGGATGATGCTAAGCGTCTGCATGTTGGCTGCGACGTCTGCCACCGGGGCTGGTACTGATGGGACGCCAGCGTCGGTGGCAAAACCAGTGGCCATTGGCAGTCAATGGGCGCTGCGCGATCGCCTACGGGTGACTGGCGCTCAAATGAAGCAGCAAGTGTCGATGCCGACCATCAGTGGTGTATGGACCTTTAGCCCATGCAGTGCAACTGTAACCGATGGCTTTGCCGACACCTTAGTCCTCCGTGACGATGGGAGCTTTACTGAATTGCAGACCGTGTTTTCTGACTCGTCGTGCCAACCACGGGCCATCGTCAGCCGAGTAGAGGGTGTCTATTTTTTTAAGGGAGATGGGACAGTGGCGCGAAGGTTGACGCTCGTAGCAAACAAAGCGACTGCTGGTGCTGATGGCCGTGCGACCTTGCGAGATCTGTCGCCACCGATTTGGATTTTTGCGCATTTTGAGTTGGACGACATGACGTTGAGCTTGGCTATCGACAGTGACTCAGGGCCGAGCAGCGGTGCATATTCAAAGCTGAGCTTTCCTTACAGAAGGACCTGGACCCCTTTGATTTATATCACCCAAGAAGGGCCGCATGGCTCGGGCTAGTGGTCGGGTCCTATATAGCGGTATCGCCAAGCAGCTCGTGCGCCAGCGCAGGCGGTGCATGGTCGCGAAGGTCCGCGGCGACCGCGCTTAAGGATAGTGACGTGTTTAGCCCAAGTGCTGCCAAGCATCTGGCGTCATCGGCGTCGCTAGGCCGGCTGGCTTTGCTGCAGCCCCGACGCGCCGCGAAGGCCGCCGCGTCCTCGTAGGTGCCGTGAGCATCGTAATACTCGGGACTATTTTGGCCTGGTCCAGCCAATTGGATGGCCATCGCTTGGCCGTCCTCCGTCGCGATGAGTCCACCTGAGGAGCCAGTCAATGAATCGCAGTCGTGCCGCACGTGGATGTGGTCTTCATCTGGTGAAGCGCGGCAGTTCTTCGCTAAGGTCAACGGCAATCCGTTTGGATACCCGTAGATTTTCGCTGGCGCGCGAGGCGCATCTGGCATGGTCCGATGGGCCAAGGATAGGTACGTCGGCCCAAGGTCGTAGGGGAACACTAAAACCGCAAAATCCAGAGTGGAGCTTTTGTAGGCTGCTGCTGCAATGGGCGCGACCTTTTCGCTGGTGGTGGCGGCTGGAATCATATCGCCGCTGAAGTTGGCGCGAAATGAGGCCCCAAAGCGCTCCATGGTGAACTTGTTCACATCGGCCTGGATGGCGATACGCCTTTGATTGAAGATCAAACCGGGGCGATCGCAATGGGCGGCGGTCAGAACTTGGCGCGGGCCAATCTGCACGCCGCTGCAGTACGGGAACGCATAGGTATCCGGAGGACTTTGCGGATCTGGTAGCACAACCATCACTGCGCCCATGACCAAAGCCAGCGGATCGGTCCCAAGCTCACGCTCCCCGAGCAGTTGAAAATCAAGCGTCCCAAAGACACTACTGGGGTTTGACACCGGTGCCGAGCGTGGACTGCCGCAGGCGCTCAGGACCATGTTTAGGGCGATGATTGTGCAAGCTTTCATGGCATTTGACCGGCTGCAACTTGGGCTAGTTCAGAGGTGATGAGGTCGTATTCTGCTTGGGCCTCGACGCTTGCTAACTTACCGCCTGCCGCCAGCAAGGCGCGACTGAGACTAGACCTTGCTAAGGCAGCATCGGCCAGGACCCTGACTGCGGCAAAGGCCACGACCGGCTCGTCTTGCAATTGGCTCAGCCCGGTCTGGCTATCCGTGCCTAGTTTGGTCAGAGCGCGCTCTGTGGCGTCCAGATCCAGGCTCGACAACTGTTGCAGCTTCTGCGCATGTAGGAGCGCCTCAGCACTGATAAAATAGGCGTGCACCAACTTAAGTGCATTGGTTTCTACGGTGGACGCGGTCAGCCTTTGGCCGAATGCCGCGCTTGAAATCATGGATAGGGATAAAAACATCATCGCAACTTTGGTTCGTACCGACTTCGACTGCAGCTTGTACATGGGAGCGTCCTTAGTGAAATGGGTGAAGAGAAGCAAGAGACGCTGGGCTGCAACGGCGCTTCGCCCAGCGTCTCTTGGCAATGCGACATGCTAGGGGCAGTTAGCAGAAAAGCGTAGCGCATTTAGTTCCGTGACGACCTGCAAAAGGTCGGCACTGAAAGGCGCGAGCAGTCCCGCTGGCGGCTGCAACGCGGCCAAATTTGCCCGTGCGATTTGGCTCCGCGAGATGCCCATGCGAGAACATGCCATAGCAAACTCGAAGTTGCCTTGCTGAATATTGCCGCCAAGCAGGTCGATGGTGGAGACGTCGACAAAGTGTCCGGCGTCAAACAGGCTGCCCGATGCTTGGATAAACACGGGCAATGCTAAGGCATCCGATTCGTTGACGTCGCCATCATTTAACAGATCAGGGAGATCAGATTCGACGTAAAATCCACCGTGGCCGCCTCCGCTTGGGACGCCGGGATTGGTCGGAAAGGAACCGCCGCCCCCGGTTGAACCATTGCTTCCGGCCGCGCGCAGCGCGTTGTCGACGATGGACTTCGCCCGGTAGATGCCGGCCTTTAAGACTTGGGCGTCCTGGACGGTTGCCGCTTGGGCGACGGAGTTAGACAACAGGGCGACGATGGCGGTGGAAACCAGGGACTTGATCAGACTCATCTTGAGAACTCCTCAGGTATAAAGGGGCTAAGTCGCTACCTAGCGCTTAGCTCGGTGCTAACGGATCGTGCGGATATTGTGCGCGCAGCTCAGCTGCGGGATCGTGACGGCTAAAAGCAGCCGAGCTGGCTTTTCGCGGCGACCACTTCTTGGATGATCGGGTCGAAATCCGTACCGTGGATCAACACTTCATTTGGGATCGCGGCTGAAACACGCCCGGCGATGGCCTGGGGCAGAAGGCGGAGAGTCATCCCGCATGCTTGAGCAAGGAGGTATGGAAACTGCGCTTGGCCGTAGTTAGCAGTGACCGCATCGATATTCTGTCCGAGGACGTTGAGTGAGGCGCCAAGACCCTGCAAGGCAAAGCCGGCGAGTTGGTCGTTTTCGAGTTCATCGCCGTCGTCGGCCCAGCCGAGCTCGCCACGGCCGCGTCCTGGGCCCTGAGGATATGGCTCGCGGCCACCACCACCGCCGCCACCGCCGCCATAGATTCGCCCCAGCAGCTGCTGGACCAAACCCTGTGCCGCGCTAATGTTAGCGCGAGCCTGGAGTAGGTTCTGGTAGCTTGGGGTGCCGTTACCGCTTGTAGCGGCGACGGCAAGATTTGCAGATAAACCTAAAGCTGCCATTGCTGGTAGCAGGCGCCAACGCGTCGGTGCAACAAAACGTGCCATGAATTCCACTCCACTACTGATTTAAAAGGTGTCACCAAAGTGTCTCTGCATATCTCCTTAGCAAGGGGCGTACCAACTGCTCCTGGATTTAAAAACCAAGTGATTATGATGGGATACGTCTTTGTGGAGCAGGGGCACTGGTTGCAAAAGCGAACCAGCTCGTCGTTTCAGTCGCATTTTGTCACCGCCTCGCACCGCGCATAGTAACCATAACCACTGAATAGAACGACGCAAAGACGGCGTAGAGTGGGGGCGTCCTCAGACTTCAGTATGGAGCCGACTCCAGCGGTCCATCTAACGCGTCAATTCCACTCAACTACCAAGAAATATGAAACAACTGACCGGGTCGTGGTTTATAGGTACGGGCTCGGCCCGTATCAACACCTCAAGGGAGATCCCGATGAAGACGCCTTTAGCCATCAGCCTCTGCACTTTTGCCCTCGTGGCTTGCAGTATCGATCGCCACACCGAATCGTCATTAGCCGGTGCACCGCACAACTTTTCGCTGCTTTGTGAGGGCGATGGCGGTGACAGATCGTTTCGCATTTATGAAGGTCAGGGTTTGCTGACGGAATATGGCAAAGATGCGGTGACGTTTCACTGCGAACAAATCGTCGGACTGGACGATGAGCTTGTGAGCAGCGGGGCGAAAAAGCTGTGGTACTGCAGCGAGTCCGATCATGCGCATGGTTATGAGGTGTCTGTTTTTCAAAGTGGTGGCGCCGGTCAGGTAAAGGCCAGTGTGACCTCCAACCATGGCGCGGACGAGCTAGCTTTGCTGTCCTGCCAACGCTAGGTGGTTTGGCTGTCGCAAGGATGGCCGCCTTGCGACCAAAGGAATCCATGAGTCATCCGGGCTAGACTGGATGGAACCTCACTGGATGGAACCTCACCGGATCCACCATTTGTGGATCTATTACTGCAAACTAAACAATGAATATTGCGGCTTATTTACCGAGTATTAAAGTTTTTCGGCAATAGGTCGAAGAGCATATTGTAAGGTTTGAACATCCACCAAAACGGTCACCCATCCAACACGACCGTGGCTTCTTTGCGGAGGTGAGGTATGTGCGGATATTTACGTACCAATACACACGATGAGTTGCTCCAGCATGGCTGTCCGCCATAGGTGCGTGAGTCGACGCAGCCCGTGCTGCTGAGGCGATCACCACGGCGACTTAAGATGGCTACAAGATACTAAATGTTCCACAACGGAATGCTGGGAGGTACGTATGCTGATTGGGTGTTTGCACGTCCGGATCAACGCGGGTTGCCCGCCTTGACGACCTACTAGGTGAGCCCCGGCATTGGAAGCCTATAGTGCTCACGGAGGCGAAGGTAGGGATGGCAACGATAGTTGCTGAAACTTAAACCATAAAAAAATGCGGCGACGACGCCGTTAAGGACGATACTTCGCTCCCCATTTACAAGGGGAGCTTTTTTTTGTCCGGACTCCTTGAAAAATAAACATTCGACCTTATGTGTGCCGATGTTTTGCACCAAGCCTAGGTCAGGCTAAACTCAGAGTCGATGTACGAATGACCAAATGGATGAGATGACGAGGGCTGTGTCGTGGCTGAGTTGACTCTTATACGCAAGGCGACGCCCCACGTTGTCATGGCCTGTTTCGTCGTCATGGCTGCTGCAAGCTGCAAGGCTATCGATGGATCATCGGCAAAATCTTCAGATGCAAACGAGCTGAGTACCGTCGCCGCAGGGGACACCTGGCCTAAGGAGCAACAGCGGAGGCAGGATGCATTCTCCAGATATCTTGAAGAAAACCGGGCGCAGTATCAGGCCTTCCAAATGACACCGGTCGGCAGCAGTGGCATCCCGGCGGCGCTCTTTCGCGAGCTGCCTAAGGTCTTTCCTGATCTCTGGGGGCCCGCCGCATTGCGGGACAAACTCGGCATGCACCCGGGACCTGACGGACTGCCACGTGAGTTGCGCCTAGGCCACACGAGTACCGGCGAGGAGTATTTCAGCTTTAGCTGCGCTACGTGTCATACGGGAGTCGTGCGTATTGCAGGCATTGAGACCGATATTCCCGGCGCACCGAGCAATACGCTTGACCTGCATGGATATCGGCATCAATGGTACCTGACCGTTAACGATCCGCGCTTTAGTGCAGCCAATCTCCCTGTGGCCGCGCCGCTTGTAGAGGCGTTCAAGAATTCGGTTGTAGCCACCGAGGAGAGCGTGCATCACTGGCTTGGCAGCGGGGGCTACCGTCTCGATCCAAGCTTGCTCGAAGGCGGTGTGCCTGGGGTGCAGGACGCGTTTGGATTGACGGTCGTCAACATGCTCGTGCGGCCTGCAGCCGCCGCCGCTAGTTCAGCTAGCGATGTGAGCTCTCTGCTCCCGGCGAAGGCCTCGCTCGCTGATATTATGAGCGTATGGCAGCAAGGGAAGCGACACCTCTCGCAGTGGGACGGCAGCATCAGCGCGCGCTTGTTTCGCAATCTTGGTGCCGAGCTTGGCGTTATGGGCAATCCGCAGTTTGTCGATTTTGCCAACGCCAGGCTCCTGACTCCTTTCGTCGCGGCTTGGCCTGCACCGGTGTATCCTTTCGCTGTCGACCGCGCCAAAGCCAGCGCGGGCGAGGTCCTATTTACGCAGTCTTGTCGCGGCTGCCACGACCACGAAGCCTTGCTCCCGCTAGGTTCTATCGGCACCGATCCCGGTCGGGCTCTGGTGGTGACGCCGGCGGCGAGGACGGGACTCATCAAAGCGCTCAAAGCCAGCTGCGTAGACCCCGCCGAGCCAGATTGCCAAGTGACCGATGATGAGGTCCTCGCCAGCCGTCCGGCGCCTGGGTATGTCGCTTTGCCGCTTGCCGGCATTTGGGCGCGCGCGCCGTATCTGCACAATGGCTCGGTGCCGACCCTCTTTCATCTCTTGGTACCAGCCTCGCGCCCAGCGGTCTTTCAACGTGGGAGCTCCGACTATGACCAGGACAAGGTCGGCTTTGTCTGGACCACCGGAGGCAAGGAGATTTCAACCCATCGGCCCGGACTAGCCAATAGCGGTCATGCTGATCCCAACGTTTTTTTTGGTGGCCATGATTTTGCGAACGAGCCGGTTCAGCTGGAGGCTCTGCTGGAATACCTGAAGACCCTTTAAATGACTTCAGAAGCTAAACAGCAGCGTGGACGTGCGATGCGATCAGTCAGTGAGTCTAAACAGCCGCGCACCATACGGCCAGAACATGTTTGGCGTGACACACTCATATAGAGCCGAGTCCTGGAATGCCACCCGGTCAACTTGACGCACCGGCCGTGATCCGTGTATTAAGGATGCATAAGTATTGCACATAGATCTTGCCGGTTTTGCGGCACTTTAACGTCAATCTTAGGCTTCAGGGTCTGAGATGTGGAGGTTCTATGCACCTGACTATGCGGGTTCTGCGCCGCGCTGTGTCTGTGTTCAGCGTTATTTGTACGAGCGCCGTGGGTGCGGCTGCCGCACCAGCTAGCGAGCCCCAAAGTGGTTCGCTGCGGACCTCGCAGTTGCTCGGCGACGGCTGGCACTTTAGTAAGGGAAACCCGCGCGGAGCGCATGAAGGCGCCTTCGATGATCAAGGTTGGCAGCTCGTCCACGTGCCGCATGACTGGGCCATCAGCGAACCCTTCAATCCAAACAACGACTCCAATACCCGCTTTGATTGGCGGGGTGAAGGTTGGTACCGTCACGCGCTCGACTTACCTGCTGCGGCCGCTGGGCATCAGGTGTTTCTCGATTTCGATGGTGTCATGGCTTTTGCGCAAGTTTACGTCAATGGGCAACTAGCTGGCGGCTGGGACTACGGCTATAACTCGTTTCGCATCGATGCCACCCCGTTCGTCAACTTCGGCGCCGCGAATGTCGTGGCTGTGCATGCCGACACCCGTGAGCACTGGTCGCGCTGGTACGCAGGCGCTGGGATCTATCGCAAAGTCGTGCTGACTCTGACTGCACCTGTTCATGTGGCGCATTGGGGCACCTATGTCACAACCCCACATATCAGCGCAAACAACGCGCAGGTGCAGATCCAAACGACGATCGATAATGACTCTAACACGCCACAGGCGGTCACCGTCTCAACGTCCATCGTCGCGCCTGGAGAGGCGGCGACGCCGCGCTTGGTGGCCAACGAGGTCTTGTCCGTTCCGGCTCATGCGTCGCGTCCGTTGACCCAGCACATCGATGTCAAGGACCCGCAGCTGTGGGGACCCCAGTCACCGAGTCTGTACACCGCGATCAGCACGCTGAGCATTGGCGGCAAGGTGGTCGATACCTACCAAACCAGGTTTGGCATCCGGTCGCTGGAGTTTACTGCAGGTGACGGCCTGCACGTCAACGGCGAAAGGTTGCAGATTCACGGGGTTGATTTGCATCACGACCACGGGCCCCTCGGCTCCGCCTTCCATGTACGGGCCATGGAGCGGCAGCTGCAGATCATGAAGGATATGGGGGTCAATGCGATTCGCACCAGTCACAACCCACCAGCGCCCGAACTGCTTGATCTCGCCGATCAGATGGGGCTGTTGGTGTTCGCCGAGTGCTTTGACAAGTGGGACCAAACCGCCGACCGCATGCCCTATGTCGATTTAGCCTCATTCGGCCGGCGCAATATCGGGCAGTTCATCCGGCGCGACCGCAATCACCCGAGCATCATGATCTGGAGCATCGGCAACGAGATTTGGGATATCGAGGGCAGCCAAGACAAGTCAGCGGCTGAAAGCGTGCGGATGATGGCCGGCTTCGTTCGGGAGTTTGATGCGACGCGCCCGGTGACGATGGCGAATCACATGCCCCAGTCGATCGGCACCGGCTTGCACCGCTACCTCGATGTCATCAGTTGGAACTACGGTGAGAAGTACGTGGCGGGGCGTGCAGCCTATCCGAACAAGCCCACCTGGATGAGCGAGTCTTCATCTGGCGTGAGCACGCGTGGTTTTTACCAATTGACCCTGCCCGCCTATAAAGAAGAGTTTCCGGCCAAGCCGACCCTGGATTCCAGTGATTTAAATGCGGTGTCCTGGGGCGATATCGCCGATGTCGAGTTTACGCGTATTGGTGCGCATCGGTATGTGGCTGGTGAGTTCGTCTGGTCGGGGTTTGATTATATCGGCGAACCCACGCCGTACGAACAGGTGGCGCGCAGTTCTTATTTTGGCATCGTTGACCTAGTCGGTCTGGCCAAGGACCGCTATTACCTCTATCGCAGCTATTGGGCCCCTGACGCACCGACCGTCCATATCCTGCCGCATTGGACTTGGCCCGAGGAACAGAAGGGTCGGCCTTTGCCAGTCTTTGTTTATACCAATGGTGACAGTGCCGAGCTGTTCCTCAATGGTCGCTCGCTCGGGATGCGGTCGAAGGTCGTCACGGAAAGTCTGCCGGCGAATCTTGCCATCAACACCGCCGCGACTGCCAGCAGTGAGCAAGGGCAAAGCGGGCATGCGGCCAAGGACGCCGTCGATGGCAGCGGCGCGACGCGTTGGTGCGCGAGTGACGACCGCGCTGGGGCCTGGCTGCAACTCGATCTTGGTGGCGTCAAAGAGTTGAAGACGATCTACGTCGACTTTGAGAAATCCATCGACAACTATCAGTACACGATTAAGGGGTCGGTGGATGGCAAGCAGTGGACGGTGCTGAGTGCAAAGCGTGATTTCTCGGGTGCTGGCACCGGACTGACGGTGATGGTGGATGCTTCGAGTCGTTATCTGCGCTTGGAATTTGATCAACTGAAGATGGGTGCTTGGGCCTCCGTCGCCGAGTTTGAGGCCTACGGCGCGCAGATCGATCGCAGCTACTACGGCGCGACACGCACCTACCGGCTGCGTTGGGACAATGTGCCCTACGCTCCGGGTGAGTTGACAGCGGTCGCGTATAAAGAAGGCGCCAAACTGGGCAGCGAGACCATCCATACGGCAGGGGCCTTGGTAGCACTGAGTCTTGCTGCCGACCGGTCGGAGTTTGCCAGCGGTGGGGATGATCTGAGCTACTTGACGCTTAGTGCCGTCGATGCGCAGGGTCATCCGCATCCTGAGGCCGATCATCTGGTCCATTTAAGCGTGGCGGGAGCTGCTGAGCTGGCCGGCGTGGGCAACGGTGATCCCGCCTCCACCGATGCCTTTCAGTCCAGTGACGTACGCTTATTTCACGGCAAAGCCATCGTCATCATCAAAGGCAAAAGCGGTCCTGGTGGAGCCATTCAGGTGACCGCAACCGCCCCTGGACTGGCTCCAGTGACTCTGGAACTCACTGCCGTGGATGCAAAAAAAGCGTTCTAATACCGCGAGTTATCCCTTTTTTGACAAGCTTAAGCCCAAGGCTGCAATGGTCGGCCTTGGGCTTGCCTTATCGCGCCAGGGTCGCTACTGTGCCGGTCTTATGTCCGAGCGCGATACTTTGAGCTGCCGTTAAGGGGTAACTGATTGAGTTCTAATAAGAAAAAGCGTAAAGCGACGGCGCAGCGTGGCGCCACTGGCCACGGCGCTCAAGGTCAGAGTAGCGGCGATGACGCGGTCACGATCGAGGCGCGGCGGTGGCTGCGGGATGTCTACCAAGGCGAGGTGCAGCAGCTCTCGGTGCGCTCGATCGTCAGCGGCATGTTGATCGGTGCGGTGATGTCGGTGTCCAACCTCTATGTCGGCCTCAAAACAGGTTGGGGTTTAGGCGTGACCATCACCTCGTGCATCATTGCCTTTGGTGTGTTCTCAGCACTGGAACGCCTGATTCCCGCTTATAAAAAGAATCCGTTTACGATTCTCGAAAACAACACCATGTCCAGCGCCGCAAGCGCTGCCGGTTATATGGCTAGTGCCGGTCTCACCTCGGCCATTCCAGCGCTGTATCTCACCACCGGTCGGCTGTTGACCTGGTGGGAAATGATGGGTTGGCTGGCGGCGGTGTCCGTGCTTGGCGTGTTTATGGCGGTGCCGCTCAAGCGGCAATTGATCAACATCGATCAGCTGCCGTTTCCCTCGGGTATTGCGACCGCGGAGACACTCAAGTCGATCCATTCAAATGATCCGATCTCTCTGCGCAAGGCAAAGTCTCTGGTTTGGGGCGCCGTGGTCGGAGCGCTGATCGCCTTTTGGCGCGATGGGTTGGCGCCCGCAGGCGCTTGGCTCGGGGGCAAACTCAGTCGCCCAGAGCTTGGCGAAAGTATTGGCCGTGCGGCTTTACCGGACTCGTTGCCGCTGTTTCCTGGAGCGCAGTCCCTGCTAGAACGCTTCACCATTGGATTTGAAGGGTCGGCGATCATGGTCGCTGCTGGCGCGATCATGGGTATCCGCGTCGGTGTGTCGCTACTCCTTGGAGCGGTATTCTATTACGGACTCCTCGGGCCCTGGCTCGTTGAGCAAGGCATTGCCGAGCCTGGCTATCGCAGCTTGGTGTCATGGACGCTGTGGCCGGCCACGGCGATGATGGTGTGCTCAAGCATGCTGGCCTTTGCGCTGCGCTGGCGCACCGTGGTGCGGGCCTTTAGCGAGATGGGGGCGATCCTGCGGCAGCAAAAGGGTCGGCGGATCGATCCATTGGCCGATATCGAAGTACCGATGTCGTGGTTTGTCGGCGGCACCCTGGTCGCAGGTGCGGCTTGCGTTTACCTCGGTCATGCATGGTTCAATATCACCTGGTGGATGGGTATCCTTGCCGTCGTCGCGACCTTTTTGCTGTCGATCGTCGCGGCGCGCGCCACCGGCGAAACGGATGTGACGCCGATCGGTGCGATGGGCAAGATCACTCAGCTCATGTACGGCGCCATCGCGCCTAGCAACATCACCACCAACCTGATGACGGCCTCGATCACGGCCGGCGCGGCGTCGCATTCCGCCGACCTTTTAACCGATCTGAAGACCGGCTACTTGCTCGGTGCCAATCCGCGTAAGCAAACGATCGGGCAGCTTTTCGGTGTATTTGCTGGAACTTTGTTTTGCGTCCCGGTGTACAGCCTAGTGGTGGATCCGACGAAGATTGGCTCTGTTGAGATGCCGGCTCCCGCGGCCAAGGTGTGGGCGGGCGTGGCAAAAATGCTTTCGAGCGGGCTTGAGTCGTTGCCACGCGGTGCGGTGGTCGCCATGGTGATCGGGGCTGTGGTCGGTTGTACGATCACCCTGCTCGAAGAGTACCTCCCGGCTAAGTATAAGCGCTGGATTCCGTCGGCGACGGGTCTGGGGATTGCCGGAGTGATTCCTGCATTTAATGCGATCTCGATGTTTTTAGGCGCCTTGTTTGCGTGGCTGCTGGCGCGGACTAAACCGCAGATCGACGAGCGTTACACCGTGTCGGTTTCGTCGGGGCTGATAGCGGGGGAGTCGTTGACCGGGGTTGCCATTATCTTGTGGATGCAGGGTGGTGGGATGATCAAATCGATCTTTGGCTTTTGAGTGGTGGAGCCTGAGCATCATCTTCTGAGCAGTCGTGTGGTCGCTAAGGGCAAAGCGATTGCCAGCTCGGTATGGGGGCGGGCTTGGTGCCTTAATCTAGAGCGCTACAGTCACTATATGGGGCGCCTGCCGCAGGGGCGTACTCTGCTCCGCCGGGGTGCGGTTTCTGAGCTGCAGATCACGGCTGGGCGGGTCGATGCTTTGGTCGAGGATGAACGTAGCCACGAGGTGACGATTCGTGTGCAGGCATGCTCTGAGGAGCGTTGGGCTCAGCTACAAGAGCGTTGCGGGGACACGGTGGATAGCTTGCTGGATCTACTCCAGGGGAAGCTTTCGGCAAGTGTGATGGCAGTGATGACCGACCCTGAGAATGGGTTGTTTCCTGAGCCAAGTGAGCTGCGCTGTGTCTGTACCTGTATCGATGAGGCCGACCTTTGTAAGCATGCGGCGGCGGCGCTTTATGGTGTGGCTGTTGCGTTTGATGACCATCCGGAGTTGCTGTTTTTGCTGCGACAAGTGGATGCTGGCGCTTTGGTGAAAGCGGATATGACTGGTGCGGTGGCTGGTACGTTGGATGAGGGCGCGCTGGAGGGGATCTTTGGCTTTGAGTTGGATGTGGATCTTTAGGCGCGTTGGGACGTACGGAGCGCAGTTGCCTACATTAGATTCTGCTGTTTGCTTTGAATATGTTTGCTAAATCAATGATGCGATCGAAATAGCCGGCGCCAGCGACCACTTCGTCGGCTCCTTCAGCTGAGATAAGCACCCTCTGTACCGTGTGTCGAGCTGGGATGGCAAAGTTTGCTAGCTTCCGCTCGAATTCTTGGATGACCTGTTTGCCCACCGGCGATTTAGTATACTTGATTTCGCAGATGCTCAGGACGCGGTCAGCTCGAGAGAAGATAAGATCGATCTGGAACCCTTGAGGAGTGGAACGCGAAAAATACGGTCCAACTCGGTAATCGACGGCGGAAAAGCCGAGAATTTGAGCCAGCAGGTGATGATTGCCGCGACACCAGCGTTCGAAGCTATAGCCGAGCCACTGTTGGTAGGCGGTCAGATTGAGCGCGCGGGTTGGGTTGTTGGCGAAGCTTCCACTCAAGATATGGGCTCGCTGTGGCTGCATAAAGCGAAAGTAAAACTGCAGATAGGCATCGGCAATCTCGTAACGTACCAGCTTGCTGTTGGCGGCTTTGTCATAGGACGTGTACGGCTGAATAAATTGACAAGCTGTGAGCTCGTCGAGCAAGGCGCTCAGTGTACCGCCAGGAGCGATCTCGAGTTTGGCAGCGATCTCGGTTCGGGTTAGAAAACGGTGCTCAGCCAAAAGGTCGATGACGCGGCGGTAATGCGGATTTTGCGCTAGCGAACTGACAAAGACCCGGTCGCACTCGTCAACAAAGTAACCATCGCGATGGAAGGCAGCCGTACAAAGGTCGAGGTAGGTCGACTTGGTGCGCCGTAAGTGGGACAGATACTCGGGGATACCGCCAACTGTGAGGTAGCTGTCCATCACCGCGGACGGCGCATATCCATCGCCAAAATACTCTGCCGCTTCAGCAAGAGAAAAGGGCATGACGTGAAGCTGGTGCTGGGAGCGACCATAGAGTGCCTTTGACTTGATCACATGCGTCACCATGAACGAT
>Ga0315278_10003259_pt1 | contig 14515 bp, 10 predicted proteins | sample YL17G06_0_MG_FD_203880 | JGI IMG/M metagenome (GOLD analysis project Ga0315278, IMG submission 203880) | Sediment microbial communities from Yellowstone Lake, YNP, Wyoming, USA - YL17G06_0 | ecosystem: Environmental > Aquatic > Freshwater > Lake > Sediment | place: USA: Wyoming | collected... | reverse complement strand
CATCGCTCACCCGGTGGCAACTACCGCCGCGGCGCTGACCAGCAAGGTGACCGCGGAATAGGGCAAAGAGCGGGCTGGGCTACGCTTGAAGGCAGCGTGGCCCAGCGCCGCAACTTCCCCATCCACGAAAGGAGAGATCATGAAAGGTGTAATCAAAGCCGACCACATGCCGCTCAACAAGTATCAGCTCCTCATCCTGGGGATGCCGATGATCACTTTCACGGAAGTGGGCGGGCTCGAGGATGAGCTGGAGACGGTGGACCTCCCCGATCGCACGGTGGCCAGCGGTGGCAACCGCAAATCGGTCGAGTTCACAGGCAAGGTGCCGGCGCACCACCTGCTCGAGCAAGGGGCGTTGGAGCTCTGGTTCATTGAGAGTCAGGACCCGGTGAGCCCGACCTATCTGAAGGTCGGCACGCTCATCCTGCAGAGCATCGGCGGCAGCACCCTCCGAACCTATTCCTTGCTCGGGGTGTTCCCCTTCAAGCGGGCGACCCCTGACCTGGAGATGGCGAACGAGGGCGAGATGGCCGCGATCGAGTGGACGTTCAAGGTCAACGACATGCTTCCCATCTAGGGCCGTTGTGGTCCTATACCCGGGATGACCTATCAAGGCGAAAGCCGATTGGAGGTACCCCTTGTCTTTGAAGATCATTCGCAAGCCACTAATTGAGAACGGCCCGCTCCTGCCCCTTGGGTTCAAGGTGGCGCAGGGCTACGATCGCACCCTGGAGATCCGGGAGTGGCGAATGAAGGAGGAGCGGGAACTTGGGGCCGCGCTCGAGAACATCGAAGCAACCATGATGGCGAAGTACGTGTCCACGGTTCTGTCCGTGCTCTGCACGCGGATCGGCCCGCACGATTTCACCAAGATGAAACCGATCGAGCGCCAAGTGATCGTGAACCAGATGTGGATGAGCGACGTGTTTTTCGCCTACCTCTGGCTTCGAGTGCAGACCCTGGGCAAGCTGCTCAAGCTCAACGTCACCTGCACTCACTGCGGACACAAGTTCCCCTTCCAGGCTGATCTCGAAACGGTGCAGATCCGTTCGGTTGAAACGCTGGAAGACGCGCTCTGGAAGTACGCCATGGTGAAGCCGGTTGCGATTCGCAACAACGAGGTGAAGGAACTGGTTATGGGACCAACCCGCTGGGCAACCCTGGAGCAGCTTGGGGAACGGGTGGGACGCAACTTCGGCACCATGAAGGCGGGAATGATTACGGGCTCACTGTTCAAGCTGGACGACGTGGAGAACCCGGTTCTTGCTGACCACGAGCTGGACGAGATGCGCAAGAAGGACATCGAGAACCTGGCAAGCCTTCTGGATGAGAACGGGCTTGGCCCGGACATGAGCGTGGAAGATACGTGCCCCAAGTGCAGTCGGCCTTTCAGGACGACACTAGATTGGGGCGCAGAGGGTTTTTTCACGTCTTCTTCGAGGTAGGATCCCTGGAGCTTCTGCGCCTGCAGAGCTTTTACCTCGTCTATGGAGTCCCGGGGATGTCGTATCAAGATGTCATGGATATGCCGATGGCTGAGCGTGAGTGGTGGTGCAACCAGTTGAGCCGCCAGAAAAAGGCAGAGGCCCGGGCGGCAAAGAAGGGATAGCCGATGGCGTTTGAATCCCTTGGGCTCGGCGCGACCTTCATGCTGGACATCAACCAGGGAATGGCCGCGCTCGGCCAGGCGCAAGCGAAGCTTGGCGAGATGAAGCGAGCCCTGGACCAGAACACGCCCGCCGCTCAACAGTGGGCGATGAAGTTCAACCAGGGCGTTGCCGCCATGAAAGCCCAGTTTGCCGGGCTGACCACCGCTGTCGGCAACCTCACCAGGGGCATGAAGACGATGATGATCGCGGCCGTGCCCGCGGTGCTGATGATGCGCAAGGGCGTGAAGGCAACGATCGAGTACGACAAGGCCATGCACAATCTCAATTCCGTTTTGCGCGCTTCAGAAGAACAGATGGTGAAAGTGGGCGCGCAGACGCGCCTTCTGGCCGCGGGCAGCAAGTATTCCTCGGCCGAGATTGCCGCGGGAATGGAGATTTTGGTTCGGGAGGGAGCGACCGCCGATGTTGCACTTCAGCAGATGCGGAACTCCATGTTTGCAGCTTCGGCTACCGGCCAAGACCTCACCTCGGTTACGATGCAGATGGCGAAGGTGTTGGACTGGACTGGGTTTGGGATCGAGAAGCTGGGGTACATGACTGACTTGCTGACGCAATCGTCCCTCGCAACCTCGGCCTCTTTCAACGATATCGCCCAGGGGATGCGCCACGGCGGCGCCATCGCCCGGGAGTTCGGGATTCCCCTCGAAGAGATGGCGGTGATCCTAGGGGTCTTGAGTGAGCGTGGGATGGACGCTTCACTGGCAGGCCGCGGGTTCGGGCAGATGCTGCGCTCACTTTCCAAACCCAGCAAAGAAAACGTCCGTCTTCTCCAGTCGTGGGGCGTATCCTTGACCCAAGGCGGCAAGCTCAAAAACATGGGCGTCATCATGGATGAGCTGGGAACCAAGATTGCGGGGATTCGCGATCCCCTTCAGCGCACTCGGGTCATCACCCAGTTGTTTGGGCGTGATGGGTTGCGGATCTTCAGTGGCCTGATGCAGGAGGGCCCCAAGCTGGCCAGCATGTTCGAGCAGATGGGCAGCGCCGCGGGCTCAGCGCAAAGAATGGCCGAGGAGCGCGGAAAGGCACTGGGCTCCCAGCTTGCCAAGCTGGGCAATACCGTCTCGACCCTGTTCGTTGAAATTTTCGAGCCCATGATGAAGCCGGTTGCCGAGTCGATCGGCAAGGTGGTGAAGTGGTTCGCCAAGCTGATCGAGGCGGTGCAGATTCTCAAGGAAGGAATGTCGGGCACCCGAACGATGGTCGGTGCCAGCATGGAGGTGATGACCAGGTTTGGAGGCACCATCTCGGACGTGGCCATGGGCATCTTAGACGCGATCGAGTGGATGAAGGGCGCCTGGCAGTCGTTCACTACGTTCTTGAGCAACGTGGTCGGCGGGGTGATCGGTGAAGTGGGGCCAAACCTGCAATCGATCGTGGGCGGGTTCCTCAAGTTCACGATGATCCTGGCCGTGCTTGGCCCGGTGACCGCGGCCATCGCCGGCTTGATCTGGGTTATCAAGAGCGGGCTCTGGCCGATCGCGAAGGGCACGTGGGGCGCGATGGTCTGGGTTTGGCAGTCCTTTGTGAAAGTGGCGTTCTGGGCGGCGCAGGCCGCGGTCAGCGTAGCTCGGCTCGGCGTGGACTTGGGCCTGCGCCTGGTTGCCGGGCTTCTCCGGGCGACTCAGGGCCTCTACTACTTCATCAAGGCCGGCGTGATGGGGTTCTTGCCAGCGATGCGAAAGATCGGGGCAGTCGTGATCCAAGCCGCGGGCTGGTTGTGGTACAACCTCGTTCCCGCCCTGGCGGGTGCGGCGCGCAACTTCTGGCGAGCCGCGGTTGCAGGGTTGCGCAACTTCATTCCAATGTTATGGGGCGTTGCCAAGGGCGCGGCGGTGGCCGCATGGGGGTTGATGAAGAACCTGATTCCCACGTTGATTTCTACGATCGGCAAGTTCCGCTTGGCGTCGATCGGCGGGCTCGGCTTCATCAAGACGATACTGCGAATGGGACGCTCCTTCGCCCTCATTGGTGGACCGATCCTTTTGGTGATCGGGTTGATCATCGGGGCGATCGGGAACATGCGCAAAGAGAACATGAGCCTGAGCGACACGCTGGGAGCAATCTGGACGACCCTGAAAGACACGGTGGGATCCTTCTTCACTGGGTTCATGCGCCACGCCAAGGAAATTTGGAACGTAGTCAAGGAAGTTTTCATGGCGATCTGGTCTGTGATCGACGCGGTGTTTGGCTGGCTCTGGGCCGACAGCAAATCCACGACCAAGAACATGAAGCAAGGCTTCGGGGATGCAGGGGCCTTCATCGCCAAGGCCTTCGTCACGGCCTTGCGGTTCATTGCGGACTTCTTCACGGCGATCGGTGATTGGATCGTGGACGCCAGCAACTCGCTCGAGTCCTTCATCTCGAAAGTGGACGAGACGTGGCAAGCGGCAAGGCTCACCTTCGGGGTTATCACAAAATATCAGTACCTCAAGGAGCTGCGCCGCATCCAATATATTCGGGGGGAGATCGAGAAGGCCAAGACCGCTCGCACTGAGTTCGTGAAATCGCGCAACCTCCAGATTGAGGAGACGCGAAAGCGCCTGGAGGAAGAAGCTGCGCGGGACACGGGTGCCGAGCGGGCCGCGGGCAAGAAGCCCCAGATTGACGTGAACCTGACGGTGGAGGACAACACCAAAACCGAGATCCAGAACACCCTCTGCGTTGATGGGAAACAGGTGGCCACTGTGATTGCCAACCAGACCGCGGAAATCCATGAGCGAGCAGGGTTCAAGGCAAGCCCTTGGAGGCGACGCAATGCCCTTGAGCATGGGGCTTATACGCTGGTCATCCAAGAGAACTTGGGGTAACCGATGGCAAAAACCTGGTGGTTGAAAAACCTGGACTCGGGCGAAAAGCTTGAGGGGCAATACGAGGCGGTGAACCCGACGGAGGAGATCGGGAATACCTATGCGGAGCTGTGGACCCTCAACCGTCAGCACGCCATTCACCAGTTCGTCCACGGCAACACGGATCAGGTGCAGTTTGACGGTCGGTTCTTTCGCACGAGCGAACTCCTCGACATGGGCACTGACCCGCAAGCTGACCTCGACAAGCTGAAGTCCTGGGCCCGGTACGACGACAAGCTGAAGCGGCCACCGATCCTGATGTTCTGGATTGGGGATGCTCACCTGTTCTACGGCAAGTGCTTCATCGAGCAGATTGGGTCAATCAACTACGGCTCCCCAACATCCTCGGGCAAGCTGCGCGACGTGTCGTTCTCGGTCAGCCTCAAGCGGTGGGTGCCCTATGTTCTTGAGGAAGAGGAGCAGGGGGAAACCCGGTACCATCACGCCAAGCGCCGCGATTACTACGAGGCCCTGACTCAGCGGGAGTACGGCAACGCCCTCATGGGCGACGTGATCCGCAAGCGGCAACCCAACCTTCCAACCATTCAAGTCGGCGACATCGTGATTCTGCCGGACTACGACAAGATCCGCACAACCAAGGTGACTCAAGCCTCCGTCCCCTTGAAGACCGCGTTCGGGGCCAAGGACACCCCTCAGCGCCGGCTGCGCCTTGAGTACCTGGCCAGCCGCAACCGGGCCCGGTACTCCCACGTTTTGAAGGACTACTGATGGGCGAGTACGGAGACAGGGACGGATTCATTGCTCCACGCTTTGAACTGCGTGTGCAAGGGATGGCCTTGACCTCCGACGTGACCCAGTTCATCCAGTCGGTTGAGTACGAATCGGCCGAATCCATGGTTGAGGTCATGGAGATCAACCTGGCGAACCCGGATTTTGTCATCTCGGAGCGCAAGCTTTTTCTGCCCGGGAACAAGGTCGCGCTCTGGGGTGGGTACGACACGCTTGCGTTCTTGGGGCAGGGCGTGATCACGAAGGTCAAGGGTGTGTTCCCCGAGGAAGGCATGCCTGGGCTCAAGGTGACCGCCTATACCTACGATCATTTCATGAATCAGAAGAAGCCCGACCCAGACAAGAAGGGCGCGCAGGACGGCCAGCGGGCTCAGCAGGTTTGGGGGAGGGTGGACTACGCCGATGCAGTGCGCGACATCTGCAAGCGGCACAAGCTGGAGAGCACGGACCCCGACGGCAACGAGACGATCGAGACGTCAAAGAAAAAAGATTCGTACCTTTTCCAAGAGAAGGATGTGACCGACTTCGACTTTTGCAACGGACTTGCCAACCTGGTCGGCTGGTACTTCTGGGTTGATGGGTGGGAGGACGGCAAGTGGCGGATGCACTTCCAGTCACCCTCCGCGGTGCAGAAGCTGCAGAAGAAGAAATACACCTTCCGTTATAACGCGGGTGACTTTTCTACCCTGATGAACTTTGAACCCGAGATGCTGGTTGATGAGTTCTACACGAAGGTGACCGCCGAGGTGACCCTGCCCAGCGGCAAGGTGATTCAAGAACCGTTCATCTATGCCGACCACGACTGGTCCACGATCGCCAAGACCCAAGACGAGAAGGTGGAGGGGGCGCTGGGCACGGCCTCCCAGATCAAGGTCTTTCTCAAGGACTACTCGATCGAGGTTCCAAACACGGCCGGCGTGAAGACCGCGGCGCAGCTCAAGAGCTTTGTGGAAACCTGGCTCGCCCGGCACCAGAACGAGTTCATGCTGGGCTCAGGCCAGGTCGTGGGGCTCGAGACGTTGAAGGCTCGCCAGATCCACGCGCTCAAGGGCATGGGCACGGTGTTCGATGGGGACTGGTTGTTCAGCAAGGTGCGGCACGTGTTTGACTCAGGCAGTGGGTATACCTGTTCCTTCAGCGCGAGGAGGATCGATTGAGAACCGAAACGCGCAAGTATCTCGCTCGGGTGACGAACACGGAGGACCCGGACAAGCTGGGGCGCATCAAGGTGAGCTGCCCCGACTTCGTGGGCGGGGACGCCGAGCTTCCCCAGTGGATCGAGTCCGTGCTGGATTGGGGCTGGTTCTACATTCCAGACGTGGACGAGATGGTGGAGATCGAGGTTCTGGTTCGCACCCCCCACGACACGACCCACTTGCAGTCCTCGATCGCCAACCCTCAAATTCAGTGGCGCGGAAAGAGGCTCTACGGCGGGGAGGAGACGGAATCCCCCCGCCCGTTTCCCGCCGACTTCACAGGTGGGTACAAGAGGCGCGGGTTCGCTACACCGATCGGCCACATCTTGATTCTTGATGATGACCCCGTGGCCCCCACGGTGCGAGTGACCTGGAGTGGCAAAGCCGATGGCTCCAAGAAGTCCACGATTCTGATGACCAAGGACGGGATCGAGCTAACCACAGAAGGGGACGTGGTTGTGAGCTGCGCGAACGCGAACATCAAGGCCACCGAGACGGTGACCCTTGGGGACGGGGCAACGGAGCCGGTGCTCCTGGGAAACCAATGGAAGATACTGCACGACGGGCACATTCACCCCTCGGGCATGGGTCCGACGGGCACCCCGGTTCCCGGCGTTCCGATACTGAGCGCGGCCGTGTTGAGTCTGAAAAACAAGACATTCTGAGGACTTGGAATGGCACTGAACCAAAACACGCTGAAGGATGCCCTGGTTGACCTGGGCGACTGCGTGACCGAAGCTGAAGCGGTTGAAGGGTGGGCTGATGCTTTCGACCTCTACTTCCAGGGGGCGGAAACGCTTGGGGTGCCGGTCACCCCTGGAAGCACGTCCCCGGCGAGGGACGCTTTGGCCGCGGCCGCGGTTGGGGCTTCTACCCCGGGAGCTGGCGCTGGCAAGCTGGCCGCGGGGTTGGGCGCGTACTGGGGTCAGGTGGCGAGCCTGGCCGCAAGTATCTGGCCGGGCACCCTGGCGGCGGCACCGCCTGGGGGGCTTGCGGGCCTCCAGGCTGCATTGGAGGCAGACTTTGCAGCCAACACCGCGGGGGGGGTGACTCGGGGGGCAGCGGCAGCAGCCGTAGCTTCCACAGTGCATGGTTGCAACGCGGGAGGGATCGCAAATTGGCCCCCTCCCCCGGCTGGGCCCGGTCCCCAGCCAATTTTGTGAGGTGACCCATGAAGGGCTTGCGGGTGCCGGTCGGGGTTGATCAGAGCGGCGGGTGCGCCCTGGTAGAAGGGGAGGAGAATGATCGCAAGGCGATCTGGCTTGCGCTCTCGGATTGTGAAAACAACCACGCCTTCCAGCAAGACCTCGGGGTTGGAACCGAGATGGTATTTGCCGTCAACGATGCGGGGACTCAAGCGGTCATCCTGCAGAAGCTGGTTGAAATCTTCGCCAGGTTTGAGCGCCAAGACCGATACCGCCTGGTCCAAAATTCCGTGAGGTGGAGTCAGGTAGAAGGAGAGCTGATCCTCGAGTTCAAGTACCGCAACCTTGAGACTGACGAAGAGAGCCCGTTCAAGCGCACTTATACGAGCGAAGGAGCCTAGCAATGGCCACCATCACGATTCCTGATTTCAACTTCGCCGCCTTCTACTATCCCGAACTCCTCAATGCCCTGGTTCAGTACAAGAGGGTCAACGTTCCCGAGCACTCGGATGAGTCGCCCTATGATCCATTCATGCAGCTCTGCCGGATGATGGCCTTGGTCGGGCACCTCAACAACGTGAACTTGGACCTGGTTGCCAACGAGAGCACGCTCCCGACGGCCAAGCTGCAAGAAACGGTGAGGAACATGCTGCGCCTCATCGACTACGAAATGTCAACGGCGTCCCCGTCTGTAGTTGAGCTGGTCTACAAGCTCAGCAAGGTGTTCCTGGCACCCTACCTTTTGATCCCTGAGCGGGCGCAGGCCTCCATTGAACCCGGTGCCGCGGGGGTTATCTACTTTGAGAACTTGGCTGCGCTCACGATCGCCCGCACCGACCAGTTCACGAAGGTCTTCAGCAAGATTGGAACCGCCTGGACGGACTACACCACGCAAGCCAACGACCAGACGCCGAGCACTCCCTGGGGGCCTTGGGGGGTTGGAGCACCCACGGTGAAAGATGCCGTCTACTTTGGGCACGGGGACGCGATGTGGATCGAGCTGGCCGTTGCTCTGCTCACCATGACCGAGAACGTGGAGGGCGTGTGGGAATACTACGACGGCAACTTCCGCAAGGCGCAACCCACCGGGGTCATCGACATGGGTGGTTATCTGCGGATCCGCTTGAATGACTACCTGGGCAGTGACCCCAAAGTGGGCACCCTGATCCGGGTGATGCTGAACGAGACGACGGCCTACCAGGATCTTGAGAGCGAGTGGAGCGGCGGGGACGGGAACTTCGTGGATACCACGGGCTACCTTGGGCAGACCTCCCCCAGCATAGATGCCGAGGACTATTCCGTGGGAAGCGACTGGGAGGAATTGCCCGACCTGAACGACGGCACCGCGGGGCTCACGGTGACGGGAACCGCGAGGTACAGCCTACCCCAGACGGTGACCCGTGACTGGGCGAAGGGAGTGGTCAACCAGGTGGCGGCGTACTGGGTTCGGTGGCGGGTCACCCGGGTGGACTCGCTTCCCGTGCCCCCCGTCTTCGACTTCGCGCGCCTGGACACCGGGGCGCAGTACGTGCTCCGCGAATGTACGCAGGGGCGCACCCAGAACGATCTTCCGCTGGGCTCGAGCGGGGGCACGGCCAACCAGCAATTCCGCAGCACGCAAGATTTCTTCATCGCCGGGTCGGGCAAGGTCTACGTGGACGATGAGCTTTGGACCGTGGTTAGCAACTTCTTGAACTCCCAGCCCACGGACAAGCACTGCCAGATTCAGCTCACCACGAACGACCGGGCGATCGTGGTCTTTGGCGACGGGGTTGCCGGCAAGATCCCGCCCTCGGGTGTGGGGAACATCAGCTTCAACTACCGGCACGCGGCGAACACGGATGGCAACGTGGGCGCGAACACCGTGGTCATGGACAAGACCGGGCTGACCTACGTGGACAGCTTGTGGAACCCTCGCCTGGCGACTGGTTGGACCGAGGCTGAAGGCGCCAGCGAGGCCAGTCTCGAGCGCGCCAAAATTGCTGGCCCCGCCAGCTTGCGAACCAAGGAGGTCGCGCTCAACGGGGACGACGTGGTTGAGATGGCAGAGAAGTGGGTTGCGGTGAACGGCGCAAGCCCCGTCTCGAGAGCCCGCGCTTTCGAGGGGGGGTTTGGTCCCAAGACGATCGAGCTTGTGATCGTGCTGGCTGGCGGGGGCCAGGGAACGGCCGAGCAGATCACGGAGCTGAACACGTACTTCAACGGGGACCAGGAGGCGCACCCGATCGTTCGGAAGCGGGTGATTGCGAACCAGCAAGTGGTCGCCGTCAACTACACCCCCAAGGTGATCGATGTGGAAGCGACGGTCTATGGGCAGGTCAACATTGGAGCAGTGGAGAACGCCCTTCGCCAGGTGCTTCAACCAGAAGCCATGAAGCCCGACGGGGTGAACTACGAGTGGGAGTTCGGGGAGGCGGTGCCCGTCTCGAGAATCACTCACGAGATTTTCGAGACCAGTGAGGACATCACGCGGGTGGATGTGACGGTGCCCGCGTCCAACGTGCCCCTGACCTCTCGGGAGCTGCCCGTGCTGGGCACGGTGACGCTGACGATCGTGGAGGGGTAGAGCATGGCGATCTTCACCTCTATTGGTGCGGGTGATTACCACGACGGGTCAAAGTGGGATCAAGCCGGCGCGGTTCCCGCCGCTGGGGATACCTTGATCATCGGGCACGCGATGACTCTGCGGGACAGCCGGGTCATCGGCAACTCGCCGAACAACTCGTCAACCTACGTGGTGACCATCAACAGTGGTGGGTCGCTGGTCTTCGACGTGGCCGCAAGCGCGGACATCACCTATGAGTGCCGAGGGAACATCTGGATCAAAGTGGGCGGGAAGATGACCATCGGCACCCGCGCGTCCCCGGTGCCCGCCACCCGCAAGTTCAAGCTGTGGTTCCCCGTCACCATTTCCACTCACTACAACTGGAGGGCGTGGAACAACGGTGGAATTTTCGAGGCGGCAGGCAGTCCGTACCACATGGCCGATGGGGAACATCGGACCAAGCTGTCGGCGAACATCGGAGTGGGGGACACGTTCATCTATCTGCAAAACGCGGTGGGCTGGCAGACCAACGACTGGATCGCGATCGGAGTCGGAGCGGATGAAAATGACTTCTCCGGCACGACGCACAAGCCCGAGCGGGTCCAGGTCACGCGGCTGACCAGCACGTCTTTCCAGCTAGTGAGCGGCACCTTCGCGTACAACCATCGCATCGGCGACCATGTGATCAGCCTTGAGCGCAACGTGTCCATTGAGGGCGAAAATGCTTTGGACACCTACGGGCACGGCGGGTCGCTGGAAGTTGATCGTGGAACAGGCACGGGGGAGGAATTGGTTTGTCGCCTCCAGTGGATGAAGTTCGTTTACTGCGGGAGCTACAATAGCGGCTACGCTTTTTCGTTCAATCTCTCGGCATCCAATCCCACCTACACGTTCCCAGTCGGCCAGCTTGTGATCGACAACGTGCTGTTCGACCGGGGCGTCTATGCGTCGGGGGCCACGCCCTACGGCCTGTCTTGCTCGCTCAAGTCCAACGTGCCGTTCAGTGCGGAGTTTGAAGTCAAGAACGTCTGCCTGTATTGGACCGGGAAGTTCTACTTGTACCCATTGGCCGATGGCTTCCAGCGGTTCACGCTCAACAACTTCACCGCCATCGCGGGGTCTACAGGCGCGAACGGCTCCATCCTCGGCATGGGCGGGAATGTCCGACTCTTGGACGCCTGGATTAGCAGCTATGCCTCCACGGGGAGCTGGGGCATCTTTGGATGTTTTCCAGAAATCACGAACGCTGAAATTTTCGCGTGCGGCACCGGCTGGGATCAGCAGATGTCGGATGCCTTGTCCCGCGTGGTGGAACAGAAGATCACGAACCTGAAGATCAAGAACTGTGGCGCTTATGGGCTGGAGAACATGCCCTACTACCAAAGGAGCATCCTGTACAAGAACTGTCAGATTCTTTCGTGCGCGACGAATGCAGGCTATGGTGTCAACTACAGCACGCCAATCATCTTCCTCAACTGTTCTTTCCAAAACAACGGTGTTGTGAGCAGTGGCACAGCAGGGGCTTTTCATTTAGGGCCCAAGGTGCGCGCCAGGTTCAACAACTGCTTGTTTGGGACGGTCACCCGGAACAAGAGCAACAACATCACGTATGGCTCTTATGCTTCTTACAATCTTGGCCGTGTCCTGATGGAGAAGTGCACCTTCAAGGAGCCGAACACCTGGGGGTACTACAAAAGCGCAGGTGATTACTGCTACAGGCGCTCACAGCTCTGGAGTGCGTATCCATATTATCTGTGGGCGGTGGCTGACCGGCAAGAGTTGCCGAACTTTTCATCTATTGAGATGCGGGACTGTACGGTTCTGGACGCCTCCGGTGGTGACCAGTGGGCAGCCGACTACCCCGGCGTGACTCAGCTTTTGCTGGGCAAGTGCGGTGGAGAAGAACGGGACGAAGCGACGGTGAAGATCGACGGCACCTTTGCTCGCAAGTTGTTGCCGTTCAATTCGCACGAAGAGATGATCCTGAACTCAGCCGTTCCCATCCGGATTCCCGTAGCAAACGGGCAGACCATCACCGTGAAGATGTCCATGCGGAAGACCAAGGACGGCAGCTTTGAACTGCCGGGCATCTTGCTGGAGGGGCCGGGAATCGTGACCGAGGCGCGAATGACCGCTGGGTTGCTGAACACCTGGGAGCAGTTGACCGTGACCGGCACGGCGGACGCCGAGGGGCTGTGCTACCTGTTCGTGAGCGGGGGGACGAACTACAACAACACAAGCATCGGCGACCCAGCCACCCCGTCACCCCCGCCTTCGGATGCGATGTTCGATTGCGTGGCATACGCCGACGGTCTGAAAATTTTCCTGGCATAGGGGCAAAAGATGGCAATCATAACTTCAAATCAAAGCGGCCCCTGGCACGCAACGGCAACGTGGGTTGGTGGCGTGCTTCCCGGCCTCACCGACAACGTGATCATCGCCGCAGGCCACAACGTCTACATCGATCCCGCGCTTCTTACCCCGACCCCCGGAGTGCTGGAGTTCGGCAGCTCCCCGGCAAACCAGACCACCTACGCTCTCCAGATCAACCCAAACTCCACTCTGAGGATCGTGGACAACCCGACGGTGGATCTGGAGTGGAAGCTCAAGGGGAACGTGCTGATCGAGTACCTTGGGGAATTTCAGATTGGATCGGCATCGGTCCCTATTCCCTCCGCCAGGAAGGTCACGCTCTGGTTTGAGTCGTCCGGGCACTACACTTGGGTCATCAATCTGGGGAGTCAGTTGCGAACCTTCGCTCCTGGCAAGCTCACAGTCTACGGGTTCCCTTCCTATCACATGGCCGACGCCAACAAGCAGCGGGCGCGGCTGGCGAGCGATGTGTCTCTTGGGACGAACGTGACGATCACGCTCAACGCCTCGGTAGACTGGGAAGTCGGGGATCAGGTGTGGCTCGGTTGTGCTGGCAGCGCCACGACCATCGCCATCCAAGCAGGTGGTTCGCTTATTGCGGGTTACGGGCGGGAACAGGTCGTGATCAAGTCCAAGACCAGTGCGACCGAGTTCGTGGTGGATCTGGTTTACAACCACCTCTGGGGCGATATGGCCGTCCATGCTCAACGCAATGTGATCATCAAGGGTGACGCCACGCAGGGGTTCTGTATCAAAAAATTCCCCCGTCCTGGGGATAACGAGTTTTCGCATGGGGGGCTGGACCTCAACTGGGTTCGGTTCGAGAAGGTCGGCGGTGCGAACCAAAAAGATTTTTTCAACCTCACTCAAACTAGCGGCACGTACACCCTGGACGATATGGGCAAGATGCTCGCTGGGGACTACAAGATCAAGAACTGCGTCTTCGACGGCGGGGGCTCAACCACGGCAACCGTGGACTCCTGGCTGATCAGGATCAACGGGGTTTCCAATGCACGGGTCAAAGCCGATGACATTGACATGGTTCACACCTGGGGGCTCACGGGGATTTTAGTCAGTGACTATGCTGTGATCAACAGGGGGTCTTGGCAATTTGGACGGCTGACTTGCATCCATTGGGTCGCCACGTTCTATGAAGGCAACTTCCGGCTATACAGCCCCGTCAAGCTCAAGATCAAATCGCTGTGGTCGTGCAGCACCCAAGGAGCGCAGAATCGTGTTCTGGCCTTGTACGGGGGTCTTGAGATCGACGAACTGATCGTCCATTACTCGTACCAGGCTTGCTTGTTCACCGAAACTGACAAGGGCAGGAACGGCGCGATCATTATCAAGTCGGGCGAGATTTTCAACAGCCAGGGTGGCTACAACGAGATGCCGATTTCGAACAACAACGGTAGGCGCGTTCGTATCCGCAATTTGATCTTCCGGCACAGCTATGGGGTGATGCTCAACATTACTGGAAACACCAATACCTCGGAGTGCCCAGACATTGAACTTAGCAATTGCTCGTTCGATAACTGCAAAGAACCCAGTGATGGCGCGGTGCTGATCTATTCCCAGTTTGTCGGTATGGGTAGGATCAGGTTTCGCAAGTGTACTTTCGGGATGACCATGCGGAATGTCTCATGCAACGTCACCATCGGACAGTCCACGATGGACAATTCAGCATATCGGGTCATCCTGGAGGATTGCAGTTTCAAGGAACCGACTGGCACGCTTCCGGCTGTTGGCAAGTGGGGCAAGTGGCGGCACGTTATTATCACAGGCAACACAGGGACGATTTATGGTACTTCAGAAATCAATCGCCACTTCTCGTTGGAGATCGTGCGCCCCATCGTGCATGACCAGTACGGAGTTGACCAGTGGCCGACCGTCTATCCTGGGGTCACTCGCATGATGATCGCTGGCGGGGGATGCGACATCCGCAACGAGGGCACGGTGATCGTGGATGGCACGCTGGGTTTGAAGA
>Ga0315278_10003258_pt1 | contig 14518 bp, 17 predicted proteins | sample YL17G06_0_MG_FD_203880 | JGI IMG/M metagenome (GOLD analysis project Ga0315278, IMG submission 203880) | Sediment microbial communities from Yellowstone Lake, YNP, Wyoming, USA - YL17G06_0 | ecosystem: Environmental > Aquatic > Freshwater > Lake > Sediment | place: USA: Wyoming | collected... | reverse complement strand
GGCTGGATTTTCCGGTCGACCCGAATCCGGGCCGACCGGAAAATCCAGCGCTTCCGGATCTCGAGCGCCGGAGGCGAAGACTGAGGCATCACGGAAACGTCGAGAAATACCTTGACCCCGCGAGGAGGGATTTATAGTTAACCGCCGACCAATCCTTCGAAAAGGGCGGTCGATGGGCGTGAGGAGGCTGGGCCACTAGGTCGATGCACCCCGAGGACAACGTCTCGTTCGAACCCGTCGTGGGGCGCGCCCCGCTCATCCTCGGCGGGCACGACTTCCATTCGATCACCGAAGCCGTCGCGGCGCCCATGGAGCGCACGCCGAGCCTCGGTTGGTGGATCGCGTTTGCCTGCTCCGCCTCGCTGCTCGGGCTTCTGCTCCTCAGCATCGCCTGGCTTTTCTGGGAAGGCATCGGCATCTGGGGCCTCAACGTCCCGGTCGGCTGGGCCTTCGACATCACGAACTTCGTCTTCTGGATCGGTATCGGCCACGCCGGCACGCTGATCTCGGCGATCCTCTTCCTCTTCCGTCAGAAGTGGCGGACGTCGATCAACCGCTCGGCGGAGGCGATGACGATCTTCGCCGTCATGTGCGCCCTCCTGTTCCCGGGCATCCACGTCGGGCGGCCCTGGGTGGTCTACTGGATGGCGCCGGTGCCGAACCAGATGAGCCTCTGGCCCGGCTTCCGCAGCCCCTTGCTCTGGGATTTCTTCGCGGTGTCGACCTACGGGACGGTGTCGCTGATCTTCTGGTATGTTGGACTGATTCCCGACCTTGCGACGATGCGCGACCGATCCAAGACCCGTATCCGCAAGATCGTCTACGGCATATTCGCGCTCGGCTGGCGCGGTTCGCAGCGCCACTGGCGGCACTACGAGATGGCGTACCTGATCCTCGCAGGCCTGGCGACGCCGCTCGTCCTCTCCGTTCACTCGATCGTGTCGATGGACTTTGCCGTCGCCCAGCTCCCCGGCTGGCACTCGACGATCTTCCCGCCCTATTTCGTCGCCGGGGCGGTCTTTTCGGGGTTCGCCATGGTCGTCACGCTCATGGTGATCACCCGCAAGGGTTTCGGCCTCGAGAATATCGTCACGCTGCTCCACTTCGACAACATGGCGAAGATCATGATGGTGACGGGGATGATCGTTGGCTACGCCTACGCGATGGAGTTCTTCATCGCCTGGTGGAGCCAGAGCCCCTTCGAGCAGTTCGCGTTCGTGAACCGCGCGTTCGGCCCCTACTGGTGGGCCTACTGGACGATGGTGACGTGCAACGTGCTCTCGCCGCAGGTGTTCTGGTTCAAGCAGGCACGCACCAGCATGGTCGTGCACTTCATCATCTCGATCTTCATCAACATCGGCATGTGGTTCGAGCGCTTCACGATCATCGTTACCTCGCTGCACCGCGATTTCCTGCCGTCGTCGTGGGACATGTACTACCCGACGATCTGGGAGATCATGACGCTCGCCGGGAGCTTCGGCCTCTTCTTCACGATGTTCTGTCTGTTCGCTCGCTTCCTGCCGGTGGTGGCGACGGCGGAGGTGAAGGGGGTGCTGCCCGCGGCGAATCCGCATCTCGGCGAGGAAGGCCACGTGGCTCAGTCATGGACCGCGAGCCCAGCGCCGGAGGGAGCCGTCTGATGTCGCTGGTCGTTCCGGCGCTCCCGCCGGGAGAGACGTTCGGGTTGCTCGCCGAGTTCGGCTCGCCGAAGGAGCTCTATCACGGCTGCGAGCGGGTCCGTGATGCCGGCTACAAGCGCTGGGACGCGCACTCGCCGTTCCCGATCCACGGCCTCGACCACGCGATGGGACTCGGCCGTTCGCGGCTTCCGTACGTCACGCTCTTCTTCGGACTGTGCGGTGCGGTCGGCGGCTTCACGCTGCAGATCTGGGCGAATGGCATCGCTTATCCGATCCAGGTCAGCGGCAAGCCGATCTTCAACTGGCAGCCGTACATGCCGGTCACGTTCGAGCTCGGCGTGCTGCTGGCGGCGATCTCCACCGTCGTCGGCATGCTCGCGTTCAACCGGCTACCGATGCTCTTCCATCCGCTGTTCGGGACGCGCGCCTTCGAGAAGGTTACGGACGACGGCTTCTTCATCTCGATCGAAGCCTGGGACCCGAAGTTCAATCCAATCGAGACCGAGCGCTTCCTGAAGCAAATCGGCGCGACCAACGTGGAACTAGTGGCCAGGGACGGGGGCAGGGTAGTGGAGGGGCGGGGTTCCTCCGAAGCAGGAGCGTCCCAGGACGCGAAGGCGCGATGAACGAAGCCGCGAAGCCCCCCGGTGCCGGCGTGCGCGTTCTGTCCGACGGGCAGGCGCTTTCGCAGCTCGTCTGGCTCGGCGTCGTTCTCGGCGCGGTCGGCCTCGTCGGCTCGCTCGCGCTCTCCTCGGGCCAAGGAGCTCAGCTGTATTTCTCCTGGCTCGTCGCCTACCTCTATTTTCTGAGCATCGCCCTCGGCGCGCTTTTCTTCGTGCTCTGTCTGTTCGTTTGCCGCGCCGGATGGGCCGTGGTGTTTCGCCGCGTGGTCGAAAACGTGATGGCGACACTGCCCGTCTTCGCACTCCTCTTCGTGCCGATCTGGATCGGCAGGCACGAGCTCTACTCCTGGACCGATGCCGCCGAGGTCGCCAAGAACCCCGTTCTCAGAGGCAAGAGCGGGTACCTGAACGAGTCGTTCTTCCTGCTGCGAGCGATCTTCTACCTCGCCTCGTGGAGCGGGCTCGCTCTCTACTTCTCCAGTCAATCGCAGAAGCAGGACCAGACCGGTGAGGAGCGCATCACCCGCAGACTCAGCGCGGTGGCGGCGCCCGGCATCATCGTTTTCAGCCTGACGCTGACGTTCGCCGCGGTCGATTGGCTGATGTCGCTCGACCCGGAGTGGTACTCGACGATGTTCGGGGTCTACTACTTCTCCGGCTCGATTCTCGCGGCGTTCGCGTTCGTGGTGGTTGCGATCGCCTTCATCCATTCGCGCGGCCAGCTCCGCGGCGTGGTCACGGTCGAGCACGTCCACGACCTTGGCAAGCTCCTCTTCGCCTTCACGGTCTTCTGGACCTACATCGCGTTCTGCCAATACTTCCTCATCTGGTACGGAAACCTCCCCGAAGAAACCTCCTATTTCATGCGTCGATCCGAGGGCTCCTGGCCGGCGATCGGCAAGACGCTGATGGTCGGCCATTTCGTGATTCCGTTCTTCTTCCTCATGCCGCGAGCCGTCAAGCGCTCCGCGCCGCTGCTCGTGGCGGCGGCGCTTTGGCTGCTTGCCATGCATTTCATGGATATCTACTGGTGTGTTATGCCCGTGCACCTTGAGCACGGAGCACGTTTCGGAGCCCTAGATGCGACCACGGTTCTCACGGTCGGCGGGTTCTTTCTCGCAGCCTTCGGATGGGTATCGAGTCGTCGCGCCTTGGTCCCGATGCGTGATCCGCGTCTGGCCGAATCGCTTTCTTTCGAAAACGTCTGAGAACGATCAGGAGGAAGAAAATGTCCCATTCTACTAGCGTGCTGAGAAGTCTGCTGGCCGCAGGAGCCGGCTCGTCGTTGCTGCTCTCTGTGAGCGCCTTTGCCGGGACCGTCACCGGCACGGTCGCCTACGACGGCAAGGTGCCGAACCTGAAGCCGCTCGCCATGGACGCCGACCCGGTCTGTGCCTCGAAGCACAAGGAGCCGGTGCCGAACCAGATCCTCGCGCTTGGTAAGAGCGGCAACACCATGGGCAACATCCTCGTGCGCGTGACGAGCGGCCTGCCCGCCGACAAGACCTATCCTCCGCCGAAGGATCCCGTGGTGATGGACCAGAACGGATGCATCTACCAACCACACGTTTTCGTGATCCAGCAGGGACAGGCCCTCAAGGTGCTGAACTCCGACGGCATTCTTCACAACGTACACGCGCTGCCGAAGGTCAACTCCCAGTTCAACATGGCCATGCCGGCGAGCCGCAAGGAGGCCGAGCACGTCTTCGACAAGCCCGAGGACGTGTTCCAGATCAAGTGCGACGTGCATCCGTGGATGACCGCCTACACGATGGTGGTAACGAACCCGTTCTATTTCGTGACCAAGGATGACGGTAAGTTCACGCTCTCGAATCTGCCCGCCGGCACCTACGAGATCGAGGCGTGGCACGAGAAGCTCGGCAAGAAGGTGGAGAAGGTCACGGTCGGGGACAACGATACCAAGAACGTAGACTTCAAGTTCAGCGCCCCGGGATCCCAATAGCGAAACAACCGTTTCCGTGATCCTCCCGGTGATCGGGAGAGGAAGACTGGAGTAACCATGGAAGCGCATGGCGAAGACATGCCTGCAAAGACCCCAGGGCACGCGCCCGCGGCGCATGAGCACGTACACGAGGAGCTCGGCTTTCTCCGCAAGTACGTCTTTTCCACCGACCACAAGATGATCGGCATCCAGTACACGGTGACCGGCCTGATGTTTCTGTTCTTCGGCTTCTGCCTGATGATGGTCATGCGCTGGCAGCTGGCGTACCCGGGGCAGCCGATCCCGCTAATCGGCGCACTGCTCGGCGATTCCCGGGCTCCGGGAGGGGTGATGCTGCCCGAGTTCTACAACCAGCTCGGCGCGATGCACGGCACGATCATGGTCTTCCTCGGCGTCGTGCCGATCGGCGTCGGCGGGTTCGGCAACTTCGTGCTGCCGCTGCAGATCGGCGCCGCCGACATGGCGTTCCCGCGCATCAACATGGCGAGCTACCAGTTCTTCGTGCTCGGCGGCTTGGTGATGCTGGTGAGCTTCTTCCTGCCGGGCGGAGCGGCGCAGTCAGGGTGGACGTCGTACTCGCCGCTTGCCGACATCAACCCGGGCCAGACGGCCTGGGGTTTCGGCATGGTGCTGATCATCACCTCGTCGCTGCTCGGCGCTTTGAACTTCATCACGACGACGATTCAGCTCCGCGCCAAGGGCATGAGCTTCTGGCGCTTCCCGTTCTTCGTCTGGGCGCAGTTCGTGACCGCGTTCCTGCTGCTGCTCGCCTTCCCGCCGCTCGAGGCCGCGGCGGTCATGCAGCTGATGGACCGGATCGCCGGAACCAGCTTCTTCTTGCCGGCTGGGCTCGTGGTGAGCGGCCAGCTGTTGCCGGTTTCGGGCGGCGGCAATCCGCTCCTCTGGCAGCATCTCTTCTGGTTCCTGGCGCATCCCGAGGTCTACGTTCTCGTGCTGCCGGCGATGGGTATCGTCGCCGAGGTGATCGCCAACAACACCCGCAAGCCCCTGTGGGGCTATGCACCGATGGTCTACTCGATCCTCTTCCTCGGCTTCATGTCGTTCATCGTCTGGGCGCACCACATGTTCATGACCGGCATGGGGAACGCGATGGCGACGTTCTTCCAGACGACGACGATGATCATCTCGATCCCGTCGGTGGTGATCCTCTCGGCGCTCTTCCTGTCGCTCTGGGGCGGCTCGATCCGCTTCAACACGCCGATGCTCTTCGCGCTTGCGTTTCTACCGATGTTCGGCATCGGCGGCTTGACCGGCTTGCCGCTCGGCCTCGCCTCGGCCGACATCCACTTGCATGACACCTACTACGTGATCGCCCACTTCCATTACGTGGTGGCGCCGGGAACGATCTTCGCGTTCTTCGCCGGGATCTACTACTGGTACCCGAAAGCGACCGGCCGGAGGATGAACGAGACGCTCGGCAAGATTCACTTCTGGATGTCGTTCATCGGTATGAATGGGGTATTCATGCCGATGTTCTGGCTCGGCCTCGCCGGCGTCTCGCGCCGGCTCTACGACGGCGGCGCGTCATATGCCTATGCGCAGCACGTGCTCGGCCTGAACACGCTGAGCTCGTGGTCGGCGTGGTTCCTCTGCCTCGGGCAGATCCCGTTCTTCATCAACTTCTTCTGGAGCTTACGCAGCGGCGAGGCCGTCGATCGCAATCCCTGGCAGGCGACGACGCTCGAGTGGCAGGCTCCGTCACCGCCACCGCACGGCAATTTCGATCATCCGCCGGTCGTCTATCGCGGCCCGTATGACTACAGCCCCGCGGGCTATGCCGAGGACTTCGCTCCGCAGACCCAGGAGGCGTGACCGATGGAAGGATTGATTCCGTACATCACCGAGCCCCGTGAGGACACCGGTCTCACCAACGGCAAGATCGCCATCTGGCTCTTCCTCGCCTCGGAGATCATGCTGTTCGGCGCGTTCTTCGCAACCTACATCGTGATGCGGCTCGGCGCCGTGACGTGGCCGCGCGGCTGGGAGGCGCAGAACGTTCCGCTCGGTACGCTGAATACCGGCGTGCTGATCACCTCGAGCGTGACGATGGTCATGGCGTGGGCCTCGCTCGAGCGGAGCGATCTCAAGAAGTTTCAAATGTTCGCCGGCGTCACGGTCGGGCTCGGCTTCGCTTTTCTCTGCATCAAGTACGTCGAATACACGAGCCACTTCCACGAAGAGATGTTCCCGTGGACGAGCACGTACCTCGCCGTCTACTTCACGATGACGGGACTGCACGCGCTGCACGTGATCTCCGGCATGGCTGTGAACGGCTTCTTCTGGCTCGCGGGCCGCAGCTACTGGGACGCCGGAGAGCGGCAGCTGCTCATCAATCGCGTCGAGAATGCAGGCCTCTTCTGGCACTTCGTCGACATCGTCTGGATCTTCCTGTTCCCGGTGCTGTACCTACTTTGAGGGGCCGAGGTGGACATGCAAAATCACCCAGTCAGCCACCCCGCTGAGATCGACAGGCAAGTCCGCGGCTACATGGTCGTGTTCGTGGCGCTGATCGCCTTGACCGCGGTCACCGTGGGGGTCTCGTACCTGCATCTCGAGGTGCACAACGCGGTGCTCGTGGCGCTCGCCATCGCGATCTTCAAAGCGAGCTTGGTGGCGCTCTTCTTCATGCACTTGATCTCCGAGCGGCACGTGATCTTCCTCATCCTGGCGTTCACGGTGGCGTTCTTCCTCGTGCTGATGTTTCTGCCGATTCTCACGACCCTCGACCACGTTCATGTGTGATCCCGTGGCGGCTCGATGGGGCTGAAGAACATCCATCTGCTGTTCATCTCGTTGGCCATCGCCACGTGTATCGGGTTCGGGGCGTGGTGCGTATGGAGGTTTCGCGACGCCGGTGGCGGAGCGTACCTCGCGGCGGGCATCGCCTCGTTCGGGATCGCCGTCGGGCTCACGGCATACGGCAACTGGTTCCTGAAGAAGATGAAGGGGATCCGGCCATGAGGCCGCCTCGACCGACGCTCCCGGCGCTTCTCGGGGTGGCGCTCGGCGCCTTGCTCGCTTCGCGCGGCTCTGCGACCGCGTGCCCGATCTGCTTCGGCGACCCGAACTCGCCTCTCACCAAGAGCGCGGAGATGGGGGTGTGGTTCCTGCTCGCCGTGATCGTCTTGGTGGAGGTCGGCTTCGGGTTGTTCTTCCTGGTCTACCTGCGGCGGCGGGCGCGCGAATTCCGCGATCCGATGCCGCGGCCGGCTCTCCGCTTGGTGAAGAAGGGGGTCTAGAGTGGTTCAGCGAATTCTCTACCTTCCGGCGCTGGCTTCGGCGCATGGCGGCGCGCTCGACCGCATGACGCTCTGGGTGCACCTGCTGATGCTCGTTCTGTTCGTCGGCTGGAGCATCTATTTCGTGTTCGCCCTGCTGCGCTTTCGTGCCTCGAAGAATCCCAAGGCGAATCCCGAAGGCGTGCAGAACCACGCCTCGACCTACGTCGAAATCGGCGTGATCATCGTCGAGGCGGTGTTGCTCCTCGGATTCTCGATTCCGCTTTGGGCCGAGCGGGTGAATCAATTCCCGCCAGAGGGCGAGGCGACGGTGGTGCGGGCCGTCGCACAGCAGTTTGCCTGGAACATCCACTATCCCGGGCCTGACGGGAAGTTCGGCAGGACCGATCCCAAGCTCGTCGATCCGCAATCGAATCCGCTCGGCCTCGATCGTGGTGATCCGGCGTCTGCCGACGACGTCACGACCGTGAATCAGCTCCATCTGCCGGTCGGCAAGCCGGCGATCATCCAAATCTCGAGCCTCGACGTCATACACAGCTTCGCCATCCAGGAGATGCGGGTGAAGCAGGATGCGATTCCGGGTATGTCGACGCCGGTGTGGTTCGTGCCGACGGTGACGAGCGACGACATGAAGAAGCAAAAGAGCGACGAGAAGTGGAGCTACCAGATCAATTGCGCGCAGCTCTGCGGGCTCGGCCACTATCGCATGGTCGGCTACGTGACGATCGACACGACGGAGCAGTACCAGGCCTGGATGGATGCGGAGGAGAAGAAGGCGAAGGGTGGGGAAGGGGGCGGAGGCTTCTGGGGCTGAGCCGAGCGCCTTGGCACGAATCGCGCCGAGCGGTTTTCGCTCGTCACGATTCGTGCAGCGGGGTTGGGTAAGGGGCGTGCCGCTTCGACGTCACGCCCCCGAGGGCGCAGGACGCACCTCGCCGGCGGGCAAGCGCCTCTTCTGGTGGATGGCGCGCACGTCGAGGCGCCCGAGGCGAGGTTCGAGGGGGGAGTTCGCAAGGCTGACACAGAGCGTATCGGCAGCGCTTGGACGTGAGACTACTTCGCCGCATATCCCGCGGCCCGTTTCTACGCGGCACCCGTGCTTCGCAAGTCCGTCAAACCGTCGGAGGATCCGATGATCAAGCTCTACCACGCACCGATGACGCGCTCGATCCGCATCTACTGGCTGCTCGAGGAGCTCGGCATACCCTATGAGCTTTCGCTCGTGTCCTTCACGCCGGCGAAGCTGCCGTTCTCGCAGGCCGTGCCGTGGGGCAAGCTGCCGGCGATCGAGGACGACGGGGTCACGATGTTCGAGTCGGGAGCGATTCTCGAGTACGTGCTCGAGCGTTACGGGAACGGGCGGCTGGCGCCGAAGCCGGGGACGCCGGAGCGCGCTGCGTTCCTCCAGTGGGTGCACTTCGCGGAAGCGACGGCGACGCCGCCGCTCGGTGACATCGTCCGCCACACGATCTTCAAGCCCGAGGCCGAGCGGATCCCGGCGGTGGTCGAGGATGCGCGGGCGCGGGTTGCGGCCTGCTTCGCGGTCCTCGAGCGCGCCCTCGAGGGCAAGGACTACCTGCTCGGCAGCCAGTTCTCGGCGGCGGACGTCATGATAGGCGTGACGCTGCTGATCGCCCGGCGCCTCAAGGCTTTCGACGATCGCTACCCGAAGCTCACGGCGTATCTCGCGCGCCTCGAAGCGCGGCCGGCACTGCAGAAAGCGCTCTCGTAACGCTCCCGCTCGACGGCGTCCGCGTCGTCGATCTCGCACGCGTGCTCGCCGGGCCGTTCTGCGCGGCGCGGTGATCTCGGCGCGGACGTCGTGAAGGTCGAGGATCCGGTCGCGGGGGACGAGGCGCGCACTTGGCCGCCGCTTCGCGACGGGGAGTCGCCGGCCTACATCGTCGACGTTCGGGCGAAGCGGACCGCGGGCCAACGAAGCGGGCTACGGGGCCGTCATGCAGGCCTTCGGCAGCGTCATGTCGATCACCGGCGAGCCGGGGGGACGCCGGTTCGCTGTGGCCGAGTGCGGCGATTCGCCGGGGGCGATCGCGGGCCTCCGCGCGCGGAAGGTCGTCGCGTGGATCTTTCCCTCGCCCCGGCCTCCGTGCGAAGGTCGCGTATCGGAGGAAGCGGTATGAAGAAGGAAATCGTTCGCGTCTCACCGATCTCCGACCTGACGGAGAAGCTCGGCGTCCCGCTCTCGGCCGCCGTCAAGGCGAACGGATTCGTGTTCGTCTCCGGCATGCCGCCGGCCGATCCGAAGACCGGCCAGCTCGTCCGCGGCGACATCGTCAAGCAGACGGAGCTCTGTCTCGAGAACGTGAAGGCGGCGGTGCAGGCTGCGGGATCGTCGCTCGACAAGGTCGTCAAGGTGACGATCTACGCGGCGAATTCGGCCTACTACCCGACGATCAACAAGGTCTACGCGCGGTATTTTCCCACCGACCCGCCGGCGCGCACCTTCGTCACCGTCGGCTCGTGGCCGATGGAGTTCGACATCGAGATCGAATGCGTCGCGCTCGCCTGATCGCTCAGCCGCGGTCGCGCTCGCGCGTGCGCTTCTCGACCCAGCGCTGAAAGAGGAGCCGCATCGTGTCCGGCTCCTGGATGCCGCCGAGCGGGAAGCCGACGTGGAACGTCGGTACGCCGATGACCTCGGCCTCACGTGCCGCCTCGGTCAAGGCTTCGAGGCGGCCAAAATCGTGAATGTCGCCGAGGGCCGCGGGATCGAGCATGAGGTCGGCGGCGAGCCGCTCGACCTCGCCTTCGGCGCCGATGTCGCGCCCCTCCTCGAAGACGGCGCTCCACACCCGCTCGCGCCAGGCCGCCTGTCGAGCGCTGCCGGCGAGCGCCAGGGCCAGCGCGTGCGCGGGCCGCGAGTCCAACCACACGGGGGGCATGCGCACCCCGACACCGAGCTCGTCGGCGACGCGCAGCGCGTTTTCTCGCCGCGGGCCATCGACGACGATGCCGCGCCGCCAGCCGGTGATCGCCACGAGATCGATCGGCCGCCAGTCGAGGACGACACCCAGTGCGTCGAGGTCCTCCCGCATGCGCTCGAGCACGCGGTGGGCGACGAAGCAGATCGTCGACGCGAAGTCGTAGTGGACGGGGAGCACGAGCGGCGGCGCCATCGTGGACACGTCTTGCATCCCCCGCTTGCCGCGGCAAGACCAGATCAGCGGGTCGTCATGCGGTAGCGCGCCTCGGCCGGCCGGAGCCCGATCCCGCATTTGTCGCAGACGATCTTCGCGGCGAGGTGCCGGCCGCAGCGGCGGTGATGGAGGACGAGGGCGGCCCGCAGCCTGAAACCCGTAGCCCCTATCCTCCGGTGCCGAAGAGCTTCGGCACCGGCATCCTCGCGCGGATCTCCGCGAGCACCTCTTCGCTGACGCGGCCAATCTGCCGATCACGACAGTAGGCTTCGACGCGCTTGGCGACCATGCCGCGGACGAACGCGGGAATCTGCTTCATCCGCTCGCACGCCGCCGGGTCCCACGCAAGCGTGACGTCGGCCGGCGAGCCGTATTCGACGGCGGGCGCGGCGGGCTTCGGGAACGTCCCCGGCTGATGCGTGCAGAGCGGGTCCTCCGCCATGACGTCGCCGGTCATACCGAACGCTCGTGCGCGGCAGCCGCCGCAGGCGGCGTTGAGCTCGCAGTCGCCGCAGCGCCCGCCGAGACGGCTGCGGCTGCGGATCTCGACGAAGAGGTCGGAGGACTGCCAGATCTCGGTGAGGCTCTGCGTTCGCAGATTTCCGCCGAACAGCGGCAGGTAAGGGCAAGGGGTGACGTCGCCGTTCGGACGAATGCCGAGGTAGTGCGTACCGGCGGGGCAGCCGCCGGCGCCGCCGGCGTATCCCTTCAAGGCCGGCGACTCGGGCTCTTCGGCGACCAGCACGCGTGCGTAGTGCGGCGCGCACTTGGCGTTGACCAGCATGCGGCCCGCGAATCGCTTCTGGATCGCGCGCAGCTCCGTGAGCACATGATCGTAGTCCTTCGCGTCGAGGTCGGAGACGTGCGCGCCGCGCCCGGTCGGTACGAGGAAATAGAGGTTCCAGACCTTCGCGCCGAGCTCGTCGTGGGCGAAGTCGGCGATCGCAGCGAGCTCCGCGACGTTGTGGCGCGCGACCGTCGTCTGGACGATGAAGGCGAGGCCGGCTCGGGCGAGGATCTTCGCTCCCTCGACCGTGTTCCGCCAAGCGCCGCGGACGCGGCGGAAGAGGTCGTGCCGGCGCTCGTCGAGCGCATCGAGGGAAAGCGAGAGGCCGCGCACGCCCTCGCGCTGGAGGACGGCCGCCAGATTTTCGGTGATCTTCACGCCATTGGTGCCGACCACGACCCAGAGGCCCTTGCCCGCGCCGTAGCGGATGATCTCGACGATGTCCCGCCGGAGCAGCGGCTCGCCGCCGGTGAGGATCAGCAAGCAGTCCGGAGCGAACGCGGCGACCTCGTCGATCACGCGGAAACAGCCCTCGGTCGAGAGCTCTCTCCGATCGGCGAAGCTCTCGGTGTGGACTTCGGGCTTGCCGCCCGCATCGAGGTAGCAGTGCTCGCAGGCGAGATTGCAGCGGTACGTGAGATTCCAGGAGATGACGTACGGGCGGGAGAACGGGGACGTTTCACAGTTTGTGCAGTTTTCGGTCGGCATGGTGATTTCGAGCCGGTTATGCTGGAAAACTGCACGAACTGTGAAACGTCCCCTACATTCCCTACATTCCTACATTCCGAAGAAGCTCTTCGCCTGCTCGAGCACTTGCACGTCGACCTCGCGAAGGCCCTGCTCGCGCGCATAGCGCTCGATGCCCACCCGCGCCATCGGACGGACGAATTCGGGAACGTTGGCGAGCCGCTCGAGCGCCTTGGCCGTCCACGGCAGGTCGCCGTCGGCCGACGGCGCCGACATGCCCTGGATCATCCCCGAGAACGGGCACTTCGATTCGGTTTTCTCACCGCTCGGGCCGATCTCGACCCCGAGCGACGTCATCATCTGCGTTTCGAGCGGGTTGGTGAGCATGGCGATCCGGTGAGCGCACTCTGGACATTCGTAGACGACCGACAGGCTACCGCGGTCGGGTGGCGCGACCTGGACGAGCTTCATCGGCTGATCGCAGAGGACGCAGAGGAACTTCATGTCACCTCCATGCAACGGTGGATCTCCAGGGCGACCTCGCGGATGGCCCGCCGGGTGGGGTTCGACGGATCGTCGGGCAGGGCTTCGCCGCGATCGCACGCGGCGGCGAGATCGGGATCGAACGGGACCGAGCCGAGACAGGGGATGCCGAGGTCGATCGCGCCCGACTCCGCAAACAGCGGCCGGATCGTGTGGCAGCCGCTGCAGGCGTAGCCCTTCATGTTGTCGACGTAGCCGAGAATCCGGTTCGGCGTCTTGCGGAGCGCTGCGAGCGAGCGCGCGACGACCCCGCGCGAGAGGTCCGAGGGAATCGTGACGAGCACGATCGCGGCCGCGGGCCCGAAAAACTCCGCATACTGAAACGTGCGCTCCGCGCCCGGCGGCAGATCGATGAGCAGGAAATCGAGCGTTCCCCATGCGACGCCGGCGAGCAGATCACCGAGCAGGGAGAATTCCCGTGTGGCGCGCCACAGGTAGGTATCGCCGCGGGCGACGGTCTCGAAATCGAGCGCCTCGGACTCCGGAACGAGGACGCCCATCGACACCACGCCGATTCCGGACGGCGTGCGCGGCATGACGATGCCATCCGGCCCGGGAATGATCGGCATGCGCCCGAAACCTGCCATGCGCGCCTGGCTCGGACCGTTGAGATCCGCATCGAGAATCGCCACGCCAGCACCTGAGGCGCGAAGCGCGCGGGCGAGCTGCATGGTCAGCGTGCTCTTGCCCACGCCGCCTTTGCCGGATCCGATCGCCAGCATGTGGCGGACCCCGGCGAGGCTCGCGGCGATCCGTCCCCGCTTGGCGACGACCTGTGCCTCGACGTTCGAGCCGCCGTCGCCGGCGATGTCGTAGTAGCTCTTCACGGCGCTCGCATGTTTGCTGCGTAGCCGATGTACTCGGTCTCACGGCGAAAGCCTAGAGCGGCCAGGAGCGCTTCGGGGATTTCGTCCTCGGCGACCTTCCGGATCCGCGGCGTCACGCCGGCGCGCCGGTGAAGGTCGGCCAACAGCGGGGCCAGGAGCTCGTTGCGGGCGGCGCCGAGGGCCACGAGCTCACAGGCCCCGGAGCTCGCTCGATGGAGGACGTAGGCCTCGATACGCTCGTCCGACGCGATCGCCAATCCATCGATCTCTCGGCTCCGGCTCACCATCGTTGCGAGCGAGCGCCCCCAGGGGCGCGGGATCGACGGGTCGAGCGCGCCGCTCTGGACGAGATCCTCAACGGTTACGGCGGAGACGAGGCTCGCCGCCAGCGGGAACGCCGCCGGCGTCCTATCCGAGACGAAATCGCCGTAGCGCCTCTCGGCGGCGAATCCGCAGCGCTCGAAGAAGCGACACACGCCCGTCGATTCGGCGGGAACCTCGACGACGAGGCGCCGCGGACCGAGGATCGCGACCTTGCGGCGCAGCGAATCGAGCAAGTGCCGGCCGTGCCCCCGGCGCTCGTGGCCGGGGCGCACGGCGAGCCGGTAGACGAGGTTCGAGTCCTCGCGCTTGGCGCCGAGCAGCACCGCGATCGGCGCCAAGCCATCGAAGGCGATCATGCAGCTCGACGGCCAGAGACCGAGCTCGCGCGCGCCGAGCTTGAATCCGTCGACGGTCAGCGGTGGTTCGGTTTGGCGGCGATCGCCGCAGCAGGCGTTGTACGCCTCGACGAGGAGCGGGATGTCGTCGGTTCGGCAGAAGCGGTAGCCGGACATGCCAAGATTGGCTACCGGCTACAGGCTACAGGCTACAGGCAAAGACATCATGGGTCCTTTTCTGTAGCCTATTTTCCGTCGCCCTGCCTCTTCGCCTCCATCATCGCCATGATGCCCACCTCGTTGAGCGCTAGGCCGCCCGGCCGCGTCGCGGGAACCGGGCTCGCCGTAGCGGCGGCCTCGCGCACGGGCTC